>RKMJ01000068.1_pt1 | contig 150133 bp, 138 predicted proteins | sample 2174201 | NCBI WGS metagenome assembly RKMJ01 (sample SAMN10236717, study PRJNA505202) | synthetic metagenome | isolation source: mock community containing 12 organisms: Thioclava sp. ES.032, Psychrobacter... | place: USA: Walnut Creek | collected 2015-10-01 | reverse complement strand
ACCGGCTGGATGAAGCACCGAGTCGATAGCCCCAAGGGCAAAGAAATTTACAGTCATCGAATGTCAGTCGTAGAGCCGGTGTTCGGCAATATTGGCACGACAAAAAGACTGAACCGCTTCAGCCTTCGGGGTAAGAAAAAGGTGCAAGGTCAGTGGCAGCTATACTGCTTGGTGCACAATATTGAGAAGCTAGCGAATTATGGCCATTTGGACGCGTCATGAAGGGCTTGGAGTGGGGTATGTTGCTTTGTGAGCGCAAAACACTGTCTTCAACTGGCTTAAGCTGGGCGCTCAAGTGGCTAAATGCCGACATTAAGATTACTCAGCCAGATGACCGGCTGGGTAAATAAATAAGGATAACAGGCGGTGGAGATGGCTCGAAATCAGGTTTTTCTACAGCCTCGTTAGCCCTTAATAGGAATATCACGTGAAATATTTTCAAAAAGGTAGTGGTGAATATTTAGTCTTAGTTCATGGAGCATTAACGGATGGTTCTATGTGGCTACCTCATATAGATTCATTGGCTCAGTATTTTGATGTCGTTTCAGTAACTTTAAGCCATTTTGATAATGATGACGGCTTAAGTTTTGGTCTAAATTCACATGCTCAAGAACTACGTGAGCTCGTGAAAAAGTTAGTTTCAGATAAGCCAGTGAATGTTGTTGGTTGGTCTTATGGCGCAGATGTTGTGTTGAACATGATAGCAACGTCTCAGTTAGCATTATCTAATGTATTTTTGTATGAGCTAGGATATCCCGGCTGTGTTCAAGAAGATGAAATGAAAATTTGGGTTACTGATGCAGAGTCAATGTTTGAGCCTGTTTTTAATCATGTACATCAGGGGAATTTGAGTTTAGCTGTTGAATCATTGATTGACGGTTCTGGGAATTGTCAGGGTTACTTCGAAAAGCAACCAACTGAGGTGAAGAGCTTACAATTACAAAAAGCTTATACATTACCTTTGCAACTGAATCAACAAGAACATCCATCGATTGACGTCCAAAGTCTATCAAATATCGATCTGTCTTTGATATTTGGGTATGGCGAGAAAACTCGAGCCTTATTTAGGCTAGCAACACTGAGTGATGCGCGAGCTTCAAAACGCTCAAAATTGGTAGTTATTGAAAATGAATTCCACATGTTACCCCAAGAAAATCCAGAAAAGTTTTCCAATTTACTAATTGATTTACTGGGAAAGAAGGGTTAACAAACGCTTCAAGAGGGACAGCCAACGCGCTGCATTTTTACTATGCGTTGGTTTTTGTGATTACGGTGTCATGCGGAGACTTGGTAGTAGCGTTGGCTGCCCCTTAAGCGGGCGTTAAATGTAGCAAAGAGGTTAATCGGTGCTTCTAGGGAAAGCTGAAGAAAATAGCCCATACCTTTGCCACAATTGTAACGGGGCAACTCGATGGGTATTACCGCTTGATCTCAGAAATGCCGTTGTTGCTTTGTCCCACCTGTCTTATTTCATTGGCTGCATTCTATTTATGATTTTCTACGCCAAGAGTGGAGCCAGCGATTTAATCACTATGGTCGTTTGGGCTCTGGGGTTGTGGTTCATTCGAAAGCTCTATAAGACCAGATTGGTGTGCGTCCATTGTGGCATCGCCGCCAGGTGAACACATTTAACCAGTCATTCCAGTTCGTTACGGCCCTGGCGGGCCTCCACCTGACAGCCTTTTCTCCGCTTCGCTGCGCAAAGGCCGCTGCTGAATATTGGCGTTAAATTTTTGCAGCCCCCCTCGCCGACTATGGTGTAATACATTGTAGTCACCTAATCCGAGGGTACGGCCATGAGTGTCACTACAGTTCGCCTTCAGGCAGAAGTTGAACAGCACCTGGAGGCAATCGCCAGCAGGCTCCACCGGAGCAAAGGCTGGGTGATTAACCAAGCGCTTTCGGAATACATCGAAAAACAACAGCTTGAGCAAGAGCGTTGGAAGCAAACGCTAGAGGCAATGGAGTCAGCCGCCCAAGGGAAAGTGGTTGATGCCAGCGAGGTCCATCGTTGGCTCAATAGCTGGGGAACCGAAAACGAGCAGGATGCACCGAGGTCAGGTAAGTGAAACTGGTTTACACGGATGACGCCATTGAAGATTTGAAGCGCCTCAGGGAGTTCATCGCAGTCCATAATCCTGCAGCGGCAGCCAGGATAGCCGCAGAGCTGGTAGGCAAAATCGAATTGTTACCAGACTTCCCCAAAATGGGGATACCGGTTGAAATGGCACCGGTACCTGATTCGATCCGCGACATGGTTTTTGGGAAGTACGTTGTCCGTTATTCAGTACATGTCAGTGCCATCATCATTCTTCGGGTATGGCACGAGCTGGAGGGTGAACGGTAACAATTTAACCAGCCGTTGTTGCCGGACAATTTGTCCACAGCTGCACGGCTCCAAAATTGCCGTAAAGCTTCGCGTTATAAGTCATTGAGAGTTTGTACATGGGGTTGATTGAAGCGATTATAGTTGGCCTTCAGTTCAAGCGGCTAGAAAGGCCGTTGGTGTTCATTACTATGCTTTTCGCGTTAGTGTGCTTCGTCGCCATCGGCATTGTAATTGTTCTTGCGGGCATTGAGCTTCTCTCATCAGAAAAGGGTTTTCTTCCCGCCTTGGGAGCAGTTCTATTGTCGTTCCTATTTTTCGGGTTATCCGCCGTGTGCGGCCATTTCGTCAAAAAGAGCGTACAGTAAATGCCTTAGCGATGAGAGTCTGCTCGGTAATTTCGAATTGGACGGGCCGATGAAGAGGGCAAAGTCTCCAGGTTATGGCAACCCCGTGGGTTGTACGTCAAATCACGACGAGGCTCAGCTCGACAGCCCCTCGTGACCAGGCACGAAACCGCCCAGCAGGCGGTCGATTTCCTTGGCAGGCATTGGCCGGTAGAAGAAGAACCCCTGGATGAGATCGCAATGCATTTCGCGAAGCAGTGACAACTGTTCGGCGTTCTCGACGCCCTCGGCCACTACCTCCAACCCCAACCGATGACCGATGAAGATGGCTCCCTCCATGATGGCCCTATCCTTGGGCTGGGTGGGAGCGTCATGGATGAAGGAGCGATCGATCTTCAGAGCGGTGACTGGAAAGTGCTTGAGATAGCTCAGGGAAGAATAACCGGTCCCGAAGTCGTCGATCGCAATGCGAATACCGCGATGATAGAGGCGCCGCAGGTCCTCGAGGAGGGGCTCGTCGGCTTCGATCAGGACATTCTCGGTCAATTCGATGCCGATATCCCGCGGGCCTAAGCCGTGACGCTGCAGCGTGTCCTCGAAGCTCTTCAGGGCATCGGGGCGCACCAGTTGACGACCCGAGACATTGATGTCGATGCGGTGCTCATGAAATCCCTTGGCGCGCCATTCCACCTGCTGGCGGCAAGCCTCTTCGATGACCCAGTCGCCCAGCCGATGGATCACACCGGAGCGCTCGGCCAGCGGGATAAACTCGCCAGGCGAGATCGGCGGGCCCTCGGCAGGCTGCCAGCGTAGCAAGGCCTCGAGATTCTCTATTCGCCCACTGGCCGCCGAGACCTGGGGCTGGTAGTGGAGGGAGAATTCACCGTTATCCAGGGCTTCCTCGAGTCGCGCCGAGAGATAGTGCTGGCGAACCAGCTCATCATGGAGCTTCTGTTCGAAGAAACGTACAGCACCCCGGCCCTCCAGCTTGGCACGATTCTTGGCAACATCGGCATTACGGATCAATTCGCGTGACGATTCACCATTCTCGGGAAAGAGCGCCACCCCCAGGCTGGCCGTGACGTGACGCTCCCGGCCATCCAGGACGAAAGGTTCCCGGAAGACATTCTGGACATGACGAACGACCCGTCTGACATCGGGGGCCAAGTGGACGCCGGGAAAGGCCAGTACGAATTCATCGCTAGAAACACGGGACACCAGGTCAGTGATTCGCTGGCACTCTCTCAGCCGCCGCGTCAGCTCAATGAGCAGGCGATCGCCCTGATCATAGCCAAGGGCATCATTGATCTCGACGAAGTGATCGAGGTCCAGGTAGATGGTTGCCAGGCCATTGCCCTGGCGCCGACAGGAATCCAACAGACTGTCCAGGTCGACCTCGAAGGTCTGGCGGTTAGGGAGATGGGTGAGCCTGTCGAAACGGGTGGCGAATTCCAGGTCACGGTGGGCGCGCTTTTGGTCGGAAAGATCGACATCCACGCAGAACATCAAGGGTGCGTCGGTATGCTCATTGAGCATCAGATGCTGCGAAAAGACCGATACCAGTTCACCCGTTTTATGCTTGAGCTCGAGTTCATCGGCGGGTATATCGATGCCTTCATTGATCCAGGCTCTATGCGCCTGGATCATCTCGTCACGCATGAAGGCAGGAATGATCAGATCTTCCAGTAACTGTCCCTGGGCTTCCTCAGCGGTATAGCCATAGAGACGAGTGCTACCCTCATTCCAGTAAATCACTCGCCGATCGCGATCATACCCCTGAACCGCCACCTTTGGCAGACTCTCCAGCAGGGCGCGGAATCGCTGTTCACTCTCCAGATACTGGCGGCGTACTAACGCGACTTCTTCCCTGCTGGCATCATGCGAATCGATGCCATCAGTTGGAGGTGTCTTTGACACCTCCAACGCGAGCGCAGCGGAAAACTTCCTGCGGTTCTTCTTCAGGCGTTCCGAATCTCTGTGATGTCGGGAATCGCTGGCAGTCATGGGATTCACTTAAAGAAAACACACTGTCAAGAGCCATCATAATGGCAACAATAGGCAACTTTGTTGTGATTATCCTACACCTATTTGCAGGAGAACCTACATATATACGTTATCAACGGTCTGATCCTGTTTTTAAAAAAATCACTCTTTTTTAGTACATTTCTTTGACATATCGTTGCAAATCTTTTCATTTTAATCCTGTTGACCGCGGTGTTTACACCGGCAACACCGGGCAATTCCGCCCAGTTAACAGGAGAATACCAACATGAAACTCGATACTCTCAAGCACGGTTTCGACCTCACCTCCATGCTTGCCGATTCACTCGCCGATTATTGGCATCCGGGAGTGACCGAGGCGCTGAGGCATCAGGATTGGGCGAAAACCGATATTCGGGATCGAATCGATCTGACCGCCTGGCAGGGGTTTACCGCTGACCTGCCGCGCGATCCCTACGTTAACCAGCGATGGAAGCGGATGTCATGGCTCGCCCTGAATGATCAGGGAGATGTCGAGGATATGGGCCAATGCCCCATGGCCCAGGGAGGGGCCTTCAACGACGCGGAAAGCATGGCGGATCGCCTGCGGTACTATGATCCGCTGACTCGGGAATTCATGGCACGCCCCGATGTGAAGGCCTTCGTTCGCGCCTGGGCAAGGCTGTGGAGTATCGGTGCGCACGAACCCATCCTGATGCAGATCACCGGGGTCCGTGGAGAAGGCAACATCGATCCCCTTCAGGGCCAGGGAATTCATGCCGATGGCTGCAAGGCCCTGAGTATTCTGGTCATCAATCGGGAAAACGTGGCGGGGGGTGAAAACCACCTCTTCGCAGACAAGGCCGGCACGCAACCCTTGGTCGATATCACCCTGGATCCGGGTGATATCCTTCATCTGCGCGATGACCGGCTATTCCACAGTGTCGATGGGATCGAACAGCTCGACAGCGAGGTTCCCTTCGAGCGGTTCATCATCATCATCAACAGCCGCTTCGTGGACGACTTCCAGAACCGGATGTTGCGTCGCCACTTCCCGGAAGCGGTCCTCAATGAGAGCTTCTAACACTCTCGGAAAATTGAGAACCTAGCAACACCTACGCCCCCGGAAATCCGGGGGCGTCTTGGTTGTGCGCCAGTCATGGCGCGCAGCGCCCAGCAAGAACCCACCCAACTGACTGATAATACTGGTTATCCATAACCTATGTTAAGTGGGCAGTCTAGGCATGTGTATTAGAATAATGTGAAAAAATCATTTGCCTGAGAGGTAATAGAGTGGCTCTCCTCGATACCGTCGTCATGCGGGGCCTTAGTCGCCAAGGTGCCTTGTCTCCTGAAGACAAGGCGTTGTTGCTGGGACTTGAGCTTAGCCCTCGGCGCATGTCAGCCAGCGAGGTACTATGGCTGGAAAATGGGGATGCTGATCTGTTCTGTGTGGTCAAGGATGGCTGGGCATACTCCTATCGCAACTTGAAAAATGGTTCGAAGCAGATCCTCAAGTTCTACCTCCCCGGGGATATCATCGGTATTCGCGATTTTGGCTTCACCCGCCGCTTGGCAAGTGCGTCGATGATTAATGAAGGTGTGATCTACCCGTTTTCCTATCAGCAGCTTTTTGAACTCTTTGGGCGTTCAAACCTGGCTGTTGGCATCATGGCCACCGCGATGCGCCAGCAAGCGCTGCTTTCAGAGCGCCTGATCTACCTCGGCAAGTATACCGCCCACGAACAGCTGGCTCACTTTCTCTACGAAATCTATCTGCGACTCAAGCGGATTGGGGCCGTGGAGGACAATGGCTTTCTCATGCCGCTCACCCAGGAGTTGATCGGCGACGCGCTGGGGATGAGCCCTGTACACGTGAGTCGGACCTTCTCGATGCTGCGCGAAGAGGGGCTCGTGATCCGCGACCGTCAACAAGTAACGTTGCCAGACCCCGAAGCGTTGGCGCGGCTAGTCGAGTTCAACGACAGCTATATCGATGAATTACTACCTGCCACTTTTTCTGAACTGCTAAGCGCTACCCCATAAAGCGCCAAACGCAAAAGCACGCGTCGCGTCTGTTGGTAGGGCTGCTCGCTTGAAGTGGCTTTTCCATTGGTACGTCATAAACGGGTGCACTTCGTAGTAGCGATTCGTGTTGATAACGACTGAGTAGACTTGCCAGCCCCTGTGGGCCGGCTTTGTCGGGAAAGGCCCCTAGGCTCAGGGAGCGATGCGATTACTGGCGTCGGTAAAGCCGGCCAGCGAAATATCCAGGTCCATGCGGTCACCCTGTGGGCCAATCATGCTGAGGGTTGCCGTAGTGCCACTGCGGAGTTCCTGCAACATCGACGACTCAATGGGGGCGTCGGCACGGCACCCTTGCTCCTGGCAGACCTGATAGGGGAACTGGATCGGCTCACCGTCATCCACGCTCATTTGCATGCCCGGGGCTAGACGTACCCCTAGCGGCACGAAGAAGCTCATCACAGGGTCATCGGCCTCGGGTGGGTAGTCGAGAATTACTTGCATCAAGGGCTGGTCGCTGTCAGGTTGAGTGATCAATTGCGCCATCGCACAAGGGCTTGGGCCTTCGCCATTACGCTGGCAACGGACCTCCCAGTCCTGGAATGACTCGGTGGTGACATCATCATCGGAAGCCGTCCCAGGTTCTTGTTGGCTGAAGGCGTTGGGAGACAACATCAAGATCGATAATAGTCCCATCATACATAGGCTTTGCTTTAGACAGTGCGGCATTGACGTAACCTCTTATTGGTTCGCTCATGGTGAATAATAATACCTACCATGCCTGCTTGCTCGCTTGAGGTCGAGCCCCTTGGTCACGAGCGTGTGGCTGCCTCGGTTGATCAGGCGGCTTGAGGGCCAATATTCACAACACACATTGGTGGTAATCAAAACGCGCCAATGAGTACGGGTCAGGCTGCTAGCGCGCGGAACACATTGTAGGTTAAGCGTAGACGTTAGCAAGATAAGCTGCCCGTCCTTGTCGTTAGTGGAATATCAGCACGCCTCGACGTCATCCCATCCTCATTTGCAAATTGGCATTGTGCGGCGCAGTCACGAGTTCACGTCAAAGGCTTTTCAACAATCGGCACAGGGCGTCATAATCTCCGCTTAGGTTGACAATGTCGCTGGGTAAGATCACGCCTCCAAATGCTAGAATGAAAAACATACTGATCGCACTTGCACTCACCTTCGTAGTCGTCACCTCGATTCAGCTGTTTTCCCCGCTGGAGGTTGCCGGTGTTGTGGTGGTCGCGATTTATCTAATTCTATACGCGATTCTGCAGTGGCAGCATCGATTTAGAAAGCAACGTTCTTTTCCACACGACACCGCACCTGACCGTTCCAGTTGGCCTCTATCGGGGCCGTTTCGGCGATTGGGGCCTACGTTCGGTGGATGTCTTTTCTTGTGCGTCTTTTGGATCACCAACATCTTAAGCATTTTTAATCCATTTCAACTGGTGCAGATCATTCGCCAAATGATCGGCAATGCGCGACTGGAGAAAAGAGAGAAGCGGACCGGCGAAAGCGGTGTGAACTATAAAACCAAATCGAGATATCACCTTCCCGTTCATGGGGAATGGCTTGTCTTCAACGGAGGGTATAGCCCGAAGAGTTCGCATTCATGGGAGCTTCTGGGGCAACGGTTTGCTCTGGACCTCGTGAAAGCTGATCCAACGTTTTGTCGCCACTCGGGGAGCGGTATGCGATTAGAACAGTATTATTGTTATAGTCAGGATATATTGGCAGCGGCCGATGGACGTGTCGTGGGCGTCGAGAATCGCGTTTCTGACGCGCCGTTTGTCGGTTGGGGATTTAGTGATTTTACAGCACGGCATTTTGCTGGAAGCCACGTGATTATTCAGCATGCCGAAGGCGAATTTGCGTTGTACGCCCACCTAATTAAAGGCAGCATCTGTGTGCGCACTGGTGACCAGGTTAAGCGGGGAGAGCGCATTGGCCAGTGTGGGCACAGCGGCCATAGCAGTGAGCCACACCTCCATTTTCATTTACAAGACTCACCCAGTTTGTTCCAGGGGATGGGTTTGCCGGTTACTTTTTGTGACCTCCATGTAGATGGTAAAAACTTGGCTTCTGGTTACATTCGTGCCACTCAACGGGTCCGGAACGCTTCGCACGTTGCCACAGAAGCACCGAAGACATGAAACGGTAGCTTCAGGCCGAGGCTGTGTGAAAACTCATAAATCAGTTGGCTGTTGCCGTATTCAACTGTATGGCTACTGCTAATAGTGAATTGCTCCGAGTATTCTAGACACCCGTATACTTGCGGAAATAGGCAATCGTTTTGAAGTCGGATGCAAGGCGTTACCCCAGAAAGCTACACGGCGGCAAAGCCGGGCAAGTTCGGTGTAGGTGCCGGTTAACCAAAACGTTATTGGCATAAGCGCTGACCCAGAAACCAGGCAGGGTCAGGAGTTGTCAGATTTTCCAGTCCACCGGCGCACGAGGGTCGGGCTGGTAGACGAAGTAGGTGCCGGTGCGTAGCGTCCGCTCCAGGTGCGCGCCGAGGCTTGAATGATGTTGCGTGATCCGATTGAGGGCGTAGCGCAGCGAGCGGGTGGCGCTGGTGCGCGCGCGCTCTACGCCGTCACCGACGGTACGAGCCCGACCGTTCAGGCCGACACCGCGGCACAGCTCGTCGACGAGAAATTCACGATCGGCGCGTGCGAGTTGCGCTCGGTGAAAATCGTTGTTCGCCTCGGCTTCCGCGATGTCCTCTTCCGTCTCGGCAAGGCGCTGCCGGTAGGCCTCGCGAGCTTTGGAGTCGAACACCTCCAGTCCGCATTGGGCATCAATCCGGGGTGCGCCACCTGCGGACAAGCCGACGGGAAGCGCCCCACGTTCCACCTCGACCAGGTCGAGGACATGAAATTCCCGGCCGGGCTCCGCCAGTAAGCGCTCCAGGTACCGCATGCCCTTGAGATCTTTCAAGCGGACGGTAGGGCCTCCGAAAGTCACCGTTCGCATATCCCCTTCGCGGCAAAAAACACAATGCTCGGGTTCCGTAGCCTGCCGCGAGGGTGTCACCGGCCGGTGTTCGCGAGCCAGTTTTGCCCAGGTCGTGGCGTTGAGCTCCTCCAGCGCTCGGCAAGCGGCGTCGAGTTCCAGATCGGCGGTTCTGTCGTTACCTGCCGCGCGGTGTGCCGAAGCGAGCTCGACGCGTAGATTCGCGGCTTCGAACGGCATTCGCAGCGAGATCCACTCCATCATGGCCTGGCTCAGAAGCTCAATCGCTTGGCATTTCTGCCCGTCGTGCAGCGCCAACCGCCCCTGGGCGGCGAGCGCCGAGTTTTGTAATGTGCGGCTCTGGTAAGTCCGGGCGATATCCTTAAGGTCGGCTGCGGCAGTGCGAGCCGTGTCGCCGTCGCCAGCCGCCAGCGCTATGACCACCTGGGCCTCGCGCAAGGGGGCCCGTTGCAACCCTCCGGAAGGCGGGCGCTCCTTCGACGGGATATCAAATGGGTGCTCGAGCGCGCTTTCGATCATCGCAGAAGCTTCGTCGACTCGTCCTTGGGCCAACCGCAGCAAGGCAAGCCCCGGTTGGGGGAGCCAGGCATTCTGGTGGGCCGCCAGATACGACTCCTCAGCACCCGCGAAATCGCCCTTGCGAAGCCGCGCGTTGCCAAGTTCGGTCAATGGCCAACCGAATTCCCGCCGCATCCAGGGGCGCAGCTCTTCGCAGGCCTGCAATGCCTCCTGCTCGGCGGCATCGCACGGGCCCCTCAGGCGCATGATCTCCGCCCGGTGAACCCGGCAGCGGCCGTGGAGGCCTCCAAACGCTGCCCCTTGGCGCCACCGTTCCATGGCTTCGGTCCATTCCTCGGCGCGGTCGTACTGACCGATCCACTGCATCGCGCAGATAAGCTCGCACCACATCTGCCCCGAGGTGAGGGGGTCGAGGTTGCCCGCGCTCAGTTCCACTGCAACGTCATCCAGCGCGCTCAGCCCTTCATCCAGGTAGCCGTCGTGGATGCGGACCCTGGCGAAGGCCACCTGTCCAATGATCGAGGGTGCGGCCAGCCCGTGCCTTTGTCCTCCGTCCATGGCCTGTTGCGCCCATTGCCCAGTCCCCGGCATGTCGCCACACATCAACCGTTCGTAGGTCCGCACCGCGGCGATCCAGGCCCAGACCGGGTTGTCGGGCGCGTCTTTCACCAGGCATTCCGCCCGGGACAGCCAGGCGCGCACGGTGGCCATCAGGCCCGTGTCCATCATCAGGTACATGCCCACCATAACTGCCGCGAATGCCGCTTCCCGGGTGCGGTCGTTTTCAAGGTGCAGGTGGTAGAGCTCAGCGTACGCTGCCAGCGTTTCCTCCAGATCACCGGCACCGTAAGCCGCTTGGGCCCGCAGCTCCAAAAGCTCGGCAGTGGGTGGCGCGGCTGATGGTGGTTCTGACAGTCTCGTTAGTAGCTTCTGGGCCTGCACATAGTCGCCAGCGTCGAGGGCAGCCCGAATCCGCGTCAGTTCCCCTTCCGTCATCGCTCAACCCTCTTGTTGTGGTTGTAACAAGGATTGTCACGCATTTATGCGTAGGTGCAAGGCGCATCTAACCGAAAACTTATTCAACAGGGAGTATCTTGACATGAGTGACACCCTTTTCGACAGACTCGGCGGTCTCAACGGTATTGACAAACTCGTAAACCGGATCGTCGAACTTCACCTCGAGAGTGACATTGTCGGTCCACGATATTGGGTGCTCGATGAAGAGGCAATTGACCATGCGCGTGAGAAAGTCAAAGAGTTCATTGCGGCCGGTACTGGCGGACCCGTGGAATACACCGGTCGGTCGATGATTGAAACTCACACCGGGATGAACGTAAGCGCGGCCGAATACCTGGCCGTGATTGACGACATCATGCAGGCGATGAACGAGATGGAATATTCCGGCCCGGTCTGCAACGAAGTTCTGGGTATTGCCTATTCGCTCAAGGAGGAAATCGTTCACATATAGGCTGAAGTGTCGGTCGACGATGTACCGCACATATCGGAACTAACTAAACGGAGAAAAATCATGTTTATTCAGACCAAAGTAACCATTCTGAGGGCTCTATTCTCCCTGTTGTTCGCTGGCCCACTGCTGGTCACAATACCATCGTATGCTGACGATCGGGCCTTTATATGGAACCTTGACGACGAGGAGCTTCAATGGGGCCCCTGTCCAGAATTTATGCCCGAAGGCTGTGGTCTGGCTGTTCTGCAGGGCGATCCGGAAGACCATAATGCCGACGTTTTCTTCCGGCTCCCCGCTAAAACCACTGCCGACCATCACTGGCATCACTCCGCTGAGCGTATGGTGTTGGTCGCCGGTGAAATGGAGGTAGATTACGACGGGCAGGAGCCGGTGATTCTGAGACCGGGTACTTACGCTTATGGCCCGCCCAAACTGGCTCATGTCACGCACTGTCGTTCCGACGAAGACTGTGTATTGTTTATCGCTTTTGAAGAGCCTATAGACGCGCTGGAAACCGAATGATGTAACATAACGGCATTCCGGCTCCAATGGGGCGGGATGTCGTTTAACTCACCAGATTCTCTACCCGTTCGCGCACTCATCGACGTGAAGTTCCGGAAAGAAGCTAAACCCAAAAAAATACCGGAAAGTTCAATTATCGGCATCGGGGCACAATATGATGTTAGAGCATTTCCTAAAGCTCAATAAGGTGCAGAAAATTGAGCTCAATGAGTATAAAAACCATGAAGCCCGCGCACTACGTGTGCCGGACCTCATTCACTCGGCCGCTTATAACTGGCGTTATATCAGTGTCGTCTAAAAGCCCGCTTCTGGCCGCTAGCTTTCTGTACTATCACCGTAAAATCGCGCCCCAAAAAAGCACTCTCATCAGTGCCAAAGGATAGTAGCGCGCATCATTGACCGGTGGGTAAAATGTGCAAAACTGGCCCACGCGCATTCGGCTTTTGCAGTGTATCGTATGTAGAAATTAGGCGCGTATGATCACCTACATTGTTACTCCAGCGAGCCAATCAGATTGGCGGCCCTTGCTGCTTGCTGAACAATAAGAAATTGCCGCGTTACTCAGGGAGTTTGTGGCTTTGTCGTTACAAGATAAGCGGTATCAGGTGCATTGGCTAACGGGCCAGTTTTGCGATGTCGGCAGCGAGTTGATGTATCGCCGGTCTATCCTGGAAAGCGTGAGGTTTGAGTACAGCCTTGCCTTGAGCATCGCGGCATTAGTTTTTGGCATGTTTGCGATTTCAGACTATTACTTGCTGGGCCTCACCCGGGAGTTTTATCTGCTGCTGGCCATGCGCATTGTGGTGGTGAGCATGTGCCTTCTGGTGGCCTTTGCGATTAGGCGCTGGGAAGGGCGCACATACCGAGTCTGGTTGCACGCTTTGCCGCTATGGATACTGGCGACGGGTATCATTTTGATTGTTCCTTTGCGCCCTGAGAGCCTCCCTACTCAGGTAACAGCGGTTGTGGTCGCCACCATCGCATTCTATCTTCTGATTCCCAATCTGCTGACCGTCGTAACGTTTGCCAGCCTCTATTTGAATATTGGTTTTATGATCGCTGCCGTGCTGTTTGCGCAGATTGGATCAGTAGGGACGGTTCGCATAGCGCTGTTATTGATTATGACCAATGTAGTGGGGTTCTGTGCCTTGCTGCGATTGGAAAGCCTGCAGCGCAAGCAGTATGCCTTGCTTCATGAAGAGCGTGATCAAAACCACCAACTTCACAAGGAAATCGCGCATCGGAGATCGCTGGAAGAGCAGCTTCGGGTGGTCGCCGAGCGGGATGCGCTGACGGGGCTTAATAATCGCGGCCATTTCATGAGCCTGGCCGAAGCGCTATTACAGCGATCACAATTGGAAAAGGTGCCGTTTGGTTTTTTCATGATCGATGTGGACCATTTTAAGAGAATCAACGATACCTGGGGCCACAGTCACGGCGACTGGGTTTTAGCCAAGATTGCGGAGGTTTGTGCGCAATCGCTCCGCCCCACGGATGTGATAGGGCGTTTCGGAGGTGAAGAATTTGTGGTGGCCCTTCCGAATACCGGCCCTGATGACGCTCAGGTTGTGGCGGAGCGCTTGAAAAAGGAGGTGGCAGAGCTGCCGTTAAAGGAAGAAATGGGGGTGCTATGCCCAAGCGTAACTATCGGTATCGCTGTAGCAAACGCTGAGGAAGTCGACCTCGAATCCCTAATCACGCGAGCGGATCAGATGCTTTACGATGGTAAGCGTGGCGGTAGGAACCGGGTGGTAATGTGCCACAAGGGAGTGGAATAGGTTGAGGGATTGGCAATAGTTATCCAGCAGGCTGAACTTCGCTCTTGGCCGAATAAAGGCAGCCTCGTTTAGACTGTTATTTGACGACATCAAACTTCCGTCTGCTCTGCCATTTCCAAAGCATCATCTACCTCTATCCCAAGGTATCTGACAGGGCTTTCAAGCTTCGTATGATCCAGGAGCAGTTGCATCGCTCTCAAATTTATCGTGCGGCTGTAAATCAGCGAAGCTTTGGTGCGACGCATTGTGTGCGTGCCATAGATCGATGCAAGTAGAGCCGTTTATTGCATGATACTCCATCGAGTAGAGGTCAATGAATGACTCAAATCATGCTTACGTTGTGCTAAGGTTGTTAAAAGTCGCTGCTTGACGCTGATCGGCTATGGCATCAACAACAGTAGCCTTTTTATCAGTATCATGAAGCACAAGCGCTGATTGGCATTTTTACGCTGAATTTTAATAAATTTATACGTTTCTAGTGACTAGACCGCTAGCGTGCAGCATAAAGTTATGACTGTTCGTAGTCGTCGAGCATACATAAATAATATTTGTTCAAGCGGATAGGTAAAAAGATGATCACTGACTATGTATTTATTGTCTTTTCACTTGTGCTGCTCTTCGTTGGTGCCGAGGGGCTTGTCAGAGGAAGCACTACACTGGCGTTGCGAGCTGGGCTAAGCCCCTTGATAGTGGGACTGACGGTTGTAGCGTTTGGTACCAGTTCGCCAGAATTGGTCGTAAGCGTCAAAGCGGGTCTTTCGCAGCAAGGTGATATCGCAGTTGGGAACGTAGTGGGTTCGAATATCTTTAATATCGCTTTTATTCTCGGTCTAACGGCTCTGGTATGTCCGATTCCTGTTCATCGGAAAATCATTAAAATAGACGCACCCATTGCCCTCGGGGTGGCCCTTATATTGGTATTTTTCCTATTGGATCAGGCGCTAGGTCGTTTTGAGGGCGGACTACTATTCGTGGGAATTGTCGCGTACACCTGGGTGAATGTTGTCCTGGCTCGCAAAGAAACAACCACTATTGCTACCCCGAGCGATCCGTTAACACCAGTAGTTTCGCGGCATTGGATAGTAGATATTTTATTCATCTTAGGCGGTCTTGCAGTGCTGGTGATTGGGTCTAGTCTGCTGGTGGAGCATTCCATCAACTTGGCCAAGGACTTCGGGGTAAGTGATGCAGTTATTGGGCTAACTATTGTGGCTGCAGGCACCAGCATGCCGGAATTGGCTACCTCTATTGTTGCTGCTTTCCGTAAGCAACCCGATATCGCGATAGGCAATATTGTTGGTTCAAATATATTCAATATTCTTGGGATACTGGGTCTATCATCGCTTATCTCACCGTTAAGCGCGGCAGGTATATCGACACTGGATTATGCGACAATGATTGTGTTCACAGTCATACTAATTCCCTTACTCTATACGGGGCGGCTTCTTCATCGACTTGAGGGTGGTTTGCTTCTCTTTCTTTACGGAGCTTATATCTTTGCTCTGTGGCCCGCGTAGGAGACAAACAAAGCTATGAGCAGCGATAAAGATTCCGTTATGGAATAGCGGTTGTGTAGATTTTTTTATGGCACATCCGATAACACGGATAAACTGTTGTTCTGCTTTTACACAGCCGAAAACTCAGCAGTTTTGCGCACCGCATCGATATCATCCTGAAGCGACATGACGCTTTCTGAACGGGCCAGTGCCCTCCTTGAATGTTTTTTGGCGGCCGTCGCCATCGCCTGGTCATCTGCCGCGGCCAACGCACACAGCGCTTTCTGCAATCGAATTGAAACCTCAATCGTACCCGCGCCGTCACGGGCAATGGCTGTAAAGGCATCGTCAAACAGATCGTCGATCACCAGTTCTGGAACTGATATACGGTCATAGGTGATCGCCTGTAATTCGTCTTTATCAATGGGGGACTGCCAAAGTGTAAACAGTCGCACCAGTGTGCCAATGACGTTGATCGCGGTTCCCGGATCATTGATGCCCGGCGACAGCGCTTTGTCGGCAATTTCGGACAACGCAAGAAGCCCGAAACGTGGATCATCTTCAAAGGTACGGCTTGAGCCAATCGTGAAGGCGCTGGAGAACGCCTCGGTCTCAAGCGTCGTGCCTGGTTGAGTGTCGCCCACGATGGAAAGCAGCGGGAAGTGCGTATGCACAAAGGTGCCCGGCAGAGCCGCTACCGTCACGCGGCAGTCGTGCGCTTCAGCGCAGGATTGTAATGTTTCCAGGTCGATATGCTGGACATAGCCCACTTTTGAAGAACACACATGGACGCCCTTGTGAACAGCCTGATGCGGGGAAGCTGTCAAAGCGCCGAGCGAAGGCGCATGTCGGCGACGGTTCAGTGCGTCGCCTGCGGCTTTTTCCGCTTTCTCAATGGTATTCAACACTTTGCCCAGCCGGGCGATTCTGTCCACCCAGCGAACGAACGTGATGATGACAATGGCAAACACCAAAAGCGTCAGAGCGAAGATGGCAAACCGGCCTGCAGCGTCAAACATGTCGTTCTTGAGGGTTATAAGGGACACAATACTGAAAATGAAGGCGCCAATAAACGCAGACAATGCGTTCTGGGTGACGTCATCGGCGATAACCAGCGGTATGGAGCGGGGAGTGGCCCCGGTGCTGGCAGAGGCGTAGGCGGCCACCATGGACCCCACCGCAAATGTCGCAATCACCAGCATGCTGGACGCCATGATGGTCAGTAGCGATTCGACAGACTCCAGGGTGATATCGGGCAGCACACTAGATAGCCCCATATCGTCAGCGAGCATGGCGATGAAGGTGCCACCAATAGAAAGCACGCAAAGCATCAGTGGCTTGACCCACAGACGCTCGTTCAGCCGACTGAAAGCAAAGCGCAGCCTGCCCAGGGTGAACCGCTTTGATTGAGCCATAGTGCCATCCTCATGTGGTTTGGCTCAGAACCCTGAGGCCAGCTGGTGGAGCTCTCCGGTAAACCGGTTTGTAGAGAGTGTACGCTCTCCCGAGATGCACAGGAACACAACGAGCGCCGCATAAGCCAGTCGCAGCCGCGCTGTCGAAAAATGCATTTCATCGGCTAGTTGTGTAAGGATTGCCCCATAGCAGGCAGCGGTCGCTGGTATTTTGTGGGCGCGTGTCAGCGGGCACCCAGGAGAGATTCAATGCAGTTCGATATGTGGTTTATCTATCTCGTCAGTTGTATCGGCTTGTCGCTGTCGCCAGGCCCCAATGGGCTTCTCGCGCTGACGCATGGGGTGCTTCACGGAAGTCGCAAGACGCTGTTTACTATTTCAGGCGGCGCGATAGGCTTTGTCATCGTTATCGCCCTTTGCATGTTTGGTATTGGGGCGCTGATCAAGTCGTCGGTTATGTGGCTTTCCATTCTGAAGTGGGTAGGGGGCGCGTATCTCATTTGGCTTGGTATCCAGGTATGGCGCTCACCGCCAATTTCCACGACAGCGCATCCTGACCAAATGGTGACCAGCGGTTGGTCGCTTTTTCGCCAGGGGGCGCTTGCGTCGATTACCAATCCCAAAGTGTTGCTGTTCTTTAGCGCTTTCTTACCGCAATTCCTTGACCCGCAAAACAGCCTAGTGCACCAGTTTGTCATTATGGCGGCGACCTTCGTGATGACGGAATTTTTGGCAGAGTTCATTCTGGCAAGCGCCGCTAGCCGTATTCGGCATTGGTTAGAACGGGCCGGGCGAGGGTTTAATCGCGTTTGCGGGGGAGTGTTCATGGCCATTGGCGCAGCGCTGCCGTTACGGGCTTGAAACGTCAGTGGGCAAGCTTTGCAGACAGATAAGCCACGCCGAGGTGAATGATGATGTCCGAACAGTGGCTATTGCTGCTTTTAGCCGACGCCATGTTAATTATTCACGTGCTGTTTGTGGCCTTCGTTGTGCTCGGCCTGTTCGCCGTATTCGCAGGGTATTTTCTGAAATGGCGTTGGGTGCGCAATAGAGTGTTCCGTATCGTTCATCTATGTGCCATTGGTTATGTGGTGATGCAATCCTGGTTGGGCGCCGTCTGCCCGCTGACCACCTGGGAAATGGCGCTTAGAGCCGAAGCGGGCGCGGCTACTTATACCGGGTCGTTTATTCAGCATTGGCTACACAGCCTGCTTTACTACAGCGCGCCGGAATGGGTGTTTGTGGTGGGTTACAGCGTGTTTGGTGGCTTGGTGCTGGCGAGCTGGTGGGTGGTGCGGCCCCATCGGCGTGTTCGTCCGCGCTAGGGTGTGTACTAGACTACCTTTATCAAGTCGCGATAGGGAGTCAAGACATGCGCCACCTATTCGTGATGCGCCACGCCAAGGCCAAACAGCCCAGCGGCGATATGGCCGACCACCAAAGGCCTTTGCGCAAGCGAGGAAAACGCCAGGCCGCGGCGATGGCGCCGGTGCTGCAGCGCTGGCAAGCGTTGGAAGGCGAGGTTTACGTCAGCACGTCGGCGCGCACACGGGCGACGTTCGACGAAATTGCCGGGCGGCTGCCTGACCGCCCCATGGCGAACCAAGTGCACTTCGATGAAGCCCTTTACACCTTTGAGGGCGACGCACTGCTGGCCTGGCTGAAGGCGCTGCCGGAGGGAGCCGAGCGGGTATTGATAATCGGCCATAATCCGGCGCTGGTGGAGCTTGCCCGTTGGCTCGATAAAGCCTCGCCGACGAAGCTGTCCACCGCCAGCGTGCTGCATTTCACGCTGCCGCAAACGCCCTGGTCGGCCATGGAGCAGGGCGGCGCGACGCTGGTGGGGAGCCTTAGCCCGGAAGCCGCGAGTTATCCGCTGTTCAAGCGTCGGGCGCCCAAGTCGCCTGACCCTAAAAACGATATGGCGACACGAACCCGCGCCATGCTTGCGCACCAGTGCTGGATGATCAAGGCGCTGGAGCCCGGGGTCATCGCGGGGGAGGATCCCGAGTTTCTGCACCAGTACCGGGTAAACCTGCGTCGCAGCCGGGCGGTGGGCGAATCCCTGCGTTCCGTTACCAAGGTGCCGGGCCTCAAGAAGCAGCTCAAGGCGCTCAAGCACCGTGCCCGGGCGACCAGTGACCTCCGCGATCTGGACGTGTTTCTGGAGGATCTGGGCAATCTCTCACCGCCGCTTTCCGCCAATACTCGTAAGGACCTTCAACAATGGCTTCAGGCTTGCTGTGCGGAGCAGCATAACGCGGTATGCCAGCTGTTGAGCGCACCTGAATATGCCGAGCAGTTGCAGAACTGGCAGGCGTTTATTGCCTCCGGGGAGGTCAAGAAGGCGCTGTCCAAGCTCACCTCGAAGCGCATCAACGCAGTGCTGGATAAACGTATCGCCGCCCATGATGACGATTTGGCGCTACTGGCGTCCGATGCCTCCGACGCCGACTTGCATGAACTACGCAAGCGAGTAAAGCGCATTCGCTATCTGGCCGACCTGACGCCCGCGACGTCCAAGCGGTTTCTCGCTCAACTTAAGCACCGCCAGCGCCTGCTTGGTGACTTTCAGGATATCTGCACTCGACAGGCCTGGCTGGATGCTTTCTGCGCCAGCCTTTCACCGGACTCGCAGCAGAAGCAGGAGTGCCATCAATGGCGCGCTTCGCTGGAAGAGCCAAAGCAGAAACTGCGCGAGGAGATCCTTGCGTTTGTGCCACTGGTCAACGTTGCCTCATAGCCTTGCCAGCAGAAGATAGCCAATATATGATTCGTATATATAATATATTCACTTCATATATTGGGTGGTGTCATGGGTATCGTTAAGATCAATGATCAGTTGCATGAAGATATTCGCAAAGCGAGCGCCGTCATGGTGCGCTCTATCAATGCGCAAGCCGAGTATTGGATCAAAATAGGCATGCTCGCCGAGGCCAACCCAACCATGACGTTCTCTGAGATTATGCGCGAGCAAATGAAACAAGCCGATGTGGATGTAAGGAAGGTTGTCGGTGCCTAGTGTGATCCTGAAAAGTGAACAGGAACTGCGTGTAATGCGTGAAGCCGGGCGCCTACTCGCTTTGGTTTTCAGCTATCTGGACAAGCACATAGTGCCCGGCGTATCCACCATGGATATCAATCATTGGGCCGAACGCTATATCGTGGATGATTTGCAGGCACGCCCGGCGAGCAAGGGACAATACGATTATCAATTTGTGCTGAATGCGTCAGTCAACCATGTGGTTTGTCACGGCATACCATCGGAAAAGCAAACGCTTAAGTCAGGCGATATCGTCAATGTCGACATTACCCTTGAGAAGGGCGGATTTATTGCCGATTCCAGCAAGATGTACCTTATCGGCGATGTAAAACCCTATGCAAAGCGCTTGGTCGATAAAACCTACGAGGCCCTATGGAAAGGCATACAAGCGGTTAGGCCAGGCGCAACACTGGGCGATGTCGGCCATGCGATCCAGCACCATGCTGAAAAGCACGGTTATTCCATTGTCCGGGAGTATTGCGGCCACGGCATTGGCCGGGAAATGCATGAAGAGCCTCAGGTGCTGCATTATGGGCAGAGAGGCAAAGGGTTGGTTTTAAAAGAAGGCATGGTGTTTACCATCGAACCCATGATTAACCAGGGAAAGGCCAAGATTAAAACCAAGAAGGATGGATGGACGGTAGTGACCAGCGACAAGAAATTGTCTGCTCAGTGGGAGCATACGGTTGCGGTCACATCCTCTGGCTTCGAAGTGCTCACGCTGCGCGATGAGGAGCGTATTGAACCCGTATCTCATCAATAGTCGCAAGTACCCCGTTGCCTACCTTTAGTTAGCTGGCTGGACGACCAGTATTGCTTTGCATTTAGCTTAACGCCTGCATGGCCAGACACTCATCTGGCGAAGTTCATTAGCTGCGTTAAGCTGAAATGACCGGGTGTCTGTATAGCTATGTGAAGTTTTATGGCTAAGTGCCTGAACAGCAACGTTTTAAAGCCAAATGAAAAGGAGGTCGACGATGGCTAAAAAACCGAAAGGTAGCGGCAGCGGTGCATCTTCGGGTCTGAGTGAGTCACTCAACTCGGTTTCCTGCAGCACCGAGAAACTCCTGCTGGCGGCAATGGAGCGTGGCGGCAGTTGCCTCGAAACGGGGCGCTTCCTGATCAGCTACCGCGAAGGGCGAGTGGAAGAGGGCGTCAAGGCGCTGAAGGCACAAAACTTTCGGGTGGCCGATGCCCGTGACTTTGCCGATCAGGCGGTCAGCCTGGAAGACGCCGGGGATGCCGAGGCGATGGTATTCCCGGAGCTTGGCGTCGCGCTCGTTGGTGGTGATGCCCTACAGCAGCATGGCATGAGTGTTTTTGATGAGATCTCCGCGGAAGGCCCGATAGAAATTATCGAGCCTGAGTATTTTGCGTTTTCAGACAGCTCTGATTCTAAGAACTATGACTCTAAAAACTCGGAGTACCTGCGGGGCTTTCTGCGGGCAGCGAGTGTCATCGCTCGCGATCTCGGGGTTGATCTTGATCATGACGAAAGCGACGAAGCGCGTGTAGCAGAAGAGATGGAGGTGACGTGGGGGTTGGCCCAGTGCAAGGTGCCGCAAAGTAGCTGCACTGGCGCAGGTATTAAGGTGGCTGTGCTTGATACCGGGATGGATCTTGGCCACCCGGATTTCGCTGACCGGGAGTTCGTTACGCGCTCATTCGTCGGGGAGCCGGTTCAGGATATCAATGGACACGGAACGCACTGTATCGGCACCGCCTGCGGCCCAAAGGTGCCCGATGGAAACACCCAGCGTTATGGTATTGCGTATGAGGCGCAGGTATTCGTTGGCAAGGTATTGACCAACTCCGGCAGCAGCACAGGGGCGGGCGTACTTGCAGGCTTGAACTGGGCGATTGCCCAGCGCTGCGAAGTGATCTCAATGTCGCTCGGCAGTCAGAGCCCGGTACAGGCCGCCTACACCCATGCTGGCGAGGCGGCGCTGCGTAATGGCTGCCTGATTATCGCCGCCGCAGGCAATGCCTCTGCACGCACTGGCTCGCCCGCCAACTCGCCTACCGTTATGTCCGTGGCGTCTCTCGATGAGAACCTGAAGCCTTCCCGTTTTTCCAACCATGGCAAAATCGAGATTGCCGCGCCGGGGCGGGATATTTTTTCTTCCTGGCCACGGCCGAGTCGTCATAAAACGATTAGCGGCACCAGTATGGCAGCGCCTCACGTGGCAGGCTGCGCGGCTCTTTGGGCGCAGTCTGACTCGTCACTGCGCGGGATGAAGCTGTGGCAACAGTTGGTGGCGTCGGTGCAAGCGCTGCCATCGCGTGAATCCCGCATCGGTGCCGGATTGGTACAAGCGCCCTAAGAGAGGATGATCGATGCCGAAAATAGCGCTATGGATAATTACGATTTCTAACGATCAATCGATCAATGACATCGCCACACGCCTTAGTGAGGAGGGGTTGACCGTTAAGGAGATCCTCGAGGAAATCGGGTGTATTACCGGGTCGGCAGATGAGATCACGGCTGAGCGGCTGAAAAGGGTCAAAGGGGTGGTGGATATTGCCCCTGATATGCAGATTGATGTGGGGCCGCCGGGCTCTGAAGAGACCTGGTAATACCGTTGACTATTTGCCAAGAACTGGGTGAAAGGAGGGTGGTTTGGACGAGTCATTACAGGCGCTGTTAGCAGAATTAGAGCAATTTGGTCAGGAAAACGATGCCGCCATCACCGACCGCCCACGGCGAATGCTAAATATCACCCGCGATACCGGGGAGTTTCTTGCGGTGCTAATACAGGCAACCAATGCGCAACGTGTACTGGAGATTGGCACCTCCAACGGGTATTCCACCTTATGGCTGGCGCAAGCGGCGCAAAAGGTAGGCGGGCACGTCACGACGATTGAACAATCCGAGTTCAAGCTTGAACTGGCGGCCAAAAATTTTGAGCGTTCAGGGCTTTCTGATGCTATCACCCAACTGCGCGGGGAGGCGGGCGGCCTGCTTGACAGCATGCTAGACGCCAACGCTGATTTGATTTTCCTAGATTCTAAACGCTCTGAGTATGAGCGCTGGTGGCCAACCATCAAGCGTGTACTGAAAAAGGGAGGTCTTCTCGTGGTCGATAACGCTACTTCCCACGCTGACGAGATGGTGCCTTTTATGGCGCTGGTATCGGGAGATGCGCATGTCAGTGCCTGCACCGTCCCTGTCGGGAATGGGCAGTTTTTGGCAACGCTGTGGGGTTAGTTAGGCTTCATAAACGCCTACGCTAATACACGGAAACCGCTTAGATGGTACTCTTTTTCTTATTCCCAACAGCCTACTACAAGGAAAGACCATGGCGATTACTCTTATCATCATCGTCGCGATACTTGCCGTTATCGCGTTTTACGTCATCGGTATCTATAACCGACTTGTTTCGCTGAAAAACCGCTTTGAGAACGCCTTTGCTCAAATTGAAGTGCAACTCAAGCGACGCCACGACCTGATTCCTAACCTCGTAGAGACCGCCAAGGGTTACCTAAGCCACGAGCGGGAAACGTTGCAGGCGGTAACTGAAGCCCGTAATACCGCAGTATCCGGGCTTAAGGCTGCCTCTGAAAACCCTGGCAGCGCTAAGGCCATTGCTGACCTGGGAGGTGCTGAGGGTGCGCTTTCGCAGGCGATGGGGCGTCTCAACGTGGTGATGGAGGCCTATCCGGATTTGAAAGCCTCAGAAAACATGCAGCAATTGTCAGAAGAGCTCACCAGCACTGAAAACAAGGTGGCCTTTGCACGACAGGCATTCAATGACGCGGTGATGCAATACAACACCTATCGGCAAAGTTTTCCCCCGGTGGCGGTAGCCGGCCTGTTTGGGCATGGTGAAGATGCTTCCCTGTTAGAGTTCGAAGACAGCGCCCAGATTCAAGCGGCGCCGACGGTGTCGTTCTAAGATATTAATCAGGGAAGGCGAGACATGGATTTTTTTACTGCTCAAGATCAAGCTCGGCGCAAAACCGGGCGTCTAGTAGTACTGTTCGTTTTGGCGGTGCTGACCCTGATTATCGTGGCAACGCTGGCGATTGCTATCACACTCCAATTAATGAATGGGGGCCAATCGGCAGGGCAAACTAATCTAGATGCGCAGGGGATGTTATCAGCGCTATCGGTTGAACTTGTGGCGGGTGTGGCGATTGCCGTGCTGGTCGTGGTGGTGCTGGGCGGTCTATTCAAACAACATCAATTACGTCGTGGTGGCCGAGCGGTAGCGGAAGCACTTGGCGGACGCGAGATCAATCTAAACACCCGCGATGCAGACGAGCGGCGTATTCTCAATGTGGTTGAAGAGATGGCCATTGCCTCAGGCACATCAGTGCCCTCCGTTTTTGTATTGGAGGAAGAGAGCATCAATGCCTTCGCAGCAGGTCATCGGCCCAGTAATGCCGTGATCGGTATCACACGTGGCGCCATTCGAAACCTGACCCGGGAAGAGCTACAGGGCGTCGTGGCCCATGAGTTTAGCCATATTCTGCATGGCGATATGCGGCTGAATATGCGTCTAATCAGTGTGCTTCACGGCATCCTGGTGATTGGTCTATTGGGCGCTACCATACTGCGCAGCATGCGTTTTCGGCGGGTTGGCGGTGGCAAACGCGACAACTCAGGAGCGGTCATTTTAGCGCTGGGAGGGGTGCTAATGCTGATCGGTTACGCAGGGACCTTCTTTGGCAATGTGATCAAATCAGCCGTCAGCCGGCAGCGCGAATATCTGGCGGATGCCTCTGCGGTGCAGTTTACCCGCAACCCCCAAGGGATTGGTAATGCGCTGGTGAAGATCGGCGCGCATGCGCAAGGCTCTAACCTGCAGGCCGCTCAAGCAGCGGAATTCAGTCACCTTTTCTTTGGTCAGGGTGTGCGGCTGGGGTTTACTCAAATGATGGCTACCCACCCGCCGTTAAAAGATCGCATTGAGCGGGTCATGCCTGGCTGGGATGGTCGCTTTGAGGCTGCCTTGCCTGGGCAGCAGGCCGAGCACGAAAAACCTGAAGAGCGCGAAATACCTGATTCAGGTGAAAAGGCGGCGCACGCAAGCCCAGGGCGTAAAGCGGAAACGCTGGCCGCGGTTTTGACCGGCGCTTCTGCGCAAACCGCGATTACTGCTATGGGGCAGCCCGACCAACGCCACATCGAAAAGGCCCAGTCAACGTTACACGCATTGCCAAGTCGGATTAAAACTGCTGTCCATGAGCCCTACGCAGCGCGTGCCATCATCTATGCGCTGCTGCTTAGCGAGGACCAGGAGGAGCGTGAGCATCAGCTAGAGGCGCTGCAACAAATTGCGCTGCCGGATGTTTACCGAGTGCTGATGGACTATGGTCCTGAAATACAGAGATTAGAGGTAGAGTTACGCTTACCGCTGATCGAGTTGGTGCTGCCAGCGTTACAGTCGCTTTCGACAGAGCAGGCCCAGCACTTTCGCTTCTGTATGGAACGGCTGATTGAGGCGGATGGTCATGTCAGCCTGTTGGAGTGGACGCTGTATCAGCTGTTACTGAACAACTTGAACGAACAGGATAACAAACCCGCAAACCTGCAATTGAAAGATTTGCAGCGAGAGTGCCAGTTGCTCCTTACAGTGCTGGCTGCCGCCGGTCAGCATGACTCAGAAGAGATCAGTGCCGCGCTCAATGCTGCTGAAACCGAGCTGCCGTTCGCATTAGCTGACACTGACGATGTAAGCGATATGCGTGCGCTAAGTTTAGCGGTTGAACGCTTGCGGCGTTTAAAGCCCATGCAGAAGCCCGCGTTGCTACAAGCCATGGCGCGCTGCATTGAGCATAGTGGGCAAATTCGCCCTGCTGAGGCCGAGTTGTTTCGTGCTATGGCAGATATTCTCGACTGCCCCATGCCGCCACTATTAGCAGATGAATCGTAAGCAGAAATTCGCGACGCAGGGGGAATTAAGCTCATGGATGAAGCCGCGTCTTTAAACCGAGCGATTCATGAGAAGGTCATGCTGTGCACATATGACGCTTCGTGGCCAACTCTGTTCGATCAGGAGCGTGACCGACTGCTTGACTTGTTTCCAGGCGAGTTTTTGGCGATAGAACATATCGGTAGTACCGCGGTACCCGGGCTTTCGGCTAAGCCAATAATCGATATTCTAGCGGGCGTAGACTCAATGTCCCGGGCCGATGACTTAATGGAGCCTTTATGCAGTGCCAACTATGCCACATCCATGGAGTACAACGCTTCTTTGGTGGGGCGGCGTTGGTTAATGCGATGGGCTGAGGGCCGTAGGACGCATCACCTGCATCTGATGGTATATGGCAGCGACGAGTGGCATCGCCGATTGGCTTTTCGCAATAGACTGCGCGTTGATGCTGAGCTGGCGCAGCAATATGAGAAAAAGAAGCGCCTGTGGGCGGCGGAATTTGCGTCAGATAGAGAAGCTTATACGGCAGCTAAGGGAGATTTTATTCGCAAAGCATTGGAAATTGTCGATAAGCCGCTGTAGCGAGGCAATGTTCTGGCATAGCGATTTTTCTAGATTTTGACTCTATTCATATATTGGCAGTCGAGAAATAAAGGAACGTAACGATGTTTGATTACTCGCTGTATCACTGGATGACGTTTTTATCTGCGGCTGTGCTTCTAAATCTTTCACCAGGGCCGGATATTGCCTACATATTAGGGCAAACATTACGCAGCGGGCGTCAGCATGGGGTTGCCGCTATGCTGGGTATTTGGACGGGAGCGGCGCTGCATGTAGTGATGGCCGCCATAGGGCTTTCAGCCATACTGGCAACCTCCGCATTGGCTTTTTCAATTGTTAAATGGGTTGGCGCGGCCTATCTGATTTGGCTCGGCATAAAAATGCTGCTGTCACGGGGCGATCAATTTATTGCAGCGGAAAAGCAGCGCCACAAGCGCCTATCTTCGGTTTACTGGCAGGGGATGCTGGTGTCAGCATTAAATCCCAAAGTGGCCGTCTTCTTCCTGGCTTTCTTGCCGCAATTTATCGTGGAAGGCGCAGGCCCTGCCCAGGCGCAGCTTTTATTACATGGCAGCCTGATTATTGTGGTGGCGGCGCTCGTAGAACCTCCGTTGGTGATGGCGGGTGCAAAACTGGGTGCTTGGCTGAACAGAAAACCACGCGTGGGTTTATGGATGGACAGAAGTTTAGGGGCGCTGTTCGTCGCTTTAGGCGCGCGGCTAGCGGCCAGTGCCAAGTAGGTTCGTTGCTCGAGTTTTGTTCTAGGCTTTCACTACTCAAGAAACTATTTCCGTATAACCAAGGGGAGGTGATGATGCCCGCCTATGCAGTTGCTCTCATTCGAGAAACCCGGTTCGATCCCGAGATTAAACAATATTTAGAGGGTATCGATGCAACGCTCGCTCCTTTCGCGGGTAAATACATCGTGCATGGTGGGCCATACACGCCGCTTGAAGGAGCTTGGGCTGGCGATATGGTTGTCATTGAGTTTCCATCAATGGAACAAGCGCAAGGCTGGTATGACTCGGCTGCTTATAAAGCGATCCGACCATTTCGCACCCGCCATACCGAAGGTGATGTGCTGTTAGTCCAAGGCGTGCCTGAAGGGCATAAAGGTGCGGACATCCTGAGCTAGCGATCTCCGCACTTAACAATAACGGCTGTTTACGAGAAGGTGCTTATCTTCTGTATTTAGACGGGTTCGTGGATTGGAGTGGCTTCAAGCGCTTCCTGCATTTCATTGACCAAAGCTTCAATTTTGTGTGCTGCCTCTGCAACAGACGCTTTAAGTAGCTCGCCGCCTGCTTCCTGACCTTCGATCGCAATGGTGTGGATACGGGTAATGCCGATAAACTCAAGCGCTGTGGTCAGGTTTGGCTCCAGGTGGTTCATATGGGCCATTTCACCGCCGGGGTCAAAGCCTATGCCGCCTCTCGCCGTGAGAATAACCGCATGCCTTGGCCGGTCGGCGAGCTTTGGCACATAAGGGTCGGTCGGGTTGCTTTCATCGATATCCACCGTCCTGCCGGGTCGCACCACCTGATCGACCCACGCCTTAAGGGCGGCTGGCATACCGAAATTATAAAGTGGCGTACCGATCACCAAAATATCCGCTGCAATCAACTCATCAACCAACTGATCGCTTTCTGCCAGCGTATCCCTCATCCAGGTTTCTCGCTGCTCTTCAGGCGTAAAAGATGAGGCAATCCAGTCGTGGTTAATAAAAGACGGTGGGTTTTGGCCTATGTCTCGATAAGTGACGGTGTCTTGTGGTCGGCCTGATTGCCACTGACTGACAAACTGACGAGTGAGATTGCGACTGTGCGAGCCATGTTCGTCGGTGCCGGCAAAGCCAGGGCGAGCGCTGGCATCTATTTGCAGTATGTGTGTCATGAAAGTTCTCCTTGTGCGAAGAGTTAAACTCATCTGTAATTAACGACAAACACAGGTTAGCGCTCGGCTATATGAGCGACAAACGACCTTTACTTTCGCTTATAGATGAGGTGAATTCATTCATGAACCATCGGCGTTTACCTTCACTCTCGGCGCTTCGCGCTTTTGAAGCGGCGGCCCGTCATGAAAGTGCCAAGCAGGCTGCTCAGGAGTTGTCGGTAACAGCGACCGCCATCAGTCACCAGATCCGGGGGCTTGAAGAGACGCTGGGCGTTGCCTTGTTTGTACGTAAACCCCGCCAGTTGGCGCTGACGCCCCAGGGGCGTGAGCTACTGCAGGTGCTGGAAACCGCGTTTGATAGCATCAGTCATGTTGTTGAGCAACTGAGCGCAGTGCCCATTCGCCAAACGGCCACACTTTCGACGACGCCAGCCGTTGCAGTGCGCTGGTTGCTGCCCTGGGTATGTTTGCTGCGCGACTCTCATCCAGATATTGATCTGCGTATTCATGCCTCTCATGAGCCGGTAGCGCTAGATGGAGTAACCGCAGATATTGCTATTCGTTATGGTGATGGTCGCTGGCCGGGGCTTATCGCAGAGAAGCTGTTTGATAACACTTTCATTCCAACCTGCAGTCCACACCTTGGATTGCACGATGCAACGCAACTGCCCTTACATCCGTTGATTCATTTTCGTAATGCAGGCGCTGTATCTTCTCCACTGGATTGGGCTGTTTGGCAGAAGTTGGCAAAGGTTCCTGGGCTGGATGTGAGTGCCGGTCTGGTTTTTTCTGACGAAACCCATGCTATTTCAGCCGCCGTCGGTGAGCAGGGCGTGGCGCTAATGAGCCGTCAGTTGATCAAGGATGAGTTGGAGGAGGGGCGCCTAGTGCAACCATTCGGCCCAGAATTTGAAGGTAAACCGTTCTTTCTGGTTTACCCAGAAAGCCGACAGTACGATCCGACAATTTTGGCTATTCGAGAGTGGGTAATGGCTGTGCCTGGAGTGCTAGCGACGTTATCGCACTGACGTGTGGGTATTATGGGCATCAGGCTGAACGCAAAGGAGCAAAAAAATGCAAGAGATCAGTAACATCATAGTCTCCGAGTTTTCGGATTTTAATGACCTGAGTGAATTCGTCATTGTGGTGGTTCGGTTGCTGCTGGCGGCCGTTCTTGGTGGTCTATTGGGGCTCGAGCGAGAGCAGCGAGGCAAGGCTGCTGGAATACGCACCCATATGCTGGTCTGCATGGGGGCTGCTTTATTTATCTTTATTCCTGAACAAGCGGGCATTTCTGATGCAGAAATGAGTCGGGTCATCCAAGGCGTTATTGCGGGCATTGGCTTCCTTTGTGCCGGCACCATCATCACCCGTAAAGATGAAAAAGGTACGTCAGGGCTTACCACGGCGGCTGGGGTTTGGCTAACCGCCGCTATTGGAATAGCCGTAGGCATGGGTCGCGAGCAGACAGCCGTTTTGTGCACGTTGCTGGCCTGGGTAGTGCTTTATGTGGTGCCTTTCTTTTCACGCCCAATCAGCAAGAAAAAGTCTTCACACCCGGGGGATGATGACGATGATTCAGATACTTGATGGTGGCAAACGACTATTGTCGCAATTTAGACACTCTGTCTTGACGTTGGCTTGATAGGGATAATGTACCAATCGTTTTACACGAGTCGACCAATGACCTATTTTCGTTTATTTGCAGCGAACTCTACTGTTCGATGTTGTCTTTGGAAAAACTAGCCATTGGCCTGCCTGTATCCAGTTGCATGGGGATCTTGGCATTGCCGAGGAGGCCCATAAACGTCACTCTAAGTCCCTGATAGTCGGCGTCTTCGGTAATGGCTTCCGCTTTCAGCGTGTTTGGGTCAAAAAGCAAACCGTCATTAACAACCTCCGTGGCGATAACATCACGCACCTTAATTAGAATTGCCTCGGAGTTATTGCTTGTTTGGCCAAGCATATCGATATCCCGTGTCGGCCGAATATCCGGCCCTTGCATCGCCCAAAGCAGTAGGGCCCCCTTAAGCGTAAAGCAGCGTTTATGAGTCGATTGGCTAAGCCGGTAAAGAAAACGCTCCATGGCGTAGTACTGCAGTAACTCCTGAAAGGGACGCTTTTCTTCCCGGGATTTATTCAGCAATTTCTGGCGGACAGAGGCCGTGATGTTTTTGGCCACTATGGACTCCTTTCATAATGTGCGGACTGTATTCACAGCTTGGCTTCTACATAAGGAGCCATGACCTTGGAGATGCGGCAGATTCTGGCGTATTCCATTAGCTTGCCCGGCCTGAAGGTTTTACGCGTGCGGTAGAATTCCAGGGCTTCCAGTACTACATCCATGCCGATGCGGTTGCGGAACTTGAAGCAGTCAGCCAGTGTCTTCTCCGGGTTGTAGACCTGCAGCGTATTACCATCCACCTTTGCGTGCTCAATACCTTCGCTGAATGCCCGCCCGGAGAAACGGTAACCGACCACTGGTGGGTAATCTAGAGCCGGTAGGCGAGCGTCCCGCTCCACTGCGAGATGAACTTTATGGGGGATTTGCGTGGTAATGCCGTGCCAATCGAGAGCGGAAATTAGGCATAGCACTGCTTGGGGAAAGCGCGTGACAGCGGCGACTAGATCCGGGTTTTCGATAGGTGGCAGCTCCGCCAGCCGGTAAAGGCCACGGCTGACAGGCTCTATCAGCCCTTCATCTCGGAGCTGATAGAACTGGTATCGGCTGATGCCCTGAGCCAGCGCCTCACTCAAACGCAGCTGGCCGCCTTGCTGGCGGAACAGGGTTTGGAGGTGCGCCCGGGAAGATCGGGCGATGTCATAGTCAGACAAATCGTCACCACTTATTGGTATCTGGTGACAGTTTGTCTGATTGCTATCACTGATTCAAGCGGGGGCTTTATCGGAGTTGCTTGGCTTGTTGTCTGCGTGATTGGCGGTAATTAGATATCCTGGCTTCCTATGGGAAACGTGCCTGACATCAGGCGAGAAAAGGGGCTACAAGCACCATCAGCGTTGTTTGGCAGGTTTACGTTTCACATTTCCTCTTTGTTTGTTGTTAGTGCCTGCATGCTTAGCCGGGCCACCGGTTTCACCCGGTGCTGTCTGCAGGCTGTGGCGTAATCTGCCCGCGTCGCTGTGCCTAAGTAGGCCACGCAGGTCATCCAGCAATGCCTGCTGAAATGCGTCAGGGTCGTCCTGCTGTTCGGAAATCGCGCGCAGGCGCTGCTCCCATAGCGCGGTGCGCTCCGGCGTGCTGACGGCGCTGGGCAGGGCGGCGATGAGTGCGGTGCCGAGTTTGGTGGCGCGCAGGGCCTTTTGCTTGCGCACCAAATAGCCGCGCTGTACTAGGGTTTCGATAATGCCGGCGCGGGTGGCTTCGGTACCCAGGCCATCGGTATCGCGTAGCGTACGGCGTACTTCCGCGTCGTCCACGTAGCGGCCGATGTTCATCATGGCTTTGATCAGGCTTGCATCGGTGAACGGTTCTGGTGGGCGGGTTTCGCGCTCCTCAACGCCAGCGGCCAGCGCCTGGCAAGGCTCGCCTTGAGTCAGCGGAGGTAGTGGCGGAGTGTCTTCTCGGGTGGTGAATAATGGCTTCCAGCCAGGGTCAAGAATGCTCTGGCCACGAGCGCGGAAGGCCTCGTTAAGCAGCGTAAACTCCGCTTTGACTTCAAAGGTGCGCAGCGGGCGGTAAAACTGCGCCATCACGTTGCGAACTACAAGCCGAAACACATGGCCTTCGGTGGCGGAAAGCTGGCTGAAATCCGCCGGTTTGCCGGTGGGGGCAAGCGCATGATGTGCGCCGACTTGCTTATCGTTCCACGCCTTGGAGCGTAGCGAGAAATCCGCGCCCTTAAGCCACTGCTGCAGCGCTTCATCGTTTTGGCAGGCGCCGCTCAGGCTACGCTGGGCAAGTGTTAGATGCTCTTCGGGGAGGTAGCGGCAGTCGGAGCGCGGGTAGGTAATTAGCTTGTGTTGCTCGTAAAGCCGCTGGCAAATATCCAGCACCATCTGCGCGGAAAGCCCGTGGCGGCGGGCGGCGTCTACCTGCAGCGCGGAAAGCGAGTAGGGTAGCGGCGGTGCCTGGCGCTTTTCTTGTTGATCAAGCTGCGTCAGCGTGCCGTGGGCGTTGGGTAACTGTGCCGCCAGGGCATCGGCAGGTGTGCGGTCAATCAAGCGGCCCTGGTCATCCAGCGGCTGATGCTCCTTGGGTGCCCACCAGGCGCGTAGCTGGCCTTGGGCCACCTTGAGATCAACCCATAGCGGGTAGAACGGGTGGGGCACAAAGTCGCGAATAGCGTTGTCGCGACGCACGATCAGCCCCAATACCGGGGTTTGTACGCGGCCAACGGAAAGCACACCGTCGTGCCCCGCTTGGCGGCCGGTAAGCGTCCAGGCGCGTGTTAAGTTAATGCCGTAGAGCCAGTCAGCGCGCGAACGCGCTTGGGCCGCTTGAAAAAGCGGCTGAAACTCCGTGTTGGGGCGTAATTTCGACAGTGCCCGGCTAACCGCCGGGCGGTTAAGGTCACTAATTAGCAGCCGCTGCACCGGACCCCGGTACTTGAGATGTTCAATCACTTCTTGAACGAGCAACTGGCCTTCTCGGTCCGGGTCACCGGCGTGAACAACCTCACTTGCCTGTTTGATCAGCTTACGAATAACCGCTAACTGGCCACGGGCTTTGGAGCGTGGTGCCAGTTGCCAAGTGGTGGGCACAATAGGCAGGCGATCCAGGCGCCACTGTTTGTCGGCGGGGTCGTAGGCCTCCGGTGCCGCCTGCTCTAGCAGATGGCCTAAACACCAAGTCACGATGGTATCACCGCAGTTAATTGCGCCGTCTTGGCGCTTGGCATTACCGGGAAGCGCCTCGGCAATCGCCCGGGCAAGACTGGGTTTTTCAGCGATAATCAAGCGCATGCGGCTGCCCTTAGCGGTATTAGCGAATGCCTATGGTAGCAGAGCCCAGAGCGGAGTTAGAGGGTGGTTAAAGTGTTGCGCTGGCATTCTTGTGTATAGTTTTTGTATAAAATATTGGGATTGCGTAAGCTGTCTAGCAGATGGTCAACGAGGCGACTTAGATGCGAGATCGCGGTAGAACACGACGTTTAATGGGCCTGGGCGCGCGCACCGGCGGTGCGCTGCTCAAAACCCGCTTGGGCGGCCAGGCAGACTGGCGAGCATTGGGCGAAGCGCTATTTGAAGGGCTTTCCGAGCTGAAGGGCCCGGCCATGAAGCTGGCGCAGATTATGTCCCAGTGGGACGACCTGCTGCCGCCGGATCTTGCCGATGAGCTTTCACGCTTGCAGCGTCAAGCCGAGCCCATGCCCTGGCCACGCATTCGCGAGGCGCTGGTGATGCAGTACGGCGATCTTGAGTCACATTTTCGCGAGATTGAAGAGCGGCCCTTTGCCAGTGCCTCCATGGGGCAGGTGCATAAAGCCGTAACCCAGGCCGGCGAAACAGTGGTGCTTAAGGTGCAATACCCCGGTCTGTCCGACGTACTGGAAAGCGATTTAAAGCAGGTAAGACGCATCATGGGGTTGGGGCGTTGGTTCAAGGTGCCCCAGGCCCGCCTTGATGCGCTGTTTGAAGAGTTGGCCTCGGGGCTTCGTGACGAGCTTGACTATCGCGCTGAAGCAGACGCCATGGCCCGCTACCGCGAGCGCTATCAGCATGATGAACGCTTAGTGATTCCCGAGCCGCTGTTCGAGCTTTCCGGCCAGCATGTGCTGGCGATGCGATTTGTGGGGGGGACGCCGCTGCGTGAGTTGGAAAGCGTTGACGATGACACTCGTCAAAGAGTCGCCGTGGCGCTGGCAGACTGGATTACCGAAGAGCTGTTTACCCACGGCGAACTCCACGCTGATCCTCACGCGGGTAACTTTGCTGCCGATGAGCAGGGGCGGCTGGTGATTTATGACTTTGGCGCGGTGATCCCGGTGCCGGAGGCGCGTCTGAAGGCCATGATGCTGCTACTCGATGCGACGCTTGCTCACGATCCTATGGCAATGGACGAGGCGCTGATAAAGATGGGGGGGCGACAAGGGCAGGGCGCGCCGCTGTCGCTTTATCGCGAATCTGCCGAATGCGTGGCCCCGCTGTTTGCGCCCGGCGAGCAGGATTTCAGCGACGTGCGGGTTCACCGCCGTCTTCGTGAGCTGACGCCCAAGGTATGGGGTGCCATGGATCGGCTGCAGCCTCCCGCCGATACGCTGTTGCTTTCCAGAGCGCTTAACGGCCACTACTGGAATTTGGTGCGTTTGCAGGCGCGGTTGAATATGCACTCACGGACGACCCCATTACTTGAATGGGCACGCAAGATTTAAACCAGCGTTTTCAGCCAGAACACCATTGTCTTGTGGCTCTCTGCGTCTTCGCCGATATCTTTCCAGGCGAAAGTGGTCGTCAGCTCGCCGTGGCGTTGGTAACCCTGGGCATGCCAAAAACCGTGCAGCGGACGGTAGTCGGCTGGTTCCAGAGGGTGGCCGCTTGGCCGCTCAACGGCGCAAAAAGCCGCTATATCAAAACCCTGCTGCTGGGCATGCGCTTCGCGCTCCGCCATAAAGCGCTTGCCGATACCGCGGCCGCGGTAGTCGTGAAGCAGCACCGATTCGCCGTAGTAAAACACCCGCTTGGGGGCGATGCCGTTAGACTCAAACGGGCGGCGAAAATCATCGACTTCATCTGCTAAGGGTTGCCCTGTGGCCGCCCCTACCAGCGTGTCACCGTCGAAGGCCAGGACGAAAAGGCTAGCGGGATTATCCGCGTAGCGGCCTAGGTAGTCCGCCTCGTAGCCGAGATCGCCGTCGTAAAGGTAGGGGAAGTCACGAAACACCTCAATGCGTAGCCGGGCAAGTGCCTGCAAGTTTGGCGCTATCGCGTGGCCTTGACAGATAGTGAAGGTCAGTTCGTTCATGGCATTGCTCTGCTGATTTAAACGCGGTGCGGTTCAGTTAATACGCCGCACTCTAACAGCCCCTCACTATGTCGCCAATCCGGTCTGCGTGCACCCTCTTGGTCATGCTAAACTATGTCGCTTTTGAACATGGTCTTTTAATAAGTGGAGACGGCAATGCTGGCGGTATGGGTCGATCAGCTGCTGGGATTTGCCTCCGGGGCACTCGCGGCAATTAGGCAACAAGAACACTATCCCGATTTTATGACCTGGGTACGTGCCGAGGGTGCTGGGTTTTTTAATGATGACCTGGCAACCGCTCAGGCGCTTGCCCCCATTTTGTGGTCCCAAACTCCGCTGGAGCGGCTGGATTTCGCCTGTGAACCCCTGGCCACGCCGGGCCGCAACGAGCCCTGCTGGTGCGATTCCGGGCGCAAGTTCAAGCAGTGCTGCTCGCAGGTCGAGTTTCCCACTGAAATCCCCGAACAAATGATGTGGATGCTGTCGCTGCGCGAATGGAAAGGCGCAACGCTAAAAGCGGCGTTAAACAGCCAGCGAGCGCTTCCGCAAGCGCTATTGGAAGCCGGGTTGATAGCCGCTGAAAGTGGTCAAAGCGGCCGCGCCATGCAGATTCTTGAATCGCTGTTCGATGGCAGTGATTGGTCGCGACTACCCGAGCAGGCGGAGCCCGCGTTTGAAATTCTGCTGGATATCTATCAAGAACGCGGTTTTACCCGCAAGCGCGCCGACCTGCTGGATGACGTCCTGGAGCGCGGGCCGATTTTTCTAAGAGGCGTAGCGCTTGAGCGTCTGTGTCTTATGCACTTGGATAACGACGATCTGGACAGCGCCCGGGGGGCGTTCGTCAAAGCTCAGCAAGCGCTGCCGGACTCACCCACGCTGGCGTATATCGAAGCCATGCTGTTGCTTCACGAAGGCCACGAGCGGGAAGCCAAAGAGCGCGCCAACTTCTGGTATCGCCGCTTGGTCCGGCAGGGTGATCTCGACGATGAGCAGTTGGACTTCCTGGCGGCATTGGCGGATAACCCAGGCGCCACACTGGCGGATCAGCTGCTCAGCGCCGAAGAAGACCTGGCAACGCCGCTAATTTCGTTGCAGGCATTGCTCGCTGCGTTACCCGTCGCGCCGAAGATTGCCATCAACACGGAGGCTGACACGGGGCATTTGCAGTATCACACCAGCGCTCGCGAACAAACCCTGTTTGCCGCCTGGCACGAGCAATTTAAGGTGCTGGTCGATGAAGATATCGCCTTGGGGTTTCGTGATGACCCCTGGGGTAACGCGGTGGAATGGATGTCGGCGCTTTGCGCGCACCCCGAATGGCTTGATGCCCCGCAAGTGGTGCAGGACTTAACGATGGCGCTTACCAGCCGCTTTGGCAGTCTGCCTTGGATGGCCCCCAGCTTACTCGCCCCGCTGGCCAATCGCCTGTCACGTTGGCTGGCCCAAGCGCGTGCTGAAGGAGAGGGCAGCCTGCGCTGGGACGATGCCGATAATGCCATGCTGTTGCGCACCGGCTTGGCCCTGGTTGTCGGCATGGAGCGAGGTGCTCGCCAGCATTCACGTGAACTTGCCGAAGAACTCCTGGCGATTGACCAGGAGGATAGCCTTGGCTTGCGCGAACTGGTGCTGGATCAGTTATTGCGTGATGACCGCAACGAAGAGGCGCTGGCCCTGTCCGAGCAACCTGTTGACGATGGCTCGCAGATACTAGGGCTGCTCATGGGCCGCACATTGGCGCTTTATCGGCTGGCTGACCACGAGGCGGCAGAGCGTTCTCTAAGCGAGGTGATCGCCCATAACCGCCATGCGTTAGAGATGATTTGTGCCGAGAATCCCCGGCCTGTCATGCCCTATGCGGATGGCCAGGTTGACCCTGGCTCGCGTGCCGAAGCGTGGCAGTATCGCACGCTAATGCGTGATCAATGGCGTACCACGCAGGGAGCGTTGGACTGGCTCGACGCTCATCGTCCCAAGAGTCGCTGAGCGTTAGCGGGCGGCAGTTTGAGGTGCGGGCACTATCTGCTTGTCGCGGTTGATCCAGATAGCCAACGCAATGGCCGGCAGGCCTAGCAGGGTGGCCACGACAAAAAAGCTGGCATACCCCTGGGCGCTGACCACTATTCCGCCAAAACCGCTGAGAAACTTACCGGGTAGCGTCATTAATGAGGAAAAAAGCGCGTACTGGGTAGCGGTGTAGGCCCGTGAGGTGAGGCTGGAAAGAAACGCGATAAACACCGCGCTGGCCAAGCCGTTGGCCAGGTTATCGCCGGTAATCGTGAGTACCAGCATGGGCAACTGATTACCGATCAGCGCCAGGGCCGCGAACAATAGGTTAGTGACCATCACAATCCCCGCGCCGAAGATCAGCAGCGGGCCAATGCCATACCGCGCCACCAGCAAGCCGCCGAGTATGCCCCCGGTAATGCTCATTGCAATACCAAAGACGTTAGTGACGTTGGCAATGGTTTCCAGCGAAAATCCTAGGTCGATATATAGCGGGTTGGCCATCGAGGCCATGGCCAAGTCGCTGATCCGAAATACACCGATGAAAACCAGCAACCACAGCGCTTTAACGCCATAGCGGGTGAAAAAGTCGGTGAACGGGCAGACAATCGCGCCGATCACCCAGGCACCCACGCGGCGAAGGAGTTTGGGTTGGCCGCGGCTGGCGCGGATAAAGGCACGAACTTTGGGCTCGTGAATTAACTGCACGGCTAACGAGGTGCGTTTGGGTTCTGGACGTATCAGTACCGTGATCACGCCAACGCCAACCAGTGCCGCCATGGTGAGGTAAGCCACCTGCCACGATACGGCTGAGGCGACATAAAGCGCCAGCGCCCCGGCGGCAATCAACCCGCCGCGGTAGCCAATAATATACGTTGAGGCCATCGCTGCCTGAATATCATCGTCGGCAGATTCAATGCGGAAGGCGTCGATGGCAATGTCCTGGGTGGCTGACCCAAAAGCGACGAGTAGTGCAAATGCGGCTACCCAGCCCAGGTTACCTGCGGGGCTTAAGCCTGCTAGACCAATGAGACCAGCGGCAATCATTCCCTGGGCCAACAACATCCAGCCGCGTCGTTGGCCGAAATGGCGGGTTAGCACTGGCAGGGCTAAACGGTCGACCACTGGGGACCAGAAAAACTTGATCGAATAAAGCATCCCGATCCAGGCAAAAAAGCCAATCGCCGCCACCTCTACGCCATCGCTGCGTAACCAGGCGGAGAGCGTGGAGAACACCAATAAAAAGGGCAGCCCGGCAGAGAATCCCAAAAACAACATGGTAATAACCGGTGCGCGCAGATAAATCGCCAGAGCAGCGCGCCAACTGCGCTGGGGAGTAGGGATGGGCATACAGTGCGACTCCTGGGTAAGACGGTGACAACGGCCTAATGATAAGCTATGCCCACGCTTGGACACACAGCTAACAGCTTACCGGAGAGGAGTTTTGTATGTCGATTTCAGCCCAGCGGGTGGTCACCCTGCATTATCGTTTGAAAGACGTTCTGAGCGATGGTGGCGAGCAACTGCTGGATGATTCCCAGGCGCGGGATAAACCGCTTGAGTATTTGCACGGTCACGACAATATTTTGCCGGGGCTTGAGCAGGCTTTGGAAGGCCAGGAAGCAGGCGCCGAGCTTGGCGTGACGCTTGCCCCGGCGGACGCTTACGGGGTTTATAGCGAGGCGTTGGTGCAAACGGTAAGCCGGGCCTCGTTTGGCAGCGCCGAGCTTAGCGTTGGCGACCGTTTTCAAACCGAAGGTGAAGCCGGACCCCAGGTCGTTACCGTGCTCAACGTAGACGGAGACAGCGTGACCGTGGATACCAATCACCCGCTGGCAGGCCACACGTTGCGCTATCAGGTTAAGGTGTTGACCATACGCGAGGCGACTCGGGCAGAGCTTGCCAAAGGCCATCCACTGCCGCCGGGCACCGAACCCAGCAAGGTAGAAGATCGCAAAGTGCTTTAGCAACCGTTGATTGGCTAGCCAGCGCTGACTGGTTTACAGTTTGCTCTGTGAACGTGGGGGGATAAAACAGGAGATACCGCCGGATGCAACTTGCCTTATTGATGGGATTTTTGCTGGCGGCGGTAGCCCCGCTGCTGCATCGATGGTTCGGTGGGCACACGGCGCGAGTCATGGCGGCGTATCCCGCCTTTCTGGCCGTCTGGTTGCTGGGCCTGGCACCCGAGATATTGGCCGGTGAGTCGCTGCTGCTGGAGTGGGCGTGGGTGCCAGGGCTCGATATCAGCCTGACCTTCTTCATCGATGGGCTATCTTGGCTGTTCGCGATGCTGATCACCGTGATCGGCACTCTGGTGCTGGTCTACTCGGGGGAGTACCTGCGCGGCCATCGCGATCTTGCCCGTTTCCTGGTGGTTATCACCGCCTTCATGATGTCGATGCTGGGCCTGGTGCTTGCCGACAATCTGGTGACGCTGTTCGTCTTCTGGGAACTCACCAGTATCACTTCATATCTGCTAATCGGTTTCAACCACACCGACCCGGAAGCCAGAAAGTCGGCGTTGCAGGGGCTGTTCGTTACCGCGGGCGGGGGCTTGGCCCTGCTTGCCGGCTTCGCCATGCTGGGGGTGGCCGGCGATAGCTGGTCACTCGTCGAGCTCAACACCCAAGGGGAGGCGCTGCGCGAGCATGCCCTCTACTTGCCGCTGCTGGTTTGCGTGCTGCTGGGAGCCTTCACCAAATCGGCCCAGTTTCCTTTCCATTTCTGGTTGCCCAATGCCATGGCCGCGCCCACGCCGGTCTCCGCTTATCTGCACTCGGCGACCATGGTCAAGGCTGGCGTCTACCTGCTGGCGCGCCTGCATCCCGCGCTGGGCGGCACCGAGCTTTGGGTGATCACTCTGTCGCTGGTGGGTGCCCTGACCATGGCCACCGGGGCCTTCCTGGCCATCCAGCACACCAACATCAAGAAGTTGCTGGCCTATTCCACGGTGATGGCGCTGGGCACGCTGACCATGCTGTTGGGCATTGGCACCGAGTATGCCCTGACCGCCTTCGTGGTATTCCTGCTTGCCCACTCGCTCTACAAAGGCGCGCTGTTCATGGTCGCTGGCATCCTCGACCACGAGACCGGCACCAAGGATGTCACCGCCATGGGCGGTTTACGCCCGCTGATGCCACGCACCGCCGTGGTAGCGGCGGTGGCCGCGGTGTCACTGGCCGGCTTGCCGCCGTTGCTGGGCTTCCTGGGCAAGGAGTTAATGTTCGAGTCGGTGCTTGAGGCCGAGGCATGGCGCTGGTTGATCTTACTGTTGGCCTTCACTGCGGCCTTCCTGACGCTGGCGGTGGCGGCCATCGTGGTGCTGCGCCCCTTTGCAGGGGAGCGTCGCAAAACGCCCAAATCGCCCCATGACCCACCCCTGGTTATGCTGTTTGGGCCTGCGCTGTTGGCCGGGTTATCGCTGGTCTTCGGTCTGGCCCCGAGCCTGCTGGACGACTTGGTATCGGCCACCGCCTCTGGGGTCAGTGCCAGCGAAGTGTCGGCGCATCTGGCACTGTGGCACGGGGTTAATCTTCCGTTGGTGCTGTCACTAGTCAGCCTCGCCCTGGGTATTCTGGTATTCCGCCGCTGGGATTGGGTGCGCGCCGTCCTGGCACGGCTGGATCCGCTCATGGCCCGGGGCCCGGAAGCCGGCTATGAGGCCATGATGCGTGGCCTGGTGTCGGTCGCAGAATGGCAGACGCGGATACTGCAGAACGGCTATATCCGCAACTATCTAGTGATGACGCTGCTAGTACTGTTGGGCCTGGTGGGACATGCGCTGTTCTTCCGACACTCGCCAAGTTTTCCCTTCTCGGTGGACGCCTATTTCCATGAGGTGGTGACGGCTGGCCTGATGGTGGCCGGGGCGGTGGCGGCCTGTGTTATGCGCTCTCGCCTGGCCGCGGTGGCCGCGGTGGGCATCATGGGCTTTTCCATCGCCCTGACCTTCGTGCTGTTTAGCGCGCCGGACCTGGCTATCACTCAACTGCTGGTGGAGACCCTGACGGTCATTCTGCTGGTCTTGGTGCTATTTCGCCTGCCGCGCTTCGCCACTTTTTCCACCACGCTGGAGCGCCTACGAGATTTGGTGGTGGCCTGCCTGATGGGCACCATGGTCACCTTGCTGATGCTCTCGGTGCTGGGCGGCGAGCGGCTGCCGAGGATCTCTGACTACATGGTGGAGAACAGCCAGCCGTTGGGCCATGGCCACAACATCGTCAACGTCATCCTGGTGGACTTCCGGGCGCTGGACACCCTGGGGGAGATGTTCGTGTTGGCCCTCGCGGCCATCGGGGTCTATGCCATGATGCGCTTTCACGCCGTGGAATACGACGCCAAGCCCTCGGCCCCGCCGGAGAGATACGATGATTAGACCGGGCACCCTGATCCTCAGCGTCGCCGCGCGGCTGCTGCTGCCGTTGCAGTTGCTGTTCTCGCTGTTCCTGCTGCTGCGTGGCCATGACGAGCCGGGAGGCGGATTCATCGCCGGCCTGGTGGCGTCGGGGGCCTTCGCGCTCTACCTCTTTGCCTTCGGGCCTCGGGCGATGCACGCCATGCTCAAGGTCTCGCCGCGTGATCTGATCGGCATGGGCCTGCTTTTAGGGGTGCTATCGACATTGCCTGCCTGGTGGGTCGGCGATCCCTTCTTTACCTCCCAGTGGTGGACCATCCCGATTATCGACTTCAAGGCTTCGACGCCGCTGATCTTCGACATCGGTGTCTACTTGGTGGTGCTGGGCTCGGTGCTCACCGCTATCACCGCCCTGACCAAGACCGACCACGAGGATAAACCCGACAAGGAGGAGGTAACATGGAACCCTTGATGGCTGTGACCATTGGCATCCTGTTCGCCGCCGCCATCTACATGATGCTGCGCCGTTCCATCGTCAAGCTGGTGATCGGCCTGATGTTGCTCTCCAACGCCGCCAACCTGTTGATTTTCGTCACCGCAGGGATGACCCGCGGGGCGCCGCCGCTGGTGCCCCTGGGCATGAGCGCCCCCGAGGGGGCGGTCGCCGACCCGCTGCCCCAGGCCTTGGTGCTCACCGCCATCGTTATTGCCTTCGGCGTGCTGTCTTTCGCGGTGGTACTGGTGCGGCGTGCCTGGGAGATCGTTCGCGCCGATGACCTCGATAAGATGAAGGATACCGACACGTGATGCCTCAGATCGCGCTGCCAATCCTGATCCCGTTGTTGGCTGGTGCCGTTTCGCTGATGTTCTGGCGTTCCCGCGGCATGCAACGCTTCGTCGCCGTGGTCGGTACCGGTAGCCTGCTGCTCACCGCCATTTGGTTGCTCGCCACGGTGAATCGCGACGGCATCCTGGTGATGCACATGGGCGATTGGCAGGCACCCTTCGGCATTAGCCTGGTGGCCGATCTGTTGGGCGCCATCATGGTGTTGCTCACCGGCATCATCGGCTTCGCTGTGGCGCTTTATTCCCTAGCCACTACCAGTCGAGGCCACGAGGCCTATGGCTACTTTCCGCTGATGCATCTGCTGTTGGCTGGAGTGGCCGGTGCTTTCCTCACCGGCGACATCTTTAACCTCTACGTCTGGTTCGAAGTGATGCTGGTGGCTTCCTTCGCGCTGCTGATCCTCGGTAGCGAGAAGGCGCAGATGGAGGGCGCGATCAAGTACGTGACCCTCAATCTGCTTTCCTCGGTGATCTTCCTGGTTGCCGTGGGCCTGCTCTACGGTATGGTCGGCACCCTCAACATGGCGGACATCGCCCGGCGCCTCGCCACGCTGGAAGATACTGGCATGATTGATGTACTGGCGATGATGTTCATGGTCGCTTTCGGCATCAAGGCGGCGGCTTTCCCGCTGTTCTTCTGGCTGCCGGCCTCCTACCATACGCCGCCGGTGGCGGTCTCGGCGCTGTTCGCCGGGTTGCTCACCAAGGTGGGGGTTTACGCGCTGTACCGGGTGTTCACGCTGATCTTTAACCAGAACCCCGGCTATACCCATGAGATACTGCTATGGGGTGCGGGGCTGACCATGCTCTCCGGGGTGCTCGGCGCGGCAGCCCAGTACGAGTTCCGGCGCATTCTGTCGTTCCACATCGTCAGCCAGATTGGCTACATGATCCTGGGCCTTGCGTTGTTCACGCCCTTGGCGATCATCGGCGGGGTCTTCTACATCATGCACCACATCATTGTGAAGACTAACCTCTTCTTGGTCAGCGGTATTGTGCGTCGCTTGCGCGGGACCTACCAGCTCAAGCAATTGGGGGGGCTGTATCGCAGCCATCCCTGGCTGGCCGTGCTGTTCCTGATCCCGGCCTTATCGCTTGCCGGGGTGCCGCCGTTGTCCGGCTTCTTCGCCAAGTTCATCGTCATCCGCGCGGGCGTCGAGGCCGAAGCCTGGGGCGTGACTTTCATCGCCTTGTTGGTCGGCTTGCTGACCCTCTATTCGATGATCAAGATTTGGGTCGAAGTGTTCTGGAAGGATGCCCCGGAGGAAGGCGAGGTCGATCCCTATCCGCCGGTTGGCCAGCGTGAGATGTGGCTGATGACTGCGCCGGTAGTGGGGCTGGCGCTGTGCACGCTGCTCATCGGTCTAAACGCTGAACCCATCTATTCCCTGGCCGAGGCCTCGGCGACCGAGCTGCTCGATCCGTCTCGCTACATCGAGGCGGTGCTGGGCGAAGGCGAGGAGGTGATACCATGATCGGTGCTGCCTGGAACCTGCTGCTGGGTTTCGCCTGGGTGGTGCTTACCGGCGACTTCAGCGGAGGCAACCTGCTTGCGGGCCTGCTTTTCGGCTATCTGGTGCTGGCGTTGATCCAGCCCCAGGTGCCGGCCCTGGCCGGCCATGCCCAGCGCCTGCCGCGGCTGATTCTGTTCATCGGCTTCTTCCTCAAGGAATTGGTGCTGGCCAACTTCAAGGTGGCCTTCGATATTATCACGCCGCCCTGGTACATGAAGCCGGGTGTGATCGCCATGCCGCTCAAGGCGAGCAGCGAGTTCGAGATCGCCTTCGTCGCCAACCTCATCTCGTTGACGCCGGGAACCTTGAGCCTGGACGTCTCCGACGACCGCCGGGTGCTCTACATCCACGCCATGTTTCTCGACGACGAGGATGAGCTGCGCCGCGGCCTGGCCGAGCTCGAGCGCCGGGCCCTGGAGCTGTTCCATTGAGCGTTCTGCTGAGATTGCCATTGAGAGGAGGTGAGCCGTGTCGACTGTCATTCAACTGAGCCTGGCGCTTATGTGTATTGCCTTGTGCCTAGCCTTCGTGCGCCTGTTCAAGGGCCCCAGCCTGCCCGACCGGGTGGTGGCTCTCGAGCTCTTCTCGTCGATCTTGGTCGGCACCATCGGCCTGGTGGCCATCGCCACCAACGTGCCCAGCCTGCTGGACGTGGCCATCGTCATGGCGCTGATGGCCTTCATGGCGGCCATCGGCTTCGCGCGCTTCCTGGAACAAGGAGGGCCCCGCGATGATTGAACTGATCAAGGGCGGGCTGATACTGGTTGGCTCCATCTTCATGTTCCTGGCCGCTCTGGGTCTGGTGCGCATGCCTGACCTGCTGACGCGCATGCATGCCACCACCAAGGCGGCGACCCTGGGCGCTACTCTGATCATGCTGGCGGTGGCCCTGCACTTCGCCGAGGTGGCGGTGGTCGCACGCGCCTTTGGGGTAATCTTCTTCATCATGATGACCGCTCCCGTTGCTGCCCATGTGATTGGCAGGGCAGGCTATTTTGTAGGGACGCACCTGTGGAGCGGCACGATCAAGGACGAGTTGAGACCCAATTACGACCCTTTGACCCATGAATTGAAAAGTGGCCTCGAAACCCAGGAAAACGCCAAACATCATCCCCGTGAGACCGACCCGGATTAAGCCTGTCAGGCCACTAACGCTCGATAGTTTAACGAGTTAATAGCCGTTGAAGATTAAATTAATTTAGGAAATGGTGCAGCTGAATCATCGTTAACTATTCGGACGCCATTGCTATGGCTGCTGCCGATAAAGCGTCTGGCTCAGATGTTATCTCCGATTGTTGCTGACACTGTCAATTTGCACTTTGCAGGGTGCTAACGCACTGCATTTTTTAAGTTTTCCATTTTAACGCCAGTGATCGCGCCAGGTATGTAATACCCGCTCGGGATACCAGGTTTCGCCTAAACTGCCGTTGTAACGTGCCAGCGCTCGGGTGAAGTCACCCTGCTCTACGGCGAGGTAGTGGGCCAGGATGGTACAGCCGTAGCGCAGATTACGCGTTGGCTGGCTCAGGTCATCCATTGGCAAGCCCAGCTCTTCTACCCAAAACGGCATGATCTGCATCAAACCCACGGCCCCAGCCGACGACACGGCGTCAGCGTTGAATGCGCTTTCTACATGGATTAAGGCCAGCACCACCTCGGGCGGCAGTCCGGCAAGGCGGGCTTCTTGATATACCTGGGTTAATAGCTCTCGGCGCTTGGCTGGGTCGCTGATGAACGTGGCCAATGGTGCATCCATGCGCTTACGCCATTGGCGCATCAGCCACTGTTGTTGAGGTGTTTGTTGGCGCTGGTGGGTATCGGCCAATGTGGGGCGAAGTGACGTAGGCAGCGATTCGGCCTGCGTTACCGGAATAAGCAAAAAGGCGCTGGCGACCAAATAGCCCGCTATTAACTGTCGCACCAGGGCATTTGCTGCCCTGGCGCGGCAGGTGGGGCTGTTACGGGGTGGTGGGCGCAAGACCGGCTTTTTCGCGCAAAAACTCAATGATCTGCTCGGCTGGCACCATGGTCGCGTCGCTGTCCCGGCGGCCCTTGTACTCCAGTTCGCCGTTGTCCAGGCTGCGGTCGCCAATGACCAGGCGATGCGGTACGCCCATCAGCTCCAGATCAGCAAATTTAACGCCCGGGCGCGTGTCGCGGTCATCCAGCAACACATCAAGCCCTGCATTGCTCAGCGCTTGGTAGAGGCGCTCGGACTCTTCGCGTACGCGTTGTGATTTGTGCGCGTTCATCGGTACCAGGGCAACGTGGAAAGGCGCCAGGGCATTGGGCCAGATAATCCCAGCCGCGTCGTGGTTCTGCTCGATGGCAGCGGCAACCACGCGGGTAACGCCAATACCGTAGCAACCCATCCACGGATGACTGGTTTTGCCGTTATCGCCTAATACGTTGGCGTTCATGGCTTCGGAGTACTTTTTACCGAGTTGGAAAACGTGACCGACTTCAATGCCACGTTTGATCATCAGTGTGCCTTTACCGTCGGGAGAGGGGTCACCCTCGACTACTTTACGTAGGTCTGCGATGGTCGGCAGTGGCGCATCGCGCTCCCAGTTGATGCCGAAATAGTGTTTGTCCTCAATGTTGGCGCCGGCGCCGAAGTCGCTCATTAGTGCGACGCTTCGGTCGATAATGATGGGTAGCTTCAGTCCTACCGGGCCAAGCGAGCCGGGACCTGCGCCAATGGCCGCGCGAATTTCCTCTTCAGTGGCCATGGTCAGCGGGGTGGCAACCTGGGGCAGGTTTTCCGCTTTAACTTCATTGAGTTCGTGGTCACCGCGCACCAGTAAGGCGATCAGGTCATCATCCGTACCCTTGACGATAAGCGTTTTAACGGTCTTCTCGATGGCCAGGCCGAACTGCTGGACCAGTGCCGCGATGGTTTTGGCGTCGGGGGTGTCGACCAGCCGCATGTCTTCCTGGGGCGCGGCCCGGGTGGCTTCGCTGCCCAGCGGCGCCGGCAAGGCTTCGGCTTTTTCGATGTTGGCGGCGTAGTCCGAGGCGTTGGAGAAGACAATATCGTCTTCCCCTGAGTCGGCCAGCACGTGGAATTCATGCGAGCCCGTACCGCCAATCGAGCCGTTGTCAGCAATCACCGGCCGGAAGTCTAGACCCAGGCGGGTAAAGATACGCGTGTAGGCATCGTACATTGCCTGGTAGGTGTCTTTTAAAGAGGCTTCGTCCAGGTGAAACGAATAGGCATCTTTCATGATGAATTCCCGCGAGCGCATCACTCCAAAGCGCGGGCGAATCTCGTCGCGGAACTTGGTCTGAATCTGGTAGAAATTGACCGGCAGCTGTTTGTAGCTGGCGATCTCTTTACGTACCAGGTCGGTAATCACCTCTTCGTGGGTAGGGCCCACACAGTAATCGCGTGCGTGGCGATCTTTTAGGCGTAAAAGCTCAGGACCGTACTGTTCCCAACGACCTGACTCCTGCCATAGCTCTGCGGGTTGCACGGCGGGCATCAACACTTCTTGGGCACCGGCGCGATTCATCTCCTCGCGTACGATGGTTTCCACTTTACGCAGCGTGCGCAACCCCATCGGCAACCAGGTGTACAGACCCGAAGTGAGGCGGCGGATCATGCCCGCGCGCAGCATGAGTTGGTGGCTGATCACCTCGGCGTCTGCCGGGGTTTCTTTTAAGGTGGCAATGAGTAGTTGGCTGGCGCGCATGGGCGAGAGCATTCCTTGGTGAAGGGGTGGACCCGTTATCGTTCGTGAGGGCATTGTAAGGCCAAGCGAGTAAGGCGGCAAAACTGTCCGACTCGAAGAGCGCTGACGTTATAGTTGGGTATGCTAAACTCGTCGCGTTTTAACCCTACATAAAACGATTATTAACGGGGAGACCTGCATGCAACGCACAGTCAATCATTGGTTAAAAGGGGCCGTCATCGGCGCGGCGGTAATTGCTATTAGCGGCTGCGGGACGATTTTTCATCCAGAACGCAAAGGCCAGTTGGGCGGCGATATTGACCCTGCCATAGCAGTAGCCAATGGCGTTGGGCTACTTTTTTTCATCGTGCCGGGCGTGATCGCCTACGCTGTGGATTTTTCTAACGGCACGATCTATCTACCCAGTCAGACAAGCAGTGACATCGATATGCAATCTCTGGATGAAAATATTGATGTCGCTGCGCTTGAAAAACTGCTTTCCGAGCGAGTGGGGGAGCCGGTCACGCTAGACAGCGAGCTGGTAAAGGTTGAAGAAGTGGAAAGCTTGGATGAAGCCTTGGCGATGGTGCGCATGTCGGGTGTCAGAGACCAGGATCGTATAGCCACCATGTAAGATGCCCTACCTGCCTATGCGTACTGAGAAGGGTTGGGAACTGTTGGAAAGCGCGGCGGATGTGCTTCCATGAAGGCATGGCAGGCGCGGAGTACTCGGACGTCATCGAACTTACCGCCCGCTAGTTGAAAACCCACCGGCAGCCCGTTGTCAGTGAACCCGCAGGGCACCGAGGCGGCGGGTTGCTGGCTGAGGTTGAAAGGATACGAGAAGGGAGCCCACTCTTCCCAGTCGCGCATATCGCGGCCCGGAGGAACTTCCTGGTTGACCTCAAACGGCAAGACGGCCACTGATGGGGTCATGATCAGGTGATACTGCTGGTTAAAATGCTCGAGCCGCTGGGTTAGCAAGGCCCTGTGCGAAAGTGCCCGAAAGAGGTCAAGCGCGGACCATGCTTCGGCTTCGCGTGCATTGGCTACCATGCCGGGGTCCAGCTGTTCGCGCTGCGCTTGATTCATCTGTCGCCACTGGTCCAGCGAGGCGGTGAACCAAATCTTACGAAAGGTATCCAGCGGCGATGAGAATCCGGGGTCCACTTCGACGATTTCGGCACCCAATGCTTCCATCTTCTGGGCGGCTTCTTTTACCCGGCTGGCGATTTGGGGATCAACGTTGGCATAGCCCAGGTTAGCCGAATAGCCAATGCGTAAACCCTCAAGGCCCTTGTCGAGGTCGGCCCCCCAGCAGTCAGGCTGACCCCGGGTCGCGTAGGGATCGCGGTAGTCGTAGCGGCCCATCACATTGAGCATGCTGACCGCATCGCGTACCGAACGCGTTAACGGGCCCAGATGTGAAAGGCTCGGTTCCTTGGCTGGCGGCCACTGAGGTGTCCAACCGAAGGTGGGCTTAAAGCCGAAAACGCCGGTGAAGGCGGCGGGAATGCGGATAGAGCCACCTGAGTCACCTCCCTGATGCAACACCCCCATATTGAGTGCCGCGGCCGCCGCGGCGCCGCCTGATGAACCGCCGGGGGTAAGACGCGTATCCCAGGGGTTCTGGGTGGCACCAAAAACGCGGTTATCGGTGACGGCTTTCCAACCAAATTCGGGCGTATTGGTTTTGCCGAGAATGATGGCGCCGGCTTCGCGAAGCATTCGCGCAGGTGGCGCATCGGTGTCGCACAGCGCTGTGGATGAGGTTAATGAACCCGAACGGCAGGGCATACCTGCCACCTCGGTTAAATCCTTCATCGATACTGGAATACCATCAATGGGGCTGAGCGGTTTACCTTGCCCCCATCGCCGAGCCGAGGCTTTCGCGGCTTGCTCTGCACCTTCTGGATCAACGTAAACATAGGCGTTAACTGTGTCGTTAAAACGATCAATGCGCGCCAGAGCGGCACGGGTAGCGTCTAAGGGGGATGCTTGGCGTGTTTCGAAGAGCTGCTTGAGGGTTTGCACATCTAACGTACCGAGGTCCGTATCACTCATCCCACTCTCCTCGTTGACGGTCGCGTTGAGCGGCGATCCATCAGGCTGGATTTATGGCTTCTAAGCGTAGGTAAGCAAGCCAGGCTATGCTAATCAGCGCTGTTCTTTTGTGACCTCATTTATTAATGCCGGTGGCGTTGCGGTGGGGGCCGATAAGTAGCGCTGGAAGATTTCCGGTTCATCGGTAATCGCGCTGGCAGCGCCCCACGCCCACAGCGGTTGGAAGGCAACAGGGTTATTGGGCGTGTAGCAAAGTAGCGAGTAGCCCGCCTGTTGAATGGCGTCAGCCTGAGCACGCTTGAGGCGTGACCAGTTTGCATGAAGGCTGAAAGCATCGATTTCACCGCATTGCGTCTGCCAGCCTTTGGGTAGGCGATTGACCAGCACGCCCAGCGCTAGGTTGTCTGCCGTGGCGAAGGTGCGGCTATGGCGTAGCGCCGTTTGATCAAAAGATGACAGGACAAACCGTTCGGCGGGCAGCGCTTCGAGCACCACCGGCAGCACACGTTCGACCAGAGCGATGGGGTCGTGGCCGCGGTTCACTTTGAGTTCAAGGTTGATGCCCATGTCCAACTCGTCAACCAGTGCTAGCATGGCCTCCAGGCTGGCCATTTTTTCGCCTGCAAAGGCGGCTGAAAACCAGCGTCCTACGTCCAAGTCTTGGGTTTGTTTCCAGCTCAGGTGACGTAATTTTCCGCGCCCGTCTGAACAGCGGTTAATATCCACGTCGTGCCAGATAACGGGGGTTCCATCGCCTAAAAGCTGCACGTCGAGTTCGACCCAACTAACGCCCGCGTGATGGGCAGCTCGCACCGCTGAGAGGGTATTCTCCGGGGCGGCGGCGGAATAGCCGCGATGGGCAATTAGCGTGGGCAGCGTAATTTCAGGATGCATTGTCAACGTTCCGTTAGCCGTCGGCGTTAATTCTGGAGGAGTCTAGCACGGGCGTTGTGACAACTGCGTTGCGCTGGCGGTCCGATAGCGTTAGCTTGCTTACCTGAGTCTGAACATTATCCAATAAAAAGGAGCTTCCCGTGTCCCAGGAACATGTGTCTCAACGAATTCAGTTTGCTCACACTGGCGGTTCTGAGGTGCTGGAGTTAGTCGAAGTGACTCCCACCGTGCCCGCTGCCGGTGAAGTACGCATTGCGAATAAGGCCGTGGGCCTTAATTTTATTGATATCTATTTTCGTACCGGGCTTTATCCAGCACCGTCCCTGCCCTCTGGCCTGGGCACTGAAGGGGCGGGTATCGTCGATGCAGTAGGAGAAGGCGTTACCCATCTGAAAAAGGGTGACCGAGTGGCCTATGCCCAGGGCCCTCTAGGTGCCTACGCTGAGTCGCATACGCTGCCTGCGTCGAAAGTCGTCAAACTACCGGACTTTATTGATTTTGAAACGGCAGCGGCCAGCATGCTGAAAGGGTTAACGGTGCAGTATTTGCTACGCCAAACCTACGAGCTAAAAGGGGGCGAAACGATTTTGTTCCATGCCGCTGCCGGCGGTGTGGGCTCGATTGCCTGCCAGTGGGCGAAAGCGCTGGGCGTTAAGCTAATTGGCACTGTTAGTTCAAAAGAAAAAGCCGATTTAGCCATGGCCAACGGCGCGTGGGCGACTATTAATTACACGGAAGAAAATGTGGTAGAGCGGGTACGCGAGCTAACCGATGGCGCCATGTGCGACGTGGTTTACGATTCGGTAGGTAAAGACACTTGGGAAATGTCGTTGGACTGTCTAAAGCCACGGGCGCTGATGGTCAGCTTTGGTAATTCGTCTGGACCAGTGGACGGGGTGAATATCGGCATTCTCAACCAGAAGGGCGCGCTGTTTGTGACCCGTCCGAGCCTTAACGGCTATGCCGATACCCGTGAGCGCTTGGAAATGATGTGTGAAGAGTTCTTTGCCATGATTGAAAGTGGCAAGGTTAAAATAGATATCGCTAATCGTTATCCGTTAGCAGAGGCGGGTAAGGCCCAAGACGCTCTGCAGAGCCGCAAAACCACCGGTTCCACCATTCTACTGCCCTAAGCTTGCGGAAATGCCCGCTGCGAAAAGCAGCGGGCAACGCCCCGCGTTTATTGCGTTAGGACACGTCTACGTACGCCCCCATGTGGCGCATGCGCGTCTCGAAACTGACGACATTATCGACCAGATGGTCGGGCCCAAACGCCACGCATTCAGCCAATATCGCCTCGCTTAAGGTAATGGCCGCAAGGATCGAAGGGAAGAAATGCGGCGTAGCATTAGCGACGGTGAACGTAATAAGCGCGCCGGGTACCAGCGGTGAGCGAAGGGTGTCGGTTATCGCGATGGCCTGAACGCCGTTACGGCGGGTGACCTCCAGTGCTTTAACGGTTTCTGCGCAATAGGGCTCAAAACCAAACACCACGACCAAGTCTTGCTCGTTGAAACGATCCAGTTCGGTTAAAAGCCCGCCTTCCAAACCTCGAATTAGCGTGATGTTAGGCATGGCGATGCGCCCTACATAGGCAAAGTGATAGGCACACGCAAACGTATCCCTAAATCCCACCACGGCGATATTGCGTGCCGCCAGCATTTGCTGGGCCGCATCGCGCACGCGTGCCTGATTATCCGCAGTAAATAAGCGGCCGATATTATCGAATGCGGCATCGCCCACATTTACAAACAGTTGATCATCGGGTTGGTGAGCCTGGTGACGTAGCTGGCTAGCGCGTCCGGAGAGCTCCACAGGTGGTGTCTGTACCGCCGATTGAAACACCTCGCGAAACGGTTCATAGCTTTCAAACCCAAGCCGCTTGGCCAGGCGCACTAACGTTGAAGGGGTGACCTGCGCAATTCCGGCCGTTTTACGGATCGACTGAAACGCCATTTCGAGTGGGTGTTCCATCACGTAGCTTGCCGCCTGTTTTAACTGCGGGCTTAACGTGGGATAAAGCTCCGCAAGCCTTTGATTAATAGAACCTAAGGGGGAGGAGGGCGGCGTAATCGATTCTCGGTTTTGACCAGTCATGTAAGGCTCCAGCGCATTCAGATGAGCAGTGTAACCCATGTAATTTGGTTGGTACATTTGTGTCTTTTTTATTTTTTAAAGAAATAATCGTGTTGACTGAAGCGGGTGGTACCTCTAGCATTGGGAATGATACATACGTTGCTTTTTAATATAAATTTGAAACGTATGTGCTTTTTCGCCGCCTTCTTTATCTAACAGGTAACCTGACCGTGATGACCTCAACCCTTGATTTGCCTTCCTATGAAACGCTGTTGGTCATTCAGCAAGGATATGTCCTGACGGTACGCCTCAACCGTCCTGAGCGGCTTAATGCGGTGGTTGAGGCGCTTTATCAAGACTTGCTCCACGTTTTGGCGATTGCCCAGCAAACGCGGGAGGTGCGTGCCGTGGTGCTCACCGGTGAGGGACGCGCGTTCTGTGTTGGCGCCGATATGAAAGCCCACGGTGGTGCCGCAAGAACGCTCTATCAGCGCCGCGAATATCTGCAGTTAGCCAATGACGTAGCGGACGCCATCGCCCAGCTCAGCAAACCGGTTATTGCTGCGTTGAACGGCTATGCCCTAGGCGCGGGCGCCGAGATGGCGGTGGCCTGCGATTTTATTCTAATGGCGGATGACGCCCCGATTGGCTTCCCGGAAACCAGCATTGGCACCTGCGTGGGCGGCGGTGTTTCAAAATGGTTACCCCAGTTGGTGGGGTTGGGACAGGCCCGTCGCCTGCTGTATACCGGTGAAAAGATAACAGGTGCCGAGGCTACCCGACTTGGGTTGGCGCTTGCTCATTACCCGCTTGATCAATTGATGCATGAAGCCACTGCGTTGGCGTCCCAACTCGCTGAGCGCGCGCCGGTATCCATGGCGATGTTAAAACCGTTGATCAATCGCGCGGCGCATACCGATATGCCAAGCCAACTGCAGCAAGAGCTTGATGCTGTTTTTACCTGTTCAACCACCGAGGATTGGCAGGAAGGGGTGAATGCGTTTGCTGAAAAGCGACTGCCCCAGTTCCAAGGTCGCTAATCGCTTAGCCACTTTTTAGCTGGTGGGAGCCGGCATTTTTATTCATTTCGACAGGTAATCACATGCAATCTATCGAAGGTCACCTTCCTTCACGTAGCCCCCTCCACGCGGTGCTGGCCCCTGAGGGAATCGCAGTGGTGGGGGCTTCATCTGACCCCACCAAACGGGGTTATAAAGCTATGGTTGGTCTCGTTAAGGGCGGCTATCGTGGTGATATTTATCCGGTGAATCCCAAAGCCAAGGCTATTTTAGGCGTTAATGCTTGGTCGTCTATCAGCGCTATACCGGGAACACCGTCATTGGCGCTGATATGCACGCCGGCGGCGACGGTACCCGATCTAATTGCCGAGTGCGGCCGTCGAGGTATCAAGGGCGCGGTGGTATTAGCTAGCGGCTTTAGCGAAACCGGTGAGGCGGGGGCAGAGTTAGAAGCACAAATGATGGCTAATGCCCGTGCGCATGGCGTGCGGATCATTGGGCCAAATACATCAGGCTTATTTAATCTTCACTACAACGTCAATTTGCTGGCGCTTGAAAACCTCAAACCCGGTGATATTGGTATTGTTTCCCAGTCAGGCAACATGCTGCTTTCGCTAGCGTTGGAGGCCCAGCATAACGGCCAGGTTGGGTTTAGTAGCTACATTGGCCCTGGCAACCAAACCGATCTCGGCTTTAACGACTATCTTCGCTATTTGGGTGAAGATGAGCACACGCGAGTCGCCACCCTATATGTAGAAGGCTTTAGAGACGGGCGTAAATTTCTTGACGTAGCCCGAGCGGTTACGGCCATGAAGCCGGTGGTGGTCTATAAGTCGGGCTCTACCGAGCAAGGCCAAAAAGCGGCAAGCTCGCATACTGGTGCGCTGGCAGGCAGCTATCAGATGACCGTTGACTTGCTACGCCAAGCCGGGGTGAGCGTAGTGCAATACTCCGATGAAATTCTGCCAGTCGCCGAAGGGCTAGGTCGCTTACAAAAAGCAGCGGGCAAACGCGTTGCGGTGATTGCGGACGGCGGTGGCCAAGCCACTATTGCGGCAGATCGACTGGCGGAGGCAGGACTAACGCTGGCGGCGCTCTCCCCTGACACCCAGGCGAAACTCAAGACACTGCTGTTACCCCAGGCGTCGTCCGTCAACCCTGTGGATGTGGCAGGCTCCTCAGACGCGAATCCCTCACTCTTGGCCCAATGTATGGAAGTGGTGGCGGCCGATGCGAACGTCGACAGTGTTTTTCTAGTGGGGATGTTTGGCGGCTATAGCCTGCGCTTTGCCGAGTCGCTATTGGGTGACGAAATGCGCGGCGCTGAATCCATGGTCGAACTTGCTCATGCGACCCAAAAGCCGCTAGTCATCTACAGCCTTTATGCACCGATTAAGCCCCCTCCACTACGGCGTTTGCACGAGGCAGGCTTACCCATTTACGCCTCAATCGAACATGCCGTGAGGGTGCTGGCGGCGCTTGGCGAGCGTGGTGAATACCTGGCGCGTGGCGCCGCCCAACCCGCTACTCGGCCGATGCAGGCCTCTCCTAACGGGCAGGCGCTGTTAGCGACCGCAAGACAACAAAAGCGAGACTTGCTCGAGTTCGAAGCCAAGGCACTGCTTGCCGAGCATTGTATCCATGTGCCCGACGAGCGGCGGGTGCAAAGCGCCAATGAGTTAGCGGATGTCGCACGGCACTTTGGCCATCACCCCCTGGCAATGAAAGTGGTGTCCAAGGATATTTTGCACAAATCAGATGCTGGCGGGGTGCAACTGAATCTGGTTGGCGAAGCCGCATTACGCGATGCCTATAAAACCATCATGGGTAACGCCCAGCGTTACGATCCAAGTGCCCAACTCGACGGGGTGTTAGTCACGCCCATGGTAGAGAAAGGGGTGGAGGTCATCATTGGTATGCTGCGGGATCCGGTCTTTGGCCCGGTCCTTATGTTTGGCCTGGGCGGCGTGTTCGTTGAGGTGTGGGAGGACGTGGCGTTTCGTTCCCTGCCAATTACCCAAGCCGATGCCGAATCTATGGTGAATCAAATCAAGGCGCAAAAAGTATTGGAAGGGGTCCGCGGTGCTCCGGCTGTCAATAAGCAGGCGCTAGTATTGTTATTGATGCGTATTTCAAAGCTGGTGGACGCCTACCCGAGTATTCGTGAGCTAGATTTAAACCCGGTAATGGCGTATCCAGAAAGCCACCCCCATGGTTATGCCATTGTGGATGCTCGAATCATTGTGGAGCGAGAAGAATGAGTCAATCGTTACCGACACTGACAGATGCTATCTTAACGCTTGAAGAGCGGGTGGCCACACTCACCTTGAATCGTCACGACGTGCGTAATGCGCTCACCGGCACCGCGTTGGTTGATGACATTGTCACCACCGCGCACTGGGTCAACCGCACAAGCGACGTCTCGGTGCTGGTGATCACCGGTGTTGGATCGGCATTCTGCGCAGGCGGCAACGTCAAAGATATGGCCGAACGTCGCGGCGACTTCGCTGGCGACGCTGCGGAAGTGGCTGAACGCTATCGCCGCGGAATCCAGCGAATGCCACTTGCGCTCAGCGAAGTAGAAGTGCCTGTCATCGCAGCGGTCAATGGGCCAGCGATAGGGGCTGGGTTTGACCTAGCGAATATGGCGGATTTACGGATCGCGTCACGTCAGGCTAAATTTGGCGAAACCTTCCTCAACCTGGGCATTGTTCCCGGAGATGGGGGAGCATGGTTTATGCAGCGACAGATAGGCTATCAGCGTGCTTTTGAGCTAACGTTATCCGGGCGAGTGATCGACGCCCAGGAAGCCCTGGATTATGGCGTTGTGCTGGAAGTGGTCGAGCCGGATGCCCTGATGAAGAGAGTCATGGAACATGCCGCGCGCATTGCCGCTCAGCCGCCTAAGGCCACACGGCTAACGAAACGCTTGATGAAAATGGCCCCGGATATGGAGTTAAAAGCGTTTCTGGACGTGTGCGCCGCATTTCAAGGCATGTGCCATAACGAACCCGAGCACCTTGACGCTGTTCAGAACATGCTGGCGCGTATGAAAACTTAACGACATAAACGTTTTCTTCGTTTTAATTAATGACCTTCCAATGCCTGGCTTTGCCAGGTTTTTTGCTATTAGGTGGCTTCATCAAAAGCAATACGTGTGTATGGTAAATGTATAATGTTGATCGGCTGCATCGCAGCATCTGATTTACAGTGAAGCGGGCGTTTCACGAAGGTGGCGGCGCCGGTGGCTCATAGGGAGGTGACGTAACAATGGCAATTGAGGATCTGGGACTAACGCCTAGCACCCTAGTGTTTATGGTTTTAGGGCTAACATTGGCCGCCTTTGTATGGGGGCGCTTTCGCTATGATCTGGTGGCGCTCGCCGCGCTATTGGGGTCAGTCATGCTTGGGTTGGTGCCCGCAAACGATGCCTTTCTGGGCTTTGGCCATCCTGCAGTGATCACGGTGGCCGCCGTTTTGGTGCTAAGCCGAGGGTTCGAACGCTCCGGTTTAGTCGATATTATCGCCGAGCAGGTACTCAAGGTCGGCGAACGGTTGATCCTTCAATTGCTGGTGTTGGTGGGCACTGTCGTGGTGCTCTCTGGAATAATGAATAATGTAGGGGCGTTGGCGTTACTCCTGCCTGTGGCCATGCGTTTGGCGCGTGAACACAATACCTCACCTTCACTATTGCTGATGCCGCTGGCATTTGGCTCGTTGTTGGGTGGGTTAATTACGCTGATAGGCACGCCGCCGAATATCATTATCTCAAGCTACCGGGCTGACGTGTCCGATGGCAATTTCGGCATGTTTAGTTTTGCCCCTGTGGGCATTGTGGTGGCGTTGGCTGGCCTTGCGTTTATCGTGCTTATCGGCTGGCGGTTTACGCCGAAGCGTAGTGGTCAAGCATCCGCAGCGGATATGTTCGACACGGCCAACTACTTGGTGGAGCTTAAAGTCAGCGATGATTCCAAGGCCAAAGGGTTAACGCTGCAACAGCTTCGCGATGAACTGGAAGATCCCATCCCGGTTTTGGCCGTGGTACGTGACGATAACCGCCAAGCGGGTTATTCATTCCACGGTATGCTTCAGGCAGGGGATATCCTGCTTTTAGAAGCCGGGCCAGATGAGCTGAAGCTGCTTGAGGATAAAGCAGGTCTTAGCGCCGTTGCCGAACCTGAGCAAGACGAGGAAGAGGACGGGGAGTCAATAGATGAAGATCGCGACTCAACGGAAGACGACAGCGAGCCCGAGGCGCACCCTCCGGTGGATACCGAAGGGCTTCAACTGGTGGAAGTGGTGGTGCGCAATGATTCGATGATGATCAACCGCAGCGTACGCCAATTACGTCTTAATCATCAGTTTGGCTTGCACCTGGTGGCCGTGGCCAGGGATGGCACACGTCTTAAACAGCGGCTGCGTGATATCCGTTTTAAGAATGGCGATATATTGCTGCTGCAGGGCGAGGAAAATGAAATTGCCGAAAGCCTTCCGACACTGGGCTGCTTGCCGCTGGCGAGTCGTGATTTGAACCTTGGTAAGCCGCGCAAGCTGCTGTTTTCTCTAGCGATTTTTGCGGCTGCGATTGTTGTGATGTTATTGGATTTATTACCCGCCGCGGTGGCATTGAGTAGCGCGGCATTGATTTCACTGCTGATTGGTGTATTGCCACTGCGCGAGGCCTACCAGTCGATTGATGGGCCTGTGATAGTACTGTTAGGTGCCATGATCCCGGTAGGGGAAGCACTGGAAACCAGCGGCGGGGCGGATTTAATTGCCCAAGCGCTGTTGCACTGGGGGACTGACTGGCCGGTGGTAGTAACGATGGTTGGGCTGTTTATTCTCTCCATGCTGCTTTCTAACGTCGTCAATAACGCTGCGGCGGCGCTGTTAATGGCACCCATTGCTGTGAGCCTTGCCAACGGCTTTGATGTGTCGCTTGACCCCTTTTTAATGATCGTTGCAGTGAGTGCTTCCTGTGCCTTCTTAACGCCGATTGGCCACCAGTCAAACACCCTTGTGCTCGGCCCCGGGGGGTATCAGTTTGGCGATTATTGGAAACTGGGCTTGCCGCTTTCGGTTGTCGTGCTGGTGGTGTCGATACCAATGATTCTGTGGGTTTGGCCGCTGTCGGGGTAACGCGTACAGAGTACTAGCACGAGACGATGAGGTGTGATCAATCAGCGTTATTTGATGAAAATTTTGCTACGCTTATGTTCTAAAGCGAACAAATAACGTTACGGGCTAGCTTATGAATCAACAGTTTCGTCAAGATGCGATTATTGAGCTGGTCCGCCAGCATGGCTACATGAGCATTGAGCAACTCACCGACCATTTTGCCGTAACGCCGCAAACCATTCGTCGAGACCTTAATACGTTGGCTAACGACGGCCGTGTGAGACGCGTCCATGGTGGTGTAGGGATTGAGTCAAGTACGGTGAATACGGCTTACAGCACGCGTAAAACCATGCATCTGGAAGAAAAAGAACGCATTGCCCGCTGTTTAGCCGAGCATATTCCGAACGATGCCTCGCTGTTTATTAACATTGGTACCAGTAACGAGGTGATCGCTCAGGCACTTTTAGATCACCAGGGACTGGAGATAATTACCAATAATCTCAACGTTGCCGCGATACTGCAGCATAAGGAAGACTTCACGGTGATTATCGCGGGGGGGCAGGTGCGCTCACGCGATGGGGGGATTATTGGCGAGGCGGCCATCGACTTTATCAATCAGTTTAAGGTCGACTACGGCATTATCGGGATCAGCGGCATCGACGAAGACGGTTCTTTACTAGAATTTGACTATCAGGAAGTCCGCGTTGCCCAGGCGATAATCGCCAATTCACGGCGTGTTTATCTGGCCGCCGATTACTCCAAATTTCACCGTAACCCGGTGGTTCGTCAGGGTAATATTGCCCAACTGGATGCATTATTTACCGACCGTAAACCGCCCGAGGCCATTCAGCGTTTGCTTACTCAGCACGATGTCGCGTTACACCTTGCCTGAATCGGCGAGTCGTTAGGGTTTTCATACTTGAGCATTGGTGGCGGCTGGCGTAGCCTAGGATGATAATAAAACGAAAGTAATCATACAAAATCGAAAGAACCAACAACAAAGCGAACTTGTTATGTCCTCTTTTATACTTGCCATTGATCAAGGTACGACCAGTTCCCGCGCGATTCTCTTTGACCGTGAAGGCCAAGTCGCCGCGGTCGCGCAGCAGGAGTTTACCCAGCACTATCCCCATGATGGCTGGATTGAACACGACCCTGAAGATATTTGGGAGACTGTTGTCGCCACTTGCCGAGACGTCGTCAAAAAAGCGGCGATCAAGGTAAACCAAATTGCCGGGGTGGGCATCACCAATCAGCGTGAAACCACCATCGTATGGGATCAGCACTCTGGGAAACCGGTTTATAACGCCATTGTTTGGCAGGACCGGCGTACGTCATCGCTCTGTGAGCAGCTTCGCGCTGAGGGCCACACTGAGCGTGTTCAAGCCAAGACTGGCCTGCTGATCGACCCGTATTTTTCCGCTACCAAGCTGGCATGGATATTAGACAACGTCGAAGGCACCCGTGCGCGGGCAGAAAAAGGTGAACTGCTATTTGGGACGGTTGATAGCTTTCTGATCTGGCGTTTAACCGGTGGCCGTCATCACGTGACAGACGCCACCAATGCGTCGCGTACGGCCTTGTTCAATATCCATGAGCAATGCTGGGACGACGAGCTACTTGATTTGTTCGATATACCCGCGTCGATGCTCCCCGAGGTGAAAGACTCAAGCGATGATTTCGGCACAATGGACACTCGCTGGTTGGGTGCCGAGCTGCCCATTGCCGGTGTGGCTGGCGACCAACAAGCCGCGCTGGTTGGCCAAGCGTGTTTTCAGCCGGGAATGGGGAAAAGCACCTATGGCACTGGGTGCTTTATGATCGTCAACACTGGCGAGACACCCTCTTTGTCGCGTAATCGGCTACTGACCACGATCGGTTATCGACTTAATGGCAAGCCCACTTATGCCATGGAAGGCAGTATCTTTGTAGCCGGTGCCACCGTGCAGTGGTTGCGCGATGGCCTGAATTTATTTGCAGATGCAGCGGAAACCGAAGCGCTTGCCCGTAAAACGCGTAGCGGGCACAGCGTTTATTTAGTCCCTGCGTTTACTGGCTTGGGCGCACCGCACTGGGATCCTAAAGCCCGCGGGGCGATTTTTGGCCTAACCCGCGACACCGGGATCGCGGAAATTGTCGCCGCCGGCCTTCAGGCGGTTTGTTACCAGACGCGTGATCTTCAACACTGCATGAATGACGACATGGAAGCGCCGCCCGGCAACTTGCGTGTCGATGGCGGCATGGTCAAGAACAACTGGGTCATGCAGTTTCTGGCCGATATGCTGAACGTGCAGGTGGATCGTCCAACAATTCTGGAAACTACCGCCCTGGGAGCCGCCTACCTGGCAGGTCTGCGACTAGGTTGGTATGAAACGCTTGATGATATTGAGCAGCTGTGGCGCTGTGAGCGTAGCTTCACGCCCAGCATGGAAGAAGCGACTCGCGATCAGCTTTATCAGGGGTGGCTAGACGCCGTCTCCCGTGTGCGCTCTGTGGATTAACGCTTGCCTATACGCCGCTATCGCCGTTAAGGGGTAGCGGCCAGCTATAATAAACCGCTTGCCTGTATTAGCCCTTCGTCGACTGGCGTCAATGTCTCCATGGCGTATACTTCCTTCCGCTTATCTAGGCCATTCGGCCTTATTTCCTGCCTGATCAGCGCACTTTGCGCCAGCGCCGTACCTTCTATGAAATTCTACAACACTCTTTGCGTCTATTTGCCGTGGATGTAGTCAAGCTACAACGCCGGCTGCGGCCAACGATGCATTGTGAGCTTTACGGCAGTGCACCATAGTGAAGTCATGGATCAGGGCGGTGTTTCGTTATCCCGATATGCCCTCCTGACCACTGCTACATTTGATGCGCTTTTGAATTATCCGGGCGCTTGAAGCGAAGGTCTTGTAACGCTTGTGACCCTATCGCAGTCACCGAACTGGACACTTATCCGGTCCAGCATGAGTAGCAACGTCACCATTCGTCATTAACAAGATGGCTGCTTAACGACTAACGATAATAGTAAGCAGCGGATGACCATACCATGAGGGTTTAACCATGAACTGCATCGAATTAAGTCAACAAGCCGACCGTATCGCGAATACCTTTAGCAAACAGGATCTTGCCAAGTTAGTATTGGCGCTAAAGGGCCAGAGGGAGTCGCTTCAGCACGCGGTTGAGGTAATCGATACGATCGATAGTCGCGTAGGCTACACGCTCGAAGAAGCATGGGATGAGGTATTGGCAGGCGATTCCCAGCTGCTGGTTGAGGATGAAGAATAGCCCGTAACTTACGTGCATTTCCTTCCCCCCTGACGGTTTCCGTTAGGGGGGTTTTATTATGGGCTGATGTTCACGCAAAGCCGCCCGTTTATGAAGGCACTTTTTGCATGGGGGTATAGGGTTGGGCCGTATCGCGGTGCTGGGCAAAATAGTCCTCAAAGCGTTCTTCTGCTTTCTCGCCAAACAACACACGGCAAGCTTCTTTTAATCCCTTAGAATGACGTAGTTGCTCGTGGTGAACCACTAGCGATACTTTTGCCCGCCGGCGAAGAAAATCTTCAAGTTGGGTAATCATTTCATGGTCGCGTGCGTGGGCAAGCTCGCAGCGAATATACTCTGTGCCCTCAATTAGAATGTCGGCTTCCGCAGGGTCTTGACGGATTTTTTCCAGCATGGGCATTGCCTGCTCGGCGTAACGCCGCCAAAGGCGCGATGAAAGGGGCTCTGAAGACGTAGCAGCCGTCATCGCATCCAGGTTCATGCGTTTTGCCTGATCCATAAATTGCTGTTTCACCGCGTTGGCGGGTTCGCCATACCAGCGGAAGCCTTGATCGGGTAGCGCGATGCCGAGTTGTACAACAGCCTCGGCAATTTCATCCCCTACGTTCAAACAGTCGGTCAGCTTGCCGCCAAAAATACTGATGTGAGCACTGTCCTTATTGGTATCAATTACATGCTTGCGGGATAGCTGTAGGAAATCACGGTCGCTTTCTTCTTCGGCTTTAATCGCTAACGGCCGAACGCCACAGCGCGTCGAGATGATATCGGTTTGATCGAGTGGCTTGTCGAGTGTCAGGCGTTTATTGATGTTTTCCAGCACAAAGGCAATATCCTCGGCGGTGACCTCCACCTCGGGATGCTCCATGTGCGTATCGGTGGTGCCAATACAGGTCCGATTGCCCATGGGAATCACAAAGAACAAACGACCGTCGTCAGCGAAAAATGCCAACACACGCTGCGAATCTGTCAGCTGCGGCACAATTAGGTGTATGCCCTTTGAATACAGGTGTTGATGGGTGGTCTTTTGTCCTGTCATGGCATTGTGTTGATCCACCCACGGACCCGCTGCATTAATTAACACCTTGGCGCGAATATCAAATGACTGGCCGTCAATCACGTTACGAGCTTTGGTTACCCAATAATCGCCGTGGCGTTCGGCACCTAGGGACTCAACATAATTTGTGGCGATGGCACCGTAGTTAAGGGCATGGCGAACAAAATTAAATACAAATCGTGCGTCATTGTCGTGCAGGTAGGCATCGGAATACTCAAAGCCGCCAACGGACCCATCGATATCGATGATGGGCTCTTCTTGCTTGATTTTCTTGGGGGACAGTAAACGAGGGCGCTTGGTAAAACCATTCCCCATTAGCCAGTAAAGCCAGGTGCCCGCCCACAAATAGCGTGGTGAGTGGCGAAAACCTTTGGTGATCGTGGTCAGAAAACGAATCTCCTGAACCGTTGACGGGTAACTTTTAATTAAATGATTACGACTTTTACACAGTTTACGAACCAGTGCGAAGTCTTTGCTTTCCATATATTTGATGCCGCCCCAAACCAGGTTTGAAGAGTGCATGCTGGTGCTGCCTGCAAAGTCACCTCGGTCAATCAAGGCCACGTTGGCACCTTTGCCCGAAAGCGCGGCAGCGGTGGCGGCACCGTTAATGCCGCCGCCGATAATCAGTACATCGAAGGCTTCGCTGTGTAGTTTTTCTATATTACGGTTACGCAGTTTCATAGCGGATCCAAATTAACAAAGAAAAGCCCCGTTCACGCTGGGCAGGGCGTTTAACCCACTCAGCCAGCCTTGTGGCGATGTATGGCGGCCCTGGTGGGCCGCCGTATTAGCGCGAGTATGCCGTTCTAAGCACCGCGTTAGCGGGTGCCTGCTGACATCCATTCTTCCATCATTTCGTCGTAAGGCACGGTGGTGCCCTGCGGCATTTCATCGTCAAGCTTTGGCTTGGGCGAGCCGTCTTCATCCAGCCATTCCTGCGGGTCGCGCTCGTCGTTGAGCACTGGCGCGTAGCTGTCGAATACGTTGGCACGGGCCAGGCGGCTCATGGTGTTGTCCATGTCTTCGGCCAGCTTATCCAAGCCTTCCTGTGGCGAGACTTCGCCGCTCATCACCGGTGCCAGGTTTTGCCACCATAGCGGAGCCATGCGCGGGTAGTCGGGCACGTTGGTGCCGGTAGGCGTCCAGTTGGACTCGTTGGGGCTGCGGTAGAACTCGACCAAACCGCCTAGCTTGGGTGCCATTTCGGTCATTTGATCCGAGAAAATATCCGACTCACGAATTGGCGTAAGGCCGTGCATCAGCTTTTCCAACGACGCGGTCTTGGATACGGTGAACTGAGCAAACAGCCAGGCAGCGGTGCGGCGGTCCTCAGGCGTTGAGTCAAAGAAGGTCCAGGCACCTACGTCCTGATAACCGACTTTCATGCCGTCTTCCCAGTACGGGCCAGTGGGCGAGGGAGCCATGCGCCACAGCGGGTTGCCTTCGTCATCGGTGACGGCCACTTCCGGGTCGGTCATGTCGGCGGTGAAGGCGGTGTACCAGAAAATCTGCTGGGCAATATGGCCTTGAGCAGGCACGGGGCCAGCCTCGCCAAACGTCATGCCCTGGGCTTCTTCTGGGGCGTAATCGGCTAGCCAGTCAACCGCTTTTTGCATGGCAAACACGGAAGCCGGCGAGTTGGTGGCGCCGCCACGGCTTACGCTTGCGCCGACCGGCTGGCTGTCTTCGTTAACACGAATACCCCAGTCATCAACCGGGTTGCCAAACGGCACGCCTTTGCTGCCCATACCGGCCATGGAGAGCCAGGAGTCGTGGAAACGCCAGCCTAGCGAGGGGTCGCGGCGGCCGTAGTCCATGTGGCCATAGACTTTCTCACCGTCGATTTCGCCAACGTGCTCGGTGAAGAACTCGGCAATATCCTCGTAGGCGGTCCAGTTAGTCGGCACGCCCAGGTCATAGCCGTAAATCTCGCGGAACTGCTCCTGGAAGTCTTCGCGTTCAAACCAGTCATGGCGGAACCAGTAAAGGTTGGCAAACTGCTGAGTGGGCAGCTGGTAAATATTGCCGTCCGGTCCGGTGCCGTACTGCAGGCCGATAAAGTCGTCAAGATCCAGTGTGGGCAGAGTGTAGTCGGCCCACTCGTTTTCCATGGCGTCAGACAGGTTGATCGTGGTGCCGTAGCGAATGTGCGTGCCGATGGAATCAGTATCGTTGACGAAGCCGTCATAGATGCTGTTCCCCGACTGCATCTGGTTTTGCATGGTATCGACCACGTCACCTTCACCGATGATGTTGTGGGTGACATTGATACCAGTGAGTTCGGTGAACGCCTCTGCCAAGACTTCGCTTTCGTAGACGTGGGTGGTTAAGCCCTCGGCGACGGTTTCAATGTCCATGTCGCGAAACGGCTCGGCGGCTTTGGCAAACCACATCAGCTCTTCGATCTTTTCCTCTCGGCTTAGTGTCGAGTCTTGGAAATGCTCATCGACCAGCCGTTCGGCAATGGCGCGCGCATCACTGTCATCCGCCGACAGCGTGGCGGATGCCAGCAGCAGGCTAGCGGCGAGGGTGGTGAGTTTGAAATTGTTATGTCGCATGTTGACCTCGTTGTGTTGTGATCTTCCCTAATGACGGAACCGTCCATGAAACCGCTACTTTGATTAGCGCCGGTTAGCCCCAGCGCATTAGCACCAACAGCCAGACAAACGATGCCGCCAGTGCCAACCAAATCGATAAAGAGGTGTAGCCAATTACTCCCAGGTGAATAAACGCGGCTGAGAGCAGACCAATAAACAGCCGGTCGCCGCGGGTTGTGCTAATCGGCAAAAAGCCCTTTCGCTCTATGGTGGGCGAGACAACTTCCCATACCGTCATCCCGGCCAGCATGGCCGCAATGGCGGAAAAGAAAATTGCCGTGGGCACTGTCCATACCATCCAAGACATACATCACCTCCTTAGGTACGACCCAGGGCAAAGCCCTTGGCGATATGGTTGCGAACGAAGTAGACCACCAGAATGCCGGGCAAAATGGTCAGCACACCGGCGGCGGCAAGCGTGCCCCAGTCGATCCCTGATGCAGTGGACGTGCGCGTCATGATCATGCCAATCGGTTGGGCACTGGTGGCGGTGAGCGTGCGGGCCAGCAGCAGCTCCACCCACGAGAACATAAACAAGAAGAACAGTGTGACGCCGATGCCCGAGCGGATCATGGGAATGAAAATCTTGATAAAAAAGCGCGGAAAGCTGTAGCCGTCGATATACGCCGTTTCATCGATCTCTTTTGGCACGCTGCTCATAAAGCCTTCCAGAATCCAAATGGCCAGCGGAATATTGAACAGGCAGTGGGCCAGCGCGACGGCAATATGCGTATCGAACAGCCCCACCGAGTAATACAGCTGAAAGTAGGGCAGCAAGAACACCGCCGGTGGTGCCATCAGGTTGGTTAACAGCCAGAAGAACAAATGCTTATCGCCGATAAAGCTGTAGCGGCTAAACGCATAAGCGGCAGGTAACGCCACGCAAATGGTGATCAGCATGTTCATCAGCACGTAGGCGATCGAGTTGACATAACCCATATACCAGCTTGAGTTGGTAAAGATGCCAATATAGTTATCCAGCGTGATGTTCTCTGGCCATAGCGTCATGGAGCCTAATATCTCGCTGTTGGTTTGCAGCGACATATTGAGTAGCCAGTAAATCGGCAAAATCATTAAAAACAGATACAGCCCCAGCAGCACGCGGGAGCGCAGCCGACTGCGTGCGTTACGCTTGCGCCGTTTGGCAGGTGTCGTGCGGCTAAAAATCGTGTTGTACTTTTCGCCCTGCTGGGTATTTTCGAGTTGATAGCTCATGTCACGCGCCTCCCTGAGGATGTTTGTCTTTTTGCATGTGCATGATGGCGGTATAGAACACCCAGCTCACGAGCAGAATGACCAGGAAGTAGATGATCGAAAACGCCGCCGACGGCCCAAGGTCCTGCTGGCCGATAGCCATCGTGGCAAGCGACTGGCTTAAGAACGTGGTCGAACTGCCCGGCCCACCGCCGGTCAGCACGAACGGCTCGGCGTAAATCATGAACGAGTGCATAAAGCGCAGCAGTACGGCAATCACCAGCACATTGGTCAGCTTGGGCAGTTGGATGTAGCGAAACACCGCCCATTTGGAGGCTCGGTCAATGCGTGCTGCCTGGTAGTAGGCTTCGGGGATGGAGCGCAGACCGCTGTAGCAAAGCATGGCGACCAACGGCGTCCAGTGCCATACGTCCATTAATATGATGGTGATCCAGGCATCTGATGCGTCGCGGGTAATATTGTAGTCCACGCCTAATTGGCGTAAGCCCCAGCCCATCAGGCCAATATCGCCGCGGGTGAAGATTTGCCAAATGCTGCCGACCACGTTCCAGGGAATCAGCAGCGGTAGGGTAATCAAAATCAACACCGCCGAGGCCTGCCAGCCGCGTTTGGGCATAATCAGCGCAATGCCGATACCCAAAGGCACCTGAATGGCGAGAATCGTGAGCGAAAAGATCATTTGGCGGACAAACGCGACTTGCAGCTCAGGGTCGTTGAGCATGCTTTTAAACCATTCGGTGCCAGTAAAGAACCGGGCGTTGGCACCCAGCACGTCCTGAACCGAATAGTTGACGACCGTCATCAGCGGTACAATGGCGGAAAACGCCACCAACACCAGCATGGGAAGCACGAGTAGCCAGGCGCGGTTATTACGTATTTTATTCATGGTCTACCTCAACTCGGTACTCATCGACGTAAAGGCTTAGTTTGTCGTCTGGAAAGCGTACGTGAACCGTCTCACCCAGCGGCGGATGGTCCTCGGAAAGCCGCGCTTTGAACGTCTGTTGATTTAGCGAAAAGGTCAGAATGGCGTAGGTGCCAAGGTCTTGAACGTGCTGATTGTGCACCGCCAGGGTGTCGGGCTTGGCTGTCGCAAATACCTCGACAAATTCAGGCCGAATCCCAAGCTTTACGTTGTCGCTTTTAGCGCGACTCACTGCGCCCAGGTAGGCTGGGTTTAACGCAATGGCTTGGTCGCCAAAGTAGGCGGCGTGGTCTTGGTATCGCAGCGTGAAAAAGTTCATCCCAGGGCTGCCGATGAAGTAGCCCACAAAGGTGTGGGCGGGCGACTCAAATAACTCGCGGGGGGTGCCAAACTGCACCACCTGGCCTTCGTACATCACGGCGATTTTATCCGCGAAGGTAGACGCCTCTAGCTGGTCGTGGGTGACGTAAATCATGGTGATATTAAAGCGCTCGTGAATTTCCTTGAGCTTGCGCCGCAGCTTCCACTTTAACTGCGGGTCAATCACCGTGAGCGGCTCATCAAACAAAATCGCTGTCACGTCATCACGCACCAAGCCCCGGCCCATGGAAACCTTTTGTTTCTCGTCGGCGGTCAGGTTTTTGGCCTTGCGCGAGAGCAGCGGGGTCAGCTCTAGAATATCGGCAATTTCCAGTACCTTGGGCTTCACGCGATGCTCGGGGGTGTTCATGTTGCGCAGTGGAAACGCCAGATTATCGAACACCGTCATGGTGTCGTAGATCACTGGGAACTGAAAAACCTGGGCGATGTTGCGCTCCTCCGGCGGTAATTCGTTGACCAAGTGGCCGTCGAATAACACCTCGCCTTCGGAGGGGGCTATCAGTCCGGAAATAATATTCAAAAGCGTCGACTTACCGCACCCGGAAGGCCCCAGCAGTGCATACGCACCACCCTGGTGCCATGTATGTTGCATGTGGCGAATGGCGTAATCGGCCGCCGATTGCGGGGATTCGCTATAAGTGTGGGCAAGCGATTTAAGCTCGATCTCAGCCATGTGCAGCGCCCTCCATGAGATGCGTTGGGGTATGCACAATGCTGCCTTGCTGATCAAACACAAACAGCTTGTGAATCGGAAGGTGAACGTTGATAGCCTGATTCATACTCAACTCGTGAATGCCGACCAGGTGTAGCACCAGTGCAAAGTGCGGGTGGCGAACGTGTAAAAACGTTTCCGAGCCGCTGATTTCCGCCACATCGACGACGACTTCCAGGGCCAAGTCATCTTCCGCGCGGGGCGTGAGGCTCAAATGCGAGGCACGCACGCCAAACTGATAGTCGCCCGGTGGCAGCCGACGCAGGGCGTCGTCGCAAGCAAAGTGGGTGGTGCCATCGAAGGTGATTTGGTCATCTGTTAGCCGCCCGGGCAGAATGTTAATGGGCGGCTCGGAGAACATTTCAGCGCTTAACACATTGTTGGGTTCGCGGTAGGCCTGGTCAGTGGGGCCGTACTGCAACAGCCGGCCTTCGTGTAGCACTGCGGTATTGCCACCCAGCGCGAGCGCTTCATTGGGTTCGGTGGTGGCGTAAACGGCAATGCAGTTGCGCACTTTAAAAAGCTCACGCAGCTCATCGCGCAGTTCTTCGCGCAGTTTGTAATCCAGGTTAACCAGAGGTTCGTCGAACAAAATCACATCGGCATCTTTGACCAGCGCACGGCCCATGGCGGTGCGCTGCTGCTGGCCGCCGGAAAGCTCCTGCGGGTAGCGCTTAAGCAGATGCTCGATATGCAGCATTTCGGCAATTTCGCCCACGCGCTTATCAATCTCATGCGCCGGGTGTTTGGCCAGAATGAGCGGCGAGGCGATATTGTCGTAGACCGTTAAGCTGGGGTAGTTAATAAACTGCTGATACACCATAGAGACGTTACGGTGACGTACTGAAACGCCGGTAACGTCTTTGCCGTCCATCAGAATGCGCCCTTTGGTGGGCGCTTCAAGCCCAGCCATTAAGCGCATCAGGGTAGTTTTACCCGCCAATGTTCTGCCCAGCAGCACATTGAATGAGCCTGGCTCAAGCGCTAGGTCAACGTCGCGGATATAGGGAACACCACCCACAGTGTGTTCGATATTTTGCAAGTGTAGGGACATGCCAATCTCGCTAGCGTCGTTGTTATTGGAAAATCTAGCTTTCGTTTACGAAATTCTAGTTGATCGATTTCGAACATGCAACGCCTTTTATGTGCCGTTGGTAAGTCATTTGCGCATAAAAATCGAAAATTAAACGAAAGTATAGGCCCAAAAAAACCGGCCTCGCGGGCCGGTTATAAGTTGCAAGACTGCGCAAGCCGCTATTTGACGCTGGTTTCCGCCTTGTCGGCTTTGTTGTCAGCCGCGGGCTTAGCGTTATGGTCGATTAGCGTCGACTTATTCTTGGCAAAAGCGTCGTAGGCAAAATCATCCACAGTGAGCATTTCAAGCACTTCAGCCTCGAATTCGCGCATAAACTGAGCATCCTCTTCGCTAATCAGCGCTTTCTCTAGCGCCGCTTCGACACGTGCTTCAGGATGTAGCGCCGTTTGCGGAAGTTCACCTTTGGCGTAGGCTTTGTTGACCGTGCGATAAAGGGCTTCTGCGCGGTCATAGTCCACCAGCAGTGCGTTGTAGCGCGCTAACGGGTTGGGCTGCTCGCCGTCGTCCTTATCCCAGGTGTTTTCCAGCAGTTTGCTGCGCAATGCGCTGTGCGTCGAAACACGCTGGGCGATATCCCGTGCAAAGTCGTCATGGGGCTTGTCCCAGCGACGACCTGTTGGCATGACGATCACTTTAAGTGTTTTGCCCAGTGCGCGATTGGGTAGATTATCGAAAATCTCGACAAAAGCTTGCTCAGCACGCTGGAGCAGGAAGCGGCAACTGTAGTGCAGTAGGGCTTCTTCGCCTTCTACCTTAGTGCCCGACTGCCACTGCTTAAGCACCATGGAAGCGAGGTAAAGATTGGAAAGCACATCGCCTAAGCGTGCGGAAAGCATTTCGCGCTTTTTCAAAGCCGAGCCAAGGCTTGCCATGGCAGCATCGGCGCATAGGCCAAAGCCGGCTGAGAGACGCGCGATGTCCTGGGCATAGACAGTGGCGGGGCCATCGAACGGCACGTTGGGTTTGCCGATGCCAAAGCCGAGTGTGAAAGCGCGCGCCGCGTTACCAAAGATTAACCCAGCGTGACTGAAAAACGCCTTGTCGAACGCTTTGATATCATTGGCGTCTTTGGCAGCCAGCTCTTCGAGCACGTAGGGATGGCAGCGAATTGCGCCCTGACCAAAGATCATCAAATTGCGGGTCATGATGTTGGCGCCTTCCACGGTGATTGCCACCGGGTTGGCGCTGTAGCCTATCCCTAAGTAGTTGCGCGGGCCAAGCGTGACCGCCTTGCCACCGTGTACGTCCATGGCGTCGGCCAGAATGTCGCGCTGGAATTCGGTCAGCTGGCTTTTCAGAATCGCCGAGGGGACCGCAGGCTTTTCGCCATGATCGATCAGATTGGCGGTTTGATACACCGTCGCCTGAGCGATGTAGCCCAGCGCTGCCATGCGCGCCAGGGGTTCCTGAACGCCTTCCATTTCCGCCACGGGGACGTTGAACTGGCGACGCACGCGAGTAAAGCCCCCGCTCCAGCCCAGTGCATAGCGCGCCGTGCCGGTGGCACCCGAGGGCAGGGTGATGCAGCGGCCGATGGAAAGGCACTCAACCAGCATGCGCCACCCTTGGCCGATCATATCCGGGCCACCGATAATGGTATCCAGCGGCACAAAAACATCGTTGCCGATAATCGGGCCGTTCATAAACGGGCTGCCAATCGGGTGGTGACGGCGGCCAATGTCCATGCCGTCGGTATCGCGGGGAATCAACGCCAGCGTAATACCGCGGTCTTCTTCATCGCCGAGCAGGTTGTCTGGGTCAAACAGACGAAACGCAAGTCCGACCACGGTGGCAATGGGTGCCAGGGTGATCCAGCGTTTTTCAAAGTTAAGCCGCAGGCCTAAGACTTCTTTGCCGTCGACCATCTGCTTGCACACCACACCGGTATCCGGCAGCGAGGTGGCGTCTGAACCAGCACGCGGGCCCGTCAAGCCAAAGCAGGGGATTTCACGGCCATCGGATAAGCGCGGCAGGTAGTGATCTTTTTGCTCTTGCGTACCGTACTTGAGCAATAGTTCGCCTGGGCCTAGCGAGTTGGGGACGCCGACGGTGACCATTAGCGTCTCGTTGGCTGATAACTTTTGTAGCACCATCGACTGTGCTTTGGCAGAGAAACCCAGCCCACCGTACTCCTTCGGAATAATCATGCCGAAGAAGCCTTCTTTTTTCAGGTAATCCCACAGCTGCTGGGGTAAATCTGCGCGTTCAATGGTGATGTCCCATGCGTTACACATGCCAGCGGCTTTAGCGCACTGGTTGTCTAGGAAGGCTTGCTCATCTTCACGCAGGCCGTCGTCTTTATAGTTGAGCAGCTTGTTCCACTGGGGCTTGCCGGAAAACAGCTCGCCGTCCCAAGCGACGGTGCCCGCTTCCAGAGCGGTGCGCTCCGTATCGGAAACCTTGGGAGCGACTTTTTTGAACATCGCAAACACCCGTGGGGTGAGCCATTGGCGGCGCAATGCGGGTAAGCCCGCTACTGCTACAGCGGCAGCGCCCAATAGAAGCAGTACGCCGATAACACTGGCATCTACCAGTAGGCCAACCAGGCCAAGTACGCCAAGCACGGCTAGGGCTGCTGGTGCGCCCGCCTCGCGGCGCATCACCACAAGCAGGCCGATAATGGCCAGCACAATCAGTAGTAGGGTGAGCATAAAGCCTCTCCATGTTAGGGGTAGTGCGGTATGATTCGTTTACATATTTAAACGGATGTTTGAATATTGGCAGACCTGTGCCATCCAGTGCAAGTATTTCGGTGCCTTTTTGCGGGTATAAAAAAACGCCGCAGCGAGGCTGCGACGTTTTAGAGTTTTACCCTCAGGGCTTGGTTCAGTGTTGTTTGGAAGGGGCACCGTTGGCAACGTAATAATCGACGTCAGCACGGGGCAGCGGCTCGCGCCCACGGATTCGGTCGGCGATTTTTTCCGCCAACATAATAGTGGGTGCGTTGAGGTTGCCGGTGGGGATGACAGGGAATAATGATGCGTCAACGACGCGCAGACCCTCGAGTCCATGTACTCGCCCTTGGCCGTCAGTCACTGCCATTATGTCATCGCCCATTCGACAGCTGCCGCAGGGGTGGTAGGCCGTTTCCGCGTGCTGTTTGACGAACTTGTCCAGCTCTTCGTCGCTTTGCACGTTTGGGCCTGGTGCAATCTCGCGGCCACGGTATGGGTCAAACGCCGGTTGGGCGATGATATCGCGCGTCAAGCGAATGGCGTCGCGGAATTCTTGCCAGTCTTTGTCTTTCGCCATGTAGTTAAACAAAATACTGGGCGCTGCGTGGGGATCTTTTGATGTCAGTCGGATACGCCCACGGCTTTCCGAACGCATGGACCCAACGTGGGCCTGAAAGCCGTGGGCCTGTACCGCGCTTTTGCCGTTATAGCTGATGGCGATGGGCAAAAAGTGGTACTGGAGGTTGGGCCATTCTTCTTCATCGCGGCTGCGAATGAAACCACAGGATTCAAACTGGTTGCTGGCACCTACGCCAGTGCCTTTGAACAGCCACTCGGCGCCTATCTTGGGCTGGTTGTACCATTTGAGCGCCGGGTAGAGTGAAATAGGCTCTTTGCACTCGTACTGGATGTACATTTCCAGGTGATCCTGGAGATTTTCACCCACCCCGGGCAGGTCGTGCACGACGGGGATATCCAGTTCGCGGAGCAGCTCGGGATCACCAACGCCTGAACGCTGAAGAATTTGCGGTGAGGCAATGGCACCACCGCAGAGCAGCACTTCACGGCGAGCGTAGGCCTGCTGTTTTTCGCCTTTCTTTTCGTAACGAACGCCTACAGCACGCTTGCCTTCAAACTCGATTACATCGGTTACCGCGTGGGTTTCGATGGTCAGGTTTTCGCGCTGCTTGGCAGTATCCAGGTAGCCACGGGCAGTTGACGCACGCCGACCGTTGGGCGTCACGAAGCGGTCCATGGGGCCAAAGCCCTCCTGCTGGTAGCCATTGACGTCCTCGGTTTCCGGGTAACCTGCCTGCTTGCCGGCTTCGATAAAGGTGCGATACAGCGGGTTATTGCCAGCTTTTGGCGTAGTTACACTCACCGGACCGTCACCGCCGTGGTAATCGTTTGGCCCGATGTCGCGGGTTTCGCTTTTCTTGAAGTAGGGCAGACAGCTTAGGTAGTCCCAGTCTTCAAGACCCGGCTGCTTGGCCCAGTTGTCATAATCCAGCGCGTTGCCGCGGATATAGCACATGCCATTGATCAGCGAAGAGCCACCCAGACCCTTGCCGCGACCGCATTCCATACGGCGGCCGTCCATATGCGGTTCCGGGTCGGTTTCAAACGCCCAGTTATAGCGCTTGCCCTGCAGCGGATAGGCCAGTGCAGCAGGCATTTGGGTGCGAAAATCAAAGCGATAATCCGGCCCTCCGGCTTCGAGCAGCAGGACGCTCACGGCGCTGTCTTCGGTGAGCCGAGTCGCGAGCACATTGCCCGCCGAGCCTGCACCGATAATGATGTAATCAAATTCGCGTGGTTGAGACATCAGTGTTTCTCTCATCAAGATGGTAATCAGCTAAGTGTTTGAGAGTGTTGATTCAGGAGTTAAAACACTGACTCAAACGGCCCCATCTCGATCTGTACTGACTTGGTCTGGGTATAGTGATTTAGCGTCTCAACCCCGTTTTCGCGACCAATGCCTGACTCTTTGTAGCCGCCTACCGGCATTTCGGACGGAGATTCACCCCAGGTGTTGACCCAGCAGATCCCCGCTTCCAGCTGATGAATCACGCGGTGCGCACGGTTCAGGCTTTCGCTGAAGACACCGGCGGCCAGACCATACTTGGTATCGTTGGCGCGGCGAATGACTTCCGCTTCGTCATCAAAGGCGAGCACTGACATCACCGGGCCGAAGATTTCTTCGCGAACGATGCGCATGTCGTCGGTGCAATCGGTGAACACGGTGGGTGCAGCCCACGCGCCATTAGCGTAGCTGCCAGTGTTCCAGTCATCGCCGCCTATCAGCACGCGTGCGCCTTGCTCTTTGCCAAGGGCAATATAAGACAGCACTTTTTCCTGGTGCTCAAAGCTGACCAGCGGGCCAAAGTTGACGTTTGGGTCCATGGGGTCGCCCGCTTTAATACGCTTAACACGCTCGACCAGCTTGGCCTCAAAGGCCTCTTTGGCGCTGCGCTCGACAAATACCCGCGTGCCGTTGGTGCAGATTTGGCCGGAGGAGTAGAAGTTGGCCATCATAGCCGCATCGGCGGCGCGGTCGAGGTCGGCATCGGCGAACACGATTAATGGTGACTTGCCGCCGAGCTCCATGGTCACATCTTTAAGTGTCGAGCCAGCGGCCGCTGACATCACCTTCTTGCCGGTTCCCGCTTCACCAGTAAATGATATTTTGTCGATGCCTTCGTGCTCCGTCATCATCGCGCCCACGCGGCCGTCACCCTGTACAACATTGAAAACGCCATTGGGTAATCCGGCTTCGGTGAAAATTTCCGCAAGCTTCAGGGCCGTCAGCGGGGTGACCTCGCTGGGCTTAAAGACAATGGCATTACCTGCCGCTAGCGCAGGCGCCGCCTTCCAGCAGGCAATTTGAATCGGGTAGTTCCAGGCGCCAATCGCCCCAATCACTCCCAGTGGCTCGCGACGGGTGTACACAAACGAGCTATCACGCAGGGGTATCTGGCTGCCCTCAATAGCGGGGGCCAAGCCTGCGTAATACTCCAGTGCATCCGCGCCTGTGACAATATCGACGCTTGCGGTTTCGCTAATCGGCTTGCCGGTATTGCGGGTTTCTAGCTCAGCCAATTCGTCATTACGCTCACGCAGAAGCGCTACGGCGCGCAACAGAATGCGCGAGCGTTCCATACCAGTCATGGCAGCCCATTCACGCTGGCCACGCTTTGCGGCTCCAACCGCGCTGTCGACGTCGGCTTGGCTCGCTTGACCTACCGTTGCCAGCAGGCTGCCATCAAAAGGATTGGTGATGGTGAAGGTTTCGCCTGATGTGGCATCAACCGGGTGACCATTAATAAATAGGGGCTGTATGTCTTGAGCGGCCATGGTGGTCTCCTTAATTAGATTCGGCAATGGATGCCTGCTGTTGGCACCCATGGTGAGCAAGTAATTGGTCAAGATAGGTGTGGGCCAGGTAACGGGCCTCTTCAGCGTCTAAGCCTTCCGGCGCGAGCGCACCGCGAAGCCATAGACCGTCGATCATCGCGGCCAAACCCCGTGCTGCATTGCGGGCCTCTGGCCGGGGCATCACACGGCTAAACTGGTGGCATAAATTAGCATAAAGGCGGCGGTCGTTTACGTACTGCAAGCGCAGCAACATGGGTTTGTGCATGCTGCTTGCCCAAAAGGCGAGCCAGGTTTTGGCAGCCGGCCCGGTGACCTGAGTGCGGTCGAAGTTACCTTCAATGATCGCCCCAATGTGCGCGCGGGGAGATTCATCTTCTAATGCGCAGCGGCGGACATAAACGGCGTGGTTTAAGTCCGTTAAGATTTGCCGCATGGTGGCTTCCAGTAGGCCATCCTTGCCACCAAAATAGTGGCTGATAATGCCTGCTGAAACCCCCGCATGGCGGGCAATTCGCATGACAGTGGTTTCTGCTAATCCGACCTCATCAATGGCCGCCATGGTGGCTTTAATTAACTGCTGGCGGCGTATTGGTTCCATTCCCACCTTAGGCACAGCTTTCACTCCTCACGTTGAATGCCTATTCATCCCCTCAACTTGAAAAACAGAGGTAGGCATGATTACCTAGATATAGTCGCATTTTTTTATTGAACGTTCAATCAATAAAAAGATGTTGCTTCTACCTACCAGGGCGTAAACGTCGGGTGGGTGTTCGACAACTTGATTAAAAGGGGATACTGCATGAAGGGAACACGTTTAGGCATGATGGGCGCGATGGTCGTAACGGCGGGTCTGCCTTCCCTAGCGATGGCCAACGAGTGCAGCACCGTTCGCTTTGCTGAGGTAGGCTGGACCGATATTACTGCAACCACGGCGCTTGCCAGTGAAGTATTGGAAGGCATGGGTTATGAGACGCGCGTAGATACGGTATCGGTACCGATTGCCTATTCTGGCATGGAAAACGGTGACTTTGATGTCTTTCTAGGTAACTGGATGCCGTCGATGGCGTCTATCAGCGACCCCTATACCGAAAAAGGTAGCGTGGACCGATTGACCGCCAACCTTGAAGGCGCTAAATACACCCTCGCAGTCCCGCAGTATGTTTACGACGCGGGCGTTACCTCGGTTGAGGACTTGGCCGAGCATGCGGACAAGTTTGACAACGATTTGCATGGCATTGAAGCGGGTAACGACGGCAATGAGTTGATTCAACAAATGATCGATGACGATGCCTTCGACCTTGGCGATTGGGAAGTGGTTGATTCCAGTGAAGCCGGCATGTTGGCCGAGCTGAGTGCACGGGTGCCTGACGAAGAGTGGATGGTGTTCCTGGGTTGGGAACCACACCCCATGAACACTAACTTCGACATGGCTTATCTGGAAGGTGCAGGCGATTACTTTGGGCCGGACCTGGGTGGTGCCACGGTATATACCAATACGCGTGGCGGCTACGTTGAAGAGTGTCCCAACGTCGGTGAACTACTCGACAATATGACGTTCACGCTCGAGATGGAAAACCAGCTGATGGGCGAAATCATGGACGACGGGGAAGACCCACGTGATGCAGCGCGTGCATATCTCAAGGAAAACGATGATCTGCTAGGCGAATGGTTAGCTGGCGTTGAAACCATCGATGGTGAGCCTGCTGAAGAAGCTGTGCGTAACGCACTTCAATAAGCCTCAGTGATAGTTGAAGGCAGGCCGGTTCTCGGCTTGCCTTTTGCCGTTAAGGTAGGCACAATACGTCTCCGCTGATGTCAGAAAGGCTACGTAGCTCAGTTGGTTAGAGCACATCACTCATAATGATGGGGTCCCCTGTTCAAATCAGGGCGTAGCCACCACTCAGCGTAGCTAGACTCGTAAACGAGTCAGCCGTAATGGTGGCCCCTTAGGTCCTCCCGCAACGCTAAACTGCAAACCCCGCCAGGCCCGGAAGGGAGCAACGGTAGTGGTGGATGCGTGTGCCGGGATGTGGCTTTTGGGGCCGCCTCCATTTATACCCCGCTTTTTTCGTTAATCTCCCTTTTTGCGACCTGTGCCTGCATCCAAGGCAGTGACTCACTTCGCCTGCCTGTGGCTCAACAGGCTGTCTCTTCTGGCAATCGTTTAAGATTTCTCAAGTTCCGCCCATTTAGCTTTGTGCGTTAGGTCGCGTCACGATAAAGGTGGCAACGCCACAAAAGAAAACGGCCATTCCCGCCAGTAATAAGGGGCTTCCACCGCTTGCCCAAAGGGTAAACCAGCTGGTAACCAGTAAAAGTAATGCAATGATTTTAGCCCGTTTGGGGATTGCCCGCTGTTCGTGCCAAGCCTTTAGATAAGGGCCGTAGCGAGGGTGGTGGTATAACCAGTGGGCTAAACGAGGCGAACCCTTGGTGGCTGCCCACAAGGCCAGCAATAGAAACGGTGTGGTAGGCACAAGAGGTAAGACAATCCCCGCTACCCCCAGCCCGATGCACAGATAGGCTAGCCCGCACCAAGCTAACTGTGTCAGTCGCATTATGCCTCTGTGCCAGTATATTTAGCCCCTAGTATAAGTGACCCGTTCAGCATGGCAAATCCCACGCCAGCTTTGCTTGCTGCCGCTGAGTGGGTAACGCTTTAGCGTGTGAACCGCGTTTAGACCCATCGCTCGATTTGTACCTGACTCAGCGGTAATTTGGAAATCCGGCCATCATGGCTGTTAGCGACTAGAGGCTTCTATGAAAAAAACGCTCGCGTTGCTAGGGCGGTGGATAGCGGTGTCAATCTTGCTGCTGGGGGTGCTGTTGGCTGGGCCGGTATGGATGTTGGCCAGTGATCAGATCGTTACAGATGGGCATTGGTCGGCACTTGATCGCTCTTCAGCGGATATTGCTCCGTCGCCAGAGGATGTCTCGGAAGCGGTCGTTCAGGTTTACGCTGCCCGCGCGTATAACTGGCGGGGTGCTTTTGGCGTGCATATCTGGATCGCCACTAAATCGCAAAATGCTGACCACTACCGGTTGCACCAAGTATTGAGCTGGCGTCGACCCACGGTAGTATCGTCGACTGATACACCGGACCGCTCTTGGTTTGGCAACCCGCCGGAATTGCTGGCAGATTATCGCGGTGAGCAAGCCCAGCAGATGATTCCCCAAATTGCCGATGCTGCGTCACGTTTCCCTTATGCCGACCTGTACCGAGTCTGGCCTGGCCCTAACAGCAATAGTTTTATCGCCTGGATTGCGCGTGAAGTGCCAAGCCTTAAGGTGGCGCTGCCCGTTACTGCTGTTGGCAAAGATTACTTGTTTGATGGGGTGGTTGCGCCGGTACCGAGCGGTACGGGTTACCAGCTGTCTTTAGGAGGCGTCGTTGGGTTACTGGTTGCGTTGGAGGAGGGTATAGAGGTGAACATTTTGGGGCTTGGAGTGGGCATTGATGTAATGCGCCCAGCGTTAAAGCTACCTGGTATCGCTCGGTTGGGCATGCCAGCCAAGGTCATGGGAAATCGCCAGTAAACGGCAAAGCGTATTGCAAGGCTTGGTGACGAATTGCTGCCAGGATTACGCAGAGAAGGGAAAAATGATGTACTATGTCTGTAAATACATTAATTGCATTTTTGTTTTTACAGAATAGGTAATGAGCATGTCGATGCAAACGCTAACTGAACTGGCCTATAACAAATCTGCGGCGGCTGTTGGCTTGAAGGCGGCGGTGCGCATTTTGGACAAATGGCAGGCAACCGGCGAGCAAGGCGAGGCGATTTTGCGCGTATCGCACAGTACCTATGCCCGCGCTCGGCGCGGCGATTTGGCTGAGATCAAACTGGATAGCGACCAACTCACCCGGATCAGCTATTTGCTTAATATTCATGCGGCGTTACGCATGCTGTTCGAGAATCCAGATAATCTGTACGGGTTTGTCTCAATGGCCAATCACAACCCTTACTTTAATGGTCGCACGCCGCTTGAGGTGATTAGCAGCGGTGACTTTGCCGCGCTTTACGAAACGTTTAAGCGCATTGATAGCCTGCGAGGTGCTCAGTGGTAGCACCGAGTGATCTGCCAGCATGTGCCACAAACCAGGTGGAAAGCTACCGCTTGATCCACAGCAAGTTTCCGCCGATTGGGCTATTTGACGATGTGGCAGACGCTGACGAATTTGAGGCGTTATATACGCTTCAGGCGTTAACCAATCCACGCCTGCGCAATGAAGTAGGCGACCTGGGGCTTTTGCCCGTCGATGAAATACCTTTCGGCATTCGCGGCTGTTCTTATGCGACTGCGCCCTTTACCCACGTGAACCCCAATGGCTCGCGTTTTAGCGATGGCAGCTTTGGCGTGCTGTATGTCGCCGATTCCCTCTCCGCCGCGATTGCTGAAGTCAAATACCATCAGCAAGCATATTGGCAGAAGGTGCCATCGCTGCACTTTGAGCGCTTTGTTTTTAGAGGGTTGAAGTGTGTGTTCGATGAAGGCGGCTGCCGTGATGCATTGACGTTAGCGCGAACCCATGCCATTTATCATCCGGATGCTTACCACGCGTCTCGGGAGTTGGGCGGTGAATTGCGCCGTTCGGCCAGTGTCGGGCTGCGGTATCACTCGGTGCGTTATGAGGGTGCGATCTGCTGGGCGCTGATGACACCACAGTATGTAAGGGATGTGATTCAGACCACGCATCTGGAAATGATATGGAACGGTTCTATTGCTCAGGTTAACCGGCTTTCCGCGATACCCGTGCAGCAAAAATAGCGGCTTAGCTTATTTTTGCTGCTGCTTAGTGAAGCGCTGCATAATAGCGAGCGTTTCATCACTGACATGATGCTCCATGCCCTCGGCATCAATGCGTGCAGTGGTATCGCGAACTCCCAGGGCGCGCAAGAAATGCAGCACAATGTCATGGCGAGCCCGAGAGGTTTCGGCCATTTTTTGGCCTTCCACAGTCAAGAAAAGTGACCGATAGGGTCGGCTCGTCACCAGTCCCAGCTCATTTAAGCGTCGGATCATTTTTGACACGGTCGCCTGGCTAACCGCCATGCGGCTAGCGATGTCAGCCGCGCGTGCTTCGCCCCGATGGCGCAACAGGTCGCCAATCAATTCCACATAATCTTCGATAAGCTCGGTTTCGTGGGCGTTGCGCACGGTTTCGTACTGCTGCGCATGCTGCTCTACAGGCGGCAGTGCATCGCCACTCAGGCGTGAAGTAGGCGGCAACGGTTGGTGTTCGTGATCGCTCATATTGGCTATATAGGTTGGCTATCAGAGTGAGTAAAAACGTTGATTAGCATGGTAGCGTATTTTTTGGAATAATTGTTAGCCAAGGCTAAACTATTTGCATGATGCTTTTTAAGTGAGCTAAAGTTGTGTTTAACACGATCCTATCACAGTGGAGAGTCATTATGCGCCAACGAGATAAGAGGCTGACGTTCTGCATACCCCTGGTATTTACCGCAACCGTGGCCAGTGCTCAGGCGGATCAAGACGCGTCGCCTCTCAAGGTGGCTGTCACCTTTTCGGTATTGGGTGACCTGGTTGAGCAAGTGGCGGGGGATAGTGCCGAGGTATCTGTGCTGACCCCGATTAATGCCGAGGTACACGAGTGGGAGTTAACGCCTGACAACTTTGCCGCCCTGGAAGACGCTGATGTGGTGTTTTACAACGGCTATCAGCTAGAGCAATGGATGTCGCAAGTCAATGCCACGGTGGATGACGATACCCCTGTCGTGGCGGTGGCCGAGGCGTCGGGCTACCCGACTCAGACCATCGTCACCGGTGATATGGAAGGCGATGTCGATCCCCATCTGTGGATGGACCCGCGCGCGGCGGTAGCCTACGTGAAGGCGATTGCCGATCAGCTTGAAGACGCGCTACCTGACCAGGCAGACGACATTCAGCGCCGTGCTGAAAAGACTGAAGCATCACTCGATGATCTGCATGTTGAGCTACAAGAAACTCTTTCCTCAATACCTGAAGAGCGTCGTGTGCTGCTTTCCAGCGAAGCTGCGTTTCTTTACTTCGCCGATGCTTACGATTTCGAACACGATGGCATCTGGGGCACCAACGCTGAAACGGAAGGCTCACCGCGCCAGCTAATGCGGGTCATCGACATGATTAATGAGCGAAAGCCAGCCGCCTTGTTCTGGGAAAGCACCATTTCTGATCGACATGTCACCAGCGTGGCGAATGATACGAACCTGCCTGTGGCCGGCCCTCTGTATGTCGATTCGCTGAGCGAGCCCGATGGCGATGCGCCCGATTATTTCGCCATGCTGCGCCACAACGCTGAGCTTTTGCGTGATCATTTGGCAAGCGAGTAATCCGTCATGTCCCTAAACCCTGACACATCCACCGCCGCCATTGAGATTGAAGGTCTGTATGCGGCTTATCAGCGCAAGCCGGTGCTGGAAAATATCGACCTGGTGTTTCCGGCCGGTCAGTGGACCACCATTGTGGGTCCTAATGGAGCGGGTAAATCGACGCTTTTCCATGTACTGACAGGCAGTATGAAACCTTTGCGTGGCCGGGTTCATGCCTTCGGTCAGCCTATTGCCGAGCACCGCCGAGCAGGTCAGATTGCCTATATGGCCCAGCGAGAGGCCATCGAATGGGACTTTCCCGTGTCAGTGTGGGAGACAGTAATGGGCGGCCGCTTCGGCCATATGCGCCAGGATGCTTGGTGGCGGCGTTGTCTGCCCGCGCGCTGGTATCACCCACGTCACAGTGAGGCCGTGCGCAATGCATTGACCGCTGTTGACATGCTGGCGTTTTCGGACCGGCCAATTGGCGCGCTTTCCGGCGGGCAGAAAAAACGTGTACTGCTAGCGCGAGCCCTCGCGCAGCAGGCCAAAATTTTGCTACTTGACGAGCCGCTTGCCGGCGTTGACCCGCCCAGCGAAAAGCTCATTTTAGATGTTCTATGCCGCGAACGGCAGGCAGGTAGCACCATTATTATGGTGACGCACGATATGCCAAGCGCGCGCCGTTATGCTGACCGTGTCGTGCTGATTAATCGAGTGATTCGTGGCGTGGGCCGCCCAGACGACATGCTTAGCGATACCAAGCTGGCGGCGTTGGCCGTCAGCGCTATTGATGCCTCGGCTGACGATAATGGATTAATATCCAGCTCACTTACCACCGCGACAGGTTAACCAGGAGGCGCTGCGACCATGGAAGTGCTAGATACCTTAAGCTCCGCGCTGGTGAACGGTCTGATGAGTGCCCTCATGGTGGTGGTCAATCTGCTGCCTGATACCTTGTCGGACGCCTTTCAGTACCGCTTTATGCAACGCGCGCTGTTGACCTCGGTCATGGTGGGGGCGATCTGCGGACTGCTGTCGTGCTACGTGGTGCTCAAGCGCTGGTCACTGCTGGGGGATGCCATTTCTCATGCGGTGCTGCCCGGCGTGGCGATTGCCTACCTGCTCGGCTGGCCGTTTTTTATCGGTGCGTTTATTACCGGCGCGCTGACCTCAATAGGCATAGGGGCTATCGAGCGCCATACACGCATTAAGTCGGATGCCGCGATGGGGCTGATGTTTACTGGCGCTTTTGCGTTGGGGATTGTGATCATCAGCAAGATCGCCTCCAGTACCCACCTGATGCACATCCTGTTTGGCAACGTGCTCGGCGTGCGCGAATCCGCGCTTGTGCTCACCCTTGTCGCCAGCGTTATCGCGCTGCTGGTGGTGTGGCTCTGCTTTCGGCCGCTACTGCTATACGCCTTCGACCCCCAGCAGGCGCAGGCGCTTGGCTTCAACACCAGCGTGATTCACTACGGGCTGATTCTGCTGTTGACGTTGACCATTGTGGCGAGCCTCGAAACCGTGGGCATCATCCTGGTGGTGGCGATGCTGATAACGCCCGGGGCCACCGCCCACCTGCTCACCGATCGGTTTCGTACTATGATGCTGATTTCGGTTGCTGTGGGCGTAAGTTCAGCGGTGATCGGGCTATGGCTCTCGGCCGCGCTGGATGTGGCTTCGGGCGGTACTATCGTGCTGGTCGCCACCGGCTGGTTCTTCGCGGCGCTGGTGTTTTCACCCAGGCACGGCGTGCTGGCCCGCCAATGGCGGCGCTGGCGCCTGGGCTGAATGGCGCCTTATGGCGTGGTGGGTGTCGCGGGCGACTGCAGACGTTCCCAGGTTTTTTCGGCGATACCGATGCCGGCGCCCGCCATCAGCAAATAGGTTTGATCCGCGCCGGCCTCCATCAAGGGGGCTTCTTCATCGGGATAGTTGATACCGGCAATGATCGTGCCTTTGAACCCCGCCTTGCGCAGCTGGCGGGTGGCAAATAGCTTGCTTTCGGTATTGGGCGTTGCCAGCACCACGGCGTCAAGGGCCTGAATATCCAGGTGCGACCAGAAAGAGACGTCTTCCACATCGGCATAGCGAACGTCGCGCTGAGAAGCGGCTACCTTGTTGGGATCGGAATCGACTCCCACCACCCGTAAATGGTTCTCGACAAAAAAATCGTAGGCGGCACTGCCGGTGCGGCCCATGCCGATGACCAACAGTGTTGCATCGCCCAGGGTGACGGGCTGCTCATCGGGATGGCGTAAATGACGCTCAAAGCGGGTCAGGCGCGCCTCAAAACGATCAAACAGGGCGTGGGCGACCCGGTTGAGTGGTGCGGAGATGATAAATGAAAGCGCCACGGTGAGTGCCAGCGGCACCAGCCAGTCTTCCAGCAGGCTGGCCGCCACGATCAGGCCGAACTCGCTGTAGGCGGTGAGGCTAAGGCCCCCCAGGAAAGCGCTGCGGGCGCGAACCTTGAAGACAATCAGCAGGGCAAAGAACAGTGCGGCTTTCAGTGGCAGCAGCAGCGACATGACACCAGCGAAGATCAGCGCGTTGGTGTCGGGCAGGCCCGACATGCCTATCTGCAGGAAAAAACTGATCAGCAGTATTTCCTTGAGCCCCCACAGCGCCTTGGACATTTCCTGGGCACGCGGATGTTTGGCCAGCAATAGCCCCATCACCAGGGCGCCCACCTCGCCGCTGAGCCCCACGATATCAAACCCCATGCCGCCGACGGCAATGGCCAGCACCGCCCCCATCAGCACCAGCATTTCATCGTGCTGGGCAATGCTCATCAGCCAGTAAAGCACCGGTCGGAGGAGCGGCAGGGCCAGGATCCAAAGTGCCCACCAGGAGGGAGACTGGCCGCTGTAAATGCTGATGGCGGCCAATGCCACGAGGTCCTGGATGATCAGGATGCCGATCGCCAGTCGCCCGTGCAGCGCTCGCAGTTCTCTTTTGCCCTCGAGCACCTTGGCAGCCAGTACTGTGCTGGAAAACGACAGCGCAATGGACAGCAGAATGGCGGTGTCGAGCGCCAGGCCCATAAAGACCACAAAGCCCGCAGTGAAAATAAAGGTAGTAATGCTGAGGTGGATAAAAGCGCCGCCCAGCACGGCGGGCTCGACGAGGTTTCTAAGGTTGAGTTTCAGGCCAATGGTGAATAGCAGCAGCAATACGCCGAGGTGTGCCAGATGCTCGAGCAATGGACCGGTCTCGGTCGGCAAACCCAGATAGGGACCAGCGAAATTAAGCGCAAACCCGGCCGTTAAAAAACCCACCAGAGGAGGTAGGCTGAGTTGGCGAGCGGCAATCCCGAAGATAAACGCAAACGATAAAATAATGACTTCAAACATGCACAGACCCTAGCGTATGGAACGGACGGGTTATTTTCTTACTCGCCAATGCTTTTGCATTTCAACAAAGGTGAATGACGCCGACCAGGTGATCAATACAAAACCGGTGAGTGCCAAGGTGCCATACAGGAAACGAATCGGGCCGGTGGCATAAACGTCCCCGTACCCTACCGTGGTATAGGTGACGGCCGCGAAGAAAATATGATCCAGCAGGTTGAAAGCGCTATAGCCGTTCAGCGCGCCGATGCCTTGCAGCTCGACCAGCCACCACCCCGTGAGGCCGAATAGCCAGATTTCGGCGATGTGTGTCATCAGTACACCGAACGCCATGCCCAGGATACGCTGACGGTGGGGTCTGTGTGACCGCTCTATCTGGCGGGAAATGATCCAGAGTGCTTCATAGTGCAGCAGAACCGCGAGCACGACAGCGACAGACGTGGTGATGACCACCACCACGTGTTCAGGGTACGGAATAGTCACGTCATGCAGGGCCCGTGGTTACTAATGCTGGTTTGAAACTTACTATCTCATGCGCGCGCTTATTTTAGAAGCTGCCGAACAGGGTGCCGAGAGTGATCACGCTGATCAGGGCGGTAATCGGCAACACGATGGTGACCATGGCCACGTGGCCATAGGACTGGCGATGGGTCAGCCCACAGATAGTCAGCAGGGTAATCACCGCCCCCGAGTGGGGGAGCGTGTCCATGCCACCGGCAGAAATCGTGGCCACACGGTGCATGAGCTCGGGGTCGATGCCAGCTTCCTGGGCCATCGTTAAGTATTCGCTGCCGAGTGTTTCCAGCGCGATGGACAGTCCACCGGAAGACGACCCCGTAATGCCCGCCAGTACGCTCATCGCCATGGCCTCGGAAATAAGCGGATTGCCTGGTGACACGTTAAGCACCGCATCGCGAATCAATGCAAAGCCGGCAAGGCTGGCAATTACCGCACCGTACCCGACCTCGGAGGCGGTGTTGAAAATCGGTAGCAGTGAGCCGAAGCAGCCGTTGTTCACCGTGCCTTTCAGGTTGGCCCAGCGTTTCCACTGGCTGATGATGAGCCAGGCCGATGCGCTCAGCAGGGCAATTAATATCGACCACAGGCCGGTTTGGCCACTGGGCGACACGTCTTCAAATTCATCGCTGATGAAGCTTAAATCAAGGGACGGGAAGACGCCGTAGGTAAGTAGGGCATTCAGGCCAATTACCATAGCCAAGGGAATCAGTGCGATGGCCATGGGCATCGAGGTGGCAGAGGCGTCAGTATTATCGGTGTCAGTCTGTTCGGCTTCGCGTTCGGTGTGATGGCCGTATCCTTCGCCTTTGGCGGCCGCCTGCTTCACCCGTGATTGCAGATAGGTAGTGCCTAACCCCAACATGATAAGCCCGGCGATAATGCCAAGACCGGGGGCTGCGAAGCTATTGGTTTCAAAGTAGGGAATGGGAATAGCGTTTTGAATCGCCGGGGTGCCAGGCAGGGCGGTCATCGTGAAGGTGAAAGAACCCAGCGCGATAGCGCCGGGAATTAACCGCTTTGGCGCGTTGGCGCGACGAAACAGTTCACGGCTGATCGGGTAAATGGCAAAGGCCACCACAAATAGCGAAACCCCACCGTAGGTAAGAATAGCGCAGGCGATGACCACCGTTAACACCACATGCTGGGTGCCTAGCTTGTTGACAATGCCGTTGGCGATTGCCTGGGCCGCGCCGGAGTCCGCCATGAGCTGGCCAAACAGAGCGCCCAACAAAAACAGCGGGAAAAACTGAATAACATAATCACCCAGCGCGCCCATAAAGGTGTCGGTGTAAATAGGCAGTAAGAACGCAACGTCACCAGAGAGCGTGACGGCGAGTGCGGCCATCAGAGGGGCTAGCAGTAAGACGCTAATCCCACGGTAAGCAAAGAAGATGAGCAGCATTAACGAAATAACGATAGCAAGTGTGCTCATGCGGGCTCCTGGGTAAAGTTTAATTTAGATAAACGCGAAGTAAGCGAACCGCGGATACTAGGCATTATGTTGCATGGCAGCAATAGGGGCATGACTAAAGTGGTAGTGGCGATAAAAAGTGTTATATGAGGCAAAAGTCACCTCATATAGGTGTTTTCTCTGATAAAATCCCGCGTTTTCTCGCTTACCACCTCACTGTCCTGCTTTAGGAAGATTGATGAACGCCGTAATTATTGCCGTACTTGTCATGGTCGCGCTCTCGCTAGCGCGGGTGTCGGTTGTGTTTGCGCTTATCTTGGGCGCGTTGGTAGGAGGGCTCGTGGGCGGGCTCTCGTTGGATCAAACGCTCGAAGCGTTTAATGAAGGCGTGGGCGGAGGCGCCCAGGTGGCGTTGGCGTACGCGACGTTGGGAGCTTTTGCCGTTGCGATTTCCCGCTCAGGGCTTCCGGACATGCTGGCTAACATCTTGATCAGAATGCTAGGCAAAGAAGCCAGCGCGCTTCACCAAAACCGGGTGAAGTGGGTGCTATTGGCCGCAGTGGTACTGGTCGCGATCATGTCGCAGAATGTGATCCCCGTACATATTGCCTTCATTCCGGTACTGATTCCGCCGCTTTTAGCTGTGATGAACCGCCTCCAGCTAGATCGCCGAGCAATGGCTTGTGCACTGACGTTCGGCTTAACCGCCCCCTATATGCTGCTGCCCGTTGGTTTTGGTGCTATTTTTCTCAACGATATTCTATTGGCCAATCTGAACAGTGCGGGGGAGCCGCTGGGGCTGGAGATTACGCGCGATATGCTACCGATGGCCATGGCCATTCCGGTCAGCGGGATGTTGCTTGGGTTGATCGTGGCGCTAACCGTCAGCTATCGCGGTCGTCGTGAGTATGCGGCCAAGCCATTGGCGAATATGTCTGCAGGGCATTCCGCCACGCCGAGCCAGCCACACGCGCTTGGCCTTGCGATGTCCGGTGTTGCCATTGTCGCCGCGCTGGGGCTTCAGCTTTATAGCGGCTCGATGATCCTGGGCGGTCTGGTGGGTATCGGCCTGCTGTCGTTGGGCGGCATCTTTAAATGGCGCGAGGCCGATGACTTGTTCACCAGCGGGATGCGCATGATGGCGCTGATTGGTTTTATCATGATTTCGGCGGCAGGCTTTGCGGAGGTCATGAAAACCACCGGCGATATCGACACACTCGTCTCCGGCGCTGTTGACCTGTTCGGTGATAATCGCGGCCTGGCCGCCCTGGTCATGTTGCTGGTTGGCTTGTTCATCACCCTGGGCATCGGCTCGTCGTTTTCGACGATTCCCATCATTGCCGCCATCTTTGTGCCGCTCGCCGTTCAGTTCGACTTCTCCCCCATGGCGACCGTGGTGCTGGTCGGTACCGCGGCGGCCTTGGGAGATGCGGGCTCGCCGGCATCCGACTCGACGCTTGGCCCAACCGCAGGGCTGAATGTGGATGGACAGCACGATCATATGTGGGACAGCGTGGTGCCGACCTTCCTGCACTACAACCTACCGCTGATCGGCTTCGGCTGGCTGGCGGCGATGACGCTTTAACCCTCCAGGGCGAGAAGGACAACTGGAATCGGCTTGCAACTCAGCGGATATGCCCCCACCTAGAAGAGTGTTAAGCGTAGTTTTGAACGCATCACGCTAGGAGAAGTTAGATGAGCAAACGTATTTTGGTGGTCCTGACGTCTCATGATCAGCTAGGTGATACCGGCGACAAGACCGGGTTTTGGCTGGAAGAACTCGCCGCCCCTTACTATGTGTTCAAAGACGCTGGCGCCGAGGTAACGCTGGCGTCGCCTAAAGGTGGCCAGCCGCCGCTTGACCCAAAAAGCGACGCGGAAGACAGCCAGACCGATGAAACGCGGCGCTTCAAGCAGGATGAACAGGCCAATGCTGCTCTTGCGGCCACGCATCGCTTGAGCGACATGAGCGCGGATGACTTCGATGCCGTGTTTTACCCGGGCGGCCACGGTCCACTTTGGGACCTGGTCAACGACCAGGATTCCATCAGGCTGATCGAGACCTTTATCGAACAGGGCAAGCCCGTGGCCTCGGTGTGCCACGCGCCTATCGTGCTGATCAACGCGAAAACCGCCAATGGCGACCCCCTGGTGAAAGGTCGCGAAGTGACCGGCTTTACCAATGGGGAAGAGGAAGCGGTCGGCCTGACCAAGGTGGTGCCGCACCTTGTCGAAGATGCGCTTCAGAAGTGTGGCGGTATCTACAGCAAAGCCGACGACTTTACTCCTTATGTGCGTGAAGATGGCCAACTGATTACCGGCCAAAACCCACCTTCCTCTGCACCTACTGCCGCGGCATTGGTCGCATGGCTGACGCGTTAATTAGTCTTACCTTCAGTGTCAAAAACGGCGAGCATAGCTCGCCGTTTTTTGTGAGCTTGGCGGGGGGATTGCCAGGTTGATGCCCTGATGATGGCGCCCGATGCCTGCTCGATTCGATTTACCGATCAGGCAGGTGGGACTCAAAGGCGCTTAGCAAGCCCCGCAGCAGGGACAGTTCTTTGCGACTTGGTTGGGCGCGGGTAAACAGCGCTTGCAGCTGTTCCTCGGTGCGCGCATGGGGCTGGGTGATAAAGCCGCTTTGCTGCATCAATCGACCCAAATGGTCTTGAAAGTGCATGAATTGCTCGCGGCTAGGTGGCGTGCTTTCAGCAGGCTGCTGATAGACATAGTCGCTGCCGTCGCGCTTACGCCACGCGCGATGCACCTCGTAGGCAAGGATCTGTACGGCTTGGGATAGGTTCAAAATGCCATAGTCTGGATTGGCGGGAATACTTACCTGATGCGTGCAACAGCGAATTTCATCGTTGGTTAACCCTGAACGCTCACGGCCAAACACGAGTGCTACCGGCGCATGCTGCGCGTTCTGGGTCACCGCCTGGGCCATGTCGTCGGGTTCTTCAAAATGTGGCAAGGGGAGGCTGCGCAGCCTTGCGCTGGCCCCGATAACCTGAACACAGTCACTCACTGCCTCGTCGAGCTGAGTGACCACCCGGGCGCTGTCGAGTACGTCGGTGGCGCCAGCGGCAAGGCGAGTGGCTTCCTCGTCGGGAAATTGACGCGGGTTGACCAGCACCAGGTTCGTCAAGCCCATGGTTTTCATGGCCCGGGCGGTGGCGCCAATATTGCCGGGATGAAAGGTTTGCACCAGCACAATGCGAATATTGGAAAGCACGGTGATAAGACAGCCTGAATAGCAATGGAAAACAGCGATTTTACCATGCTTTAACGACAAGAACCCCGCACAGGGCGGGGTTCTTGATGACGGCTAACCGTCAGAGCGATAAGGCTCGGGGGGCAATTACATCATGCCGCCCATACCACCCATTCCGCCCATGCCACCCATGTCTGGCGCGGCTTCTTTCTCTTCAGGGTCGTCGGCGATCATGCACTCGGTGGTGATCATCAGACCAGCAACAGAGCCCGCAGACTGCAGCGCGGAACGCGTTACCTTGGCCGGGTCAAGCACACCCATTTCAAACAGGTCGCCGAACTCACCGGTTTGCGCGTTGTAGCCGAAGTTGCCTTCAGCGTCTTTCACGCGGTTGATGATGACGGCCGGTTCTTCGCCAGCGTTGCTGACGATTTGACGCAGCGGCGACTGCAGGGCGCGGAGCGCCATGTTGATGCCGTGGTTCTGGTCTTCGTTATCACCGGTCAGGCCCTGTACCTTGGCCATGACGCGAACCAGTGCGGTACCACCGCCAGGCACAACGCCTTCTTCAACGGCGGCGCGAGTCGAATGCAGCGCGTCTTCAACGCGGGCTTTCTTCTCTTTCATCTCGACTTCGGTGGCCGCACCGACACGGATAACCGCAACGCCGCCCGCCAGTTTGGCGACACGCTCTTGCAGCTTCTCTTTGTCGTAGTCGGAAGACGTATCTTCGATCTGAGTGCGAATCTGGTTAACACGCGCTTCGATGTCTGCCTCAACACCGGCACCGTCGATGATGGTGGTGTTTTCCTTGGTCATCGTCATGCGCTTGGCGGTACCCAGATGATCCAGGTTCGCCTGCTCAAGGGTCAGACCGACTTCTTCGGAAATCACGGTGCCGTTGGTGAGGATCGCGATATCCTGAAGCATAGCCTTGCGACGATCGCCAAAGCCGGGCGCCTTGGTGGCCGCTACTTTGACGATGCCGCGCATGTTATTAACGACCAGCGTGGCTAACGCTTCGCCTTCGATGTCTTCGGCAACGATGGCAAGCGGCTTGCCTTGCTTGGCAACGGCTTCGAGTACCGGTAGCAGTTCGCGGATGTTGGAGATCTTCTTATCCACGAGCAGGATGTAAGGATCTTCCAGTTCAACGGACATGGTGTCCTGGTTGGTCACGAAGTAGGGCGACAGGTAGCCACGGTCGAACTGCATGCCTTCGACGACTTCCAGCTCGTCTTCGAAGCCGCGACCTTCATCAACGGTGATGACGCCTTCTTTACCCACTTTTTCCATCGCCTCGGCAATGATCTCGCCGATACGCTTGTCGCCATTGGCCGAGATAGTACCGACTTGGGCAATGGACTTGGTGTCGGTGCAGGGCACTGACATCGCCTGGATTTCTTTGACGGCTGCCGAGACGGCTTGGTCGATGCCGCGCTTGAGATCCATCGGGTTCATGCCGGCGGTCACGCCTTTCAGGCCTTCCGCAATGATGGCCTGGGCCAGAACTGTGGCGGTTGTGGTGCCGTCGCCCGCAACGTCAGACGTTTGCGAAGCGACTTCTTTAACCATCTGAGCGCCCATGTTCTCGAACTTGTCTTTCAGTTCGATTTCTTTGGCGACCGAGACGCCGTCTTTAGTGACGGTGGGCGCACCAAAGGATTTCTCAAGAACGACGTTGCGTCCTTTCGGGCCCAGGGTAACTTTTACTGCGTTGGCGAGAACGTCAACGCCACGCGCCATGCGCTTACGAGCATCATCGGAAAACTTGACTTGTTTAGCTGCCATGTTCGTTACTTCCTAATAAATTCAGAAAAATGGGAAAGTAAGTAAGCGGTCGAGGCGATGATCAGCCTTCGACAACTGCCAGAATATCGGCTTCGCTCATGATCAAGACTTCTTCGCCGTCGATTTTCTGTTTTTCAACGCCGAAGCCGTCTTTGAAAATCACACTGTCGCCAACTTTCACGTCGAGAGGGCGAACATCACCGCTTTCTAGAATGCGACCATTGCCTACGGCGAGAACTTCACCACGGGTAGGCTTTTCCTGCGCATTGCCCGGAAGCACGATGCCGCCAGCGGTTTTCTGCTCTTCTTCCACGCGACGGACGACGACGCGATCGTGCAAAGGACGGATATTCATGCTCACGTTCTCCTGAGTATCGTCAAAGCCCAAATCAGGGCGGTTAATGTTGATGGTTTTCGTGGGCAGAGCCCGCGAAAAATGAAGACAAGACGTCTTCGCTGTTAATGGCAACCACTTTATAGTGAAGCGGTTACCGAACTTGTGTGCTGCCTGAAAAATGGGGGCTGCGGATGACCTTTCAAGGGGGCGCTCATAAAAAAATCTTGAGGGCTTGTTTTTAGCCTCTCTGCCCTTATCGGCGATGTTTCGGCTCGTCTCGACTAATGAAGTCGCCTTCAATCGGGCCTTGTGGCTGCCCGGCGGATGATGCGCTCTCGTGCTGGTGATAGCGAGACTCGCTTTTTTGATAGGTATGTGACTCGTGATGCCCCGTCGAGCGCTGCACTGTGGCCTTAAGGCCGAGCGCTGTGAGCAGTTTAAATAGCAGGTGGCGCGCGTTTGGTATCAGGCACGCAAGACCGAGGGCATCGGACAGAAAGCCAGGTGCCATTAACAGAGCGCCGCCAAATATCAGCGCGGCCCCGGTAAACAGTTCGTTGGAAGGAATTTCGCCTGCCTGCATACGCTGGCGAGCACGGGCAAATGTCGCCACGCCTTCCTTACGAATGAGATGGAGCCCCACGATCCCCGTACCAATCACCAGTAGCAGGGTGGTTAACAAACCGATTTGGCTGCCAATTGAAAACAGGATGACAAAATCAAGCAACGTGAACAGGGAAACAAAAACCAAAATAGGCATAACAAACTCCGTTATAGGCGTCGCAGTAAATATGGTGACAGTCTGATTGAAAAACAAGCCGTGCTAAATAGTGTATGTAAGCCCAGTTGCGCCTTTGGGGGATTGCCGGGGGATAGTTTGCGTGTCAGTTTGAGCCGTTATGTGGATTAAATGAAAGGCTGATGAACCTGAATTCAACTAATAAGTGCAGCACCCGCGGTTTCTAGCGCTCCTGAATATTCTCCTAAGAACACCTGGGCTGGGGTTCGGTATCCCAGCCGCTTTCTGGGTCTATCGTTCAGCTTGTGAACAACGCGTCGCAGCTCTACATTAGTCACCTTCCGGAAGTCTGTACCTTTCGGAAAATACTGCCTGATCAGGCCGTTGGTGTTCTCGTTTGTCCCACGTTGGCCTGAGCAGTAAGGATCACAGAAATACACGGAGGCGCTAACCGCTTTTGCGACCGTCTCGTGGTCTGCAAACTCCGAGCCATTGTCTAGCGTGATCGTCTTCACCGCGCCCCGACGAGGCTTAAGTAACCGAACCATGGCTTTCTGCGTTAGTTCTGCCGTTACCTTTGGAAGACGTGCCGCCAACAAGTAGCCACTTCGTCGCTCTACCAACGTCACTATCCCCGCTTGCTTGTGCCCATAAAGCACCGTGTCGCCTTCCCAGTGACCGATGGTGAGGCGTCTTTCGATAGCAGGCGGCCGATGCTCTATCCCCACACGCTTAGGAATCTTGCCTAGTCCTGCGCTTTTGGCATTGGCACGATGTTTACTGCGACGCTTGGGCTGGCGGAGGTGTCGCCACAAATCGCCACCCTTGGCCTTATCGTCCCAGATCAACGAATAGACCCATTGATGACTCACCCCTATACCCGTCAACGGCGCCATAAAACCGCTAATCTGCTCTGGACTCCATTCTTCCCTAAGCCTGTCAGCTACGGCATTGATCAGGCTAGGGAGTCGCTTTGTCCACTTCCAAGCAGAGCGGCGTCTCTGATCGCTGTAACGCTGCGCTTTTGCGGGTTCATATCCCTTGGCACCTGAATTACGTCTCAGCTCACGGCTCACGGTACTGCTGTGAATGCCAAGCTGTTGAGCAATCTGACGTTGGCTCACCCCTACATCCCTGTGGGCAAAAATTTGATATCGTTGTGCCTGGGTCAGTTGTCGGTATCCCATACTCTGCTTCACTTTGGTCGGTAAGGCGGAGAGGGTACCGCTGCTGGCCCTCCTGCCTCTACCGTATGATCCAAAGTGCTGCAGTTATTCTATGAATTCAGGGAAAGGAGCGTTAAATGAAGCTGGATGGTCGGGTGATTGCAATAACCGGGGGCGCGCAAGGTTTAGGCTACGCCGTGGCGCTACGTTTAGGGCAGCAAGGGGCACGGCTGGCATTGCTGGATATTAGTGGTGAAGCATTGGATGATGCTGTCTCCAGGCTTGCCGGTCAGGGAATCGATGCGCAGGGGGTGATCGTCGATGTCGCCAATGAGGCGTCCGTTGCGCAGGCATTTGCCGAGATTGCCGATAGGCAAGGTCCGATTAGCGGGTGTGTCAATAACGCGGGCATTACCGACGATGCCTTAATGGTGAAAGCCAAAGAGGGCCAGGTAGAAACGCGTATGTCGCTGGCGGCGTGGCAACGGGTCATCGATATTAATCTGACAGGCGTATTTCTGTGTGGCCGCGAAGCAGCGACGCAAATGATTGAAGCCCATCACGAAGGCGTGATCGTTAATATTTCCAGTATCTCTAAAGCGGGGAATCCCGGGCAAAGCAATTACGCGGCCGCCAAGGCCGGAGTGCATGCATTAACGGTCACCTGGGCGAATGAACTGGCACGATACGGCATTCGAACGGGAACGGTAGCGCCGGGCTTCATCGATACCGAAATGACTGCCTCCATGCGCCCGGATATGCTGGAACGTATTGCGTCGAAGGTGCCGCTCAAACGCCTGGGTGAGCCGGATAATATTGCCCAGAGTGTGGCCTTTGTGATTGAAAATGATTACTTCTCGGGGCGTATCATCGAGTGCGATGGCGGATTACGACTCTAACTGAATGGTGCAGCACTGGCCGTGGCGTATTAGCGCGGCCTTTTTAGCAGCTGCTTAGCGCGATTCCAGGTTGTCGATATCTTCCGCCCAACGCTTCACTTTACGTCGCTGAAGGCGACTGTTAAGACGCCTGGTATCCACACTGACGGGGATTAATGCGGGCTTGGAGGTCGATGGATCCCTCAAATAAAAAGTGCGTGAAGCCCCGATGGGCCGATCCTCCGAGCCATAGATCGCAATCACGCGCAGTTCTAACTGCAGATTGGGCTGTTCAAAGATGTTGTTATCCAATTGCCAGGTGGCGCGGATCTGCTCGGCGATGTCAGCGAAACGCTGCATATGTAGGTAATCGCCGGAGGCTAGAGGCCCCTGATGGCTTCTGATGGACTTTTCTTGCTGTTTGTCTTCTTTTTCTTCCTGATACTCGGCAACGTCGACCTGATAGCTGCGTTGTTCAGTGTGGAGTATCGCCACTACATGCTGGATATAGATGGATTCGCTACTCATATTGCTGATTAAACACAGCGCGTTCTGCCCGGTGCCGAGGCCCCGGTTGATAATCACGCGAGGCCGTCGCTGGCGTACATAGCCGTTATATAACAACTGCGCGTAAAAGAACCAAACGCCGAGCGTTAGGATGCTTGTGATAGCGGAAATTGCCTGTGCATTGTCGTTTAGCCATTCCATGGAAGCATTCCTTAGCCTGTTGGATTATTGGGTGCTTAAGAGATAGAAGAAAAGCTAGCCCAATACGCTGAAGATGCCAGTGGGAGAATAACTCTTGCCTTATAAATATAAGAAAAAATGCATATAATGGGCGCGCATTAGCTCAGACAGTATTAATCAAATAACGTTAGGCAATAGCAGAGGCATGCAAGGGGGAGCAATACGGGATTAGCAGGAGAAGGGGTATACGATAAATCTGAATTGGTGCGGATGGGGAGACTTGAACTCCCACGCCTTACGGCACTAGAACCTAAATCTAGCGTGTCTACCAATTCCACCACATCCGCGGAACGAGGCGTATACTATCAGCGTTTTATATAAAGTCAATCATAAAGTGTTTGATTCGCTTGCGAGGGAGCGCCCATGTTGTGGAAACGCTGGATAGCAGGAAGCAGTGATATCGTGAAGCGCGCGCTACCCGGCTATTGCGCGTTTTGTTTGGCACCGCTTGAGGGGCACGCAAGCTGGTGCTCTGCCTGTTATGAACAGCTGCCCTGGAATCAACCGGCCTGCCCGCGCTGTGGTGACGAGCTAGCCGGGGATCATCAAACCTGGTGCGGCCATTGCCTAAGTAAGCGTCCTGCATTTGAGGCGGCCCATGTGGCTTTGCGTTATCAGTTTCCCATCAATGCGCTGGTGCGCGATTTTAAATTTGACGCCAAGCCTAGGGCGGGCATGTTGCTGTGTGAGCTGATGCTGGCAAGCCTTCCATCGCCCCCGTTTGATGCAATACTGCCCGTACCCATGACGCCCGAGCGTGCCCGCGACCGCGGGTTTAACCAGGCGCGCTGGCTTGCCGCTGAATTAGGGCGGCGCAGCGGTGTGCCAATGTTTGAGGTCGAGCGAACCAAACAAGGGCCTTCGCAACGTCGCTTGAACCGGCAGGCGCGTTTTGCCAACCTGGCGGGCGCTTTTGTGGTCAACTCACCACCGCCAGCTTATGTTGGAATCGTTGACGATGTTGTTACGACAGGGGCGACGGCCCATGCGCTAGCACTGGCATTGCGGCGTGCAGGTGCTCGTCGCGTGGATATTTGGGCGGCCGCGCGCACGCCGCTTGTGCTCGATTAATCGTTAGCTCCTCGCTCTCTTCTTTATTTTCTTTTTTGACTGTCTCTGGAGTCATCATGACGCATGCTTTTCGCTCACTCTCTCCCGGCCTTGTGATGTCGGCGGTTGAGTCGTTGGATATATGGCCAACGTCGGAACCGTTTGCATTAAACAGCTATGAGAACCGAGTAATGATGTTCCGCGATGACCAAGGGGAGCAGTGGATCATCAAGTTCTATCGTCCAGAGCGCTGGCAAGACGCGACTATTCAGGAGGAGCACGACTTTCTTTCTGAGCTTAGCCAAGCGGGGGTGCCGGTAGCTGCTGTTTGGCGTGATGCCAGTGGTCGGAGTCAGCACCATTACGAAGGGTTTCGCTTCACGCTGTTTCACCATTGTCCGGGCCAGGCGCCCGAACTAGACAATGATGCTCATCTGTTTGCTTTGGGTGAGTTGATGGGCCAACTGCACGATGTTTCAAGCAAAGCAACGTTTGCCCACCGTCCGCGTTTGGTATTGGTGGACGGGGTGCTAAACTCCCAGCAGCGGGTGTTGGATAGTCAGCGCTTGGATCGTCATCAGCGGCGAGGTTATGAAAGTGTTATCACCCGTATGCTGGAAGCGCTTGCGCCCCACCAGTGGGAGGATGATGTGATGATACGCTGTCATGGTGATTGTCATTTGGGCAACATTTTGGGGCGTGATGAGCACTTTTCGCTAGTCGATTTTGATGATTGCTTAATGGCCCCGGCAATTCAGGATATCTGGATGTTGCTGTCGGCAAATGAGCCTGAGGAATGGCGACGCCAGATGAGTGAGATTGTAGAAGGGTACGAAGAAAGCCGGCCTTTCCCTCACCAGCAAGTTGCACTGATTGAACCGCTTCGCGCCTATCGGCTAATTCGGCATAGCGCATGGCTGGTGTCCCGCTGGGAAGATCCCGCATTTCAACGGGCGTTTCCCTGGGTCGCCGATAAAGGCTACTGGGATCAGCATATTCGTCAGCTTGAGCAGCAGTTGATGATGCTTAAATCCCCCCGATGGTTTGCGTAACGCATGGTGATATTGGGGTAGGGTGCGGTAAAATGCGTTTTTTTCGATCTCAATCGATTAAAATATTGTACATGACTTCTATAAATTATATTAATTGTACATTAATGTCTGCGCTGCGTGATGCTACGTAGATCTAGCGGGCAGTAGTCAGCTCTATTTGGCGCGTCAGGGGTTTCCTCAGCGCGTTCGAAACCTTTCGACGAGGCTTACCATGACGGATGATATCGCCCACCACTATCGACATATCATTAGCGCACTGGGAGAGAATCCCGAGCGTGGGGGACTAAAAGATACGCCGATGCGCGCAGCGAAAGCGATGCAGTTTTTAACGGCGGGCTATCATCAGTCGCTAGAGGAAATTATTAACGGTGCCGTATTTGAGTCACAAACCGACGAAATGGTGCTGGTTAAAGATATCGAGCTGTACTCAATGTGTGAACATCACCTGCTCCCGTTTATTGGTAAATGCCATATTGCTTATTTGCCGAGTGGAAATGTGCTGGGGCTTTCCAAATTTGCCCGGATCGTCGATATGTACGCTCGTCGTATGCAGATTCAGGAGAATTTGACCCGCGAAATCGCCGAGGCGGTGCAGCAGGTTACTCAAGCGCGAGGCGTGGCGGTGGTTATTGAGGCGCGTCACCTTTGCATGATGATGCGGGGCGTGGAGAAACAAAATTCCAGTATGACATCTTCCGTAATGTTGGGCGCTTTCCGTGCTAATCAAGCGACGCGTCAGGAGTTTTTAACGCTGGTCAGCTAAACCAGACGTTATATGATGGGCCAGTACGGTTGGTCTATTACCCTGTTTCGTCATAGCATGAAGAGGTTAATTTGCTGATGAGTCCCTTACCGGGGGCAGGAGTCTGTCATGGAAGCGCTGAAAGAGACGCAGCTGTACTGTCCATTTGCCTATATTGATGGAAGTTGGGTAGCGGCCGACAGTGGAGATCAGATCAACGTACTCAACCCAGCCACTGGCAAGCCTGTGGGCGATATGCCAAGGCTGGGTAAAGCAGAGACCGAACGTGCCATTGAGGCGGCCGATGCCGCGCTGCCCTCGTGGCGTGGTCTTACGGCCCAAGAGCGAGCAGATTTACTGCTCAAATGGCATGACCTGATGCTCGAGCACCAGGAAGACCTTGCCATGCTGATGACCTATGAGCAGGGCAAACCGTTAAAAGAAGCAGCCGGTGAAATCGCCTACGCAGCAAGCTTCCTGCGCTGGTTCGCTGAAGAAGCCCGTCGCGCATACGGTGAAACCATTCCTGCTGCCAATGCCAATCAGCGCATTGTGGTCACCAAACAGCCCGTAGGGGTGGTAGGGGCTATTACGCCGTGGAATTTCCCCGCCGCGATGATCACCCGTAAAGCCGGTGCTGCACTGGCCGCTGGTTGCACGATTGTCGTTAAGCCCGCTAGCCAAACGCCGTTTTCCGCCACGGCACTCGCCATGCTGGCTGAGCGCGCTGGGATTCCTCGCGGCGTTTTTAATGTTGTGCCGGGCAGCGCTGCCGAGATCGCCCAGGCGCTTACCCAGTCACCCAAAGTGCGCAAAATCACCTTTACTGGCTCAACCGAAGTAGGCCGTAAGCTGATGGCGCAGGCCGCCGAGCACGTGCAAAAAATATCGCTTGAACTGGGCGGCAACGCACCCTTTATCGTCTTTGAGGATGCCGACCTGGATGCTGCGGTAGACGGGGCCATGGCCGCTAAGTTTCGTAACGCGGGGCAAACGTGCGTGTGTACCAATCGCTTCTTGGTCCAGTCGAGCGTTATCAATGCGTTTTGCGAAAAACTGGCTGTGGCAATGAACAGCGAGCTAAATGTGGGTGATGGAACGCAAGACAATATCAATATCGGACCGTTGATTGACCAGGACGCGGTCAATAAGGTCAGTGAACACGTTCAAGACGCTGTGGACCATGGTGCCGAGCTGTTATTGGGCGGGTACCCGCACCCCCTGGGCGGTAATTTCTTTACCCCTACGCTGATTAGCTTTGCTACTCATGAAATGAAAGTCGCCCACGAAGAAACCTTCGGTCCCTTGGCAGCGGTATTCCCCTTCGACGATGAAGAAACTGCCATTGAGATGGCTAACGACACCCCGTATGGGTTGGCGTCGTACTTTTACTCGCGTGATCTGGGTCGGGTGTGGCGAGTTGCCGAGGCGCTTGAATATGGCATGGTCGGCATTAATACCGGGCTGATTTCCAACGCGGCGGCGCCTTTCGGCGGCGTTAAAGCCTCTGGCTTGGGGCGTGAGGGAGGCCATCAGGGCTTAGAAGAATATCTGGAAACCAAGTATCTATGTATTGATCTTGGTTGAGCCACGTTCTTGACGTGTTCTGAAGGTATCACAAAAGCCCTCATCGACGATGAGGGCTTTTTGATGAGGGGCGTGGCGGTAAGGGTTAGTGGCGGAAGTGGCGCATGCCGGTAAACACCATGGCAATGCCCGCCTCATTGGCTGCATCAATCACTTCCTGATCGCGCATTGAGCCGCCCGGTTGAATGACAGCGGTAATGCCTGCGGCGGCGGCGGCATCGATACCATCACGGAAGGGGAAGAAGGCATCCGATGCCATCACCGAGCCTGGCACAGAGAGTCCTTCATCGGCGGCTTTGATGCCGGCGATTTTAGCGGAATAGACGCGGCTCATTTGACCTGCGCCGACGCCTATCGTTTGACCATTGTTGGCGTAGACAATGGCATTGGATTTGACGAATTTGGCCACCCGCCAAGCAAACGATAGATCGCGCAGTTCTTGTTCTGAGGGCGCACGATCGCTAACCACTGTTAGTGCCTCACGCGTTACCATGCCGTGGTCGCGTTGTTGTACCAGCAGCCCACCGTTGACGCGTTTGAAGTCAAATGCCGGCTTGGCTTCCCCGGGCCAGTGTGCGCTTACGTCCAGCAGGCGTACATTTTGTTTGGCTGCCACAATAGCAGCGGCATCATCGCTGACGCCTGGGGCGATAATCACTTCGACGAATTGTCGATCAATAATCGCCTGCGCGGTGACGGCATCGAGTGCTACGTTGAAGGCGATAATGCCGCCAAACGCACTGGTGGGATCGGTAGCGAAAGCTTTGTCGTAGGCTTCCAAGGCCGTGGCGCCGATGGCGACGCCGCAGGGATTGGCGTGTTTGACGATAACGCAGGCGGTGTCTTCAAAAGCCTTGACACACTCAAAGGCAGCATCGGTATCGGCTACATTGTTATACGACAGCGGTTTGCCCTGCAGCATTTTCGCCGTTGCCACACTGGGTTCATGGGTATCTTCTTCTACGTAAAAAGCTGCCTGCTGGTGGGGGTTTTCACCGTAGCGCATGGCCTGCTTTTTATGCAGTTGCAAGTTGAACGTGCGCGGGAAGTCGGCGTCTGCCTTTTCCACTTGGCGTCCCAGGTAATTGGCAATAGCCGCGTCGTAGCCAGCGGTGTGTTCAAAGGCTTTCACCGCAAGATCGAAGCGTGTGGCCTCGCTGACGCAACTATCAAGAGCCGCCAGTTCACCCAGCACCCGGGCGTAGTCGTCGGCATTGACGACAATAGTGGTGTAGGCATGATTCTTGGCGCAGGCGCGGACCATGGTCGGACCGCCAATGTCGATATTCTCAATGGCTTCTTGCTGCGTACAGTCGGGGTTGGCGACCGTGGCGGCAAAGGGGTAGAGATTCACCACGACCATATCTATCGGCGTGATATCGTTGGCTGCCATGACCTCGTCATCTTGCCCGCGACGAGCCAGTATGCCGCCATGAATTTTAGGGTGCAGTGTTTTTACGCGGCCATCCATAATTTCAGGGAAGCCGGTGTGCTCGCTGACTTCTTTCACCGCAATGTGGTGCTCCTGTAGCAAGCGGAAAGTGCCGCCCGTGGAGAGCAATTCCACGCCATGCTCGGATAAGCCGCGAGCGAACTCGACGATACCGGTTTTATCAGAAACGCTCAGAAGGGCGCGGCGGACGGGGGTCGCAGTGCTATCAGCCATGAGGGTGCTCGTGTGCAGAGTAAAAAGTGAATAAACAATAACGCCCCGGGTTATGGGGCGTCGCCTTCAATAAGTCCATAAAGCTTTAGCTTCTTACGCAGCGTGCCACGGTTTAGGCCCAGCACATCCGCGGCGCGGGTTTGATTGCCGTCGGTGTGTTCAAGCACGCAGGTGAGCAATGGAGCCTCTACTTCGGCCATCACCATGGCGTACAGGTCGGTCGCCTGACTGCCATCGAGATGCTCGAAGTAGCGACGCATCGCTGTTTCAACGGCTTCACGAAGGGGCTGCGGCGGCGTGCTGGCCGCAGGGTCTGCCAGTGTGCCATTTAACCGTGCGTGGCTATCTGGCGCACTGTCGCTGGAAAGGAGATCAAGGTCGCGTTCGGTCATGCTGCATAGCTTCCTTTGGCTAGCAGACGCTTGATGGCATCAGGGGCCATGGCGTCGTTGATCCAATTTATTTGTGTTTCTGTGGATGCCAATCCGTTGAACTGCTGCTTCAATTCACGTCGTTGCGCTGGGATAAAACGGTCATCATCACTCAGATACCAGCCCAGGTGCTTACGCGCGATGCGCACGCCCATGGTGGGCCCATAAAACGCATGGAGAGCGTTCAAATGGTCAATTAGCACGCCACGGCGCTCTGCTAGGCTTGGCTTGGCGCGGTGCTTACCATGCTCAAGAAAGTGCTGGATCTGATCAAAAATCCAAGGATTACCCTGGGCCGCTCGTCCCACCATTACCGCGTCTGCTTGGGTATAGCGCAGAACATCTGCCGCTTTTTCCGGGCTGGTAATGTCCCCGTTGGCAATCACAGGAATGCCTAGACGTGACTTGATATCGGCAATAGTGTCGTATTCTGCCCAACCAGTATAGCGCTGCTCGCGATGTCGGCCATGAACCGCTAACGATTGGATGCCGGTTTCCTCGGCAAGCCGCGCAATTCTGACGCCGTTATTGGACTCTGCACACCAACCGGTACGAATTTTAAGTGTCACGGGAATGTCGACGGCGCTGACCACCGCTTCGAGAATCTCGCTGACGAGCTTTTCATCACGAAGCAACGCTGATCCTGCGGCTTTATTGCAGACCTTTTTCGCCGGGCAGCCCATATTGATATCGATTACCTGCGCGCCAAGCTCGGCATTTAATTTAGCCGCATGGGCAAGCATCTCTGCGTCGCCCCCAGCAATTTGCACGACCCTGGGGCCGGGCTCGCCGCGATGATCCATGCGCAGCTTCGATTTACGCGTATGCCAGAGGCTCGGGTCGGAGGTGACCATTTCGCCTACCACCCAACCCGCTCCCAGCCGTCGACACAGCTGGCGGAAAGGTTGGTCGGTCACACCCGCCATGGGGGCAAGCATTACCCGGTTGGGCAAGGCGTAGGGACCGATCTTCAGCGTTTGAGGTGTTGATAGGGTCATGGCAGTTGCGCTTCGATGATGCAGTTAACGACCGTCAGGTCGTTCGAGGTGGCGTATGATACGCCTACTCGGCGGTGGGGTGAAGGCTAGGTTAACTGAATTAAACCGGTCGCTGACCGGTAAGACGTACCCAGCCTTCTCGAACGGTTGGCGGCTCCATGTGCAGGCCTTCTTCTTGGTACGCGTGCAGCACCTCGTCGGCTTGGTTGGCCAAAATACCTGAGAGAGCGATACGTCCGCCAGGGGCCACGTGGCCAGCAATGGTACTTGCGAGTTCCACCAGTGGACCCGCCAGAATATTGGCGGTGACAATCGGATAGTCGTGTGCGGCCAGTTGCTCTGGGTAATAGAGTGCCAGCGATGTCTCAGCGATATGGTTGCGTTCGGCATTTTCCCGACTTGCTTGCAGTGCCTGAGGGTCAATATCAGTACCATCGGCATGCGCCGCGCCGAGCTTTAATGCGGCAATGGCAAGGATGCCCGAGCCGCAGCCAATGTCGAGCACCTGTTGCCCGGCGAGGTGGCCGCTTACTGCTAGTTCATCAAGCCATTCCAAGCACAGTGCGGTGGTTGGGTGTGTGCCAGTGCCAAAGGCCAAGCCTGGATCGAGGACCAAATTAACGGCGTCGGACTCGGGTGGTTCGTGCCAGCTTGGCACAATCCAGAGTCGCTGGCCCATGCGCAGAGGGGTAAAATCCTCCATCCATTCGCGCTCCCAGTCCCTGTCCGCCAGTAACTCATATTCAATGGCAGGGCAGGGCTCGTCGGGCACCTGTTCTGACCAAGCGGCTTCGATGCGCGCGAGCATGGCGTCAATGCCTTCGAGGTCGTCATAGAGCCCGGTGACAACGGTGTCTTGCCATAGCGGTGTTGTGCCGCGTTCAGGCTCGAATACCGGCTCATCATGGGCATCTTGAAACCCAATCGCCGTTGCTCCTTCTTCCAGCAGTAGCTCTTCCAGAAGCTCTGCCTGCTCGGGCGGAACGTGTGCTTTTAGTTGAAGCCATGGCATGCCGGTTCTCCGCAACACAAAAAGGGACGGGGTGGTTTGGCGGCCACCCCGTGCTGATTAAACTCAGGTTGAGTTAGTTGCTGAGTTTCTTTTCGAGATAGTGGATGTTGACACCACCCTGGCGGAAGTAACTGTCACGCACTAAATCTTTTTGCAGATCGATATTGGTTTTGATGCCTTCAACGAGCAGTTCATCAAGCGCATTGCGCATGCGTGTTAAGGCGATTTCGCGGTCCGCTCCCCAGGTGATCAGCTTGCCAATCAGTGAGTCGTAATGCGGTGGAACGGTATAGCCAGTATAAAGGTGGGAGTCCATGCGTACCCCGAGACCGCCAGGCGCATGGTAAAGCGTGACCTTGCCGGGAGACGGCATGAATGTCCGTGCGTCTTCGGCATTGATGCGGCATTCGAAGGAGTGGCCGTTCAGCACTACGTCTTCTTGACGAATCGACATCGGCAGGCCGGAGGCGATGCGCAGTTGTTCTTTGACAATATCCACGCCGGTTACCATTTCTGTTACCGGGTGTTCGACCTGAACGCGGGTGTTCATTTCGATAAAGAAAAAATCACCGTCTTCGTAAAGGAATTCAAAGGTGCCAGCGCCACGATAGTTAATCTCAATGCAGGCTTGGCGACATGCTTCCAATACTTTGGCGCGCGCTTCAGGATCGATGCCGGGTGCTGGCGCTTCCTCTAAGACCTTCTGGTGGCGTCGCTGCAGCGAGCAATCCCGGTCATAGAGGTGAATCGCGTTGCCTTGGCCGTCGGCGAGTACCTGGACTTCCACATGGCGCGGATTTTCCAGGAATTTCTCCATGTAGACTGTGCCATCGCCAAACGCGGAGTGGGCTTCGGTACGTGTGACGTTAATGGCGGAAAGAAGATGGCCTTCAGAGTGCACCACCCGCATACCGCGACCGCCCCCGCCAGAGGCTGCCTTGATAATGATGGGGTAGCCAATATGCCGAGCCATGGCGAGGTTGGTTTTATCGTCGTCACCCAGTGGTCCGTCTGATCCGGGTACGGTAGGTACGCCAGCGACTTTCATGGCCTCAATAGCGCTTACTTTGTCGCCCATTAGCCGAATGGTTTCGGCGCGAGGGCCGATAAACGTGAAGCCTGATCGCTCGACCTGTTCGGCAAAGTTGGCGTTTTCGGATAAAAAGCCATAGCCGGGGTGAATAGCGCTGGAATCGGTGACTTCTGCGGCGCTGATTAGCGCAGGAATATTTAAATAGGACTGTGCAGAGGAGGCTGGGCCGATACATACCGCTTCGTCGGCTAAGCGCACGTGCATTAGCTCGCGGTCCGCTTTGGAATGAACCGCCACGGTTTTGATGCCTAGCTCTTTACAGGCCCGGAGGATACGTAGGGCAATCTCGCCGCGGTTGGCGATAAGTACCTTGTCGAGCATGGTAGAGTCCACCCGTGTTGAAATAAAGGATTAAGCGAGGACGATCATGGGCTGATCAAATTCCACCGGCTCACCGTCTTCCACCAGAATGGCTTCCACTACGCCGTCTCGGTCCGCTTCAATTTGATTCATCATCTTCATTGCTTCGACGATGCAAACCGTATCACCTTGTTTAACGGTGTCGCCTACTTCAACAAAGGATTTGGCGCCCGGCGCCGGACTGCGGTAGAAAGTGCCGACCATTGGCGAGCTAACGGCTTCACCGCGATAGCTGTTGCCGGGAATGGGGTCTGCTTCAGAGGCCTGGGTATTAACGGCAGGTGCAGCAGGGGCCTGTTGCGGGGCTGGCTGGGCATACTGAGGCATGGGTTGTGGCTGCCATGTGGCGCCATTGGGATGGCGGCTGATACGGACAGACTCTTCGCCTTCCTGGATTTCAATCTCGCTAATATTGGACTCTTCAAGTAGTTCAATCAGCTTTTTAACTTTGCGGATATCCATTACCTAGCCCCGTCACTATTGTTAAGAGTGGTGTGCCTACCACGCTCTAATAGCGCAGTAAACCAAATGAAAAAATGTAGAGAACGCCGCACGATGACGAACGTTACCCTTTTTTACTGCTTATAAAAGCAGAAGTTCAAACAATATGGGGCGAAGTGTGCCGAAAAACTCAAACGATGTCCAGCCATCGTGTAACGGCTGCCTAATGGTATTTTTAAACGACTGTTTTACGATATTCGCGACAAGTAGCCCCATTATCACGTCTTAGCTACGCTGTGCTCGCCTATGCCAGCCTAGCGATTCTCAACCCAGCGTGCCAATTCGCGGAGGTGCTGGGTAAAGTCAGTGGCATTAATGTCGCCTTGAATGCGCGCCTCACGCACTTCTTGCCCTTGGTGAAAAAATAACAAGCTAGGCGGGCCGAATAGCTGGTAACTATCCAGCAGTTCTCGGCTTTGTGCATTGGTCTCAGTAACATCGACGGCAATACGCTCAAAGCCTGAGAGTTCATCGATAACGTCAGGGTCAGTGTAAACCTCACGTTCTAACTGGCGGCAGGAGATGCACCAATCCGCCGTGAAATGGACGAAGACTGGCTTGTTTGCAGCTTCAGCTTCGTCGATAGCGTTATCGAGCGCTGATAACCGATCCAAACGTTGAAACTCGAGCGGTGCCGAAGTGGCATTAGTGCTGGTGGTTGGGAGCTGTAGCGGGCGAAGCGGATTATGGGACCCCAGGGCAGCCCCTATCGTGAGGGCAATCCCCCAAGTTAACAGCACAAGCCCCAGTGTTTGGCGGGCTTTGGGCCAGCCGGAAGGAGTATTGGTTTGTACGGCTCCCAATGCCAATGCCGTACCAATGGCAAGCAGCGCCCAGAGTAATAGCGTCAACTGAGCGGGGATTAGGCGTTCTATCATCCAGATAGCCACGCCAAACAGCAGTAGGCCAAACGCCGTTTTGACGCCGTTCAACCATGCCCCCGAACGGGGGAGTAACGTCGCACCAAAAGTACCCACGAGTAACAGCGGCACGCCCATCCCCATGCCCAGCGCAAACAGTATGGCACCGCCAGTGAGGGCATCACCGGTGGTCGAGATTATAACCAGTGCTCCGGCTAAGGGCGCTGTTACACAGGGGGATACCACCAGCACTGATAGGGCGCCGGCAAGTGCCAAGCCCCCAGGGCCGCTTTTTTGAGCCCGTGACTGCCAGGCATCTACGCGCTGAGCGAGGCGAGGCGAAAGGCGCAGGTCAAACGCGCCGAGCATCGCCAGGCCAAACAGGCTGAATAGAATAGTGAAGGTGATCAGCACGGGGGCAGACTGCAACTGCGCCTGGAGATTGAGGCCGGCCCCAAACAGACCCATCAGTACACCTACCCCGGCATAGGTGGCTGCCATGCCGAGAACATAGCTGGCCGAAAGCAGAAAAGCACGAGGACGGGTGGGTTGCTGCCCGACGATAATCGACGACAGGATAGGCACCATGGGTAATACGCAAGGTGTAAATGTCAGTCCGATGCCAGCTATAAAGAAAATGCTTAGCGCCAGAGGCAAACTGGCATCGGTCATCAAGGTGCTAAAGCGGCTGTCGGCGCTTTTTGGTGCGTCGTCAATATCCTCACTGTCGTCAAACGCTGAGGGTGCCTGTGTTGTGTCGGCGGTGGTGCCGTTTTCAGTTGGCGCTGTCGATGGCGAGGAAGCGGGTGCTTCGTTGGAAGTGGCGGACGGCTGCTCGTCGGCAAATTGACTCGGTGGCTGGCTTTCGGTGGCTTGCAGAGACAGCGTCTCTGGGGGGTAGCAGAGTCCTTCGTCGGCACAGCCTTGAAAAGTGAAATCGACGTCCAGAGGGCCCGAATAGGCGCTTTCCAGAGGTACTTCCATGATCACTTGATCACGGAAAACATACACGTCGCCCATGAACTCATCGTTGGTAAACGTGCCTTCAGGTAAGTCGGGCTCGCCTAATTCTACGTCATTTTCAAGGCTCTCTACTGCGAACTGATGGCGATAGAGGTAGTAACCCTCAGCGCTTTCGACGCCAATAAATAATGTCTCGCCGTCATGCCAAGCCGTCGGCTGAAAGGCCTCTGACACCGGAAGAAAATCGTCACTCTGATCGCTTGATGAGAACCACTGGGCTTGGGCCAATATCGGTAACGCCCCTAGCAGTAATACAAGCCCTAAACGTCGAAGTGTCAGCAAAGTACGTCCTTGGTCAATAGGTCAATATTCAGCTGCCTAGCATACCGCAACTTAAAGCGCTGGCAACGGTTGCAAGCTAAGCGAGCATCCAGCGCATGCCAGTGGGTTTATAAAGCAACGGGGCCACCCGAAGGTGGCCCCGTTGCGTGCGGCGCTAAACCGAGAGAGGTTAGGCTTTATGGTAAGCCGCCGCTGATTTTTCAATCGCTTTACGTGCCGCTTCTACGCCTTCCCAGGACTCAACTTTCACCCATTTGCCTTTTTCGAGGTCCTTATAGTTTTCGAAGAAGTGGGCGATTTGCTGACGCAGCAGCTCGGGTAAGTCGGTGACTTCCTGAATGTCGTCGTAAAGCGAGCTGAGTTTGGGGTGAGGGACGCAGACCAGCTTGGCGTCTTCACCGGCTTCATCCGTCATGTTGAGGATGCCTACTGGGCGTGCACGGATAATGCTTCCCGGCTGAACCGGATGGGGGGTAACGACGAGGGCGTCTAACGGGTCACCATCGTCGGCCAAGGTGTGGGGAATAAAACCGTAGTTGGCCGGATAGAACATGGGAGTGGCCATAAAGCGGTCGACCAGCAGGGCCCCCATGTCTTTGTCGATCTCGTACTTGATCGGCGCATGGTTGGCAGGGATTTCAATCGCCACGTATAAGTCGTTGGGCAGATCCTTACCAGCGGGGATGTTGTCGAAGTTCATCGTTAATTCCTTGGTCGTACAATGGCTAGGCAATCGAAGTTGCTATATGGATAACGACGAATTATACGAACATGGCCGCAGGATTACCAATGCGACATAGGTGTTGCGTAAATGCTATCAGCGCTGAATAGCCTGCCTTGCCATCTCACGACGTTTGGCGGGCATCGTTTAGCGCTATCAGCGTGTATCATAGGTTCTACTTAGACAGTGATGTCAGTTGCCAACGCTGTATGCTCAGGAGGATGACTTGGCACACGCCCAATTGCTGATCAGTTACGGTCAGGCATTTGTTGCACCCGACCGCCGCCTGCACCGCAGTTCCATGTCGGTACGCTTTCCCGAACCGCCGTTGCTTAAAGCAAAGGGGGGCTGTGCGGTCATTAGCGACTCGCTCTCACGCAATACCCTAGCAAAACAAGCGGGCGATATAAGCGTACGCGGCTTTTTAGCCGATTATTTTTCAACGCCGGATCACTGGGATGTTAAAACGTCAGCGACTCGCGTGCTTAGAGCACTCAATAGCTGGTGTTATGGTCAAAGTCAGCACGTCAAAAACGGCAGCTTTGTGTCATCGCTGTCAGCCATCGTATTCCGTGAACGCGATGCCCACTTATTCCATATGGGTGACACCCTGGTGTTTCGCTTGCGTGGCGCCGAGTTTGAGCAGTTGACCCGCGACCATGTCACGGACCTGGGGGGATACCGTTATCCGTCGCGAGCGCTGGGTATGGATGGCAGCGTGGATATTGACTATACCCACTTGCAGGTGAAGCAGGGCGATCTGTTCTTGTTTACTACCCAGGCAGTCGGCGGCACCTTGCTGCCCTCCGACTACGTGCGATTGATTCGTCAGGACGCAAGCGATCTGGACGCGGCCTGCGAACGTCTTGCCAATGAGGCGAAGCAACGGGCTCAAGAGCGTGGTTACGGCGGCGACCAGTTTTGTTTCCAACTGGTACGCATTGATGAGCTGCCTGAAGAAAGCCGAGACCATCCCGGTCAGCTATACGGTGAGTTGCCGATTCCACCAGAGTTGGCGCCTGGGGCAAGATTGGATGGCCTGGAAGTGCTGGCTGTCCTGTCACGCACGGCGCAGTCACGTATTTATCGCGTACGGGATGTGTATTCAGAGCGCGAAATGGTGATGAAGGCACCGAGCCCCGAGCTGTCGTTACGCAACGCTTACTTAGAGCATTTTTTGCTTCAACAATGGGTCGTTGAGCGGGTTAACTCGCCGTTTGTGGTTAAGGTCGTTGAGCCGTCGCGTCCCCGGCGCTACCTTTACTATTTGATGCAGCATATTGAAGGCGAGACATTACGCCAGTGGGCCGAGCGCCATCCGCAGGCAAATCTGTCCCAGCGGTTGGATATCGCCAATCAATTGGGTAAAGCCGTTCAGGCCTTGCACCATCGTGAAATCATTCACCAACAAATCAACCCCGATAATATTTTGATCGACCCCCATGGCAAGGTCGTTCTCACTGACTTTAGTGCCTGCCATATGCGCGAAGTGGATGGCCACCGTCATTCAGGCGAGCTGTTGAGGCAGTTAGGATTTAATGAACACACCGCCCCAGAGTACGCGCTGGGCGATAGCGTCGGGCGGCGCAGTGACCAATACTCATTAGCCTCGACCGTGTATTGGCTGTTGACTGGGGCAATGCCCTATAGCCTGACGCCTAACCGGCTACGCAGTCATACTGACCTGGAAGGCCTGACCTACCGCAACGCACGGACCACTAATCCGGAAATATCGCCGGAGCTCGACGAAGCCTTACGGCGCGCCTTGGACCCCCAGCGCTCCCTGCGTTTCAGGCGTTTATCCGAGTTTTTGCATGCTTTGCGGTTGCCGTTGGGCAAACGCTCGACGGACGATGAAGAGCGCAAAGAGCCGCGTCATTTCTGGCAGGGAGTCGCGGGTATTTTGCTATTGCTGCTCGTGCTGTCGTGGCTGTTGCGTTAACACTTGCCAGTACCCATCAATAATAAATAAGCCCAGGTGTCGCTAAAACGATCCTGGGCTTTCGCTTATGAGTATCAGTGAACGTTTAAAGCGTGAACACAGGCAGTTTGCGTTCTACTTTGGCCAGTTTCAGTTTGGCTACTTTAGGCAGGCCATTTTCGAAAGGCGGAAAGTCCTCACCTTGGATCAACGGCGAGAGATAGTCCCGGCAGGCGTCGGTAATATCGAAACCTTCCTCGCTGATGAAATCGCGGGGCATAAACTTCTCTTGGTTAGCCACTTGAGACAATGGGGCAGAGATGACATCCCACTGATAGGGTGACTGAGAGATGCGACGAATGGCCGGCATCATGGCGTTTTTGCCCGCAAGTGCCAGGGTAACTGCTTCACGACCTACCGCGTAGGCCTGTTCCACATCGGTTTTAGACGCCAAGTGGCGCGCGGCGCGCTGTAAATAATCCGCAACCGCCCAGTGGTATTTGTAGCCCAGGTCCTGCTTGATCATGCCAGCCAGCGTAGGAGCGACACCGCCCAATTGCCGGTGGCCGAAGGCGTCGGTGTTGCCAGCATCGGCCAGGAAAGTGTCGTCTTCGTAGCGTGCCCCTTCAGATACCACAATAACGCAGTAGCCATTCTGTTGGACGCTTTGCTCGACTCTGTTCATGACCGCTTTACGATTAAACGGAATTTCCGGGAATATGATCAGGTGAGGTGGCTCGCCTGGGCCTTCGCCCGCTAAGCCGCCCGCCGCTGCGATCCAGCCGGCATGGCGCCCCATGACTTCAAGTACAAATACCTTGGTTGACGTGGCGCACATCGACGCAATGTCCAAAGACGCTTCACGGGTAGACGTGGCAATGTACTTTGCCACGCTGCCAAATCCTGGGCTGTTGTCGGTGATGGGCAAGTCGTTATCGACGGTTTTGGGAACGTGAATCGCGGTCAGCGGGTAGCCCAGTTTTTCGGACAGCTGGGAGACTTTTAGGCAGGTATCCGCGCTGTCACCGCCACCGTTATAGAAAAAGTAACGAATATCGTGGGCCTTGAAGACCTCGATCAGGCGCTCATACTGGGTACGATGCGTGTCGATATCCTTAAGTTTGTAACGGCACGAACCAAAAGCGCCTCCCGGTGTGTAGCGTAGAGCAGCGATGGCATCGTCGCTCTCTTGGGTCACATCGATGAGGTCTTCCGTTAGGGCGCCAATAATGCCGTTATGACCGGCATAGACCTTACCAATCTGGTCGGGGGCTTGTCGGCAAGCTTCGATGACACCACAAGCGCTGGCATTGATCACAGCGGTGACACCGCCTGATTGGGCGTAAAAGGCATTATGCTGAGCCATGGAAAAATCTCATCTCCTGGAGGTCGGAAGGCGTAAAAATAACTAGGCGAAGTTTAGCGTAAAGCGTTTAGGCCTGCATCCGGCTAGTCGCCGTTATCCATGGCCTGCTCGCGTTGGGCCAATTGCCATCCGCCCAAATCCTTGTAGCGATTGATCATGGCGCAGAATAGCTCCGCTGTGCGTTCTGTATCATAGCGTGCCGAATGGGCAGCCTTGTTATCAAATTCGATGCCAGCAGCTCGGCACGCGCGAGCCAGCACGGTTTGGCCGTAAACCAAGCCTGCGAGTGTCGCCGTGTCAAAGCTGGAAAAAGGATGAAAGGGGTTGCGCTTGATGCCGCAGCGGTTAGCCGCTGCGTTCAAGAAACCGTGATCGAACGCTGCGTTGTGCCCCACCAGAATAGCCCGCGAGCATCCATGGGCTTTGATTGACTTACGGATAGGCCGAAAAATTTCGCCGAGGGCTTGTTCTTCGCTCAGCGCTACCTGACGGCGTAACGGGTCGTCCAGATTGATGCCGGTGAAATCCAGCGCCGATTGTTCAACGTTGGCCCCGTCAAACGGCTGAATATGGTAGGCGTAAGTGGCATCGGGCAGGAGGTTGCCCTCAGGGTCCATTGTCAGAGTGACGGCTGCAATTTCCAGCACAGCATCACCCTGCGCATTAAAGCCGCCCGTCTCTAAATCAACCACAACGGGCAGATAACTGCGAAAACGTTGGGCCATTAATTCGCGGGCAATCGCCTCGCTCATGCAGCTCTCCTTAGTAAGCGAGTAATCAGTGGGCAAAGAGCATCTAGCGCTTTTCGTGGGGTGATTCTAGCAGTTTCCTGTTAAGGCGTCGTTGGCGGTATTCGCTGAGCACTGAGAACGCTATACTTAACGTTTATTCGATCGCGTGAGCTAATAACACCATCGCGTGTGTGGCGCGCATTTTATTCAGAAAAAGGAGTCAAGAATGTCCGATGTCAAAAAGGTTGTGCTGGCATATTCAGGCGGCCTGGACACATCCGTTATCGTCAAGTGGTTGCAAGAAACCTACCACTGCGAGGTAGTGACGTTTACCGCCGACATCGGTCAAGGTGAAGAGGTTGAGCCCGCACGCGCCAAGGCACAGGCGTTAGGCGTAAAGGAAATTTACATTGAGGACCTGCGCGAAGAGTTTGTGCGTGACTACGTCTTCCCGATGTTTCGCGCCAATACTATCTACGAGGGTGAGTACCTGTTGGGTACCTCTATCGCCCGCCCATTGATCGCCAAACGTTTGATCGACATTGCTAACGAGACCGGTGCTGATGCTATCTCCCATGGCGCGACCGGTAAGGGCAACGATCAAGTTCGGTTTGAGCTGGGCGGCTACGCCTTGAAGCCAGGCGTGAAAGTCATTGCACCCTGGCGCGAGTGGGACCTTACCTCGCGTGAAAAACTCATGGCCTATTGCGAAGAGCACAACATTCCCGTCGACTTTTCCAGCAAAAAGAAAAAGTCGCCTTACTCAATGGATGCCAATCTGCTGCATATTTCTTATGAAGGCGGCATTCTCGAAGATCCGTGGGCGGAAGCGGAAGAAGACATGTGGCGCTGGAGTGTCTCGCCTGAAGCAGCACCCGACCAGCCTACCTATGTGGAACTGACGTTTGACAAAGGCGATATTGTCGCGATTGACGGTGAAGCCCATAAGCCGCACGAAGTGCTTGAAAAACTTAATAAGTTAGGGGGCGACAACGGCATCGGGCGTCTGGATATTGTGGAAAACCGCTACGTGGGCATGAAGTCGCGTGGCTGTTACGAAACCCCAGGGGGCAGCATCATGTTGCGCGCACACCGCGCGATCGAGTCGCTTACCCTTGACCGTGAAGAGGCCCACCTGAAAGACCAATTGATGCCGAAGTATGCCGAAGTGATCTATAACGGCTACTGGTGGAGCCCCGAGCGCCGCATGCTACAGGCGGCCATCGACGAGACGCAGCATAACGTATCCGGTGTTGTACGCATGAAGCTCTATAAGGGTAACGCCATCGTGGTAGGCCGCAAGTCCGACCAGTCGTTGTTTGACGAATCGATCGCTACCTTCGAAGACGATGCGGGCGCTTACGACCAAAAAGACGCGGAAGGCTTTATCAAGCTGAATGCGTTGCGCTTGCGGATAGCGGCGGGTAAAGGTCGCAAACAAAGCTAACAGGCTGGCGGGGCGGCAAGACAAACTTGCCGCCTGCTAGGTGCGTAGGAGTTAAAATGTTTAAAAAACTACTCTCAGGTTTGCTGGGCGGTGGCCGTGACGGCGCTGCGGGTAAACCACAGGCTGCCGAATCAGTTGAATACAAAGGGTATGTCATCACCTCCCAGCCCGATAACCAAAGCGGTCAATACCGTGTCAGCGGTTGGATTCGTCGGCCCCAAGGAGAGGGTGATGATCTGGAACACCGTTTTGAACGTTCGGATATGCTGCCTAGCCGCGAGGCATGCGACGCCATGATGGTCAGCAAGGCCCAGCGCTATATCGATGAAGTAGGCGACGACATGTTCACCCCCGACCCGCGTCGCGAAGGCAATACTTAACAGCGAAGCCGCTCTAACGTTCAAGGAGAGGCGTATGCGTGTTGTACACCGAGCCTCACCCTGGCGCTCCCTGCTAAACGCTGACGGGACGCTCGATACATCAGCGCTCACTGCGCCGCTGGTTCATCTGTTTAATTATATTTCCTCGCCGCAGACCTCATTAGTCGACGCCTATGCGTGGCAACTATCCCTGGTTGAATCATTGGTGCATTACGATTTGCCTGCCTGGCGCATTAGCCAAATCATTAGTGACCATAACGCCATGCTTTACCGTCAGGCGATCGAGCTGTCGCTTGACGAAATGCGTGCCCAGGGCTGGGGAGAGCCGCCGGTGGATTACTGCGTCCTGCTGTTAGGTTCGGCAGCGCGCTATGAAAGCTTGCTGGGTCCTGATCAGGACAATGCAATGATTATTGATGATTACCCAGACCACCGGCATGTCGAAATCGATGGCTACTTTCAAGCGTTAGGCGAGCGGTTTACAGCACGCCTTGATGAGGCGGGTATTCCGCTGTGCCGAGGCCACGTGATGGCGCGCTGGCCGATGTGGCGTAAACGGTTGAGCGAGTGGCGTGCACAACTGGCAATTTGGAGCGCTGATCGCCAAGTGAAGCGGGTACAGCAAACCAATATTCTGCTCGATTTTTCCCCGGTGGCGGGCAATCCAGCGCTTGCGGAACGACTTGGGGAGACCATCGCGGCGACGCTGCCCAAGGCGCCGTTATTTATGCATGAAATGGCCGCGTTGCTTGACGAGCTGCCGGTGGCCCTGGACCGCTTTGGGCGGATAGCCTCAAGCCCTGGTCTTGCGGCGCCGCACGACCAGGCCATCAACCTTAAACATCAGGGATTAATGCCGTTGGTTAGCGCCGTGCGTTTGCTTTGTGTGCGCCATCAGCGCCATGAAATAGCCACCCGCGAGCGTTTGATTGCACTCAATCATGAATCCAGGGCCTTAACGTCGATGCAATCAGATATGCTTCTGGCGGCTTTTGAACGCCTGCAGCAATGTCTATTGGATCAGCAGCGTGTCAATAAAGCCCATGGCCATGCCGCTGATGGTTGGGTGGACCTGCGTCATCTACGCGAAGACCAACGGTTACTTTTAAAATTTGATCTTCAGCAGATTAAAGCTTTTGTGAAGCAAGTAAGAAACGCATAGCTAAGCGCACTATGGGTATGACGCGGTGTCCGCCATTAAACCGTGGAGGTATTATCCGGCGCCGATGGAAGTTCCAATGTTAGGCAGGCACCCCCTAGCGTCTTGGCATCCTCCACCCATAGTCGTCCGCCTAGGTGGGCGATAATGCCGCGGCTAATAGGTAGCCCAAGGCCGCTGCCTTTTGGTCGGCCGTGGGGAATATCGCCGTCTTGCTGTATTTGATGGAATTTTTCAAACACCCGCTCGCGTTCGTCTATGCTGATCCCCGCGCCGTTGTCCTCAACGCTTAAACGAAAATGGCCGCGATGGGGGTAAAGCGCTAAGCGTACTTTGGGCTGGTGGCGATCGGCAAACTTACCCGCGTTATCCAATAAATTGATAATCACTTGTTCTAGCCGGTCTTGGTCGCCGATCACCATCGCGGGATCCGCTGCTAAGCTGACCTCCAGGGTAATGCCACGTTGCTCATGCAGACGCGCAATAGCATCAATGCTGTGTCTCGCGAGCGCGGCCAGATCGAGCGGCACTGGGTTGAGCGTTAAACGACCGCTTTCTAGGCGGGCAAGGTCTAAAATCTCTTCGATTAAGCGCGATAGGCGCTGGCTCTCATGGACGATAACCCCCAGAAAGTGCTGGCGCTTGTCATCGGGGAGCTCGCTGTTATCACGTAAAATTTCTGCGAAGGCGCGTATTGAGGTGAGCGGCGTGCGCAGTTCATGGCTGACCATGGCGACAAATTCGTCTTTGAGCCTGTCCAGTTCGCGCAGTCGTTCATTGGCACTGCGCAGCTCTTCGCCGATTTGGACCAACTCCTGGGACTTCTGCTCCAGGCGGCGATTGTACTCAAGGGTTTGGGAGGTCGTATCCAGAATGCTCAGAATCGACTCGATATCCAACGCTTCGCCACGTACGACTGAGTTAATCAGCACCCGCGCTGAAGCGCTACCTAATGAGCCAGCAAGCGCTTGCTCGGCACGTGTGATCAGCTCGGCATTGGCGGGCTCTTCCGCAGCGAGTGCGCTGCTGGAGGGGCTTTGCTTGAATACGCGACGCGTTGTCTGGTCACCTAAGTAGCGAACGAGCAGTTCGCTGAGTGCTCCTTGAGTCGTTTGCCCACGCCATAGCGGAGCGGTTTGCAGGTTGGGATGCATGGCTTCGGTGAACAGCGCCGCCTGGGTCTGTTCAAGGGGCGTTGGACGAGTAAACAAAGACACCCCCACCAGCAGCCCCACGTTGGCGAGCATGCTCCAGAGCAGCGAATGGGTATAGATGTCCCATTCTTCAAGACCAAATAAACCGTAAGGTATCAGCCAGCCAATCCCCCAAGGGCCCTCGGTGAGGAGCGCTGCATCTAACCAGCCGGACTGGGCAAACCCCGGCAGCAGCAGCGTATAGCACCACACCAGGAAACCGGCAATTAATCCTGAGGCGGCGCCTTGGCGGGTGGCCCCACGCCAGTAAAGGCCAATTAACAGCGCAGGCGCAAACTGTGCGGCTCCCGCGAAGGACACCAGGCCAATGGTGACCAGACTATAGGAGTCGCCAATCAGTGCATGGTAGAGGTAGCCGAGTAACAAAATAAGCACGATAGCCACCCGGCGGATACCCAATAGCCAGCCGGCAAGTTCGCCTTTGGTGCTTAGGTGCAGCCGCCGCGAACGCAACAGTAGCGGCATGACCAGTTGGTTGCTAACCATGGTGGAAAGCGCAATCGTTTCGACGATAACCATGCCAGTGGCCGCCGAGAGGCCGCCAATAAACACCAGTAGCGGCAATCCCTCAAGTCCGGCCGAAAGGGGAAGTGTTAGCACAAAGCTGTCCGGGTCACCTGCGCTTGCGCCCAGCAATAGGCCTGCTAGAGCAATGGGAATCACGAACAGGTTGATCAGCAGCATATAAAGAGGGAAAAGCCAGCTCGCGCGGGTGAGGTGTTGCTCATCGACATTCTCTACCACCAAGACCTGGAACTGGCGCGGCAGGGTTAAAAACGCCAAAAATGACAGCACTAACATGCCTACCCAGCCGGTAACGCCGCCAGGCACACTGTCCAAGCGCATGCTGTCAATCAGCGTTGGTGTGGCTGCTATTTGGGCAAACAGTGCGGCGGGTCCTTCAAACATTACAAAGACCACAAACACGCCGACGGCCATGAAAGCAACGAGCTTTACGATGGATTCCAAGGCAATTGCTGCGACCATGCCTTCGTGGCGCTCGCTGGCATCCAAATGGCGCGTGCCAAACAGAATAATAAACACGGCCAGCACCAGGGCGATCCAGAGGGATTTGTCCATCCAGAAGCGTTCATCCACAAGGGTGGTATCGGCGGTATGGGGGTAGTTAATCAGTACCGCATGACTCACGGTGATCGCTTTTAACTGAAGGGCGATATACGGCGTGATGCTAATCAGTGCCATCAAGGCAACAAGCGCACCCAGGCTTGTGCTTTTGCCATAGCGAGCGCTGATAAAATCGGCAATCGAGGTGATTCGCTGGCGCGCCGCGATGCGCACCATTTTACGAATCACAAACGGCGCCAGCAGCATTGCCAGCGTAGGCCCTAGGTAGATGAGTAGAAAGCTGGGGCCGTGCTCGGCGGCGCGGCCTACACTGCCGTAGAAGGTCCAGGCGGTACAGTACACAGCAATGGAGAGGGCATAGACCGTGGGCGAGCCAATCAGTGAGCGGCCTTGCTCGGCACGTCGATCGCCCCAGGCGGCAACCACAAAAAGTAGCGCTAGGTAGCCAAAGGCAGTGCCTAGAATGATAGGGTCAGTTCGCATGGTCAGCGGCCCGCACGGTATTCCATAAGCCATGCCGCCAAGCCGATGACGATTGCCCAGGCGCTAAATAAATACACGGGTAGCCAACCTATGCCGAACGAGGGAAGGCGGTCGACCACGATAATCAGTGGTGGGCAGAACAGCAGCAGGGCGATCACCACCAACGCCACCAAGCGTTCTGTTTTGCGCGTTTTCAGCCCGGAAGGTTTCATGAGGCGCTGGCATCCTGTCGGTCGAAGGCATTGGCTTGCAGTGCGAGCAATTGGTCAAGGGTATCAACGCCACGGGCTTCCAGGCGCGGTAATAGCGCAAGCCACAGCTCGGCGGTGACCCGCGCATCGCCCAGCGCCGTATGGCGAGTGCCGGGCGGGAAAGCCAAGTCGTAGCGCTGGGCAAGGCTATCCAGGTCATGCCCATCCAGCGCTTCGTCCAGTGCGCGCGAGATGAGCAGGGTGTCGATCACGGGAATATCGAAGGTAACGCCCTTATGGCTAATAGCCAGCAAATCAAAAGCAGCGTTATGCGCCAGCAATACTGCTTCTCCCACGTAGTCGCGAAAGCGAGTCAGCACGATATCCAGTGGCGGTGCGCCGGCCACATCGGCATCGGTAAGCCCATGAATGGCGGTGCTGGCCAACGGGATGGGGCGCTTGGGATCGACTTTTTGATCGAACACATCGCTTGCTAACAGTCGCGCGTTCACCACGCGGCATGCCCCCAGGCTAATGACGGTATCTCCCCGGCGAAGCTCAAGCCCAGTGGTTTCGGTATCAAAGGCCACAACTTCCAGACTGCGCAGAGAGCGACCGGCGAGGGCTTCGTCGGGCGGAGGAAGGTCGGCAATCCCAAAATCATGGAATTCGGGTCGCGGTGGGGCGGTTTCCCTAGGGGCGCCTACGCGTTCCATGGCGGGCAGCGGAAGCCTCAAGCGGGCATGGATACCATCATCGGCCGCCAGGCTCCAAATATCGCTGGCGTGCTGACGTAACACATCAGCAACGCTTGGATTCAGCGGTAATGAAGGCAGCGTTTGTTGTCGCCACTCGGCGAGAGCATGCTCCGGCAACGCCTTTCCGCGCCAAATAAGGTCTAAATAGACGCGTTTATTACCCAAGCATATTTCACCCTCAAAGCCACTGTCGGGAAGGTGGGCACTTAAATGTTTGACTAGCGAATCAAACAGGGCGATCAGGGCCGGGGCATCGCCTTTAAACCAGGCGGGCATGCCCACCGGGGTAATTAAACGGTGCTCAGGGTCGAGGCGTTCATCGAGTGCCTGCCAGAAATCATTGGACCACATCGGGGTTAAGCGTTCGCCTTGATGCTGCATATCATCAAGGAGCTGGCCAATTTTCGCGACGTTGTCGCCGAGCGTGGCGCCTTCTTCCTGAATGACGCGTTCAAAGCGTTGGCGCAGCGCTGAGGTATCGACGCCGCCTTGAAGGCGTAGTTGAATCAACGCGTCGGCAGCACTGGTTAGGCTTGCAGTATGCTGACGAAGCGGTGTCAGCATATCGGCAAGCTCTGCTCTGACGCCCATTTCGCTTGACCAGGAGGCGGTTGCGTCATTAAACGTCAATAGCGTTTCGCCGTCGCTGCCTGGAACGCGACGCATAATGACTTTTAGCCAGCGGTTATCGCAGGGGGCGAGCAGCTCGCGAGGAGCGCCGTCGTTAGGTAACTGGCTTAACGCCTGTTGCAAACTTGCTACCGGTAGCAGGGCTTCCAGGCGTTTACCTAAACCGAGCCCTGTATTATCGACGAAAAAGTCCTCGGCGGCCTGATTAAACAGCATCACGCGGCGGTGATGATCGCACAGCAATAGCGGTGTCTCGAGCACTTGCAGCAGGGTTTCTAGTTCTTGACGGATTTTGGCCGCGCTGCGTGCGCCTTCAGTATGCGCGGTGGCCAGGCGGCCACGGTCCGCACGCCAGCTTTCGCGCACTCGCTGTAGGTCCGGGCCTAACCCTTTTAGCCAGCCTTCGGGTGGGTATTCATCGCGCGCATCGGGGTTTGCCACTAAGCGTGCTAGCTGCACCTGTAAGTGGCGCAGTGGGGTAAACAGCATACGCTCAAGCAGCAAGCCGACTAAAAAAATCGTCGAACCACCAGAAAAGCTACCCAACCATAGGGCTATTCGCGTTCCCCCGGTGGGGGCAAACTGTGCCTCTAGCCACGCGGCAAAAATAGCGCCGCCCAGCAGGCTAATGCCGCTGAGCAATAGCCATAGACCAATTAAACGCTGGCGCTTGGGCAACCCGCCTTTTGTCATGGCCGCGTCTCGGTTAGCAGCGCGTTGACTTTTTCGACCAGTGCCTGGGTAGAAAAAGGCTTGGTAATGTAATCGTCTGCACCAAGTGCCATGCCTTTTTCACGCTCTACCTCACGGCCATGTGCCGTTAGCATAATGATGGGCAGTGTCGCGGTGGTGCTGTCCTGACGCAACTGCTCCAGCACATCAAAACCACTGATGCCCGGTAGGCTAATGTCCAGCAAGATAAGATCCGGCTTGGCTTGATTAACGCAGGTCATCGCTTGCTCGCCATCTTCGGCAGTGACGACGTCGAAGCCCGCTTGCTGCATAAGAAACTCAAGCGAGATGAGGATGTTGGGCTCGTCATCGACCACAAGCACTCTGGCCATCGTGCTCTCCCGAAATTGAATTGGCGGGGCAGAATGTGTTCCCCGTTGTTAATGAAGAGTGTAGGCAGATGGAGGTGCCGCGCCAAGACGACCTTTTGCTGACGGTGACTGCCTTACTAGTTGGCTGATAGCTAAGACTTTAGATGTAATTTTGTTGTGTTATCAGTGGTTAGCGTGGACGTCAGCCAATCGTCGTACCACTATATGATGGCTTGCCGTATATTATGATTGGCGTAACTAATTGATAATCAAAAGCCAAAGGAGACAATCCTATGAGTGCTGTTATCTTGCTGCTGCTAGGCCTAGGGGCAATGGCAGCGGGGTATTTTGTTTACTCCAAGTTCATAGCCGAAAAGATCTTTCAGCTTGACCCTGACTTTAAAACGCCGGCCCACGAATTTGAAGATGGGGTGGACTATGTGCCGACCAATCGCTACGTGCTTTGGGGGCACCACTTTACGTCAGTAGCCGGTGCTGCGCCCATTGTGGGTCCTGCTATTGCTGTGATCTGGGGCTGGGCGCCGGCATTTTTATGGGTGGTGTTCGGTACTATTTTCTTCGCCGGTATTCATGATTCCGGTGCCATCTGGGCCAGCGTTCGCAATAAGGCAAAATCCGTTGGGGCACTCACGGGCGATGTGGTAGGCACGCGAGCGCGTAGTATTTTTATGATCGTCATATTTTTGGTTCTGCTGATGGTAAACGCCGTGTTTGCGGTGGTGATTGCAGGCTTGATGATGAACTTTTCAAGCGCCGTAGTGCCGGTTTGGGGCGCAATTTTCGTGGCGCTAATCATCGGCCAAATGATTTATCGGCGGATATTAAGCCTCCCGGTGGTATCGATATTAGGCGTAGTTGCTCTCTATGCGTTGATCGGGATTGGCCCCTCAGTCCCCATTCAAATGCCCGACGAGGTCGGGGCTATGTCAGGCAATGCGGTATGGATTTTGATTCTGTTTGGCTATGCGGCCGTCGCATCGCTGCTGCCTGTCTGGATGCTGCTGCAGCCCCGTGACTATATTAATGGTCTGCAACTGTTTATCGGTCTGATCATTCTTTATGGGGCCTTGGTACTGCTTAACCCGACCTTGGTCGCTCCAGCATTTAACAATGATGTGCCCGATGGCACGCCGTCATTATTACCGCTGCTCTTCGTAACGATTGCTTGCGGTGCCATTTCTGGCTTCCATGGCTTGGTATCGTCGGGCACTACCTCGAAACAGCTCAATAAAGAAACCGATGTGCGTTTTGTAGGCTATTTCGGTGCCGTAGGTGAGGGCATGCTGGCGCTGGCCGCCATTCTGGCTGCGACCGCGGGGTTTGCCACAATGGGCGATTGGGAGGCAATGTACACTGCGTTCGGCCAGGGTGGCGTGAATGCCTTTGTGGAAGGTGGTGCCTTTATTATTCACAACGGTATAGGGTTGCCAGAAGCCACCGCGTCGACGCTTCTCACCGTGATGGCGGCGCTGTTTGCAGGGACAACAATGGATACCGGGCTGCGTTTGCAGCGCTATATCTTCCAGGAATGGGGCGAGATCTATCAGCAGCAGTGGATGAAAAAACCGTCTATTGCGACCGGCCTGGCCGTAGGGTCGTGCCTGGTACTTGCCTTTGGCGCCGGTGGCGCGGATGGCTCCGGTGGGCTAATTATTTGGCCACTTTTCGGTACGACCAACCAGTTGTTAGCAGGCCTTACGCTGCTAGTGATTACCGTTATGCTAGTGCGCCTGAAGAGGCCCATGTGGTTTACGCTGGCACCCCTTTGCTTTTTGCTGGTGATGACCATCCTGGCGTTGTTGCTACAGCTTCGTACGTTCTGGAATGATGGCAATATGTTCCTGTTAGTGCTCGACGTCGTGGTGTTGATAGCGGCCGTGTTAGTGGCAATGGAGTGCTCAGCAGCCCTTAAGCGTTCGCGAGCCGACATTGCAGCGCAGCACGATCAACCTTGAGGAGTGACAGCTAATGACCGACGAACCCAAACATGGGTCGTCACGTCGCAGCGGATTACGGGCTTGGTTAGACCAAGCCCGTTTCTTCACTGAAGAGGTATATAGCGCGCGTTATCGAGGTGCCATCGCCCGGGCGCGCCGCGACGAAGACGACCTGTTTATGCTGTTGGTATTTTCCGAGATGATGGGGTTACAGAATCCCGCCTCATACTACACGCTTGAGCTTCAACCGTTGTTGTTAGAACGCTTCCATGACTGGCATAAGCGCATGGGTATGGAGCGCTCTCCGCTGGATCATTTTCGTTGTTGCTGAGTTCACGTCATCTAGAGAGTCATGAATGCAAGCTTTACTCAATCGACGCCTGCTGTGGGTAGGCGGGAAAGGCGGGGTCGGTAAAACCACTGTCGCCGCATCGCTCGCTGTGCTGGCCGCCGGGCGCGGTAAACGCGTGTTAGTAGTGTCGACGGATCCGGCGCACAGCCTTGGCGATGTGTTTGATCGTACCCTTGGCGATGCACCGCGGCGCCTATTAGCTAACCTTGACGCGATGGAAATTGACCCCGATGTGGAAGTCGAGGCGCACCTCCAGCGCGTCACGCAGCAAATGCGCCGCTATGCGGCGCCCGAGATGATGCAAGAGCTAGAACGCCAGATGCGCCTTACCCGGCAGTCGCCAGGCACGCAGGAAGCCGCCTTGTTAGAGCGTTTGGCGCGCTTGATGATCGATGACGACGCGCCCTACGATTTAATTATTTTCGACACCGCGCCTACGGGCCATACGTTAAGGTTGCTCACGCTTCCAGAAGCCATGGCAGCGTGGACAGATGGGCTTTTGGCTCATAACCGAAAATCGGCTGAGCTGGGCAAGGTATTGGATCATTTAACCCCCAAGCGCGGCCGCGATGTGGCTACACCGTTTGATGACCCCACGGAAGATCCGTTGGATGATTTGGACGAGCGTACACGCGATGTGGCTAAAACGCTGATCAATCGTCGGCGTTTGTTTCATCAAGCTAGACGCCGTATTGAGGATGCTGACGCCTGTAGTTTTCTGTTTGTCATGACACCGGAGCGACTGCCGATTCTTGAAACCGATCGTGCGGTGCGCGCCCTGGAAGACGCCGATATACCGGTCGCGGGGACACTTATTAACCGAGTAATTCCCCATCAAGCAGACGGTACTTTTCTCGCCTCCCGACGAGAGCAAGAAGCGCACTATTTGACCCGCATTGATGAACTATTTGCTCGCTTACCGCGGCCTAAGCTTGAGTGGCAGCCTACTGATGTACAGGGGATAGAGGCTCTGGAGGCGTTAGCCGCCCAGCTTGAACAGCAGGGCTTTTAATGCGGGCATTGCTTCTATCCGCCTACGATGCCGTAAGTCATCGCTACTGGGCCGACAGTGTGATGCAGCACGTCGATGGTGTGGCATGGACTCAGTTGCGCTTACCCGCTCGCCATTTTAGTTGGCGTATTCGGGGCAACCCATTGACCTGGCTGTGGAAAGAGCATGAGACACTCAGCCAGCAGTATGATGTGGTGCTTGCGACCTCAATGGTGGATTTAGCCACCTTGGCCGGCTTGTTCCCTTCGCTTGGGCAAGCACGCAAGATTGTTTACTTCCATGAAAACCAGTTTGCCTACCCCGCGTCGGGAGAGCAGCGGCCTCAGGTAGAAGCTCAAATAGTAAACCTTTATGCGGCATTAGCGGCGGACACGGTAGTGTTTAATACCGCTTATAACCGCGATTCATTTGTCGATGGTGCGCGCGCTTTCTTGAAAAAAATGCCCGAGAATGTGCCGGCAGTAAAGCCGCTTGAGGCGCTGCGTAAACGCGCCAAGGTACTGCCTGTCCCAATTATGCCACTCGAAGACGAGCGTCAACAGCAACGCAACCCCCAGCGCATCCTATGGAACCACCGGTGGGAGTATGACAAGAACCCCGAGGACTTTTTTGCAGTGCTGTGTGAGCTAAGCGATCAGGGTGTGGTTTTCGAGCTGGCAGTGGTTGGACAGCACTTTCGCCATGTGCCGCCAATCTTTGCTGAGGCGAAGCAACGTCTGGCAAGGCATATCGTTACTTGGGGGCCTCAGCCTCAAGAGCGCTACCAAACGGAACTCGATAAAGCGGGAATCGTGGTGTCGACGACCTGGCACGAATTTCAAGGCTTGGCGATTATGGAAGCCGCCCAGCGCGGCGTGCGACCGCTGGTGCCTGATCGCCTGTGTTTTCCTGAGCTATATCCGGATGTCTATCGCTACGACGGCACGCGTCGAGGGCTTTACGATCACTTAAACCGTTGGTTGACCACACCATCGGCTCAACCCCCACCACTGAACAGCGCTGATTGGGAGTGGCCCGCTTGGCGGGTAGCTTATTCGGCGTTGCTGGCAGACGCCGTGGTTAACTGATCAAGACGACGCGTCGGCCAGTGCACCACGGCTGTGCGACGCCGCATGGAAGCCGCCAAATTCGGATGCTCGCGGCGAATCACCTGTTCGGCAAACTCTGATAAAAACCGTGATTTAAGTTCGGCACGCGCGCGGTCAACGCCGCTGTGCTGATAAGGGGTGGAGGCAAGCAATAAGAAACCATCATCGGGGATGCGTTTTGCCTGACGGTTGGCATCAATAATAGACGCTGCAGTGCCAATTGGCTTCGCTAAATCAGGCCCGTAAGGGCCAATAATCAGCGCGGTGTTGGGTAGGTGCAAGAAATCAAAGCCTCGGCCAATGCAGATCACCCATTCACGATGCTCGATATCCAGTTCCCGCTGAGTGCCTTGAAGTTCGTTGACGTGAGCGAGGTTGCCGGTCAATAAGGGAAGCAAGTCGCGGCGCATCTCGGTAGGCATATCCGGGCAAGTCGCCTGAAGGGCAGTACTGAGCTGTGCCGGTGAGTGGCCAATACATTCGCGAGTATCAAGCGTTGCCCCGTGCTGACCGTGAACAATCAACGCATCGCTGTCGGTCTCAAAGCCACAAACAAGCGGATAAACTTGTTGCCGTTCACGGCCAAATAAGTGCTCGGCTTGCTTGGAAATCGCGTAGGCATGCGCCCTGGCAGCTTGTGTATCGCAATTAAATCCGGCGCAACCACGGGCTTTGCTGCCATGGGAAAAGTGATAGGTGATGAGTAGCAAGGTGCCCCGGCCCTGCGTAGCTGCATCAATGACGGCTTCAGTGAGTAGCTCTCCTAAATAGGGCCAGCCAAGGTCGAAAATCCCGCCGAGATTGCGAAAGGGCGTGATGATGCCGAGAGGGGTGCGTGTGGCATGGGGTATATGGATACGGCCATCCATGCACTTCATTACCAGGATAGAGGTGGGGTGCTTGGCAAGGTAATGCCGTCTGGCCAATTCTGCGTCGGGGCTACAAAAATGCGCCGCGTGCTGGCGCGATAAATCAAACAGCGCGTCAATTCGCTGTTCGATAGGTTGGTCATGCAGCAGTGAGGCAGGCGTTGGCATGAATGGTTTTCCCCTGGCGCAATCAGTTACCCGTTTAGGCGATCTCGGTTTTTTCTTTATAGTCGCATAAATCTTCAATAATGCAGCTGCCGCATCGCGGCTTACGGGCGATGCACGTATAACGGCCGTGTAGAATAAGCCAGTGGTGGGCATCCTGCAGGAAAGCCTTGGGGACGTGACGTAACAGCTTTTGTTCCACCTCGACGACGTTTTTGCCTTTGGCAATGCCCGTTCGGTTGGCCACGCGGAAAATGTGCGTATCCACGGCCATGGTCGGCTGGCCAAACGCGGTATTCAAAATCACGTTAGCCGTTTTTCGGCCAACCCCAGGGAGGGCCTCCAATGCGGCGCGGGTTTGAGGTACTTCACCGCCGTGGTGTTCAACCAATATGTGGCAGGTCTTCATCAGGTTTTCGGCTTTAGTGTTGTACAAGCCGATGGTTTTGATATGTGTTTTTAACCCATCAATGCCCAAATCGATAATGCCCTGGGGCGTGTTAGCTACGGGGAAAAGGCGGGCAGTCGCCTTATTCACGCCCACATCGGTCGTCTGGGCGGAGAGCAGCACGGCGGCGAGCAGTTCGAAAGGCGTACGCCAATTAAGCTCGGTCGTTGGGTGTGGGTTTTCGGCTTTCAGTCGGGCAAAAATTTCATGACGCTTTTGGGCATTCATGGTAACTCTCTGGGTTATTTAATCGTACCGGTGACGCGGACCCGGCGTTGCTCACGGGGTGTGACGGTCTTAGGTTCAGTAAACGCTTTATGGCGTTGATCAACAACGTTTTTTAGCGCGATCAATAGGCCCACTACAAAAAATGCGCCGGGGGGCAGAATAAAAAACAAAAACTGATAGTCGTCTATAAGCGTCAGTTGCCATCCTTCGGCCACGGGCCCCAGCAATAGCGACATTTCTCTGAACAGAGTGCCCTGGCCCAATAATTCCCGCAGTGCTCCTAGTACAACTAAAACGGCGCCGAAGCCGAGGCCCATCATCAAGCCATCAATGGCGGAAGGTAAAACCGGCTGGCGAGAGGCGAAGGCTTCTGCGCGGCCCAAAATTGCGCAGTTGGTAACAATTAACGGAATAAAAATCCCCAGAACTTGGTAGAGGGGGTAGGCATAAGCGGCCATGAGCAATTCGGTACAGGTGACAAACGCAGCGATAATCATGACAAAGGCAGGCAGGCGAACGGCACTCGGTACCTGGTGACGAATCAGCGATACGGTGGTGCTTGCGCCGACCATCACGACCAGCGTAGCCATGGCAAGCCCAAGCGCGTTGACCACGCTAGCACTTACGGCTAGCAACGGGCACAGCCCCAATAGTTGTACCAGCGCCGGGTTATTTGACCATAGCCCTTCGCGGGTAAGTTGACTTAGCGGGCTCATGGCTGGGACTCCTTGTTTTCCCCAAGTAAAGGGGTGCTGGTGGCGTATTGCAGGGCGCTATGAACCGCATCGACTACCGCGCGGGGCGTAATGGTGGCGCCAGTGAACGCATCAAACTGCCCGCCGTCTTGAGTAACGCCCCAACCCTCGGACGGTAGTGAATCTAATGTTAAGCCATCGAATTGAGTGATCCAATCGCTACGCCGCCGCTCGATATCGTCGCCTAGACCCGGTGTCTCCTGATGATGGGTCACGCGTACGCCGCTGATGCGCTGCTGATCATCAATGCCCACTAACAGTCGTATTTCACCGTTATAGCCGCGCTGCGTTACAACCGGCAAGACGAGGGCGCGTTGGGTGTCGTTATCTACCTGCCAACCGGTTGCACCGTCGAGGAAGCCAAGTTGTGACGCATTGGGTAACGAGATAGAACTCACCTGGGCGTTCTTTAATGGATCAGGTAGTACAGCCTGGTGTTGGCGCTGCTGGTAGGCTTGTTGATGCGTATCGATGCGTTCAGCGGTCAAGCCACGAAGCGTGGCGACGCTGCCCGCGGTGATCAGTGCAAAGAGCCCCAGTACCAGCGCGCCCTGCTGCATGGCATTGAGGGGGGTCATGGCTGCTCCTTAGATGTCGTTTTTTTCAGGCCAGTTGGGCGAGGCACGGTGTATAGATCTAGTAGCGGAACACACAGGTTCATGAGTAGCACTGCAAACGCAATTGCATCGGGATACCCGCCCCAGGTACGAATCAGCATGACAAGCGCGCCGATGCCTGCGCCGTAGATCAGTTTTCCGCGTTGGCTGGTGGCAGCAGAAACGGGGTCGGTGGCAATGAAAAATGCGCCGAAGAGCGTGGCACCGGTGAGCAGGTGCAGCCAAGGCGAGGCGAAGTACTCCGGATCAAACAAGTACAGCAGCGAGGCAAAGGCCATCATGCTGGCTAGCATCGTCAAGGGTATATGCCAGGTGATGATGCGCTTGGCCAGCAAGAGTACGCCGCCCGCAAGCCAAGCAAAGCTGACCCATTGCCAAGCATTTAGGGTGCCGCTTGGCAGTGGTTGACTGGCCCAAAATTGGCTGGCTGATACCCCCTCGCCTTTGTGCTTAAAGGCATCAAGCGGTGTGGCGCCGCTTAAACTATCAATCTGGTCGACCGAGACATTGCCCATGATTTGACCCCATAACATATCAGGCCATAGCGGCTGGGGAGTCGGCCATAGGGTCATATAGGTGGGAAACGACACCAGTAGCAGTGCATAGCCGACCATTGCCGGGTTAAATGGGTTATTACCTAGTCCGCCATAAAGCTGCTTAGCAACGATAATAGCGGCGACCATGCCGATGCCAATAAGCCACCAGGGGCTTGCCGGCGGTAACGATGCGCCCAACAATACGCCAGTGAGCAGCGCGCTGGCATCGTTAAGTGCTGGGCGCAGCGGGCGCTTGCGCAGCCATAAGATAAGCGCTTCAAAGCCCAGGCCAAAAGCAGCGGCCAGCACCACATTGCTGATCACTCCCAGGCCGAAAAAAAACGTCATGGTGATAAGGCCGGGCAGCGTGGCAATCAGCACCCAGCGCATAATGCCTCCGGTACTAGGCATTATGCTCAGGTGGGGTCGATCATTGATCTGGGACGCATGCAGCATACTTATGGGATCTCTTGGGGGGCGTCCGCTTCTCGAGCCTCGGCGAGGCGTGCCTCAGCTGCGTGCAAATTTTCCTGCGCGGTGGCCAGTTGTGTCTCAAGGTCATCATGGGCTTGTTGAGGGTCTTGCTGTGCCGCTCTCGCCAGATTTTTTTCGGCTTTCCTTACGGCGGCTTTGGCCGCCGTTTGCGCGATCCGTAAACTCCTCAGGTCGGCTTGGGGAGAGGGGGCTTGGGAATCGTGGGCTTGAGGTGGCCGTTGCTTCGCAAGGCGTGCCTGGCGGCGTGCCTGCTTTTGCGCTTCTTCACGGGCGAGCCGCGCTTGGCGCCATTCAAAGCGATGTTTGGCGTGTTCAGCTTTGGCGGTTTCCAACTGCTGGTGGCGAAGCCGGGTTTTAGCACTACGGTAGTCGGCGACTAAGGGAATATGGCTTGGGCATACGTAGCTACAGGCATTGCATTCAATGCAGTCGAACAGCCGGTAGTGAGCCAGCTTGTCATCGTCATTCGCACGCGCATACCAGTGCAGCTGTTGTGGCAGCAAGTTAGCGGGACAGACGTCTTCACACGCCCCGCAGCGGATACAAGGCGTTTCAGGTGGCGCAGGTGGCAGTTCTTCCCACGTGGCGGCAATTAAGCAGTTTGTTGCTTTGGTCACCGAGGCGCCAAGATCAGGCAGCGGCGTACCCATCATCGGGCCGCCTTCAATCAGTTGGTGAAGTACTGAGCGATTCAGGCCCGCCTCATCAAGCAAAGTGACTATCGGCGTGCCGATACGCACCCAACGGTTACCGGGGTCGCTGATGGCTTCGCCGGTTAGAGTCACCAGCCGCTCCACCAGCGGTTCGCCATCGCGAACCGCACGCAGCGCCGCTAACAAGGTGCCGGGGTTATGGCAGAGCACACCGACATCCACTGGCAGGCCTTGATTGGGCACGTCCCGGTTAAGCAGCGTTTTAATCAATTGACGCTCGCCACCGCTGGGGTAGCGTGTGGTCATCACAGACAGCGTGATAGGTAGCGGATGGCTGACCCCAATAGCCTGCCTTAGGGCGTGAATGGCATCAGGTTTGTTATCTTCGATGCCCACTATAATGTGCTTCGCGCTGCAAAGAGAGGCTATGAGTTGTGCACCTTCGAGCACCTCCAGCGCAAAGTGCTGCAGGGTAAGGTCATCGGTGGTGATATAGGGTTCGCACTCGGCGGCGTTGACCACCAAGGTATCAATACGCTGGCGTTCACCCACCCGGGCCTTGATGTGGGTAGGAAAGCCCCCTCCGCCAAGCCCTACCACACCGCTTTGCTCCAGACGCGCCAATAGTTGCTCAGCGCTGGCGGTGGGCCATTCAAGCGGGGCTAAACGCTCCCAGGTATCGTAACCGTCACTGTCGATGGTGATGGCCTTGGCATCCATATGCGAAACGGTACCGCTGATGCTGGCATGTAGGTCAGCTGAAATCATGCCATCGCGCCTGGCGATAGGCGTGCCGACGCTGACCCTTTCGCCCACGGCGACGGTAGCCAGGGCAGGGCGTCCGGTATGTTGATCCAATCGCAGCACGACCCGAGAGGGCAATGTCGCATGACGCACTGGCACTAAAGAGCGCTGTTTGCGTTCGGGCGGATAGATACCGCCATGAAACTCAAACGTGCGAGCCATAAGGCATCTCCACTGAATGAGGACGATCGCTGGCAATAACGTGCGGCGGTTGGGTAACTGGCTGCCATTGGTTGAGCGGCGTGCTGGGTGGCAGCATATCGATGCAATCTACCGGGCAGGGTTCAAGGCAAAGATCACACCCCGTACATTCATCCTCAATAACGGTATGCATTTGTTTGGCCGCGCCAATGATTGCGTCGACCGGGCACGCCTGGATACATTTGGTGCATCCAATGCACTCATCCTCGCGGATAAACGCGACCAATGGTTCACCAGGGGCTTCGCCATCCAGAGGTTCAGGCGTTCGACCTAGCAGGTCGGCGAGGGCGATAATAGTGGCTTCACCACCAGGCGGACACTTGTTGATAGCATCCCCCTGGTTGATGGCCTCGGCGTAGGGACGGCACCCGGGATAACCGCATTGTCCGCATTGCGTCTGGGGAAGCAAAGCGTCAATGTTTTCAACGAGCGAGGACTCGTCGCCTTTGAAACGCTCGTTGACAGCGCCCAGCAAGGCCCCAAACCCCACGCCCAAAGCGGTGAGCACACCGACGGCGTTCAGCAGGCCAAGCATCGAAAATGTTTCGCTCATTGACACATTATCCTTGGACCAAGCCAGAAAAGCCCATAAAGGCAAGTGACATCAAGCTGGCCGTGATCATCGCGATAGCGGCACCTTTGAAAGGGGTCGGTATATCCGCCGTTGCCAAGCGTTCGCGCATGGCGGCAAACAGCACCAGCACCAATGAAAACCCAATCGCCGCTCCCAGCCCATAAAGGGTGGTGGCAAAAAAGCCCAGATCGCGATTCAGCGATAACAGTGCAACGCCAAGTACCGCGCAGTTGGTGGTAATCAGGGGTAGAAAAATCCCCAGTACACGGTGCAGTAATGGACTTAGCTGGCGCACCATGATGTCGGTGAACTGAACCACGGCGGCAATCACCACGATAAAACTGATGGTGCGTAAATAGGTAATGTCTAAAGGTACCAACAGCCCGTGGTACACCACAAAGCTGGCGGCCGAGGCAAGCGTAAGCACAAAGGTTGTGGCCAGCGACATGCCCATGGCTGACTCTAGTTTATTGGAAACGCCCATAAATGGGCATAAGCCAAGAAACTGTACCAGCACAAAATTGTTGACCAGCGCGGTGCTTATCAGAATAACGAAAAGCTCACTCATGGCGGCGTATTGTGCTCAGAAATCACGCCGCTGGCTAGCGGTGGTCTGAATAATACCACCTGATGTCGACCAGCTTCCTTGGCAAGGTAGAGTGCCTGATCGGCGCAGCTGACGACCTCACTCGGTGACTGGGATTTAGGGTCCTGCAGCATGGCAATGCCCGCGCTTATCGTGACAAAAGGCTTCACTGGCGATGTTGCATGAGGGATCTGCAATCGATCTACCGCTAATGAGAGCTGTTCGCCAATATGTTTGGCAGAACCGGGCGACGTGTGGGGCAGGATAGCGCAGAATTCTTCTCCCCCTGTTCTGGCAATAAAAAAGCCCCGCGCCTGCGCGACATTATGCATAACTTCGGCAAGACGCTGCAGGCAGATGTCCCCTTCAGGGTGCCCGTAGTGGTCGTTGTAGAGTTTGAAGTGATCAATATCGAGCATCATCACCGCAAGCAAGTCTGAAGTGCCGTCGACTTCGCTAAAGGCGGCATCAAGACGCTGGTCAAAGAGTCTCCTGTTCGGCAGCCCAGTCAGTGCGTCATGAGTGGACAGCTTCAGCAGTTCATCATTGAGCTGTTGCTGATGGGCAAACTGTTCCTGAAACGCACGCGATAACAAACCTATTTCGTCATCCCGCTTGGTAAGCCAATCAGTTTGTGACTCGGTCATACCTATTTGCTGGGTAAATTGAGTTAATAAACGCAGTGGCTTAAGCACAATTTTTTCAAGCAAGAGTAGCACCAGGGCGATAACCATGATCATTAGAACTGCAGTCCACACCAGTACATAGCGGAAGGTGGTTAAACTGGTTAAGTAGCTGGTGCGATTGAGGTCTATACCTAACGCTAATGAAGGGGAGTTGGCCGAGCCATAGGCAGGGAAGTAGCGTTCGGCAAATACTGTATTGCCCGAAAAGTGGAAATCATCGCTGCCGGGCGCTTTCTCGTTGCTGAGAGTAAGCGAAATAGGCAGGCCCGTATAATCTTCCATGTAGCTTATCCATTCATCGTCTAAAGAACGAACTTTGAATAGCCAGCCAACTGAATCACCACTTTTGTCGGTACGTAAAATGGGGGTTGAAGCCATGAGTGCAGCATTATGATCAGCGTAGATAGCCGTGCTCTCTGAGCGATCCTCCGCGATGGCGGCTTGCATGGTTTTTACAAAAGGCGTCATCCAGGCACATTCATCATTGGGTGTCGTACACGTTTGATAATTGCCGGTGACAGGATTAATACCCGCCAAAAAGTGCACATCGCCTGTGGTTGTGAAAAACGCCATCAGTTGATAGCGCATGTCCTCAAACATTTCTTGGCTAAAGTTGACCTCTGAATAGCGTGGATAGTCGCCTTGAACAAATTGATAGGTATCATCCCAATGAGCCCAGTCGCGAACCTGGGACTGTAATTGCTGCTGATCAAGTTGGAAGCTACGTTCAACACGGTCCAGCTCGCGTTTCACCATTGCCCGCTCTTCAGCTTGTAATGCTGGAAATATAATCCATGCGCTGAGGGCTGCCAGCGCGGCTATTGCACAGACAAGTAAACCACCAAGAGCAGCAAAAAAACGAAATCGCAGTGAGCGTGAGAAGCGATGTTGCATATAGTGAGCTCAGCCGTGTTGAACTTGCCAATATAAACGCATAAAAAAGGGGCTAAGGCAGCTTGCCTTGCCCCTAAATTAAAGTTTACCTGATTATGTTACCCGTTGACCCGGTTCAGCGCCGGAATCCGGGGAAAGCAGATAAATGCCGTCTTGATTGGCCGAGGCGAGGACCATGCCTTCCGATACACCAAAGCGCATTTTACGCGGTGCAAGGTTGGCGACCATCACCGTTAAGCGTCCTTCAAGCGCTTCCGGAGCGTAGGCCGAACGGATGCCCGAAAATACATTGCGGGTTTCGCCACCTAGATCTAGCGTTAGTTGAAGCAACTTATCGGCACCCTCAACGTATTGCGCCTTGGCAATGCGGGCAATGCGCAGGTCGACCTTGGCAAACTCATCGAAGCTGATTTCGGGCGCGATTGGGTTTTCAGTCAAAGGGCCTTTGGGTGATTCCTTAAGCTTTTGTTCTTCCACCAGATCCTCCTTTGAGGCCTCAATCATGGCGTCAATCTTGTCGCGCTCGATGCGCTGCATGAGGGGGTTGAATTTATTAATGGCATGATCGACCAGAACGTCTTGGCGACTCTCCCAGTTTAGCGTATCGACGTTCAAGAACACCCGCGCCTGCTCGGCCATGCTGGGAACCACCGGGGCGAGGTATACCATTAGTTGGCGGAACAAATTAATGCCTACCGAGCAGATATCCAGCACGTCGGCATCGCGTCCTTCCTGCTTGGCCAGCACCCAGGGCTCTTTTTCAGCGATGTAGGTGTTCGCCTCGTCGGCCAATTCCATGATGCTGCGCATCGCGCGGCTGAATTCGCGAGCTTCGAAATCCTGGGCAATGCTGTCACCAGCGCTAATGAAACGGGCGACCATTTGCGGCTCGCTGCAATGGGCCGACAACTGGCCGCCGCCTAGTTTCTTAACAAAGCCCGCGCAACGGCTGGCGATATTGACCACTTTGCCCACTAGGTCTGAGTTTACTCTTGCGGCAAAGTCTTCAAGGTTCAGGTCAAGGTCGTCGACCTTGGAGGTTAGCTTGGCGGCAAAGTAGTAACGCAAATATTCAGGGTTGAGGTGGTCGGCGTAGGTGGCGGCTTTAATAAAGGTGCCTCGGGACTTCGACATCTTGGCACCGTCCACAGTCAAGAAACCATGACAGTTAACCGCGGTGGGTGTGCGCAGATCGGCACCGTGGAGCATGGCCGGCCAGAACAGAGCGTGGAAATAAACGATATCTTTGCCGATAAAATGGTAAACCTCAGCGTCAGATGTTGGCTGCCAAAAGCTGTCGAAATCGATGCCTTCACGCTCGCACAGGTTTTTGAAGCTGGCCAGGTAACCAATCGGCGCATCAAGCCATACATAAAAGTATTTGCCAGGAGCGTCGGGTATTTCAAAGCCAAAGTAAGGCGCATCGCGGGAAATATCCCACTCGTTAAAGCCTGACTCAAACCACTCCATTAGTTTATTGCGAATTTGCGGCTGAACGTGGCCATCGTTAATCCAGCGCTGAAGAAAATCTGCAAAGTCCGGTAACTTAAAGAAATAATGCGTTGAACTGCGTACTTCAGGGGTGGCACCAGAAATCGCCGAGACCGGGTTGATGAGCTCTGCCGGCGTATAAGTAGCGCCGCATTTCTCACAGTTATCGCCGTATTGATCGTCAGAGCCACATTTAGGGCAGGTGCCTTTAATAAAGCGGTCGGCGAGAAATAGCCCTTTTTGTGGGTCAAACATTTGTTCAATTTCGCGTGTGGCGATATGGCCTTTATCGCGTAGACGCTGATAGATCAACTCGCTGTAATAGCGGTTTTCGTCCGAATGAGTGGAATGGTAGTTGTCAAAGGCGACGCCAAAACGGGCAAAGTCGGCTTGGTGGTCGCGTGAGACCCGGTCAATTAATGCCTCAGGGGAAATGCCTTCTTGTTCAGCACGCAGCATTATGGCGGTGCCGTGCGCATCATCGGCACATACGTAATAGCATTGCTGACCACGGCTTTTCTGAAAACGCACCCAAATATCGGTTTGGATATATTCCAGCAAATGGCCCAGGTGAATAGCGCCGTTAGCGTAAGGAAGCGCACTGGTTACCAGAATGCGGCGCGAAGAAATAGTTGACATGATGAACGAAAATCCCGATCAGACATTAACAAAAAAGATATATGGCGAGGCATTTATGCCTCGCCGGGAATGACGCAGTGCGCGCTAGTAAAGCGCCTGCTCCTCTTGGACCACTTCGCGCAAAAGCTCCAGAAACAGCTTATCCGCCTCTGAGTGCTCAGCTGGGTCTTCGGGGATATGCACGCTAGTGGTATCGGATATTTGGTTGGCAATTTGCGCCATAACGGCTGGACTGCTGCCTTCGCTAAGCTGTTCGCGGGCAATGACCAGCGATTGTTCAAGAATTTTGGGATCTTGCAGCAGCTTGCGAATAAAACCACGTAGCTCATTAATGATGCGCGTTTTCTGAATTTCTGAAGCGGACATGGGATTCTCCTTAAGATCGCGACGAGCTGAGCGTCAGCCGAGACCACTAAATGCTTTGACCATAGCATTTTTTCCGACAGCGAGCATGGGCGGGTGTGCTCAACTCGTTAAGCGCCCCGCTTTGTGTTTTACCGGGTTGGCGTATTGTGCCAACCAGTATGGGCGTAGCTGTTCAGGGACGTTGGCCAGCCGTGCATTGAAGCGCTCCCGGTCGTCACGGGTAATGGCACGCCGGGCCACCAACTCTGGCTCATCACCCAGTGCTTCAAGCGCAAGATAATGACTGGGAAACAGCCGGTAGCCGCCAATTACCTGTCGGTCTATGTCAGCGGCGACCTCGTCAGGAGTGGCCATGTCGGCGCCAACCGGCGAGCCAAAGCGCAGTTGAACACGCCCCTTGGTGCCGGTAATGCCGGCGACAATGGAGCGAATATCTTCGAATTCGCTTTTCGCGTAGCTGCCTTTGGTGTCGATATCGTAAAGCTCTTGGGCTTTTTGCAGATCGCAGGGGTCGTACTCGTAGCTGATTGAGACCGGCACGAGCTTAAGCTCGGCAATCGCTTCGCCGAACAGTACGTCACGGTTGCTGGTGCGGCTGGCGATAGTCAGCATCTTGATAATGGCAGGGTCAGTCCGGTCAATACCGTTTTTGGCTCGACCTTCCCGCTGTGCCATCCAAATCGAGTGCTGATCCTCGGTGATCGAGTGACGGATATAGGCTGAGAGTTGCTGATAAGCGGCCAGCATGGCCCGCTTTCCACGTACGCTGCGGGGTACAATGAAGCTTTTGTTCAGCCGCATTAGATCGGTGACATAAGGCTTTTTCAATAAGTTGTCGCCAATCGCAATGCGCACGGTATCCCGGTTTGCTTGATAGAGGGCGTAGTTGACGAAGGCTGGGTCAAGCGAAATATCCCGGTGATTACCTATAAATAAATAGGCGCTATCAGCGTCGAGCTTATCTAACCCCTCGACCTCAAAGGCATCAGTGGTCGTGCGAATCATGCGCACCATGTAACTTGCGATGCGCATCTGAAATTCGCGCACGCTAGTGACGTCCTTAACCTCCCGGCGCACCGCGTGGCTGGCAATGGCTCGTGCCAGCGGTGGAGCCCAACGGGCTAAGCGGGGCAGCCGGAAGCGGGTAAGCGCATCAAGCAGCTCGTTATCCCGTGAAAGCTTGGCAAGCACGTTGGCTACTTCATGATCCATGTAAGGGCGAATATCCGCCCAAGGGTCTGATGTCGTCGAGGTAGTTGAAGCGTTATTGTGATGTGTCATGCGATCCGTAGGATTTCAATAATAAAATCAATTGTGTGGGCAGCAGAAAGTCGAAACTGTCAGACAGAGTGCTCAAGGGGCTGAAGGTTCCCGTTGTGTCTCACCGCCAAGCCATTCCATCAAGCGAGCGATATCCTCAGACAGGGCGTTCGCCATCAAAATAAAGTCGGTTTCTAACCGGGCCAACGCATCGTCGCCATCATCGGTTTGGTCGGCCTCTTCTATTAGTGCGTCGCCAAAACGCAGCGACTTAAGCGCTAAGTCTTCGTGTAATACCAAGCTTAGGCGACCTTCGATATGTAAAGCGAGTTTACTCGCTTGGCGCCCACTCTCTAATAGCTGTTGGATTTCGTCGCTGTCCAGGTCAACCTGCCGCGCGCGGAGCACGCCATCGTCGCCTTTGGCTTTTAATTCTACCTGATCGCCAAGCTGAAGGTCGGCGGGGCGGCTTGTGGGGTCGCCTAGCCAAGTCGTCATGGCACGCATGGGCAGCGTCTGAGAAGCTAACGGCGTGACACTCAAGGTGCCCAGGGATTCGCGTAGCAGGTCTAGAATGTCTTCCGCCCGTGTGCGCGAACTGGCATTAATGCCGATGAGTTGGCGGCCCGTATCCCACCATAAATCAATTTTTTGGCTGCGAACAAAGGCGCGAGGCAGCAGGTCCTCAGTGACTTGTTCTTTAAGAGCGGTTTTCTCTTTGCGGGTTACTTTGCGGCCTTCGCTTGCTTCAATATTGGCCACCTGCTCGTCGACTTCCTCTTTAACGACAGAAGCGGGTAGCAAGCGTTCTTGGCGTAGCGCCGACAGCAGACGATGGCCTTGGATTTCATGCAGCCGCTGACCACTACCGAGCCGCCCGGCAGGTGCCGTCCAACCAAGACGCCGCGCATCGGCATTGCCTAAGGGCGCCGCCGCGTGCGCATCCAGCGCGTCGTTCAGGGCCGATTGGTCTAGCGCCGGGGCGCTATGTACGCGATATAAGTGCAGGTGTTTGAACCACATGTCGCCTGTCCTGTTTAAAAGGTGGCACATTATGTCGAAAGCAGCGCTTTCCTACCAGCACCGTCACCAAGAGGTTGAATATTGCGAGTGTTTCAAACTTATGTTTGATTGGGGATGGCGCTGGCTCAGTCAAGTTGGTTAGCGGCCATTATCAATAACGTATACACCCTGGGAGGATTTATGTCGGCTGACTTAGTATCGCGTACTCATCTCCGTGTACGTGGGTATCATTTGGATGGCTATGGGCACGTTAACAATGCGCGTTACTTGGAATTTATGGAAGAAGGGCGCTGGGCGTTTTTCGATGCACATCCCGCGCTCATGAAAGAATTGCACGATGCCGGTCGGGCATTTGTCGTGGTTAATTTGAATATTGATTACCGTGCCGCCGCCGTTCAAGGCGACGACTTGGTGATCATGACGGGGATTGTCGATGTGGGCGAGCGTAGTGCGATATGCCACCACCAGATTCGCCAACAGAATGGCCGTTTAGTGGCCCAAGCGGATCTCACCTTTGTGTTGCTGGACGTGCGGGCCAACAAGGCTAGCGCTATTGACGGCAATGTCCGCCAGACGCTTGAGGCTTTAACAGTAGAGAAGGCGGTATTTGCCGATTGAAACGTCTTGACGATGTGACCGGCTGCCCTTGGTGCCAATGCAGTGGTATGATGGGGCAGTATTTGGGCGCCGCTTTGCCGTGCCTTTAAGGCCGTTTTTATAAGCGCTTTCAACTCTCGCAGTGCCAATGCAGTGCAAAGGATCTGACTTTCATGGGTGACATCGCCAGAGAAATCTTGCCCGTCAATATTGAAGACGAGCTCAAACAGTCGTATCTCGACTATGCGATGAGTGTCATTATCGGCCGCGCGCTACCTGATGTGCGTGACGGCCTGAAGCCTGTTCATCGGCGTGTGCTGTTTGCCATGCATGAGCTGAGCAATGACTGGAATAAACCGTATAAGAAGTCGGCGCGTGTCGTCGGTGACGTTATCGGTAAATACCACCCGCACGGCGATAGTGCGGTCTATGACACCATCGTTCGCATGGCGCAGCATTTCTCAATGCGCCACGTGCTGGTCGACGGCCAGGGTAACTTCGGTTCGATCGATGGCGATAATGCAGCGGCCATGCGTTATACCGAAGTGCGTATGTCGCGCCTGGCCCATGAGCTGCTCGCCGATCTTGAAAAAGATACCGTCGACTGGGTAGACAATTACGACGGTACCGAGCGTATTCCTGAGGTGCTGCCCACAAAAGTTCCCAATCTGTTGATTAATGGGTCATCGGGTATCGCTGTGGGCATGGCCACCAACATCCCGCCGCATAATATGCGCGAGGTGATTGATGGCTGCCTGGCTCTGATTGATGACTATACGCTGTCGGTGGATGATTTGATGGAGTATATCCCCGGCCCGGATTTCCCCACAGGCGCTATTATCAATGGCCGCGCGGGTATTCTGTCAGCTTATCGTACCGGGCGGGGACGCATTTATGTGCGCGCTTGCCACACCATCGAGCACCACGATAAAACCGGCCGCGATCACATCATCATTACCGAACTGCCTTATCAGGTAAACAAGGCGCGTTTGATCGAAAAGATCGCCGAATTGGTCAAAGAGAAGAAGATAGAGGGCATCGCCGAACTGCGCGATGAGTCCGATAAAGACGGGCTGCGCGTGGTTATTGAAATTAAACGCGGCGAGTCCGGCGACGTCGTGGTGAATAACCTCTTCGCTCAAACACAGCTACAAAACGTCTTTGGTATCAACATGGTGGCCCTCGAAAATGGCCAGCCTCGCACGTTGAACCTGAAAGAAATGCTCGAAGCGTTTATCCGCCACCGGCGCGAAGTGGTGACTCGGCGTACGCTGTTTGAACTGAAAAAAGCCCGTGAGCGTGGTCATATCTTGGAAGGTTTGGCCGTCGCCATCTCCAATATTGATAAAGTCATTGAGCTCATCAAAGCCTCGCCCAATGCGGCAGAAGCGCGTGAGAAGCTGCTCGCCAAGACATGGCAGCCCGGCCAAGTGACCGCCATGCTGGAGAGAGCCGGTGCAACGTCGTGCAAGCCAGAAGAGCTTGAAGAAGGCTTTGGCCTAAACCCCAGCGCTACTGAGTACCGGTTGTCGCCAGCGCAGGCTCAGGCGATCCTGGAGCTTCGCTTGCATCGTCTTACCGGCCTTGAAACCGAGAAGCTGCTTGATGAATATCTCTCCATCTTGGAAAAAATAGCCGAGTTGACAGAGATTCTTGCCTCGCCAGACCGTCTGATGGAAGTGATTCGTGAAGAGCTGCACGCGGTGCGTGATCAGTTCGGCAACGACCGTCGCACCGAAATTCAGGCCAGTCACCTTGACCTGTCGATGGAAGACTTGATTGCCGAAGAAGACATGGTGGTAACGGTCTCGCGCTCAGGCTATGCCAAAACGCAACCGCTTTCCGATTACCAGGCCCAGCGTCGCGGTGGTCGTGGTAAGTCTGCTACGGCGATGAAAGATGAAGACGTCATCGAGCACCTGCTAGTGGCGTCGACCCATGACACCGTGCTGCTGTTCTCCAACCGCGGCAAGGTGTACTGGCTCAAAGTCTACGAAATGCCCAACGCCAGCCGCGGCTCGCGTGGCAAGCCGCTGGTCAATATGCTGCCGCTCGAGGAAGGCGAGGCGGTCAACGCGATTCTGCCCGTACGCGATTATGATCCTGAACACTACATCTTCTTTGCCACTGCCCAGGGAACGGTTAAACGAACCAGCTTGGAGCAATTCTCGCGTCCGCGCAGTGTTGGCCTGATTGCGATCGACCTTGAAGAGGGCGATCGTCTGGTGGGCGCCGCGATTACCTCGGGGTCTGATCATGCAATGCTGCTGTCGTCCAACGGCAAGGCGATCCGCTTCGAGGAAGGTAACGTTCGCGCCATGGGGCGCACGGCCCGCGGTGTGCGTGGGATGCGTCTGACGGATAACGCTGAAGTGATCAGCCTGATCATCCCCAAGACGCAGCAGATCGACGGCGAAGACGACGCCACCGACGGCGATGTCGAAAGCCCGTCCGATGGCGGCAATATCTACATTCTCACCGCCAGTGAAAACGGTTATGGCAAGCGCACCCGGCTGGAAGCGTTCCCGCTGCGCGGCCGCGGTGGCCAGGGCGTGATCGCCATGCAGACCAGCGAGCGTAATGGTTCGCTGGTGGCCGCCATGCAGATCTACGACAGCGACGAAATGATGCTGATTACCGATCGCGGCACGTTGGTCCGCACGCGGGTGGAAGAAGTCTCGATCACATCGCGCAATACCCAGGGGGTCATGCTGATCCGCCTCGGTAAAGAAGAGAAGCTGGTCAAGACCGTGCGCGTCGATGAGCCGGAAGAGGCAGAGTTTGAAGCGCTCGAAGAGGCGGAGACAGACGACGCCAATGATAATGACGCACAGGATGACGGAGCCGATGACACGTCGTTATAATTTTTGCGCGGGACCGGCGGCACTGCCTGAGGCGGTGTTGGCGCGGGCCCGTGATGAACTGCTCGATTACCAGGGGCGTGGTTTATCGGTGATGGAGATGAGTCACCGTAGCGACGAGTTTGTTGCGATTGCCGAACGAGCTGAAGCCGATTTGCGCCAGTTGCTGGATATTCCCAGCAACTATAAAGTGCTGTTTCTGCAAGGCGGCGCCAGTCTGCAGTTCGCAATGCTGCCAATGAATCTATTGGGGCCAGGAGGCTGTGGCAACTTTATACAAACCGGTATTTGGGGTAAAAAAGCGCTCAACGAGGCCAAGCGGCTCGGCTTCGATTGTCATGTGGCCGCCAGTAGCGAGGCCAGCGGCCATACCGCCGTGCCAGCGGCCCAGTCGCTGAATGTAAGCCATGATGCGGCGTACCTTCACTATACCGCTAATGAAACGATTGGCGGCCTTGAGTTTGATTACACCCCAAGGGTGCAGCGCAGTGATGGCAGCGCTGTTCCGCTGGTGTGTGATATGTCCTCTAGCATTCTTTCCGGGCCGCTGGATGTCAGTGAGTTCGGCGTGATTTATGCGGGCGCGCAGAAAAACATTGGCCCGGCAGGGTTAACGCTAGTCTTGGTGCGTGATGATTTATTGGGTAAGGCTAAGCCCACCATTCCTTCGCTGTTCGACTATCAGCTTCTCGCCGAAGCGGGGTCTATGGTCAATACACCGCCTACCTATGCTTGGTATTTGGCGGGGTTGGTTTTCCAGTGGCTTAAAGAAGACGTTGGTGGCCTTAAAGCGATGGATGCGATTAACCAACGCAAAGCCCAAAAGCTTTATGCTGCTATCGACGCCAGTGATTTGTATAGCAACCCGATTGCGGTTCATAACCGTTCACGCATGAACGTGCCCTTCGTTTTGGCGGACGCTAAACTGGATCAGCTGTTTTTAAAAGAGGCAGATGAGGCCGGGCTACTGAATCTGAAAGGCCATCGCAGCGTTGGCGGCATGCGCGCCAGCCTATATAACGCCGTGCCCGAGGAAGCCGTGGACGCATTGATTGCCTTCATGGCAGATTTCGAACAACGAAGGGGCTAATCACCATGTCCGATACGCCGATCAATCTGGACGCGTTGCGCCAGCGTATTGACCAGCTGGATGACGATATCCTGCGTTTGATTAGTGAGCGTGCCGACTGCGCTCAGCAGGTCGCGCATGTCAAGCTTGCCGAGGACGAAGGTGCGGTGTTTTATCGCCCTGAGCGCGAAGCCCAGGTGCTGCGCCGCATTATGTCTTTGAACAAAGGCCCGCTTGATTCTGAAGAAATGGCGCGGCTGTTCCGCGAGATTATGTCGGCCTGCCTGGCACTGGAAAAGCCCATCAAGGTGTCGTATCTGGGGCCTGAAGGCACCTTCACTCAGCAGGCGGCGTTAAAGCACTTTGGTGAAAGTGCCGTTAGTCTCCCCATGGCTGCTATCGATGAAGTATTTCGTGAGGTAGAAGCCGGTGCTGTTAACTACGGTGTCGTGCCTGTTGAGAACTCCACCGAAGGCGTAGTGAACCACACCCTTGATACCTTTATGGAATCTTCCATTCGGATTTGCGGTGAAGTGGTGTTGCGTATTCATCACCACTTGTTGGTTAGTGAAACCACCCGCCGCGATAAAGTCTCGCGTATATACTCTCACCCCCAGTCCTTTGCCCAGTGCCGCAAGTGGCTTGACGCGCACTTTCCACACGCTGAGCGAGTGCCGGTTTCCTCCAATGCCGAAGCGGCAAAACTGGTGAAAACCGAATGGCACAGCGCGGCGATTGCCGGTGATATGGCGGCAAAACTGTATAACTTGGAGCCCGTGGCAGAAAAAATCGAAGACCGTCCGGATAACTCCACACGGTTTTTAATTATCGGCAACCAAGATATTCCCATGTCGGGAGAGGATAAAACGTCGATTGTGGTTGCTATGCGCAACCAGCCAGGCGCGCTTCATGATCTGCTTGAGCCGTTTCATCGCCATCAAATTGATATGACCCGCCTGGAGACGCGTCCGTCGCGTACCGGCGCGTGGAACTATGTCTTTTTTATCGACTTTAAAGGTCATCGCGACGAGCCCCGTGTCGCGGCCGTATTGGAAGAAGTCCAACTCCGTGCCGCTGAGTTGCGCGTGCTGGGCTCCTACCCCCAGGGCGTATTGTGACGCCAGGGGATAATGGGGTGACTGGCGTTAATGAATCGCGAGTATTGATCGTTGGTCTTGGGTTGATAGGTGGCTCACTGGCAGCGGCACTGCGTTCGGCTGGTTTTGAGAGTCAGATAGTCGGCTGCGACCCCAATCCAGATGAAATTGCGCGTGGCGTCGAGATGGGGATAATTGACAGCGGTGGAACCGAGCTTGGCGATCAAGTGGTTGATGCATCATTGATCGTGCTGGCTGTACCGGTGCTGGCAATGGAAACGGTCATGAAAGCGCTTGCCAGTGCTTTACCGCGCGCCGGCGAAAATGTAGTCATTACCGATGTGGGTAGCACCAAGGCGACGATTCGGGCCTGTGCTGAGCGTGTGTTCGGCCGCGTGCCCACTAACATGGTATTGGGTCACCCCATTGCAGGCTCGGAAAAGAGCGGCGTCTTGGCGGCCGACCCAGGCCTCTATCGTCACCATAAAGTGATTTTGACTCCCGAGCCCGATGTTGACCCGGCCGCGTTAGCGCGTGTGCGAACGCTTTGGAAAGCCTGCGGGGCTGAAGTGCTTGAGATGAGCGTTGAGCACCACGACCATGTATTGGCACGCACTAGCCATTTGCCGCACCTGTTGGCTTTTTCATTGGTCGATACGCTGGCACGTCAGGATGATCGGCTGGATATTTTCCGTTATGCCGCCGGTGGCTTTCGTGATTTTACCCGTATTGCCGGTAGCGACCCGGTGATGTGGCGAGATATTTTTATTGCCAATCGCCAGGCAGTGCTAACGTCCTTGGACGAGTTTGAAGCAGGCCTCGCTCGGCTGCGGGATGCCGTTGAGCGTGGCGATAGTGATGCCCTGATCGCGACATTTGATCGGGCCAGTCACGCACGCCATTATTTTGATACGTTATTGAATAAAACCACTTACCAGGCGGAATATCATATGCAACCACAAGGTAAGGTGACTTACCGGGTGCGGCCAGGCGGTCAGGCGCAAGGTCGCCTACGTGTACCCGGTGACAAATCCATGTCGCACCGCTCCATTATGCTTGGCGCGCTTGCTGAGGGTGTCACTGATGTCACGGGGTTTCTAGAGGGTGAAGATAGCCTCGCGACTCTTCAAGCGTTTCGGGAAATGGGCGTGGCCATTGAGGGCCCTCACCAGGGACGCGTTACTATCCATGGCGTTGGTATGCAGGGGCTAAAAGCGCCTTCCGGGCCGCTTTATGTAGGCAACTCAGGCACGGCGATGCGTTTGTTTGCGGGTTTATTGGCTGGTCAGGCCTTTAATACCGAACTGACAGGCGATGAGTCGTTGAACAAGCGCCCGATGGCACGCGTTGCCGACCCGCTGCGATTGATGGGGGCAACGATCGATACCGCAGAAGGCGGACGGCCGCCCTTGAAGATTACCGGCGGCGCCGTTCTGAAGGGCATTTATTACGATATGCCCATGGCCAGTGCCCAGGTGAAGTCCTGCTTATTATTAGCTGGATTATACGCCGAGGGTGAAACCCGCGTTCGAGAACCCGCGCCTACTCGCGACCACACTGAGCGCATGCTTAATGGCTTTGGCTATGCAGTATCGCGCGAAGGCGACACCTGCTGGCTGCAGGGCGGCGGTAAGCTGACAGCAGGCCCGATTGATGTGCCGTCGGATATTTCATCGGCGACATTCTTCTTGGTCGCTGCTGCTATTACGCCGGGGTCTGACATAACGCTTGAGCACGTCGGCATTAACCCGACCCGCATTGGTGTGATCAATATTCTCACCTTAATGGGTGCAAACTTAGCGCTTGAAAACCAGCGCGAAGTGGGGGGTGAGCCCGTTGCGGATATTCGCATTCGCTACTCGCCCCTCACCGGCATTGATATCCCCGTAGACCAAGTGCCACTAGCGATTGACGAATTTCCTGCGTTGTTTATTGCCGCCGCGAATGCCACAGGCACCACCCGGCTGCGCGGAGCAGAAGAGTTACGGGTTAAAGAGTCTGACCGCATCCAGGCAATGGCCGATGGACTCACTATTTTGGGCGTTGAAAACACAGTGGTTGCTGACGGCATCGATATCATTGGCAATGGCAATGATCAAACACCCAGTTACGGCGGTGGTCGGATCAATAGCCTTGGTGATCACCGTATCGCGATGGCCTTTGCCATTGCGGCGCTACGGGCAAGTGACGATATCGTGATCGACGACTGCGCTAATGTCGCCACCTCGTTCCCTGATTTTGTCCCTCTGGCCACACGCGTGGGCATGACGCTTTCAGCGGAGGGCGTATGACCGAGCAGTTCCCTGTGTTGACGATTGATGGTCCCGGTGGTGCGGGTAAAGGCACCATTAGCGGGCTGGTGGCTGACCGTTTGAAATGGCATCTATTAGATAGTGGTGCTCTGTATCGCTTAACCGCGCAGGCGGCTGTTAAGCATCAGGTTGCGCTTGATGATGAAGATGCCCTGGCAACATTGGCGCAATCACTGGATGTCGCCTTTCCAGTTGATGATGGTCAGGCGCGGACGCTTTTGGAAGGAGAGGATGTTAGCCGCGTGATTCGTACTGAAGAGGCTGGTGAGCGCGCCTCTCAGGTGGCCGCGCTGCCCAAAGTTCGTCAGGCGCTATTGCAACGCCAGCGCAACTTTTGCCAAGCACCTGGACTAGTGGCGGATGGCCGCGATATGGGAACGATCGTTTTTCCTAACGCTTCCTTAAAAATATTCTTGACTGCATCGGCCTCCGAGCGGGCCCGCCGTCGCCATCAGCAGTTGCAGGAAGCGGGCGTGGATGCTAGTCTTTCGAGTCTTCTAAAGGAGATTCAGGCGCGCGATGCACGCGATATGCAGCGCAACGTGGCTCCACTCAAGCCGGCAGATGATGCCATTACGCTTGATACCACGTGCCTGAGCATACCGGAAGTGGTTGATCAATTGACCGAGTTGCTTTCCCAGCATGGCTTAGCATCCGGCATTTGACTCTCCCTTGCGGCGTTTTTGGATAGGTGTCACGACATGGCAGGGCGCAATACTCACATCGGTGAGCCCGGTCAGGTCTAACCAGCGCTAACACCCCCAAAAGCAGAGTGACATTAGGCCCGTACTCGCTGGTGGTACGGAGAAGGCATTTATGCCTCAACAACGTTGATCACGTAGGAACACCATGAGCGAAAGCTTTGCTGAACTGTTTGAACAGTCTCTTAACGACATTAACATGGAGCCGGGCGCTATCGTTGCGGCCCAAGTTGTCGATATTGACGGTGACTGGGTTACCGTTAACGCCGGTCTAAAATCGGAAGGTCAGATTCCCGCGTCTCAGTTCCGTGACGAGAATGGCGAACTGAACATTGCCATCGGTGACGATGTGCACGTTGCACTTGAAGCTGTTGAAGATGGCTTCGGTGAAACGCGTCTGTCCCGTGAAAAAGCCAAGCGCGCAGAAGCTTGGAAGATTCTGGAAGCCGCCTTCGAGAAAGATGAAGTTGTCAAAGGCGTGATCAACGGTAAGGTCAAAGGCGGCTTCACTGTCGACGTCGACTCTATCCGTGCCTTCTTGCCAGGCTCTCTGGTTGACGTTCGTCCGGTTCGCGATACCGCGCACCTGGAAAATAAAGAGTTGGACTTTAAAGTCATTAAACTCGATCCGAAGCGCAATAACGTCGTGGTTTCACGCCGTGCGGTTCTGGAAGCAGAAAATAGCGCTGAACGTGAAGCGCTGCTGGCAACACTCCAGGAAGGCCAGCAAATCAAAGGTATCGTTAAGAACCTGACCGATTACGGTGCCTTCGTTGATCTGGGCGGTGTTGATGGCTTGCTGCACATCACTGATATGGCGTGGAAGCGTATCAAGCATCCGTCTGAAATCGTGGCCGTAGGCGACGAAGTCAACGTGAAAGTGCTTAAGTTTGACCGTGAGCGCAACCGCGTTTCGCTGGGTCTTAAGCAGTTGGGCGAAGATCCGTGGGTTAACATTAAAGACCGTTACCCAGAAGGTACCAAAGTGCACGCAGTGGTCACTAATCTGACCGACTACGGCTGCTTTGCTGAACTGGAAGAAGGCGTTGAAGGTTTGGTTCACGTTTCTGAAATGGATTGGACCAACAAAAACATTCATCCGTCCAAAGTAGTGCAAGTGGGCGATGATGTTGACGTCATGGTATTGGATATCGACGAAGAGCGTCGTCGTATTTCTCTGGGTATTAAGCAGTGCACTGCGAACCCGTGGGAAACGTTCAATGCCGAGTACAACAAAGGCGACCGTGTATCAGGTACCATCAAGTCAATCACTGACTTCGGTATCTTTATCGGCCTGGAAGGCGGTATCGACGGGCTGGTTCACCTGTCGGATATTTCCTGGACAGATACTGGCGAAGAAGCGGTTCGTAACTTCAAGAAAGGCGACGAAGCTGAAGCGGTTATTCTGTCTATCGACCCTGAGCGCGAGCGTATCTCCTTAGGTATTAAGCAAATGGATTCCGATCCGGTTGCCGAGTACCTGTCGGTTAACGACAAAGG
>RKMJ01000067.1_pt1 | contig 153898 bp, 144 predicted proteins | sample 2174201 | NCBI WGS metagenome assembly RKMJ01 (sample SAMN10236717, study PRJNA505202) | synthetic metagenome | isolation source: mock community containing 12 organisms: Thioclava sp. ES.032, Psychrobacter... | place: USA: Walnut Creek | collected 2015-10-01 | reverse complement strand
TTCGCTAGACGATTGAAGACGCTAAGGGGCCTGACCCCATACGAATTTATCTGCAAAAAGTGGACAGAGGATCCGGAAAGATTCAAAATGAATCCGATCCATCAAATCCCGGGACCGAACAACTAGGGCGCCGCTCTGCGTCCAAACCGGCTCTCATCTGGGCCTTTGAAATATAGCCAGAGAAGAACCTGTCAAACCACCGGACGAGCGTAGAATAGACCCAGATATTGTCCCGCTTGCGGATCCATTTGAGAACCCCCTCTCTCACCGGTGGTTGTGCGTCAACAAGCGTAAGAATGGAGAGAAAAACGGCAAACAGGATGAAAAAGATCGCCGCCCAGATTGCTCCGTTTAAAACAGGAGATCCTTGGGTGATAAAAATACCGCCCAATCCGGCCAGAATAGCACCGATTACACCGGCAATGCCCGAAAGGGAAAAAGTCAAATTCCGAAAGATTGATCTATCTGACATGCGTTTCCCCGTCTTGAAACCAAGACTGCACAGAACGGGAAGATATGGCAAGCCGCGCACACGCAAAAGATGTGAAAAAAGCGGGACTTGCCCGCTTCCTTTAGATGTCTGGTCGTATTTGCTCAGGTCATCAGGCGAGTTGGGCGGGGAAGCCCGCTTCCTCAATGGTCTGGCGCACGGTTTCGGGCGCGGCGGACGAGGTGACTTCCACGGTGCCGCTTTCAAGGTCTGCATTGACCTCGGCGCTGCCATCAACGGCGGTGATTGCCTCCTTGATGGATTTCACACAGCCACCACAGGCCATTTCCTGAACATTGAGTTTGATCATCGGACTGTCTCCTATTCTGTTTGGGCGCACTATACGTCCGGGTTGGTGGCCTTGGCAATGAGGGCCGTGCCCAATCCACCAGCCGCCGCGATGGCCGCAAGACCGGTGCCGCCGCGTTGCTTGAGTTCGGTATAAAGGCGGGTGGCCAGAATGGCCCCGGACGCGCCGACAGGATGGCCGCGCGCAAGCGAACCGCCGCCAAGATTGACGATGTCCATGGGCAGGTCGCCACCGCGCTGGCAGGCAATCGCCTGCACCGCAAAGGCTTCCATAATTTCCGCCACCGTCAGTTCGGAAGGCCGGACACAAGCCTTGCCAAGACAGCCGGTGATCGCCTTGACCGGTGCAAGACCGGGCATAGCCGGATCACCGCCGACCGTGCCGCCGCAGACAATCTCCATCCGAAAACAGGAGAGGGACCGCGCGATCCGTTCCGAAACCACAAGGCAAAAGGCCGCCCCGTCCGCCGCAACGCTCATGTTGGCCGAGGTGATGCTGCCCGCATGCACCGGCGCACGATCGCACAGGCGTTCACTAAGCGGACGGGTGAAGGCATCGGACGCGATCCCGTCGATGGCAACGATATCTTCCAGCCGGTTCTCCATCTGGGCAGCCAGCGCCTTCTTGTGGCTTTCGATGGCGTATAGGTCCTGCTCCTTGCGGCCAACCCCCATATGCTCGGCAAGCGCATTGGCGGCTTCTGCCATATCCGGATCCCGATCCGGCCATGGCGTGAAGGGGGATTGCTCATAAGGCTCCGGTGCAGACCCATCGGCAAAAGTGCGAAACCGCAAGGGACGGCGGGAATAGCTCTCCACACCACCAGCCAGAACAATCTCGTGTCGACCGGAGCGGATCAGCGCATCGGCCAGCATCAGCGCATCAAGGCCGCCCGCACATTGCCGGTCGACGGAAAGCCCGGCCACGGTCTCCGGCAGGCCTGCCGCAAGGGCCGAGACCCGGGCCGGGTTGCCGCCGCCACCAAGGGCGTTCGACAGGATGACTTCCTCCACCGCATCACCGCTTAGCCCGGCATCCGCAAGACAAGCCTTGATCACCGGTGTCGACAACTCGTGACTGGCAAGGTGGGCAAAGGCCCCGCTGCGCGGGGCAACCGGGCTGCGCCTTGCCGCGATGACATAGGACGGAGAGAGAGGGGTCATTGGCACGCTTCCTGTCGTTGCTGAAGCCAGAGTTCGAGTGTCTTGAGATCCGGCTTGCCTGACGCAAGCATCGGCATGGCATCAATGAAGCGGATCTGCCTTGGGGCTGCAAGCGGGCCGAGGGCTGCGCGGCCCAGCGACACGAGCGCTTCGGCCAAAGCCCCATCCGCAATGGAGCCGTCGGCAACCTCGACCACACCAACCAGCACATGTCCGCGCACCCTGTCGGTCTCGGCCAACACGGCGCAAAGCCGCACTCTTGGGTCGGCGAGGAGAACCGCTTCCGCATCTTCCAGAAATACATTCTGGTCAGCGATGGTGACCATGCGGCTGCGGCGGCCTTTGAGGAACAGATTGCCAGTCTCATCCAGCGCGCCCATTTCCCCAACGCTGACCCAGCCATCTTGCCAGCGAGTGTCGCCACTGTCCGGCCCCTCATATCCATCAAACAGGTAAGGGCTTCTGACCCAGATGTCCCCCACACCATCTTGCGCAGGCTCCGATGCTTCCCCAATCCGCAGGTCGACACCGGGATAGGCGCGTCCCACCGAGCCGGCTGGGGTGCTTTCATCCCAGATGGTGATGAAGCTGGTCTCTGATGCGCCATAGAATTCATAAAGCGCGGCCCCGGGAAATCGGCGTTTCAAACCCAAACGGGTTGGTTCATCGAGCTTGCCACCACCGCAGAAAATCAGGCGAACAGCCTCGGCCTCCGCTTTGCCTGTTTTGTCTGTGCTTTTCGTCTCCAGCATCAGGCGTAATTGTGATGGCGTCGCATAAACCACGCTCACCGCGCCCGACTGCAGCACCGCATATTGGCTGCGCGGCTTAAGGCCGGAAAGACAATGGCAGTCAGCCCCCAGATGCATTGCTTCCATCAGACCATAAAGGGTCAGAGAATGGCTCAGGGCTCCGAGCACCGCATAGGTGTCCTCCGGCCCGACACCGAAGCGCGCTGCGGTCACGTCAAAGCTCGCAATCCACGAGGCTGGTCTGCGCCTGATCGTTTTGGCCCTGCCTGTCGAGCCCGAGCTCTGACAATAGAGCCATTGCCCGTCCATTGCATCCTCTGGTGACCGAATAGCAATGCCGTCCGGAGACGCATGGATGCTGTGGCCAAGCGCAATCCCTTTGCACAGCGCATCGACTTGAGCCGACAGGTCGGCGCGATGCGAAGGAATGTGGATCGTGCTTTTGGCCGAACGCCGAAATATGGGTGCGGAACAGGTCTGATGAAACAATTTTGTCAAAATCCAGATATAAATCCTGTATCAGCGTAAGAGGGGCGCGCCAATTGTGTCAATCTAGCCAGATTGATACATTCGGCACGGTTTGGCCTTTGCCTTTCAACGGCAGCCTGGTCAAAATTCCCTTGATTCCGATCAACTTTTTGAGTTTGCCCAACAGTTGGATAACGGCGATGAGTGAAAAAACAGTCGGCATAGCCTTTGGTGGCGGCGGCGCGCGAGGCCTTGCGCATATCTGGATCATGGAAGCGCTGGATGAATTGGGCATCAAGCCGTTTGCTCTTTCCGGCTGCTCCATCGGTGCCCTTGCCGCTGCCTGTTATGGCTCGGGCATGTCCGGGGCCGACCTCAGAACCTATGTGGTCGACCTGTTCGGCAACCGCGGCGAAGTGCTGTCACGCCTTTGGCAGAACCGACCCAAGAGCTTCTCCGAGCTGTTCGCAACGCCCGGACACATCGGCAATTGGGCGCAGTTTGATCCCGAATGGCTCGCCGAGGCTTTTCTGCCGCCTGAGATCAAGCCCGATTTCGCGGATTTTTCCATTCCCGTGACCATGTCCGCGACCAATTATTTCAGCGGTGAAGAAGTGATCATGCGCGAGGGGAGCGTCATGAAAGCCATGGCTGCCTCAATGGCAATACCGGCTTTGTTCCGCCCGGTGTTGATCGGGGATGAGGTGTTGATCGACGGTGGCTGCGTCAATCCCATGCCGGTTGATCATCTCAGGGGCGCGGTGGACATCATCATTGCCATCGATGTGGTCGGCCTGCCGCAAAAGCCTGCTGATGGCAAAGTCGGATCGTTCGAGATGGGGTTCGGTGCAACGCAGATCCTGATGCAGACGATTCAGCGCGAGAAGATGCGTCACGACAAGGTTGATATTCTGGTCCAACCGCTGATCGCCAGTTTCCGTCCGCTCGACTTCCTCAAGGCTGCCGATATCCTTGCTTCCAGCGAAGCAAGCAAGGATGAGGTCAAGCGCTCTTTGTCGCTTTTGATGGAAAGCTGAACCCTTCACCACCGCGATAAAACCCGATGTGGCTGGCTTGCAGAGTGGGGGCCATCTTGACTTCGTGTATATACATGATACCGTGCCGCCATGCGTGATGATGGAAAACAAACTGACATGAGCGTCAACGTGGAAGAAGAATACCCACGGTGCCTGTTCCTCAATACAGTCAAGACAGCCCGGTCCCTGACCCGCAAATATGACCGCACGCTGGCACCATACGGCACCACCTCCATGCAATATTTCGTCATGATGTTCCTGCGCTACAACGAAGGCAGGACAATCAACGAAATCGCCACGCTGATGGATCTTGATCGGTCAACCTTGACCCGCAATCTCGATGGGCTGGTCCGCAAGGAACTGGTTGTCAAAAAACGAGCCGACAAGGGCAATGGCAGGGTCTGCATGTTGACCGACAAGGGTCAGGCTCTGCTCGATCAGCTCATTCCGCTGTGGCTTGAGGCCCGAGAGACCATGAAAACCCGACTTGCTGAACAGGATGTCGACGAATATCGCGCCGTGTTGCACCTGCTCGGCACCATGTAAAATTTTCGCTTTAACGTGTATATACACGAAATATGATGAAAAGGAATGAACAATGCGCAATCTGGAGGAAAGGACCGACGATCCGATCGTCGTCACGGGACTAGGGGCAGTCAGCCCGCTGGGGGTTGGTGTTGCGACAAACTGGAAGCGTCTCATTGCCGGTCAAAGCGGCATTGTCACCAACACCCGGTTCGATACCGCAGACTATGGCTGCAAGATTGCCGGTCTGGTGCCAACCAAACAGGATGACCCGCACGGCTTTGATGCTCTGGATCATATGGACGCCAAGGACATGCGCAAGATGGATCTCTTCATCCAGTATTCGCTGGCGGCAACTGAAGAAGCGTTGGCGCAAGCGGGATGGAAGCCGGAAGATGAGGAGCAAAAAGACCGAACAGCAACGATCATCGCAACTGGTGTTGGCGGTTTTCCTGTGATTACCCAAGCGGTGACAACAGTACAGCAACGCGGCCCGCGCAAGCTTTCACCGTTCGTCGTGCCGTCCTTTCTTGCCAATCTGGCCGCAGGTCAGGTCTCCATCCGTTATGGATTTTCCGGACCGGTTGGCTGTCCGGTGACCGCATGTGCTGCATCCTTACAGGCAATCGGCGATGGCATGCGGCTGATTGCATCAGGCGAAGCGGATGTTGCCGTTTGCGGCGGTGCGGATGCCTGTGTGGATCCGGTATCCATCGGTGGCTTTTCTGCTGCCAGAGCCTTGTCGGTCAGCCACAATGCCGAGCCGCAAAAGGCCTCGCGTCCTTTTGACAAGGGCCATGACGGCTTTGTGCTGTCCGAAGGTGCCGCGACCCTCGTGCTTGAACGATTGAGCCATGCCAGAAAAAGGGGGACTATTCCTCTAGCGATGCTCGCAGGCTACGGCACGACGGCCGATGCCTATCATGTCACCGCTGGTCGTCCGGATGGATCCGGTGCCGCACGATCCATGCGGCTTGCCTTGAAAATGGCCGGAGCCGACGCGGCCGACATCGACTATATCAATGGGCACAGCACCTCAACGCCGGTCGGAGATGCAGCCGAGATCGCCGCGATCCGGTCTGTCTTCCCGCAACGCGGCAAGGATCTTGCCGTCACTTCATCCAAATCGGCTATTGGACATTTGCTCGGAGCCGCTGGAGCCATTGAAGCGGTTTATTCGGTGCTGGCTCTGAGGGAGGATCTGGTGCCGCCGGGCCTTAACATCGACGAGTCGGAAGCCGACGCCGATATCTTCGAGCTTTCGCCCAACAAGGTGACGAAGAAGCGGCTTAACAGCATTCTTTCGAACGGTTTCGGATTCGGTGGTGTCAACGCGGCGCTGGTCATGCGCAAGGTTTCGTGATCAGCGAGGGGAGCCTTGGTGGCGCGACCAACAGCGGGCACGCCCGCAGCACAAATCAGGTGCGGGCGATAATTTCACGGCCAGATACATTGGCAAGTTCACCGCTGATGCCAACCTTGCGCCGTACGAGGAAGCGTGGGCGCCGTGCCGCGAACTGGGCGTGATGGCGGCGCGGTTTGATCGGTCCGGGAGCCAGTCCCGCCGGTACACCGCGTTCCCAGTCGACGGTGACATATCCGTCCGCATCGAGCGGCTGGTGCAGCATCGATAGACCATAGCGTCGAGACCAGCTTTTCCAGTCAACGGCCGCCTCTTCCAGATCGGTGGTGGCCATGACCGGAACCGTCAGATTCGGATCGTCATGGACGAGTTCCAGAATACAGATGAGCGGAGAGCCTTCACGCTTGCCAACGACAAAGCGCGCACCAACGCCCTTGAAATAGGACATGGGAACCCGAACGATCAGCGGCAGACCGCAGGTCAGGATGCTTTCGACAAGGGCATAATCTTCCTTGATCTGCACCATGCCGGGCACCTGACTGCCAAACAGGTCTGCTTCGTCCTGCCCTGCCAGTCTGGCGACTTTCGATCGGATGTCCGAGGATTGGAAATATTTCATCAGGTCGTGGGGGTCGACGCGTGCCGCCCCCTCGATCTGGTAGGAAATGGCTTCCGTGTATTTATGATTGTCGTGACGCCTCACGTGCCTTCTCCTGTGAGCTCCTGTTCGGATGCTTCTTTCTTGATGCCTCCAAGCTAGCAGGAACCATTGTTTATTTGCTTAAGTCGCAGGGTTAAAAAAGCGTGATATTTTATAGGGTTAGGGAATGGTTACCGAGGTGGGAGATTCACTTTTCCCTAACCAATCAAACGACTGGTTGCGTCAATGGGCCAATGCCTTTTTACTTGCTCCGTTTCCTAAGAGCCCCTAAGACTGAGGAATCCGAACGCCTCTCGCGTAATCGATTTCCGGAACCGCAAGCAAAGAGCCTTCATGTCAGACCTTCTCGACCAGTCCGTAAACCTTGAACGAGCCCAACATCTTGTTGAGGCTGCAATCAAAGCCGGCGCAGACTCCGCAGATGCCGTTGCCGCCCGCGCGGTTTCCAGTTCGGTCGGCCTGCGCGACGGAGCGCCTGAGGAGAATGAACACTCGGAGAATGACTCGCTGGCTTTGCGGGTCTTCATCGATGGCTGCAAGGCGTCCATTTCGACCAACACCACATCGGATCCCGAAATTCTGGCCAAGCTGGCAGAACGCGCCGTTGCTATGGCCCGCTTGTCGCCGCGCGATCCTTTCGCACGTCTGGCGGCACGCAGTGACCTGATGGAAAATGACATCGTCATCGACCGCGTCGCTGCGATTGATCCTTATGATCCGAGCATTCCCACCACCGAAGAGCTGCTCAAGATGGCCTATGAGGCCGAAGAGGGGGCGCTGCAAGTGGACGGGGTCACCAAATCGGGTGGCGCCACCGCAGGTCATTTTCTGGGTGGAGCCGTGCTGGCCACCTCGCATGGCTTTGTCGGTGCCTATCTGACTTCGCGCATTTCCTTCTCGGCCACCGCCATTGCCGGGCTGGGCATGAATATGGAGCGGGACTATTCCTTCTCGGCGGCCGTGCACAGAGAAGACCTCAAGGACCCCGCCTATGTGGGGCGCAGGGCAGGCGAACGCGCCACGGGGCGGGTCAATCCTGCCAAGATGGAAACCGGCACCTACGACGTCATTTTCGAGCCCAGAGTTGCCAACTCGCTGATTGGCCATTTGGCTTCGGCCATCAACGGCACCGCGATCGCGCGCCACACCTCGTTCCTGATGGATCGTCTCGGGCGTCAGATTTTCCCCAAAGGCATCAGCATAACCGATGACCCGACATTGGTCCGCGGCCTTGGCTCCCGTCCGTTCGATGGCGAAGGCGTGGATTGCAAACCACTGGCGCTGGTTGAGGATGGCTATCTGAACCAATGGGTGCTCGACAGCGCCACAGCTGCCGAACTGGGCCTGAAGACCAACGGCAGGGCAACGCGCTCCGGTGCAAACCCCTATCCGTCGACGACCAACCTGACGCTTACGCCAGGGTCACAGACCAAGGAAGACCTGATCCGTGGTGTCAAGGACGGGGTCTTTATCACCGACCTCATCGGGCACGGTGTCAACGGCGTGACGGGCGACTACTCGCGCGGTGCTGCAGGGTTCCGTATCCGCAACGGCGAGCTCGCCGAATCCATCTCCGAAATCACCATTGCGGGCAATCTCAGCGACATGTTCGCGCGGATCATTCCTGCGGATGACCTGAATTTCGAACAGGCGGTCAACGCGCCATCCATTCTGATCGAGGGAATGACTGTTGCAGGACGATAAGATGACGCCTTGCGCGGACTATCATGCCTTTCGTGAAGACACCAAGCTCCTTGAACAGGTTGCGCGTGAGGCGGGGGACGTTGCGCTCAAATTCTTCAAGAAGGACCCAGAGGTCTGGACCAAGAAAAATGACAGTCCGGTCACCGAAGCCGATCTGGCCGTCAACAATCTGATTGCAGAGCGCCTCATGGCGGCGCGCCCGAATTATGGCTGGCTGTCCGAGGAAAGCGAAGACAGCGACGACCGCCTCGAGAAGCGGCGGGTCTTTGTCATTGATCCCATCGACGGAACCCGCGCCTTCATTGATGGCGGCACCGAATGGACGATTTCCCTTGCCGTGGTGGAAAACGGCAGGCCGGTGGCCGCCGCTCTTTATGCACCTGTGCGGCATGAAATGTATCTGGCTTCCAAACTGTCAGGTTCAACCCTGAACGGAGCCAGACTGCGCTGTCCGCAACTGCGCACGCTCGAGGGCGCACGCGCCGCCGGTCCGCGTATTGTGATCGACAAGGGGCCGCTGGCCCGGGCCGGGGTTGAAGGGCGTGGCTATATTCGCTCGTTGGCCTATCGCATTGTGATGGTCGGCAATGGTGCGCTTGATCTGGCGCTTGCCCGTGAACATGCCAATGACTGGGATCTGGCCGCCGCTGATCTCATTCTCGAGGAAGCCGGTGGTGTTCTGCGTGACAATGCCAACCAGCCTCTTCGATACAATCGCAAAGACTGTCGCCACGGGTGCCTTTGTGCAGCCGGTCACCCGATTGCGGACCTGATGGCAGCCATCATGCCGGTTCTGCCGTTCCCCAAACGGCACTGAGGGCACTCTTCGGAACTCGACTTTCGCAGTATCTGGGGCATCAATCCCCACATTATGCGCAGTCGACTCTGGCCCTTTCTGTTCTTTACGGATAGATCTGCCAAGGAACAAACCATGTGCCTGTAAGGATGCTGACGAGGCGAACGGCCTCTATTCGTTGACCTCGACAGGCGCGGACTGACCAAAGGACTGGAGAGAGACTATGTCTGAAGAACAGCCAAAACAGCTTTTGCATATGGTGTTCGGTGGCGAACTGACCGATCTGGAAAGCATTGAATTCAAGGATCTCGACAAGCTCGATATCGTTGGCATCTATCCCAATTATGCGACCGCATTCGATGCCTGGAAATCCAAGGCGCAAAGCACGGTTGATAATGCACACATGCGCTATTTCGTCGTCCACATGCATCGTCTGATGGACCCTGAGGAAGAATAGGCGGTTCAGGCGATTGCCCACAAGCGCTTCCCGCGCAAAGGAGGAGGTGCCCATTTCGGCTCACTTCCTGTGACAGAGTGGTGCGTTGCCCTTTCCTTTAAGGTCAAATAGCCCTATATCAGGGCCGCACCCCATTGCACAACTTATGTGCAATGGGGTGCCTGCGGCGTATGGAAAGACCGGGGAAGACGTAAAAATTGCCAGAATTGAAGAAAATCGCCCGCTCGAAGACCGTACTGACCATCGCAGGGCGATTGATTGCGCTTTGGCTCCGGCTTGTTCACCACACCACGCGCATCGTGACCGACTACGACGACGCCTATGACCGGGTACAGGCTGAGGAACCGGTGATCGTCGCGGTCTGGCATGGACAGCATTTCATGATGCCGCTGGTGCGCCGCAAAAGCTTCCGGATGCGTCTTCTGATTTCGCGCTCTGGCGACGGCCATCTCAACAGCGTTGCTGCTGAGAGCCTCGGGGTGGAAGTGGTGCGCGGCTCCGGTGGCCGCAATCGAGCCAAGACCATGACAAAGGGCGGCATCGCGGCGCTGAAGAACCTTGTCTCCTCTCTTGCAGAAGGCGTGAATGTCGGAATGACGGTCAACGTGCCGAAAACCGGTGCGCGCCAGTGCGGCCTCGGCGTTGTCACGCTGGCCAAGCTTTCGGGCCGTCCTATCGTGCCCATCGCCTACGCATCCTCCTGCCGAATTGATCTCAACACGTGGGACAAGGCTTCGATCAACTTGCCGTTCGGCAAGGCAGGGTTCGTGATTGGCGATCCGATCTATGTTGATCACGATGCTGACGCGGACGCCCTCGAAGAGGCACGCAAGACCGTGGAGGCGCAGCTCAACGCCGTGACCGACAGAGCATATGGCAGCCTGCGTTCTAAACGTGGGTGAAGCTGCTTGACGCGGGATGCATTTGGTCATGACCAGCGCGAGGCCTTCTTGAGGTGCTAGGCGCTGTTTCAATGTGTTTATCCATTGGTAAATATAGCATTTTTTACAAAAAAATATTCAAAATACTGGGAATTTATCCCTGTTGCCGAAAAAAGGAATCTCTAAATCCCCACCGAGATGGTATAGGTGCGAAAAGGTTTGTAGAGCCCCGTGCAAACATGGACCCGCATCCGGGTTGGCAGAACAGTCTTATTATCTTTGAGGGCAGCAAGGTGCGCGTGTCTGGCGCATCGTGTCAGCATAGCATTGTTTGATCGGGATGCGGCCCTGCTTCTGCCATCTTTAGCCCATAAGCCGCCCACTGGATAAACGGAACGGAACAGAACAGGTATGGACTGGTCAGGACGCATCGCACTTTCGGCATATCGCACTGCTGGTTATGCCTTCAGCCCGATCGTTCCCCTGTTTCTGACATTGCGGGATTCGCGCGGCAAGGAGATCCGGGCAAGGCGGAACGAGCGCTACGGCAAAGCCTCCTTTGATCGTCCCTCTGGCCCGTTGGTCTGGGTGCATGCGGCATCGGTGGGCGAAACCAATGCCATCATTCCGCTCATCGAGCAGATCGTCGAGACCGGAACGCGGGTTCTGCTGACAACCACCACGGTGACATCTGCCCAAGTTGCCGAGCAGCGCTTGCCGAAAGGCGCGATGCACCAGTTCGTTCCGCTCGACATTCTTCCTTTCGTGAAGCGTTTTCTGAACTTCTGGCAGCCTGACCTCGCCCTGTTTGTCGAGTCAGAGCTTTGGCCCAATATCATGACCGAGCTCAGCCACCGGGACATTGCTTTGATCATCGTCAACGGGCGCATGTCCGAGCGATCCTACGAACGCTGGTCCAAGTTTCCCTTTGCGGTGCGGCAAATGTTCGGCAATGTGCCTTTGTGTCTCGCCCAGACCGAAGAGGACCGCACCCGATACCTTCAGCTCGGGGTGGCCAATGTGGAAGTGACGGGCAATCTCAAGTTCGATGTGCCGCCGCCCGCCGCCGACGAGCAGGAGCTTCGGACCCTGCGCGAAGTGATCGGCAGCCGGCCCGTCTGGATCGCCGCGAGTACGCATCCCGGAGAGGAGCGCCTGCTGGCTCAGGCTCACAAGCGCATGGCGCAACGCATGCCCCAGCTCCTCACGATCATCGTGCCGCGTCATCCCGAAAGGGGCGAGGAGATCGAAAGGGAAGTCAAGCTGCTGGTCCCCAACGTTCAGCGCCGCTCCGTTGCACCGGGCCTTAATCCCCAGACCAGCGTCTATCTTTGCGACACGCTGGGAGAACTCGGGCTTTTTTACCGCTTGTCACGGGTTGCCTTCGTCGGTGGGTCTCTGGTGAACCATGGCGGGCAGAATCCCATTGAACCCGCCCGCCTCGGCTGCGCGATCCTGCATGGGCCTCATACCGGCAATTTCGGCGATATCTACGAGGCTCTTGACCGGATTGGCGGGGCCGAACGCCTCAATTCCGAGCGCGATCTCATCCAGACTCTGGCGCGTCTCTTCTCCTCCTCCGCCGAGGTGCACAGGCGTTCGGAACTGGCACGTCAGGCCCTGCGCCCCTTTGCTGGGGCGCTTGATCGGACAATGATGGAGTTGACGCCGTTTCTCAATCCGCTCAAGATCAATGCGGAACTGAATCGCGCCAACACCGATGCAGGGTTTCGCGCACCTTAAGGAGAAAATCGGACATGAAGGCTCCAGGTTTCTGGAAGGAGCGGGGCATGCTTGCCTGGCTGCTCTATCCCGTCAGCTTTCTCTATGGCCGTATTTCTTTATCCCGATTCAACAAACCGGCTCGCTACAAGGCTCACCTTCCTGTGCTTTGTGTTGGCAATCTGGTTGCCGGTGGAGCGGGCAAGACCCCGATGGTCATCGCAATCGGGGCTGCTGCCCGCGCGATCGGACTGTCCCCCATTTTCCTGACACGCGGCTACGGCGGAACCGAGGGCGGCCCCCTGAAGGTCGATCCCAAGACGCACCGTGTCCGGGATGTCGGTGATGAAGCCTTGCTGCTCGCGCGGATCGGGCCGACCATCGTGGCCAGAGACAGGGTAGGGGGCGCCAAGTTGGCCGAGGACGTCGCCTCAAGCGGTGACGGTGGCGGTATCATCATCATGGATGACGGGTTCCAGAACCCCTATCTCTACAAGGATTTGACGCTCGTGGCGGTCGACGCACAGCAGAGCATCGGCAACGGCTTTGTCCTGCCTGCCGGTCCCTTGCGCGCTCCGCTGCTGCCACAGGTGCGCCGGGCGGATCAGTTCATCGTCATCGGCGAAGGGGAACGGGCACCGCGCCTCAGGCAGTTGGCGGCAAAGCTTGGCAAGGCATCCAATCATGCAAGCCTGCGCCCCGGCAAGTGCAATCTTCTGGGCGGTACGCACGTTCTTGCATTCTGCGGTATCGGACGCCCGGAGAAATTCTATCATACGCTGGATGAGCTGGAACTGGAGCGGGTCGACCAGATGGAGTTTGCTGACCATCACCCCTACACCGAGGCGGAAGCCGAAGCCATTCTCAAGCGGGCCAAGGACCAGAATCTGTCCATCGTGACCACGGCCAAGGACCACGTCCGTCTCGTGGGGTTGGGTAAGGCAGGTGACAAGCTGGCACGCAAGGCCCATGTGGTCGAAGTCAACATGGTCTTTGACGACCGGGCTTTTCCGCGACGGGCCATCGAACAGGCGCAGCGCAAATTCTCGCGCCGCTAAGGTATCCGTTCGGCCCATCCCGAGCATCCCGAGCCTGAGCCTTAAAGGTCGCTCAGGCCTTCATGGCTTTCTTCTCGGCTTCATAGGACGCTGCGGCATCCACATAGGGCTCTTGGCGAGCGACAGACCAGTATTTCAGGTCTTCAAGCGCAATGGGGCGACCTGTAACGGCACAGGTGACAAAGGTGCCGCCGGACAAGATCTGGTAGTCCGCGTCCAGATAGCGGATTTTGGCTTCCTTGCCGGAGCTTGGCAGTGTGATCATAATCTTCTCTTGGCTCCTGATCGTCAGTGTCTGTTGTTCGTTTGCGTTCTTTCTAGCGCCATGGAGCTTTGTTGACCAGCGCTGTGATGCGAAAAGTCTCGCCAATGAACATGGTTGGCCAGCCTTTAATGCGCATCACATGTTGGCCTTGCCCGAGGAGAGTGGCGATAGCGCCCGCTGCGAATAGTAATCCCCGGGCCCCTCTGATCCGTCCGGATCAATATCGGCCTTTTTGCGGCTGATGACATAAAAGCACGTCAGGATCGCAGCAAGACCGAAGACGCAGTTGCCGATTGCCTGTCCCAACAGCGCCCCTTCAGCTCCGGCAAGATGGGTCCCCAACATGACGGGAGGGATCGTGCCAATCGTCGCGCGGCCCCAGTTGAACCCGGTGGAATAGGTCGGATACCCAAGATTGTTGAACGCGGCATTGGTGACAAACAGGAAGCCCAGAAAGATGCCGCTTGGCGCTATCCAGGTGCAATAGTAGCGCACGAACTGCGCGGTGTTGCCTTCGGCACCAAAGGCCATGACGATCCAGCCCTGCGCGACAAACAGGATAAGCCAGACGAGTGTCGTATATCCCAGAATGAAATACATCGAGGATTTGAGGGTTTCCTTGACGCGGTCCATCTGCCCGACCCCCAGATTTTGCCCGAAGATCGGCCCGACCGAACCGGACAGGGCAAAGAGCGCGGTATAGGACAGCGGAATGATCCGCCCGACAATCGCCCAGCCTGCGACCACTTCGTCGCCATAAGGCGCGATAGCCATCGTCACATAGGCATTTCCGACCGGCGTGGCGACATTGGTCAGAATGGCGGGCAGGGCAATTGGCAGCAGAACCTTCCAATGCTCGACAACCTCTTTGAGGCTGCGCGGCAGGTGTACCAGATTATGCAGATAAACAGCGCCCCGCAAACCGACGCCGATCATCACCAACCGCGACAGAACCGATGCGATAGCCGCGCCTTCAACGCCCATATCAAACCCGAAAATGAAGATCGGGTCGAGAATCGCCGAGGCAAAGCCGCCCGAAAGGGTAACGAACATCGAGCCTTTCGCATCACCACTGGCGCGCAGAAAACCGGCCAGCATCATGGAAATGCCGAGCAGCGGCAGGGAGGGAATGACGATGGACAAGAAACCCACGGCGACGGTGTGCGCCTCACCGGCGGCACCAATCAGGGTCAGCAGCTCGGGAATGAACATGTAGATCGAGCTCGCCAGTATCGCCATGAGGCCAAGCACTGTGAGCAGGGCGCTCCCGGCTCGTCGTCTTGCCAGTTCCTTGTCTCCCGGCCCAAGGGCCCTCGCCACGATGGCCGAGCCACCGATGGTCATGCCGATGCCCACCGCGTTGTTGAAGAACATGATCGTTGCGGAATAGCCGATCGCCGCCGCCAATTCAGTTTCGCCCAACAGAGAGATATAGAACAGGTTGGCAAAGTCCACGGAAAAGACAGCCAGAAGGCCGACCGATCCCGCAGCCGTCATGGTGACGACGTGGTGGAAGATGGATCCGGTGACGAACTTGCCGCGTTGAGCGGCGGTTTGGGGAGACGGTTGCTCTTTTGAACGGGAGTCTTCGGGCTGCGTGTCCTCAGTTGTCATATACCATCCTGTGGGGTCTATGCCGGAGCGCGCGGGCGCTGACGGCTCAAGGCCTCTTTCGAGACAGCTTTATACATCTTTGGCGGGCAGCATATCCCTCAATCGCCGAACAATCCAATGTATCGGGTGACAAGGGCCATAAAAACAGTTGGGCATGTCGGATGACATCGTCACCTGGCATGCCCGTCGTAGAGAGTAGATCATCAATATAGACGCGTCTGGGCAAAATAAAAAGAGGCAAGAGCCTTGTTATCTATGCTCATTCGCGATGGCAGATAAGATAAAGCCGCATATGCAGCTTTATCCCTGCAATCCCTGATCAGACCCGATCAGTGGCGAACTTGCCTGACGCTTTGCCGCGATTTTCCTTGCGCCCCTTGGGGTGGCCTTCGCCATTGCTGCGTTTGCGACCGTCAAACCGTCCTTCGCTGCGCCCTTCTGTGCGCTTGTCAAACCGTTTGTTGCCGCCACGTCTGCGATCATCATCGCCCTGAGTGTTTTTCTTGCCCCGCGGCGCGCCGCGCCCTGAAGAGCCGAGCAATTGTTCGGGACGGTCACCGATTTTGGTGATGCGCAGGCTTTTCTCGCCGGTTCCTTCGGTCTCGGTGATGTCTTCAAAGCGATCCGCAACATCGGGAGCCAATTCGAAGATGGTCTCGCCATCAAGAATGCGGATGAAGCCGACTTTCTTTTTGGAGAAACCGCCAACACGGCAGATGAGCGGCAACAGCCAGCGCGGCTCTGCACGGTGCTTGCGGCCCGCATTGATGCGGAACCAGATGCCGTTCTCGAAGTCGTTGCGTTCGCGGGGCTCACGTTTCTCATCGCGCGTCTCGATGATGTCGGAGACATCCTCGGGCGCTTGATAGTAAGCTTGCTGGGTCGACAGGAAAGCGGCTGCAATCTGTTCTGCGCCATAAGTGGACAGCAGCGAGCGCGCCAATTCCATCGTAGCGTCGTCATGCCCGGTCGTCAGTGCCTCATGGGTGAAGATGCGGCTCTGGTCCTGACGCACGATATCGTCGATGCTCGGAACCGGACCCCAGTGCACACGCACATTGGCGGTTTTCAGAAGGCGGTTAATGACGTGGCGCTTGTTGTGCGGGACGATCAGTGCGCAAGCACCCTTGCGGCCTGCGCGGCCTGTTCGGCCCGAACGGTGCAGAAGGGCTTCCGCATTGTTGGGAAGATCCGCGTGGATCACCAGATCGAGGTTCGGCAGATCAATGCCGCGTGCCGCAACATCGGTCGCGACACAGACACGGGCCCGGCCATCGCGCATGGATTGCAGCGCATGGGTGCGTTCCGTCTGGCTCAACTCGCCGGACAGCGCCACAACGGCAAAGCCGCGGTTGCTGAGGCGTGAGGAGAGATGGCGCACCATTTCGCGGGTTGCGCAGAAGATCATGGTGCTCGGCGCTTCGTGGAAGCGCAGCACGTTGATGACGGCTCTTTCCTTGTCTTTGGCCGAAATCTGATGGGCGTGATAGTCGATGTCAGCATGCTGCTGGCGTTCTTCTGCCGTGCTGATGCGCAGGGCATCGCGCTGATAGGTCTTGGCCAGCTGCGCAATGGGACGCGGCACGGTTGCCGAGAAGAGGAAGGTCCGGCGTTCCTCGGCTGCCGTTGACAGGATGAATTCCAGATCCTCACGGAAGCCAAGATCGAGCATCTCGTCTGCTTCATCGAGAACAGCGACGCGAAGCCATTTGAGATCAAGCGTGCCGCGTTCGATATGGTCGCGCAAACGCCCCGGCGTCCCGACGAGGATGTGACAGCCACGCACCAGATCGCGCCGTTCGCTGCGGATATCCATGCCGCCGACGCAGGATGCAATGATGGCACCGCATTCGGCGTAAAGCCAGGTAAGCTCTTGTTTGACCTGAAGTGCAAGTTCGCGGGTTGGTGCAATCACCAGAGCCAGAGGCTCCGCTGCACGGGGAAGGGCACCTTCTTCGTCCAGCAGGTTTTCGGCCATGGCAAGGCCAAAGGCAACCGTTTTGCCCGAGCCGGTCTGAGCCGAGACGAGAAGGTCGCGGCCCTTGGCTTCGTCTTCGATAACAGCCGTCTGAACAGAAGTGAGATTTTCATAGCCACGCGCAGTCAATGCACTCCCGAGAGCGGGATGCACAGCGTCGAATTGAGTCATAGAGAGACTTTCCGGGATGTCCACGCCGAACCAAGGGTCCGGCTTTTCAAAAAATAATCCCGCGTCTCGAAGCCCTACCCCAAAACGACAGGTCGGTCTGGCCACCTGTCATCAATCAATCGGCTACTGTTGCACGGGGTGAGCGCTCCTTCTATAGCAGGCTCGCCGAAAGGTCAATTCTTGCCCGGCTGTTTTATGAGTTATTCAGGCTCGCAGCTTCAATGAGGCTGCCGAACCGATTCTCTCCTCACATCTTCAAAGCGCCTCAAAAGGGCCTAGGTGGGACGGGTGAAGTACGCAAGGAGCGGTGATGCGACCTTGGGAGCGCTGCTAAAAGGAAGGGAATGCTCAACAATTGGTAAAAAAGTGGCGTTGATTCACCTGGTGTTAATCTAAATAGGGAGAATCAAAGGGGTCATTGCTTGAACGAGTTTGGATTTCGCCATGGCTACAAATTATACCACGCTGCGCGCAAGGCTCTCTTGCGCCGTACCTCTTCTTATGCTCGGCACGGTTCTGCCTGCACAGGCGGATAATGTCTACGACACACTGATGGCAGGCGGCTATTCCGACGCCAGCTATTGGGATATCTCTCTAGGGGGAGGGCTGTTTGTCACCCCCGAATATGAGGGCTCCGAGCACTACAAGGTCATGCCCGTCCCCTTTGTCAGCATCGTCTGGAACGACACGTTGTTCTTCGATGTCCGCAAGGGATTGGGCATTAATGTCTTTTCGCACAACGGCTTCAAGCTGGGCACGGCCCTTGGCTACAATTTCGGTCGCAAGGAAAAGGACAGCCGCTCCGAATTGAACGGACTGGGCGATATTGATGGTGGCCTCAACGCCAAGGCGTTCATCGAATATGATGCCGGACCGGTCAAGGCCTACAGCAACGTGACCAAGTATTTCGCCGGCTCCAAAGGTGTGAGCGGCGAATTCGGGATCAAGACCTTCATACCGCTGGCCATGGTTGGCGGTGCGGATGCCGGTGCAGTGCGCCCCGACCCCAATGTGCCCGGACACGGCATGACGGGGCCAGCTCTGAGCCTTGGCATGTCTGCCGAATGGGCCGACAAGGTCTACATGAAGGAATATTATGGCGTAACAGCCACCCAGTCGGCACGCTCGGGCAAGTCGGTGTTTGGCGCGGCCGCGGGCTTCAAGGCCCTGGGCGTCGAGGCTGGACTCTATAAGCCGGTCGGCCCCAATCTTCTGCTCGGCACCACGATCAAATACAAGCGTCTTGTTGGCGATGCAGACAAGAGCCCGGTTTCAAGCACCAGCAACCAGATGTCTGGATCGGTGTTCGCAACCTACAGCTTCTAGCCGATCGGGCGCAGAATGACAGGCGGGGAAGGGGGCTTTTCAAGCGGGCGGTGTCCCGCAAGGAAAGGTTCAGCTTCCCCGTTCTTTTTCAATGGCAAGCTTGGTGCGCAAGTCGGCGATCTGTTGCTCGATCGCCCTGCGGGCGAGCGGATCATCCGTTTCGGTCATGCGCGTCAGCAAGGCTTGCAATTTGCCATTGAGCAGAACGAAGGCGGGCTTGCCACCTTGCTCGCGCATCACGCGGGCGAGGGTATCCTCGGTGCTCTCGGCCAGATTGGCTATGGGTTTTCCTGCGTTGGGCAGATCTGAAAGATCGCCCTTTTCCATTGCTTCCCTGATGCGCTCTTCAATCACATGTTCAAGCGGATGGCCCATGGCGGCGATATCCCTGACGTTGGACGGATACCAAAGTGTTGGGCCAATGCCCGGTCTTGTCAAGAAACGTGCACATCAAGGAGCCGTGATCGACCCGGCCAGAGCCAAATTTAGCGCCAGTGCTAGAGCAGGCTGCGCATCAGCAACATGAGATTCTTCGGATTTTCGCCGATCCTGCGAATGGCATACGGCCACCAATCTGAACCGAATGGCAGATAAAGCCGGATGGCTTCGCCTCTTCGCGCCAGATCAGCCGCCACATCATCCCGTGCCCCATACAGCATTTCGAATTCGTAGGAGCCTTTCGACCAGCCCATTTCAGCCGCTTTCTCGATGACATAGGCGTGGATTTCGTGATCGTGGGTTCCAAACACCGGGCAAAAATCATTGTCACGGGCTTCCTTGGACAGCATCAGGTCAATGAGGCGGTAGTAGTTGGCCTTGACGGCCCGCTCACCGACGTAGGCGATGTTACCGCCAGCCACAAAAGCCCCCTTGACCAGACGCACTCGACCGCCGCGCGCAATGACCGACACCAGATCATCAGCAGTACGCCTGAGATAGGCCTGCAGGGTCAGGGCGACAGGAAACCCTTCATCAGACAATGCGTTGTGTAGGTCGACCGTCTGCCCAACAACGCTATGATCTTCCATGTCGATCATGATGCAATGAGCCCCCGGGCGGCTGTTGACAGCCTTTTTGAGCGCTTTGCAGAGTGGGCGAAAGGCGGCAGCGCCGCTGTTCCAGTCGATGGAGCAGCCGACCTGCGTCGGATCGACAGAGATGTTGCCCTCAATCGGTGCCTTTTCGATCAGGTTGATCAGGCTCTGCAGTGCGTTAATGTTTTGTTCTACCAGCTTTGGGCTGTCTACATACTCACCCAGATAGAAAAAGGAGCTGCTGATCCCTTGCTCGGCCAGCCGAACGGCACAATCCATCGCTTCGACGGCATTTGCCCCTCCGACATAACGCTTGGCAAGCGCAGTCGTACTCCTGTTATTTTGCATGAATGACTTCATGGCCTGAGATCGCGCAAGAGCGATCATCCCGGCCTGCCAGGTTCTTCTCAATTTGCTATCCCCCAATTGTAGCAAAGATCAGAAACTGTGTCGCAATTTGCATAGCCTTGCAAGCGCTTCCTTCTATCGAGCGCATGACTGAAGACGCCTCAAGACAAGAGATGAGACGTGTTTGCAGTGTCTTGGCGACATTGCCCAGCGACAGGGCATCAAGGCACACGCTCGTCTAGCGACCGCTGGTTCACACGCCTTTGATGTCGATTTGCCTGTGCGCAAGTGTCGCAGCTAGCATGAGACGGAAAGCGGCAGAGGGAAGACGAGCACGAGCGCTGCCGTCAGATCGGCACGGCGAGTGGACTGCGTGCCGCACTGCTGGCGCGAACGCGATTCTGAAGACAGCGCGCCTCGCCTGATCAGGTTCGGGTGCCGCCGACCGTGATGCCGTTAAGACGCAACGTCGGCTGACCGACACCCACCGGCACACCCTGACCCTGCTTGCCGCAGGTGCCAATGCCGGTATCAAGCGCGACATCATTGCCGATCATCGAGATCCGTTTCATCGCTTCGGGGCCATTGCCGATCAGCGTTGCGCCCTTGACCGGCGGACCGATCTTTCCATCTTCGACAAGATAGGCTTCGGTGCAGGAGAAGACGAACTTGCCCGAGGTGATATCGACCTGACCACCACCGAAATTCACCGCATAGAGGCCATTTTTGACCGATTTCAGAATTTCTTTGGGGTCGTGATTGCCCGCTTCCATGAGCGTGTTTGTCATGCGCGGCATGGGCAGGTGCGCATAGGACTGGCGGCGGCCATTGCCGGTCGATGAGGTGCCCATCAGGCGACCATTCTGCCGATCCTGCATGTAGCCCACCAGAACGCCATCCTCAATGAGGGTGGTGCGCTGGGTCGGGGTGCCTTCATCGTCGATCTGCAAGGAACCACGTTTGCCTGAAAGGGTGCCGTCATCAACGACCGTGACGCCTTTTGCCGCCACCTGCTGGCCCATCAACTCAGAAAAGGCCGAACTCTTGCGCCGGTTGAAATCCCCTTCAAGACCGTGGCCCACCGCCTCATGCAGCAGGACGCCAGGCCAGCCGGGCCCGAGCACCACATCGAGTTCGCCTGCCGGTGCGTCGACGGCTTCCAGATTGACGAGGGCCTGACGGATTGCTTCATCGGCAGCATTTTGCCAGCCACCTTCAAGGCCATTGTCCTTGAGATAGAATTCATAGGAATCCCGACCGCCAAAGCCGTGACTGCCTGTCTCTTTGCGCGATCCTTCGCCCACAACAACGGAGATATTGATCCGCACGAGAGGGCGGAAATCTTCAACCAGTTCGCCCGTGGCGCGCAGGATCGCAACCCGTCGCCAGCCGCCTGACAGGGACGCGGTGACTTGCCGCACGCGAGGATCCTTGTCGCGCGTATAGGCATCGATTTCCTCGAGCAGGGCGATCTTTGCACCCAGTGCCATGTCGTCGACCGGATTGATGGCTTCATAGAATTTGTGATTGGCCCGCGGCGGGGGCCCTGCTACGATGCCGCTGTAGCCTTTTGCAACATTGCGCACGCTGTCGGCGGCCCGACGCAGCGCATTCATGTCCATTTCGCCCGAATGGGCATAGCCAGCCAGTTCTCCAGCAATAGCGCGCATGCCAAACCCCTGACCGGTATCGAAGGCAGAGCTTCTCAGGCGACCATTGTCGAAGATGAGGCTCTCCGACTGGGTTTGCTCGAAGAACAGCTCGCCGTCATCCGAGCCCTGAATTGTATCAGCCAGAAGACGCCGCAATTCTTCCTTGTCGAGCCCGTAGCTGTTGAGCATATCGCCGCCTTGTCCCAGCACGAGACTGCTGGCGGGCGCGATGGCTTGTAGGGAGGCTGGCAGGGCGGAGGAAAAGGAATGCATGATGTGTCCGGGTGCTTTGTTGCAATTCTGTGAACTCCAACTAGACATAAGGGTCTTGGCGCTGAATATCCAGAAAAACCTTTAGCCCGATCGACTTCAGATGCAGTAAAATTTCTTTGATCCCCACTGTTGAATGCGCCTATGTTCACGACTTCGTTGCCTTTTTTCAGACATGGTAAAGGAACTTTGAATCGAAAGAATCCATTAACCCTACCCAGATACACTTGGAAACATTCAAAGGAGGTTCTGTGTATGTTTGTGTCGTCCGGGTTTGCTCCAATTTTCCGCATCAGCGAAAAAGATGCCGTTGACATCATGGTCAAACGGTTCGATGTGGACAAAAGCGGCGATCTGAATGTCGATGAAGCACAGAGTGTTCCCATCCTCAGCCGCGCCAACTTCGAGGTTGCAGATACCTTTGGCGATGGAAGACTGACCAAGGATGAATTTGTCAGCTATCTTACGGACATGAAAATGCAGATCGCCAAGGGTACAAGTCAGTCCCCGGCTTCTCTGCTGTTCGGCGGTAGCAGCATCAACGAATCCACCTTCTCGGAAATCATTGAGGACGGCAAGAACCGGCAGTCCAAGATGACCTTCATCAACTATATGAACAAGCTGACCGATGACTACGAAGCAGCCCAGCAGTTGGGCAAGGGCGGCGCAAAAGCCCTCGACAAGTCTGCCTGATCGAGCTTCGTATGTTCCGTTCTCCCTGACCGTTTTGCACAAATTAGCCCTTGCATCCTGATGCGTGGTCGCCGACATCTTGAAGTCCGTGACAATTGGCAACAAGGGATTCGAGACGACCGACATGACGGCCACCCACTTCCCCACTGGATCAGACACAAAATCGAATGGCCCGAATGCGAAGGCGCTGCTTGCATGGTACGACCGCCATCATCGCGAGCTGCCGTGGCGCGTCAGCCCTCGCGATGCTGATGTGGGTGTCATCGCCGATCCCTATCATGTCTGGATGTCCGAAATCATGTTGCAGCAGACAACGGTCGGAGCGGTCAAAAGCTATTTCGAGAAGTTTCTGGCGCTTTGGCCGACGGTAGACGATCTGGCCGCAGCCGATGAGGACGATGTCCTGAGGGCTTGGGCTGGCTTGGGGTATTATTCCCGTGCCCGCAATCTGCACAAATGCGCCTGTGTCGTGGTCGATGACCATGGTGGACGCTTTCCTCAGACCGCTGCAGAGCTCAAGCAATTGCCCGGTATCGGGGATTATACCTCCGCAGCGATTGCCGCTATTGCTTTTGACGAGCAGGTTCCGGTGGTGGATGGCAACATCGAGAGGATCATTTCGCGCCTCTATCGGATCCACGAGCCTTTGCCTGCAGCCAAGAAACCCATACGGGCCCGGATGGCAGACCTGATGCCCAAGGACCGTCCGGGCGATTTTGCCCAGGGCATGATGGATCTGGGCGCGAGCCTTTGCAGCCCCAAAAAGCCCGCCTGTGCGCTTTGTCCCTTCACCGGATTGTGCGAGGCCGAGCGCATGGGCGATATGGAAGCCTTTCCCGTCAAGGCGGCCAAAAAGCAAAAGCCGATCCGGCGTGGTGCGGCTTTTCTCATTGTGCGTGAGGATGGTGCTGTCTGGATGCAAAAACGAGCGCCGCGTGGCCTGCTTGCCTCCATGACCGAAGTGCCAACGACCAACTGGTCAGATAAGCGGGAAGGGGAGGCTTTTGATCCTGCCTCCGCGCTCGACGTTGCCCCGTCCGGTCTCGAGTTTCGCAAGCGCACCGGGCAGGTGACGCACACATTCACCCATTTCCATCTCGAACTGGATGTTTATGAGGCCAAAAGCGAGCATAACAGCCCCACGGACAAGGGCTGGTGGTCTTCGCCTGAGGAGTGGCAGGATGAAGCCTTGCCAACCGTCTTTCGAAAAGTGGTTCAACTGGCCGGCTGAGCACCATAGGCGCCAAGGAAGGCCGCAACTGCATAGTCGACGGCTTCATCAAAGGTCACATGCGGTTCGCAGCCATACCGTAATGGCTCGAGAATGCCGCTTTCCAGGAGCCCTTTTAACTGTAGACTGGCCACGAGCGCAGAAGGGGCCGACAGCGCTCCCTCATCCAATTTGGCCGTCATGAAGTGTTCGACGCGCCGCCAGCCTTTTTGAGAACCGTTCTTGTACAGCTCCGGGCCGAGATCCTCGGAGAATTTCTGCGTCATGGCATTCTGGCCAAGGGACATGACTTCCGGCGTTGTAACGAACGTCAGATAGGCATGCCCGAACTCATGAAGCACGGTTTTAAGATCAGCATCATGTCGCGTCTCGAGGGCATCAAATACCTGGGAGCCATATTCTTCCAGAGCGTCGGTCAACACGGCGGCGAACAATTGTTCCTTGGATTTGAAATAGCCATAAAGCGTCGCCTTCGATCCGCCCAGTGCCGCTGAGATCGCCGACATGCTGGCTTCGTGATAGCCCATCTCTCCAAAGATCTTTGTTGCGACGGCGACAATCTCCTGCCGCTTTTCGTCCGTTTTGACGCGCATTAACCCATCCTTCTATTCGTGAACCTAAGTGTACAGTTTTGGCTTGACGAGCGCAAGCTCAGAAGCTAATAACGCTTCAAAATAGTACCGTACAGTACGGTTAAGTATTTATCCCGAATGTCTGGATGATCTGATCATGTCGCTTTTCAAACAAGAGTTTTCGCGCACCAAGCCGTTGGTCTTGTCCCTCATATGCCTACTGGCTGGCTGCGCTATTCCTCCCAAGGAAGGCGACCTGGCGCACATCAAGCCCGTTACCGCCTACCAAACGGACGGGGCACTCAAATCAGGTCTTGCTGCGTGGCCGTCGGATCACTGGTGGCGGGTCTATGGTGATGCACAACTCTCCGAACTGATGGAAGAGGGCCTTCTTGGTGCAAATGACATGCGAATCGCGGCCGCACGCCTCAAGCTTGCGCGCGCAAAGACCGGCATGACCAAGTCCAGCCTGCTGCCGTTCGTCAATGCACAGGCAACCGCCAAACAGGAACATCAGAGCTACAATTATCTGATGGATGAAGCGTTCGTGCCCAAGGGGTGGAACGATGCCGGGATCGCATCTCTCAACTTCAACTGGGAAATCGACTTCTGGGGTAAGAACCGTTCGGCTCTTGCTGCGGCAAAGGGCGAGCAGCAGGCCGCCGAGGCCGAAGCTGCCGCAGCTCGTCTCGCCATTTCGTCCGGTATCGCGGGCACGTATGCCAAGATAGCCGCTCTTTATGCCAGCCGTGACGCTGCCATCAATGCCTTGCGTGTTCGCAAGTCGACGGTAAAGCTCATCCAGTCGCGCTTCGATCAGGCACTTGAAAACGAAAGCGCACTCGAACGCGTCAAGTCGTCCGAGCAAAGCACCCGCGCTCGCCTTGCCGCAATCGACGAGGAGATCGGTCTCGCACGCAACCAGATGGCGGCTCTGCTTGGCAAGGGGCCGGATCGTGGACAGTCCATCAAGCGACCGAAGGTGCGCGGCGGGCGTTACTCCGGCTTGCCAAAGAACCTGCCGCTCGACCTGATTGGACGGCGTCCGGATGTGGTCGCGGCACGCTTGCGAGCGGAAGCGGCTCTCAGCCGGATCGACGAAGCCAAAGCATCGTTCTACCCGAACGTCAATCTGGTCGCCATGATCGGCAAGCAGTCACTGGGGCTGGATTTGCTGACCCGCACCAATTCCACCCTTGGCTCGGTTGGTCCTGCTGTCTCCCTGCCAATTCTGGACGGAGGGCGCTTGCGTTCCAGCTACCGCATGGCCAGAGCCAGTCACGATCTTTCGGTTGCGACCTATGACCAGACACTGGTTCAGGCGCTCAAGGATGTGGCCGACGCTGTGGTCAGTAAACGCCAGTTGCGCAAACGCCTTTACGCGACGCAGAAGTCCGCCGAAGCCGCCAGAAAAGCCCACGATCTTGTCAAGCAGCGCTACAATGGCGGGCTTGCCACATATCTTGAAGTCCTAGCCGCAGAGGACGCCATGATTGGTGCCCGCAGTGCAACCGCAGCGTTAAGAGCACGCAGTTTTGCCCTCGATGTGCAAATGGTCCGTGCGCTTGGTGGAGGCTTTCGCAAAATGGAGACAAACAAGTGAACAAAATGAGTGACATTGCGATCAAGTCTGACGAAAAAAACGTAACGGCCCTGCCGGGAAAGGCCGATACGGCCTCGCATGAACCTGACAAGAAGGCAAAGCGCGGGCCTTTGTTCCTTGGCCTTATCGCTGCTGTCGCCATCGTTGGCGGCAGCTACTATGCCTATGATGTGCTTTATGCCTCCAAGCATGTGGTCACAGATAACGCCTATGTCGGGGCGGAGATTGCCAACATCACACCGATGATCGCCGCACAGGTGACCGAGGTGAAAGTCGCCGACACCCAGCATGTTTCGAAGGGCGATGTCCTTGTCGTGCTCGACAGCACCGACGCAACCTTGCGCCTGAAGCAGGCGGAAGCCGCCTACCAGCAATCCTTGCGCTCAGTCAGGGCCATTCAGGCGACCAACAAGACCCTTTTGGCCGAAATCGAAGGTGGTAAAGCAGGCAAGCTCCGAGCCGAGGCGCAGCTTGGGACCGCGCAGGCGAACTTCGAAAAGGCCAAGATCGGTCTTGAGCGACGCAAGACCCTCGCAGAAGGCGGCTCCGTATCCGGGGACGAACTAACCGGGGCCGAAACCGGCTTCAAGATTGCCAAGGCAAATCTGCAAGGGGCGCAGGCCTCGCTTACGGCTGCACAGGCCGGATTGGAGGCAGCCGAAGGCGCTCAACAGGCCAACGCAGCGATGATTGAAGGGGCGAGCCTTGAGGAAAATCCGCAAGTCCTTGCCGCTAAGGCCGCACGGGATCAGGCACAGGTCAACCTTGACCGCACAGTGATCCGAGCACCCATCGATGGCGTCATTTCGCGGCGACAGGTCCAGATCGGTGAGCGGGTTCAGCCCGGCATGCGGTTGATGGCAGTCGTGCCATTGCATGAAGTCTATGTTGATGCCAACTACAAGGAAGTCCAGCTGTCAAACGTCAAACCCGGTCAGTCTGTCTCGTTGCATTCCGATCTCTATGGTGATGACGTCACCTTCGACGGAACCGTGGTCGGCTTTTCGGGTGGTACGGGCGCAGCCTTCTCGGCGGTGCCGGCCCAGAACGCCACCGGCAACTGGATCAAGGTTGTCCAGCGCCTTCCGGTCCGCATCAAGCTTGATCCCGAGCAACTGAAATCCCATCCGCTCGAAGTCGGCCTGTCGATGGCAGCCGACATCCACGTCGCGGAATAGAGGCAGGGGATCGTGCACCATGTCATTTGATGATAGCAAAAGCGAGCCCCTCACTGGGGCTCGCCTGTTGATTGCTGCCCTTGCGATCGGTACGGGCAACTTTCTGGTGGTGCTCGACAGCACCATCGCCAACGTCTCCACACCCACGATTGCCGGCTCGCTCGGTGTCTCCATGTCGCAAGGCACATGGGTGATCACGTCCTATGCGGTGGCCGAGGCGATCACCGTCCCGCTCACCGGCTGGCTGTCGATGAAGTTCGGTGCCATGCGCACCTTCATCTTCTGCTTTTTCGGCTTCGCGCTTATCTCGCTTTACTGCGGCATGGCCAACTCGCTCACCACGCTGGTTGCTGGACGCGTTCTTCTGGGGCTAGTCGGCGGACCGATCATGCCCCTGTCGCAGATGCTGCTGGTGCGCATCTTCCCCAAGGAAAAGGCAACCGCAGCCTCGGTCCTGTGGGCCATGACATCGCTGATCGGCCCGATCGCAGGCCCCATTCTGGGCGGTATCATCTGTGACAGCTACGGCTGGGAGTGGATCTTCTTCATCAAGGTGCCCGTAGCGCTCGCAGGCGGCTTCGTGGTCTGGGCGCTGTTGCGCCATCAACCCGATCCGAAAGCCAAGGCTCGCATCGATGTCGTGGGGTTGGGGCTTCTCGTCGTCTGGGTCGGGGCCTTGCAGATATTGCTTGAAGAAGGGCGCAACAAGGACTGGTTCGCCTCGCCGGAGATCTGCATTCTGGCAGCGGTGGCCGTGATTGGCTTTCTGGCGTTTCTCATCTGGGAACTCACCGATGACAATCCCATTGTCGACCTGCGCATTTTCAGGCATCGGGGCTTTACCGCTGCGTCGATCACCTTTGCTGCCGGTTTTGGTGCGTTTTTCGCCTCGGTGGTGATCCTGCCATTGTGGCTGCAGCAGAATATGGGCTACACCGCGACATGGGCCGGATATGCGACAGGCATGATGGGCATTCTCGCCTTCGTCTCCGCACCGATTATCGGCAAGCTCAACGATGTGATCGATTCCCGTATCATTCTGTCAACGGGCATTCTGGGCCTTGGTGCCATGATGGTCTGGCGCATGACCTTCAACGGCGATGTCACCTTTTTGCAGATGGCGTGGCCGACCCTCCTCACTGGCCCCTTCATGGTGATGTTCTTTGTCCCGGTAACCGGCCTTGCTCTGGCTACGGTGGAGCCGCATGAAATGGCCAATGCTGCAGGCCTGTCCAACTTCATGCGAACACTCGCTGGAGCCTTCGCCACGTCGCTGGTGCAAACCGGTTGGCAAAACTCGGCACGGGTCAAGCAGAACGAGCTCGTCAATGCCATGCCCAACACGGATAGCGTCATCTATGACATGATGCAGCAAGGCATGTCGCATGAGGCTGCCGTCGGCAGTCTCACTGGCACCGTCTATCACCAGAGCGTCCTGTTATCGACGTTGGAAATGTTCGGTATCATCGCCGTGGTGTTCATGCTGGCTGCCTTTCTGCCGTGGCTGGCACCGCGGGTCAAAGGCGGGCATCACTAGCCAGCAATTACCAAACGTGCACCCTCGTTCTGCTCAGGAACGGGGGTGTCCTTTTGGTCCCGAAGCATCCTGCCGCATCGGCTAGAAGCCATGTTCGATCTTGTCATAGACCAGATCGGTGAAGCTGGCGATCTTTGCCCCCACGAAGGTGCCGCTGGCGATAAGGGTGAGGAAGATGACGAGGATCTTGGGAATGAAGGTCAACGTCATTTCCTGCACTTGTGTAAGCGCCTGGAACAGGGCGATTGTCACCCCGATGATCATTGCAGCTGCAACGGCCGGGCCCGAGCTGATGATGATCGTCCAGAAGGCCTCCCGGACCAGGTCGAGTGCGTCTACCTCATTCATTGAGAAATGGTGACCCCCGGACCGACAAGAACGTTGGAACCATCTTCAAGTGTCGCAACCACGCCATCGGTATAGATGCCAACGGCATCCACCTTGCCGGAGATTCCATCTGCCGAAGTGATGGTTTTGCCGACAAGCGATGCGGACTGGTTGACATAAAGCTGCGACAGTACGGAATCGAGCTTGTTGTTGGTCTGGATATTCTGCTCCACATTCGAGAATGAGGCCAGCTGCGACATCTGCTCGGCCATATCGGTCGGAGCGGTCGGATCCTGATTTTGCATTTGGGTGACCAGGAGCTGCAGGAACGAGTCATAGTCCATGGTCGTGGCGTCGGCTGTGGTGGTTGCGGCGGCCGTGGCGTGATTGCCACCAACGCCGGAAACGTTTGAAACACTCATCGGTCATGATCCTTCATGATAGGGGAAGAACAACGGGTTGGCGGCGGCTAGAACCCACCGGCCATCGAAACGGGGGCGGGGTCTGCTTCTGGTGCGGCTGCCTCGTCTGAGGAGCTGGACCATTCCAGATCGCTTCCCTTGAGAATGCTTTCTTCGAGCGGATAGAGCTTTCTGATCTGCTTCATGGCGTCATAGGTTTTGCCGGCATTCATCATGTCGACGACCACCTGAAGGCCTGCACACAGGCTGTAATGGTCGACCGACTGGGTCAGGCTGCGGGCAAAATGCATGAAGGTGTCTTGAGCGTTTGTCGCGTTCGAGGGAGACGTCAGGATCATCTGTGCGACGAAATAGAGCTGACGCAGCGGCGTCGTTGTATCGTCCATCTGCATGATCTGGCTCTCGAGGAGGAACTCGGCATTGTTGAGCAACTCCAGTGTCGTCCGCTGCGGAAACCGGATCACGGCGCCATTGATATAAAGACGCTCACCGGGTTTGAAGGTCAGTCGCATGGGTTTCATTGCACAAGTCCGTCCCTGATTGCCGTGTTGATATCAATCAGTCCGGCGACGTCACTCTCGATGTCTTCGGACTGGGCCTGAAAGATCCGCCCGATCTGCTTGATGATGAAGATGCCGATGGAAATGAGATCCGCTCGGAGCTGTTCTGGAAAATCATTGTCGTTGTCGCTCAGATCTTCGAGCAGAAAGCTCCACACCATGAGGGTGTTGTGTAAGGCCTGTCTGGCCTGAGTGGTGGTGTAGCCCTCTTCCTTGGCCATTTTCAGCCCTGAAATCACATTATCCAGAGCTGACCATTCGTTATTGCGGCTCAGTTCGCTCGAAAGATCGGAGCATTCAGCGTAATAGGCGGTATACATCATCGTCCTTGCTACACTTTGGTATCTGTGGCTTTTGCTTCATGCAAAAACCGAGGAATCTAGAGATAGTTGAGCAGGCTCATGCCCTGCATCCGGCCTGTGACCGAATAGGTGACTTCAAGCTGCGTCAAGGCGTTGGACAGCAGCACCGAAACTTCGGTCTTGTCGACATTCTCCAGCGCCAAAATCCTCTCGTTTATCAGGTCGGTTTGCACAGAAAGCTTCTCCGAGGCGCGTGCAACACGGGCCTGAGCGTTGCCAACCTTGCCGACAGCGTTGTTCATGCCTTCGACAGCCTCGCCCAGAATTTCGACGGCTCTTTGTGCCACGACATCGAAGGTCTCTTGCTTCATGTCCGCGCCCTTAAGCTCGGCAACCATGGTGAAGGCCTTAGCCACTTTGCGCATCGGGTCGATATTGGCGCTGACGGATGTTTCGATGGTTTCGGAGGTTGAGATCCGGTTCACGGTTTCGAAATCCGAGGCGGTGGACCAGTTGCTCCAGCCTCCAGGAGTGGCGAACTCCGCTTCAAAATCGGTATCGAGATAGGCCTGCATCTGCGCTGGCGTTAACGCATCAACCGTTGTCGAGTTGGTTGTCAGAAAGCTCGCAAACGAGGAATCGATCGCTGCTTTGCTCGCGGAGCCCGCCGGATTGTAATAATCGGTCAGGGGCGGGTTGCTTACATCGATGCCCGCAAACAGGTGGGAGCCGCTGAACGAGGTGTTGAGGGTGGCGACAAACTGTTCAAGGTTGTTTTTCGATTCCGAAATGGTAACCTCGCGACCGGTTTCGCTACCGATGCTCGCAACAAGCGTGGCCAGCATGTTCTGGGCGCTGTCCCTGAGGTTGATCATCGCGGTCTCGGTCACATCAAGCCGGCTCGTCACCAGCGCATTGGTATCGACGATTGTGTTGAGACGGGCAAATTCGCTGCGCAGGGAAATGGTTTCGCCCGTGCCGATGCCCAGATCCAGACCGACATCATATTTGCGCCCCGAAGAGACTTCCTTTTGCAGTTTGGCCAGAGAAATGCTCTGGTCCATGATCGAGCTGCGTGTATTGTTGGTCAGTGAGGCCGTGGAAATGAAAGCGGTTTTCATGGCTTACCCCGCAAGATCGAGCAATTGCTCGAGCATCTGGTTGATGGTGGTGATGAGTTTGGCAGTGGCTGAGTAGCTGCGTTCAATCTCCAGCATTGCCTGCATTTCATCGTCGATATTGACGCCTGTTATGTTCGACAGGGATTCAGCGGTTCGGGCGACTACGACCGAGGTGCGTTCGTTGACACCGTCAGCCTGTTTGCGTTCCCCCTCCAGCCAGCTCGCGGATGAGGAAGCAAAGCTTGCCAGAGGGTTGCTGGGGTCGACCTTGGCGGTCGGATCAAAGCTCATCGGCTTGTCGAGCTCGGTGATGATCTCCTGAAGACGCGCGACATAGCCCGCTTCTCCGCCTGTGTTGTAGACATAGTCTGCGTCATACGGCTCGGAGATGCCTCCATCTCGTAGCCGATTGATATCGCCACCACTGTCAGGATCGACGGAACTGGCAATGGATATATCGCCAGCCAACCCGGCAATGACGGTTCCACTTGCCGGAACGGCTGGCGCGCCGGAATAGGTGAAGAGGCCAACGCGGTCCGGTTTGGTGCCCGCACCCTGATCGGTTTCCTTGAACGCCGTCACGAGGCCGCGCGCGATTTCGTCAAGCTGGGTCTGATAGGTGACCGCAACATCATCGCGGATATTCATCAGCCCGACGATCTTGCCTTCGGAAACCGGCATCGTTGCGCCCGGCCCGGCGATCCGTACACCATCCACCAGCAACGCGTTGCCGCTCGCTCCAGCCACAAAGGTCGTTTTCTGCTCGAACTTCACCTCGCGCGGCGTTGTTTCGAACAGCATCACACCGCTGTCGGTGGTGATGATCATGTCATTGCTGCCGCGGGTCTCCGCACGCACACCCATGAATTCGGACAGCTCCAGAACAATCTGGTCCCGCTGGTCCAGTGCAGAGGTGATATCGTTGCCCGAATTTGTGCCGCGAACAACCTCGTTGTTGACGGCCTCGAAGTCGCTGAGCAATGTGTTGATGGTGGTCACGGAGTCCGCGAGCAGGGAATCGGCCCGTTCGCGTTCGGCCTGAACCGCCCGTGTTGCGGTGTTTAGCGTGTTGGCAAGATCTTCGGCGCTGGTCAGTACCGCACCGGCCAGAACCGTGTTTTGCGGTTCGGCGCTATATTGCTGCAGGGCGTTGACGAAGTTGCCAAGAGCGGCACTCGGTGAACGCCCTTCGATCGGATCTCCAATGGTTTGTGACAGACGCTGAATACCATCGAGATAGGCTTCGCCTGTCATCGCAGATGAGGTCGCCGCTATCAGATTGGACAAGAGGGCCTGATCCGTTGCCCGAGATATGGAATCCACGGTGATGCCACCGCTTGTTCCGTTTTGCGAGCGCAGGGACGAGACCAGAGCCGATTTGCGGCTATAGCCATCGGTCGTTGCGTTGGTGATGTTCTGTGCCAGGACGGACGTCTCTCTCTGACGGGTGGTCAGAGCGGACTGGGCAACCTGAAGTGCGACTGAAAGACTCATTGGATGAACCTGTTACTTGATCCTTCGGGCTGCACCGACATCACGGCAATGACCGTGCAGCCCTCTAGGAGTCCTATCTTGAGAGGTTGACGACCTCGGTCAGAAGATCCGACCCGGTCTGGAAAACCTTGGAGTTGGCGGAGAAGGCCCGCTGGGCCACGACAAGGTTGGTCAACTCGGTTGCCAGATCCACGTTGGATCCCTCGATTGCCATGGACCGCATCGTCCCAAGCCCACTTTCACCGGCGAAGCCGACCATCACGTCACCACTGTCGCTGGTGGTCCGGAACACCTCGCCGCCCATTGGCTTGAGATTGTCCGGGCTGGCCACATTGGCCAGCGGGATTTTGTAACGGGCCTCGCGGTTGCCGTTTTCATAGATCGCATAGAGGGTGCCATCGCTGCTGATTTCGACCGTCTCCACCTGCTGGGGCGGGTTGCCGTTCATTTTCGGATCAACGGTGATGAAGTCGGACGCCAACTGGGTCATGCCGGTGAACGACAGGTCCACAGCCGCGGTGCCGTCGGGAATGTTGAAGGCGACAGCGTCCGGACCGGTCAGTTCGCCGGTGGTGTTGTCAAAGGTTAGCGTGGTGGTGCCAAGCGGGTTGGTGTAGGGCGTGCCAAGCGGCGTGGTGCCAGCCATGGCATAGGGGAAGCCGCCATCAGTGGAATCAGCCTTGTTGAAGACGCTGACTTCCCAGGTCGAGTTGCCCGTAGTATCGGTTAGCTTGGTGAAGTAGATGTCCACTGTGACCTCATTGCCGAGGTTGTCATAGGTGACCATCGAGGTTTTCGCGTCGAACTCGGCCCCCGGAAGACCCGACGAGGGCAATGGTGGGATCGGCGTTTTGTCAGCGTTCGCCACGGCACCGGCTGGCAGGTTGCCTTTCATGGAGCCTTCTGTCGTGGGATCGGTGGCCAGACGCATGTCGGTGATGTTCACCGTCTCCATGCCTGTCATCTGGTTTGCCACCACGGTGGGGACCCCATTTTCCAGATCATAGCCCTGAAGATAGTAGCCCGCTGTGTTGACCAGATCGCCGTTCTCATCGGGAACGAACCGTCCGGCACGGGTGAGGGATGGTGTGCCATCGGCATCATTGACGATGAAGAAGCCATTGCCTTCGATCGCCAGGTCGGTCACCGATGTTGTGAAGTCGAGGTTGCCGGCGGTTGAAATCGCGTAGCGAGACCGCGCCTCGATGGCTCCTGAGTTATAGGAGCCTTCGCCGGAAGACATGGTGATTGAACGGAATTCGGTTTCAACGCGTTTGTATCCAACGGTTGCCGAGTTGACGATGTTATCAGAGACGGCGCCGAGCTTGCTGGACTGGGCTGACATGCCTGAAACACTTGAACGCATTACGCCGTATAGGCTCATGTTTGCTCTCCTGTCTGTTCCGCGCGCCGCTCCGATTTCCAATGGAACACCAGCGCGCTACCAAGCCCGATGCGGACTCATGAGGTGACTGTATTGGACAAGATAGTTTGGGAGCCTTGCGCGAAACTGATCAGGCGAAGGGTTTAAATTACTGAATTAATTAAATTTTTAAGAGAATAGCGAAAAGAAAAGCCCGGTATGTCGGGCTGGTTTTCGAGGCCGCGGAGGGGTGTTCCCCAGCTCGGTCTTACGCCGGGTTGGCTGGTTACTTGCAGAATTTGCGCGTCGTTGGCGTCCAGTTTCCAAAGCCGCTGGCAACCAGATTGCGGATCACTGCACAGACATATCGCTTCTGGGCCGGGTTGTTGTTGGGACCGGCATGGTAGCGGGCAACCGCCATTGTCCAGCTTCCCTGACGCTTTCGCAGCCGTTTGAGAAAGCGGGCGGCATAAAACACATTCGCGCGGGGATCGATCATGTGATCAAGCGAAGAAAACTCGCTGCGATGATAATGGTGATTGATCTGCATGCAGCCGATGTCGATCAGCTTCTTGCCATGCTTGCGGGCGGTCTTCACCGTCTGAAGCGCTTCCTGCTTGGAGGTGGCAAACACCGACTTGCCCTCGATATTCAGGGCAAAGGGATGAAGCTTCTTGCCGCGTCCCGTCTCGGCCAGGCCGACAGCATAAAGGATGCCGAGAGGCACACCCTCGGCAGCTGCGGCGGCGCGCATTTCCTTCTCGCAAACGGGGTCAAAAGTAGCCTGACCCGCGTTTGCGCCATGATGGCTCATGGCAAGGAGGAAGCTAAAGAGTAATGCCTTTGGCGTGCCGTGTCGTATCCTGATCATTGTGAGCCTCATCGGATGCAGAGTGCGACGCATCGACTGCCGCGCCGGAATACGGGTCTTCATGGCCGGACGGCTGCTGCTGATCGCCGCTGTCCTGCTGGGCATTGCCGCCCTCACCAGCAAAGGCGCCTGACTGGCCTTGCTGTCCCTGCTGGTTGGGCTGGTTCTGAGCGTTGTTGTTGGGTGAGGGGGGCGTGATTTGAGCGCCGCTCTTGTCGTCTATGGCGACGATCGAAATGTGATCCGCCCGATATCCCGCCCGATTCAAAAGCATGTCGAGCATCTGCTTGTTGCCTTCGAGGACTTTAGCCGTCGAGGCGTTTGTTACTTCCACACGCACGTCCACCGAGGTTTCATTGAGCCGGATCGACAGCCGCACCTTGCCCAGATCCGCAGGATGAAGCTGGATATCGAGCACCCGCAGGGCATCACCGCCACTCGCCATGCGGAAACCGCCGGAGGCAGATTGCTGAGCTGCATTCGAAGACGAGGCAGAAGCCTCCCCCTTGGCGAGTGTCGACGGAGACAGATCATTGGCAATGGCCGTGCTGATCTGTTGGAAGATCGCGTTCGTGGTCGCCATATTGGAGGCATCAACCGACGCTGTCGGTGCGAAGTGGGTTTCCTGCCGCATCACCGTAAAGCCGTCTCTCAGGGCCTTTTGCGACGGTGACAGCACGGCTTCCTTCACGACGGGCACGATCTTGTCGAAGGCGGAAACGGATTTTGTCTCAACGGAATAAGCATCGAAAAGCCCGGGTTTGGCATTGACCGTCTCCCCATTGGCCACGGTTCCGGGCATCTGGGAGGCGTTGGACTTCTGGTCAAACAGCAAGGCCATGGTTGCTTTGGATGCAGACTGGTCGCTGCCCGCTGCCTGAGCTCCGGTCTTGCCGCTTAGCTGGTTGGCGGACATCACGTTCGAAAGCGCATCCTCTGCTGCGGCTCCCGCTTTGCCTTGTGCGCCCTGTTGGGCGTCGGCTGCTGCCTTGGCATCAGCGGATGAAAGCCCCTCGAAGAGTTTCGCAAGAAGACTGTCTGAGGAGACGCCGGCCCCATTCTGGCCGGTCGCGTCTGAGCCGTCGTTCATCGCATCCGGCGAGCTTGTTTGATCCTTCCCGCCAGCCTCTTTCTGTCCCTTGCCTTTGAGCGCGCGAAGCAAGGCGTCGAAATCCGGCCCGTCCTTTTTGGCGTCCGCCTTGTCGCTGTCCTTTGAAGCCTTGTCCGATGAGCCGCTGGCCTGTTCGGTAAAGTCACCGTCATCAGGATCTTCCACCATGCCATTCTGTCTGGAGTTCTGGCCGGAAAACTGTCCCTTGCCTCCGCCGGCAGTGACGCGGGACCCATTGTTCATGCCAAGGGATGCGGAAATGCTTTGCTGGGTCATCGGGAGGCCTGCTTCATTGGTTTGTCTGCGTAGCTGAGAATATCATCAGCCTGCTCAAGCTGCTTGCGGGCGTCGGTCATTGTGTCCAACTCCCAGTCCTTGTTTTCCGGAACGGGATCAACATCCTTGTCCGCAAATTCCGACAAGGCTTCCTTGGCTTCCGGCCAGTGACGGATGCCATTGAGGATTTCCGTGACGCGCTCCGCCAGAAGCATGTCGCGCGGGTCAAGATCCTTGCGCCGCACGGCCCACAGATGCTCAAGGGCCTGGTCGAGTGTCTCGGCCTTGAGCATCGAACCGGCGATATAGAGCTCGGCGCGAGACCGATCTGCCGTATTTTTCATGGTGAGCGGCAGGGCCTTGGTCGCGGCCTGGAGCGCCAGATGCAGATTGCCCTCCACAAGACCGGCATGGGCCAGCAGAAGATAAAATTGCCGCTGGCTATCGAGATCGAATTCCGAGATGACGATATCGAGATCGGCAAAGGTCTGTTCATTCTCACTGGTCCCGAAGCGACGCATGGAAAAGCCGAAGCGGCGACGGAAATCCGAATTGTAGATCGAGTTGTGATAGTGACGGATATATTGAATGGCGTAGGTCTGGAACAGCTCGGGATCTTTCATGGCCGCAGCAATGGAGACACCACGCCGCAAGGCCGCTTCCTCGATGAGCGAGCCGGGCATCAGCAAGCGTGCCTTGTCGACCGCCTCAAGCGCGCTATTCAGATCGTGAGGCAGAAACAGAACCGCCTGCACCAGCGCGATCTGCCCACCCAGGCTCGGTTCCATCTGTAGCGGATCAAGCGCCGAAAAGCCCCTGTAGGCGTCCGACTTCTGCCCCTTGATATAAGCAAGGGACGCCGAAATCAGGCTCGTGTCGACGTGGTTCGGCAAGTCCATCTCCAGCAGCCGCGTGCCGATCGCGGGATGGCCACCGGACAGCATGAACAGGGTGACCGCTCGGATGTTGCGCTGGTCTTCCCACACCACCGGATCAATCTTAGCAAACTGATCGTTCATCCGGGCCAGAAGCGACCGTTGCGCTCTGAGCGCATGGGTAGAGCCCTTGGCGGTTTGTGCTTGAAGATCCTGCAACAGGCGCACCATCATATAGGGCTGATCATCGCGGGCGACACGTCCGCTATCCGGCTTGTCGTATGTCTGATCCACCGCTAGATCCACTGGGGTCTCCACACCCTGATCTGCCACCTGATCCACTGCTTGGGCGACATTAGATTCAGGAGATTCAGACGCACCGCTTGTGCTCTTCTGTGATGTGGTAAAGGGCGGCGGTGTTCCGATGACACGCACGGGGCGAGTATTCTCTGTTATGGGCGTTTTGGCTTCATCGGAAGAGGGTTCGGCAGAGAATGCCGCTCCAACGCTCAAAGCCGTGGCGGAAATCAAGAGCGCAGCACCAAGACGCATGGCTTGGGACCAACGGGTGGGGCCAAGGGACGTCATTCGGTTGCTCCTGCGGTTGGCTGTACCAGTATTTCGATACGGCGGTTGTCATCGGCTTCCGGTTTATCGGGATGCTTGAGCTGCTGATCTGCGTAGCCTTCCACGCGCAACAGCCGTTTTTCATCAAAGCCTCCGCGGACCAACATGAACCGCGCCATATGGGCCCGAGCGGTCGACAGGCGCCAGTTGTCGTAATCCTTGGCGCGGAAGGGCCGGCCGTCGGTATGGCCGCGAATGATGATCTTGCCTTTGATGCCGGACAGGCTGTGTGCGATCTTTTCCAAAAGGGCGATGGACCGGGCTGAGGGTTCGCTTGAGCCGACCGCGAACATCCCCCAGGACGGGCTGTCGGTGACATCGATCAGGAGGCCATCCCCCTTGTCACGAACCGAGAGCTCTTTGCCGATGTCCAGTTTCGGTGCCTTGTTGAGTTCGGATTTGAGCGCCGCACGATAGTCTTCAAGAAGGGCTGAAGGAGATGTCTCGGTCTTCTCTGCTCCCTTGGTCTGTTCCTGTGCCAGCGCTGCTTTCTTGGCTTCCGGTCCTCCGGTCATGGCCACCGTCGAGCCGGTCTTCGAGGCAATAGCTGAAAGGCTGGACCCATCACCCTTGCTGTCTTTCTGTTTGGCCTGATCCGCTTTTACGGAGAGAGCGGGTGTGGGCTCCACCCCCTCAGTCAGAGATGCCATCCGCGTGCCTGAAGCGGGACCCATGGAAATGTCGGAGACGGGATCGGGACCGGTGATCAGACCATCGAGTTCGTTGGCTTCTCCGAGTTGGGGATCCATCCTTGGCTGCTGCGGCTGCTGCATATCAGCAACGAGCGCACCATCGGTCGGCTGGTTTGGCTCCAGTCGCCAATAGAGAGGGTCAAACGGATCGCGCAGGGCTTCACCGCCCTTGGTCCCGATGCGCGATTCTGTTCCCGCGCTTTCATCACTTTGCTGTGCGTCGAATTGCCCGGAGGCTTCTGCCGACATCATGATGCGGTTTAGGACGCCATATGGATCGGAAAAAATCTCTGCCTCGGTGTAGGTTGGTATGGCTTCGGCCGTGATGGCGCCTTCCTCAAAGGTGCGATTGCCGGCTTCCCCGAATTTGCGCACGTCGGAGGAAATATTCTCCGTCACATGAGCCGAGCCCTTCTTCACCGCCTGTGATGCAGCATCCGCCTCCGCGCTTCCCGCCTTGGGTTCCGGATCGGCAATGCCTTTTTGATATTGGGACATTTCCGCCAGTTTGACCGGATTGAAATATTGGGCAATCTCGCGCTTGGCGGCATCATCGGTGGTGGAAATCAGCCACATGACAAGGAAAAACGCCATCATCGCTGTCATGAAGTCGGCATGCGCAATCTTCCAGACACCGGTTTTTGCATTATCGAGATCCATGTCAGGACGGCGGCGCACGATGATAAGCTCGTGTTCGCCTTGTTTGGTAATCTCATTCATCCTGAACGGCCTCTCTGAGTTGCGCCACAAAAGGCTTCAATCGGGTCTCAAAAACTGTCTTGTCGATTGTCAGTGACAGTTCGTCCTGTTGGGTGTGCGTGCTGTCGTCTGCCTCGCCTTCGGCGCTTTCTTGCGCGCACGCCTTCAGGTAGCTCTGGCAAATGGTGAGTTGTTCAAGCAGCTGCCTCGGGCCTTTCAGGATCGGTGTTCCTTCAACCGCCTCTTTCATTGCCACCTTCGCCACTTCGGCGAAACGTTGTGTCATCAAGGCTGATGCCTGCTCTTCGAGAAACGGCTCAAGAAGCTCTGCAAGTGTGTCCGCCAACCGATTTGATATGTCTTGAAACTGCCGATCGATCTGGCCGGAAAGCGAGATATGCAGAAGATTGGCGAGATCTTCCTTTTCACGGCTGAACTGGGCACGCAGCTCTCCCAGATCCTTGATTTTCTGTTCCTGCCACAGCGTTTCCGCTTCGAGCAGACCGCGGGACCAGGCCTCCGTCTTGAGGCTCTGTTCATCCTGCGGTTCCGGAGGCAAGGCCACCTGCACGGACTTTTTCAGCAGCACCTCGAGCCCGCCGAAAACAGCCTGATCCGGTGCCATCGGCGTGCCCTGCCTTGCTGGCGAGGGCTGTTCGGAGATGCTCACGTTGGGCAGGAGATCTTTGATCGCGCGTGCCATTATGCGCTCTCCGTTTGGTAGAACCATTGTTTGAGAATGGCGGCGGACTGCTCTTCATGCAGATCGACAACCTGCTCAAGCTTGCGAACTGGCGATGCTTCAAGCTTGCGCGAGAGGTCTTCAAGGAGCGGCCCGTGGATGGAGCTTTCCACTCCGCCCATTTCCAGCTCTGTCTCAAAGGTGTCCTCGGTGTCCGGCGCTTCATTGTCGTTGGCAATGAACTTGGGCATCAGCGAATTGATCGCCGGGCGCAGGCCGAACCAGATGAGGAGACCGGACACCACGAGAATGCTGACTGCGTTGGCAATGTTGCCGGACTGTCGAAGCAGAACCTGTGTGATGGACAGGGGCTCAAGCGGAGCCAGATCACCGGTGCCGACTTCGAAGTTGACCATGGACACCTTGATCTGGTCGCCCCGAGCCTCATCGAAGCCAGCGGAAGACGTCGCCAATGCGCGGATTTCATCCATGTGGGTTTTAAGTGCTTGATTGATCGTCTCTTCGCTAGCTTTCTCGCCAAGTCCGTCGATCAGATGCTGGCGGTTGACCAGAACGGCGATTGACAGGCGTTCGATGTCATAGCCTTCGCGCGTTTGTTCGACCTTCTTGGATGAAATTTCATAGTTGACGGTTTCCTCGCGGCGTTCATTCTCTTCGATCGACTGATCTTCACCACCGGCATTTACATCCGTATCAGGCAGGTTCTGTTCGACCGTGGTTGGACGTTGTGAGGTCGCATTCTGCGCACTTTCGCTGGCGCGAACGGTCTGCACCGAACGCTCGATCCTGCTGTTGGGATCAAAGATTGTTTCTGCAATCCTCTGTTTATCCGTGTTCAGCGCCGTGTTGACCGAAACCTGGAAGTTGGAAAGACCGAGATAGGGGGTCAGGGTTTTGCGGATGTTTTCCTGAATGCGGGACGAAATACGCGAGGCAAGGCCTTCCATCTCACCGGCGGAGCTGTTTTCTTCGCCAGACCCGGAGGCCAGCAGTGTGCCGGTGGAGTCAAGGACCGTTACCTTGCTGGGCACCATGCCCGGAACGGCAGCAGCAACGAGATGGCGAATGGCCTGCGCCGTCTTGGAATCCCCCGAGCCGAGCGTCTTGATAACAACGGATGCCGAGGGCGGCTGGTCCTTGGAGCGGAAGGATCCCTTTTCGGGAAACACGATATGGACCCTTGCAGCCTGAACGTCTTTCATCGACTGGATCGTTCGGCCCAATTCCCCTTCGATCGCCCTGACGCGGGTTATTTCCTGCATGAAGGAGGTCAGGCCCAGCGAGCCGAGATCATCAAACAATTCATAGCCGGCGCTCTTGCCTCTGGGCAATCCACGCTCGGCTAGCAGCATACGCGCCCGCGTTGTTGATGAATAATTGACGAGGACTGCGGAGCTCTCGGTGTTCACATCAAACTGGATCCCGGCATCCTGCAGAGCAGAGCCGATCCGGGTGATGTCATCCCGATCGAGACCGGAATAAAGGGTGGTCATCTGCGGTCGGGACAGGAGATAAGCTCCACCGCCAACAAGCACCAGCGTCAAAACGCCGATAATGCCCAGCGCCATGAGGCGTTTGGGGCCCAGATCTTTTAGATTGGACCAGATTTTCTCGGCTTGTTCACTTCCTGGCATCGAACGGGAACCTCTTACAAGACTGATTACTTCTGATATCCAATATGAGCGGGCAAACTTGCGCGAAGCCTGCCAAGGCGGATCATCAGAGCCAAAGAACGGGAAAACTCAGTTCCAAAAAAGGAAAAGACACGCCCTCGGGAGGGCGTGCCTTTGTTGACTGTCGCAGTTGACTTCCAGAGCCTCACTCTGCCTGATCTTAACGGAACAGGGACAGAATGTTGTCGGAGCTGGAGTTTGCAATCGAAAGAGCCTGGATACCCAGCTGCTGCTGAACCTGCAGAGCTTTAAGGCGGGTGGACTCTTCGTTCATGTCAGCGTCAACCAGCTGGCCGATACCGCGGTCAAGAGCATCCGTCAGTGCACCAACGAAGTCTTTCTGCAGGTCAACACGGGTTTTGACGGAACCCAGGGTCGTTGCAGCATCAGTGATTTTACCCAACTGTGTGTCAACGGCCTGAATTACCAGTTCAAGGTCGGCGAGGTCGTTAGCATCATCAGTTACAGCACTGATATCGATGTTTACAACATTCGAGGTCGTACCCATGTTGGAGCCACCCCACGAGAAACCGAGATCTGCGTCAAGAATACCAGTCTCGGAACCGCCCGCGTTGGAAGCGTTAGTGTCAAACAACTGAACACCGGTGATGTCAACATCAATAGTCTGAATGCTGATGGATCCGCCGGCGCGGCTGAACGAACTAACGATCTCTTTTTTGTTAACGGTCGCTACGTCGGAAGACAGCCAGTTTTCAGAGTTGAACACGGCCGAGTCGGACGTACTACGGAGCTGGTTCTGCAGCTCGTTGATGTCGGACTGGATTTTGCCGCGGTCAACACCTGGCTGCTTGGCAGCAACCAGTTTTGCCTTGATTTCATCAACGACTTTAACAGTGGCATTCAGTGCGGTGTACATGGTGTCAACCGTTGCGGCACCGAGACCAAGGGCATCCTGTACGGCGGACAAAGCGTTGTTGTCCGAACGCATGGTGGTTGCAATGGACCAGTAGGCAGCGTTGTCCTGAGCGGACGATACGCGCTGGCCAGTAGAAATGCGGTTCTGAACTTCCGACATGGATTTGTTGGTTGCGTTCAGGGTCTGCAAAGCGGTCATTGCAGATGCATTGGTCAGAATACTGTTAGACATGATGATGTCCCTTTCAATGTGTGATTGTGACAAATAATGGGGACATTCCGGATTTTCACCGGCACGAGAGGAGCGGCGTCATGCCTTTGAACCTTGGTTTGGGTTGTGGTCCAACCTCTCGCAAGATTGACACTACGCACACAAGCTTGCCTGAACCTGACCTGATCGGCGGTTGAAGACATCTTTTTCTGTTGAAAAGAAAAAGGCCATTTCCTGGTGGGAAATGGCCTTTTTATCAAGGGCTTATGAGCTGATTGAGGAGCTTCGGTTTACAGCCCTTCGCTCTGATAAGCGGTTTGTTCGATGATTTCCTGATGGTTCTTTTTTTCCGCTTCGCTGCGTTCTTCCTGTTCAAGAACCGACGCCATGCGTTTGACGGCCTCCATGAAGACGGCCTGCTTGCGTGTTTCCGATTTGAGCGTCTCCAGGGCATCCTGCATGTCGTTCTTGCGCTGGTTGACCTGTCGGATCTGGTTGACATGGGAGTTCATCAGCGCATTGACGAGCAGCGGGTCGCCATCAGACATGAGGGACAGCAGCTCCATCTCCTTCTGGCGCAGATAGTCCAGTTCCTTGGAGGCCTTATCCACGGCGCGTTGCGCGTTGCGTTGCATTTGTTCCTGCGCCTTGAGCAGGACGCGCATTCGGTTGAGTCGTTGAGACATGGATCGTTTCTCCGGTTAGCGGCTCAGCACTTGAGACAGGTGATCAACAAAAATGCCCATCATTTCGCCGATGACGAACATCATCAGGAAAAGGCCGCCTGCGATGACAAACGGCATGGCAATGAAATAAACGGGGATCTGCGGCGTCAGCTTGTTGGTCAATCCCAGCGCCAGATTGACAACCACCGCATAGATGACGAACGGACTGGCGATACGCAGTGCCAGAAGAAAGGCTTCCCGAAGCGCATCCGTTGCCTGAATGAGCGTGTCCTGCGCATCGATGATCATCGCTGGCGGCACGGCCGAATAGGAGGAAACCAGACCATCGATGATCTGCCAGTGCAGCCCTGAAATGAAAATCAGGGTGATGGCAGTCAGCGTCATGAGGTTGACGAGAGCCGGGACGGGTTCGCTGTCTTCGATGGGAGCACCGGCCATGCCGGAAAGGTTCATGGACATGGCGGCAAAACTGCCCATCGTCTGCAGGGCGGCAATGAAGACGCGACCAATAAACCCGATGGTTGCCCCGATGAGAATCTCTGCTGCGATGAGAAACATCAGATGGGCACTGGTGACCTGTGTCACGGTCGGTAACACCTTTGCAACAAGCAGGGGAGACAGGGCCAACGACAAGGACAAGGCAATGAACAGGCGAATGCTCGGGGAAACCCGAGCACTGCTGAAGCCTGGAACGATCATCAGGCAGGCACCGATGCGGCAAAAGATCAGAAAGACCGCAACGAGCGTATTTGGCTGAAGCCAGAACATGGTCACCTGTTAAGATACGTTGCCAATGGTGATGAGATCGACGCCTCGGACCACCTCGAGATGAGACAGAACGGGCAGGGTGGGGAACAGCCGTTCGACAATCATGCGAACGTAGCTGCGGGCATCAGGCGTTGTCAGAATGGCATAGCTCTGATGGTTGCCGGATTTTTCGCGCACCAGCTTGGTGAGATCTTCGCCAAATTGCTCCACCAGATGCGGATCGATGTCAAATTCGACAACTTCGCCTTTCGCATCGCGTTTGAGCGCATCATGGAAGGCCAGATCCCACTTGTTGCCAAGGCGGATGACGGCGAGTTTGCCGCCCTTGGCCAGATCACCACAAATCTGCTGCCCCATGCGAATGCGCACATGTTCCACAACCTGTTCGGAGCGGCGCACATGCGGTGCGATTTCCGCGATCGCTTCAAGGATCAAATGCAGGTTGCGGATCGAGACGCGCTCGGCCAGCAACAGCTTGAGGACAGCTTGAAGACCCGAGTAGGAAATGTGGGCCGGACAGATGTCGTCAATCAGACGCTTGTATTCCTTGTCCAGACGATCCAGCAGCGAGCGCATGTCCTTGTAGGAGAGGAGCTGCGGCAGGTTGTTGCGGATCACTTCGCTAAGGTGCGTGAGAACGATAGAGGTGTTGTCGACCGATTCCATGCCGATGCGCTTGACTTCATCCGCATAGGCTGAAGGCACCCAGATGCCTGGCATGCCGAAGGCGGGTTCGCGTGTCGGCTCACCGGGCAACTTGCCGGTGTTCTCCGGGCCTGACAGCACAAGCAGCTCACCGACACGCAACTCATGGCTGGCAATCACGGTGCCGTGGATCCGGATTTCATAGCTTTTCGGGTTGATGCTCAGGCTGTCCGTCAGCTGGATATCCGGGACAACAAAGCCATATTCCTCGGCAAATTTGCGGCGCATCTTGGCGACGCGGTTGGCCAGATCATCTCGCGACGTCAGCATCTGGGCCGTCAACTGTTTGCCAAGGCACAGCTCGATTTCCGATGCCTTGAGGTTCTGTTTCACGGACATCCGCTCGTCCAGTTCGCGCTGGCGAGCCGCAACAGCAGTCTTGCGATCAACCTCGTCCTGCGCGGCAGCCAGCTTGCGCGGAATGGTGTAACCGGTAAAGGACATGATGGCCGCCAGAATGGCGAATGGCAGGAACGGAAGACCGGGCATGAGAGCCAGAATGATCATCAGACTGGACGCAACAAACAAGGCGCGTGGATACTTGCCAAGCTGTCCCAGGACCGCCTTTTCTGCCGAGCCACGGGTGCCGCCCTTGGAGACCAGAAGACCGGCAGCCAGTGACACGATCAGCGCGGGGATCTGAGAGACCAGACCATCCCCGACCGACAGTTTGGTGAAGACGTCGGAGGCTTCGCCAAGGCTCATGTCATAGCGGGTGGCACCGATGACGATGCCGCCAAAGATGTTCACCGCCGTGATGATCAGGCCGGCAATCGCATCGCCGCGGACGAATTTGGAGGCACCATCCATGGCACCGAAGAAGGAGCTTTCCTCCTCCAGCTCCCGGCGGCGCAACTGGGCTTCCTTTTCGTCAATCAGCCCGGCATTGAGGTCGGCGTCGATCGCCATCTGCTTGCCGGGGATCGCATCAAGGGTGAAGCGGGCGCCAACCTCGGCGATGCGCGTCGCACCCTTGGTAATCACGAGAAAGTTGACGATCACGAGAATGGCAAAGACGATCAAACCGATCACGAAGTCGCCGCTCATCACGAATTGCGAGAAGCCGTTGATGATCGCGCCCGCCGCATGCAGGCCCTCATGGCCTTGTGACAGGATCATCCGCGTCGTTGCAATATTGAGCGACAGGCGCAGCATCGTGGCGATCAGCAGAATTGTGGGAAAGGATGAAAACTCAAGCGGTTTCTCGATCCACAATGCGACCATCAGGATCAGGATCGAAAGAGCGATGGACAGCGATAGCCCAATGTCAATCATGAAGGCGGGAATTGGCAGGAACAGGATCGTCAGAATGATGACGATACCGAAGGCAAAGCCAACATCACGGCTGGTCTTCTCAGGCGGTAGGCTAACACCTGCGACGACGTTCAAGTCAGACATGTCGCTCTCCAATGCGGGTCAATTGCTTTTGGGGATAATGACGCGGCAAACTTGCGTTGGGCTTGTGGGATGCCTCTCGCGAAGGTTTGCTGTGCATGGCGTCTGGCGTTCGGGCAAAAAAATAGGGAGCAAAGCGCCCCCTATCCGGCATGAACCATGGAACTTGGGAAAAAGCTGAATTCCTCGACCAGAATGTCGTGCACCAGATTGCCGCGCATCCGCGCGTTGACATTGGTTCGGATCTTGCTGGTCAGACCGTCAAGGTCATAGCGCTTGAGGTCGCTGAAATCGATTTCTCGGTCGTTGTAGATGGCGCGAAAGGCCTCATCGACGATAAACGGGTTGGGCGGCACCGAGAGGGTGGTCAGCTTGCTGCCATCGATGGTGTAGACAAACTGGGCGACCACATAGCCATGCACCTTGCCGTCGGCAATCATCGGGACGCTGATGGCGCGTGTCTTCTCATAATCCATGCCTGCTTGCGGCGACTCGGCAATTTCCATCAAGGTCTGCCGGTTCATCCAGATGCCGGAGAAATAGGCCGAGAGCAGCGCAACCGCACCAATCCAGAAACCCAGCAAGGTATATCGCATGATCTATTTTGCCTCCAGATGCTGGGCCGGGCTGGACGAGTAGGTCCCGTCGGATTCAGCCTTGATCATCGTGGCTGAAAGCAGATCCGTAATCTCGCGAACCGCTTCGAGATGTTGTGCGAGCAGGCGTTCATTGTCATCAAGCACCTCGCGCAGCAGGCGCAATTCGTTGACAACGCTGGTGGGGACATCGCGCATATCGATATCGCTCATCACCCGGTTCAGATCGAGCAGGGCGCGTGACTTCGCATCGGAGTAGGGTTTGAGATCGACGACCAACTTGGATCGCAGGGCGCTGGTCTCGTCGGAGACGACGGATATGGCGCGGTTCACCGTGGTGAGCATCTTCTCTTCAAGATAGAAGGACGCCTCATCGGCGGATGCCGGGAGGGATTGGCTCAACGGGCGCAATACAATGGCCGACGCTTCATTGTCATTCAGTTCGGTGGCTTCATGTGTGGTCGTCATGTGACATCAACCCTGTGATACGGTCTTGTTGCTATTGGGGATCTTGAGATAGTCGGCAAGGCCGACGGCATGGGATTTGGCGAGCTGGTCGCCAAGCTGTTCGGCCATCATCGAGCGCCAGATTTCGCCTGCTGTGCCCTTGCCGAAAAACGCTTCGGAATCCCGAGGCAGCATTTCGCCCAGAAACTGGTTGAGCAGCATGGCTTCAAATTTCACGCCAAGATCTGAACGTTTGGGCGACATGTTATAGCGCGAGACACCGCTGCTTGCGTCGGTCAGAAAGGCGGGATTTGTAATGGACGAATAGGTGTCCTTGAAATCCATGCTGTCCTGATTGGTCGACTGGGTGGCGAGAGAGGCAAATTCCGTTGCAGGTGCGCCTGGCACCGAAGATGTGCCAAGCCGCATCGTTGCATTCTGTTGCGCGACCGGATCGGCTGCCCGGACCACATCAAGTACCAGATCGGAAGGTATGGAAATCGCCATTTCAGGTCTCTCGCTTGATGATGAAAAGGTCTGTTCTGGATGATAGGAGTGCTGGCTTGCGTGTGGCTTGCCGATCTGATGACCGAGCGTGTCTTGCGTGATCCGTCATTTGACCTGTCTTCAGGTTGCTGCCTCCTGGGCAGCAAGGGCCTCTGACAGTGCGCGGAACGGATCCTCGACTTCCGAGCTGCTCACGCTGTCGTGTGGGGCCTGGCACAGAATGTCGTAGATGCGCGGAATGAGTACCATCGCGTGGTCAAGGTCCGGATCAGCCCCCTTGGTGTAGCCACCCAACAGACGCAGGTCTCTGGTTTCCTCAAAGCGCGCGATCATCCCCTTCAAGCGCAGGATCAACTGGTTCTCGTTTTTCGACCAAGCCTTGTTGGCCATTCGGGAGACCGATGACAGCACGTTGATCGCAGGATAGCGCCCTTGATCTGCGATGGCGCGATCAAGCACGATATGCCCATCGAGAATGCCTCGGATCGAATCCGCAACCGGATCATTATGGTCGTCGCCATCGACCAGAACCGCAAAAATGCCGGTGATCGCACCGCAAGGCTCAGATGAGCCGTGTGGCTGGCGCCCCGGTCCAGCCCGCTCAAGCAGACGGGGGAGTTCTGAGAAGACGCTGGGCGTGAAGCCGCGCGAAACCGCCGGTTCCCCCGATGCCATGGCCACATCGCGCGCGGCCTGAGCAAAGCGCGTGGCAGAGTCCATGATCATCAGGACGGACTTGCCCTGATCGCGGAAAAACTCGGCAATCGCCATAGCTGTCTTGGGAGCCTGACGCCGCATCATCGGGCTTTCATCGCCTGTGGCGACCACGACAATCGACTTCTGCAACGCATCACCGAGCGTGCCTTCAATGAATTCTCGCACCTCTCGGCCCCTTTCGCCGACGAGGGCCACAACAACCACCTCGAAATCGAGCGCCTTGGCAAACATGGCCAGAAGCGTCGACTTGCCAACCCCGGAGCCGGCAAACACCCCGATGCGCTGTCCCACGCAAAGCGGTGTGAACAGGTCGACGGCCCGCACACCGGTACGGACGGGCTTGTCGATCATTGCCCGTTCCATGGCTGGCGGCGGGTCGCTTTCAAGCGCCACAGGGTCGCGGCCGGGGACGAGCATGCCGCGTCCGTCGATGGGGCGTCCCAACGCGTCGATGACCCGGCCGGTCCAACTATGGTCCGGGCAGAGTTGCACTGGTCCCATGCACAGAACCCGTGTGCCAATGCCGACATCGAGATTCTGGCTGTAGGGTTTTGCGTAGACCTTGCCTTCGTCGATGCGGATGATTTCGGCGCGGGCTGGTCCACGCCCATTGGCGCGGCGCACATCGAGCTCGACGCAGTCGCCGATGCAGACATGCTTGTCCAGCCCGCTGATGCCATAATATCCCGGTGTGATCTGGGTGACCGCACCACACGTGCGCAACGAGGTCGTGTCATCCTGTAGCAGTCGGATGACACCGTGCAGCCGATCAAGCTTGTTTGCGCGCGCTGGCCGCGCCGGGCTCGGTTGGCTGCTGGAGGTCTGATGATCCATGGGCTAGCCCTCTTGGGGGAACTGTTTCAGATAGCGTTCCTGCAAAAGCTGAAGGGTTTCTGCAGGCAGCCGGTTCGATGGATGATGAACCAGACCGGAAACGGCGGGGAGAGCGGGTTTCAGGGCATCAAGATTGCTGTCCCCATCACGCGTCGCCTCGATACTGGCTGTCTTGGTGGTCGTTGTCGGGTCAATCCCGGCCATGGTGTCGAGCTTGAGCAGCCTTGACAAATCAAGAGCGCTATCCCCGGAGGTGGATTTGAGAGCTTCGGGCTGCTGAGCCGATGCATGAAGCTGGGAGGGGGGCGGCGGTGTCGAATCCTGTGCCATCCTGTTGCCATCAAGACCGGACGGCTGAGTGTGGAACAGCGATGACACCATCGACAGGAAGTCACCGACCAGCGGAATGTCTTCAAGCGAAAATCCGAAATCGATGGAAGGCGCATCCGCCACCCCCGGGTTTGTGGCCCGGGTTGTCCAGCGCGCATCGGCTTGTGTCGCGTGATGAGAGGTTTCGGGGCGAAAGGAGCCAAAGTCCTGAGTGATCCGGCTGAGATCAACAGGATCTGAGGCCGCGATCGAGTGTGTGGCTGTGACTGGGGTGGTCATGAATCGCTTCCCAATTCACGAATGGCTTGGCTTTGCGCATTCTCGGTTGTTTCCATGGCCTTGGCTGCGCTCTCGAAGCTGCGGCTGATCATGATGAGTTTGGTCATTTCGGTCATGGCGTTGACATTGGAGCCCTCGACATAGCCCTGAACCACCCGGGCCTTCGTCGGATCCTGCACGGGGAAGGGGACGCCATCCGTTACGACGGCCGAGCCGCCATAGCGCGTGAGCTTGTCTTCTTCACTGATCTCGAACAGGCCGAGACGGCCCTGACCCTGACCATCCTGCATGATCTCGCCATCCGCCTGAATGATGGGCTTGCCGCCTTCCGGATCCATCTGGATGGGCGCGCCGGATGCGGACAGGATTGGTTCGCCATTGACGGTCGTCAGCATGCCGGTCTGATCCATCGTCAGGCGCCCGTCCCTCGTATAGGCAATTTCCTGACCGCGCTGGATCGAGAACCAGGCTTCCCCCTCAATGGCGACATCAAAGGGATTGTCTGTCTTGGTGATCGCACCCTGCCGCCGCGAGATGTAAGTGTCCCCCATGGACACGAAACTCACGTCATTCTTGCCCGCATGGGTCAGGGTTTCGGAAAAGCTGATTTCCTCAGCGCGGTATCCGGAGGTGTTGACGTTGGCAACGTTGCGCGCAATGGAGTTCATGCGGTTTTCCATCGACACCTGAGCGGAGAGAGAGACATAGAGCGAAGATGGCATCAGAACCCTCCCAGTTTCAGCCCTTGCAGGCTTGCCAAAAGGCTTTCATCCATGCTGACCATGTTGTTGCCATTGAGCAGTATGTTGGGCACCGATGCCGAAACATTCTGGTTCTCCAGATCCCACAGGGCCGTAAAGCGAACCAGCAGTTCCTTGACCTTGTCGGGATCCTGTAAATCCTCGATATCAATGCGCTCTTCGATCATGGCTGCCTGCACATCAAGATCGGCCCCGGCGGCTTCATTGGGAATGCCAGCCAATGTCCGGGCCACCTCGGCGAGCGCCGGGTCGGCGAGCAGCTCGAGTGGGTTTTTGATTTCAGAGGCCTTGCGCTGGAAGTAGAGACCGAGCTGCACACCGGCATTCTCCTCCCCTTCCTGATCCTCAAGCGACTGGCGGACATATTTGTCGACAACGCCCTGTTGGACCTCTTCGAACGAGGTGGTCGCCTCGCCGAATTGTTCAAAGTTGAACGCCTCGGCAAAGGTTCTGAACCGTTCATCGGTGATTTTGTTGGCAAAGGCGTCATCGCTGCTGATGCCCTCTTCAAGCACCTTGTGCATATAGGCCTTGGCATAGGTCATGTCTTCCAGACCATAGGCCTTCATCGCATAGCTGAAGACGTCATAGTCTTCGATGAACTCATCGATGGTTTTGATGTCGCGGATTTTATCGAGATATTTTTCGCTCAGCCGGTCAACAAGAGGGTCTTTTCTGACCGTATCAAGCGACTTGCTCATATTGGAATTGAGCATGGTCAGCCGTAGGGATGTATCTATCATAACGGGCACTCCTGAAGTTACTGCAGCGAAAATGCACCCCGCAGCTTGTCCCAGGCTGACCATGTCTTTTGCCGTGTGTTTCGCGCGCCCACCGCTGTCATTTCTTCGCTCTTTATAATGGAGCCGATGCCCGCCTCCCAAGCTGGCCGCTCAGGTCAGGTTCGCGCAAGACAGACCTTCTAGGTTGTTCTCAACGACAATTCTAAATCGGGAGAGCCGATCTTGAGTGTATTTCTCGGACTTTTCATCGCAATGGCTTCATTGCTGGGTGGCTTCGCTGCCATGGGTGGCCATGTTGCTGTGCTGCTGCAGCCATGGGAATTCGTCATCGTGTTTGGCGTCGCCTTCGGCACCTTCGTGATTGCCAACCCTCTTAAGACGGTGCGCGACACCGGGATCGCCTTCACCGAAGCGGTGTCCAACTCGGTGCCCAAGAAGAAGGACTATCTCGATGTCCTCGGGCTGCTCTACACGCTGATGCGTGAATTGCGGGCCAAGGGCCGCAACGAGGTCGAGCCCCATATCGAAACGCCGGAAACTTCGGAAATCTTCGCCCATTATCCCGCCATCCAGCGCAACATCGCCCTGCGGGATTTCATTTGTGACTATTTCCGCCTGCTCATTGTGTCCAATGCGCGCCCGCACGAAATCGAGGGCCTTATGGATGAAGAGCTGATGACCCGCATGCGCGATCAGATGAAACCCTATCTGGCTCTGAGTGCACAGGCGGAAAGCCTGCCTGCCATCGGCATCGTTGCCGCAGTGCTCGGTGTCATCAAGGCAATGGGCGCGATCGATCAGAGCCCGGCCATCCTGGGAGGCCTGATCGGCGCGGCACTGGTTGGCACGTTTGCCGGTATCTTTGCCGCCTATGCGCTCGTTGGTCCGCTCGCCAACAAGGTCAAGTCGGTACGTGAGAAGAAAAGCCGCCAATATGTGCTGGTCAAGCAGACGTTGCTGGCCTTCATGAATGGGGCCGCCCCCCAGATTGCCCTTGAGCATGGACGCAAGACCATTTCCGAACTGGACCGCCCGAGCATTGACGAGGTCGAGAACCAGACCATGAATGCCGGTACCTTCTCGCCAGCCGAAGGCTCCGTCCATGAGTTGAACCAGAAGGGAGCTGCGTAAGTCGATGATGCAAGCCCATCACACGCCCATTACCGACAGTCTGCTCGATGCTGCGGGCACGTCGATTGAACGCCTGCCGATGCTGCCGATCATTTTCGACAGGGCAGCCCGGGTCTTTGCTGACACCATGCGCCAGCGTGCAGCCTCTCCGGTCTATGTCTCCGTGAGCTACGTCGGCAACGAACGGATTGGCGATGTTCTGGATGCCAACGAAGCCAATGCTCTGGCCGCCGTTGTCTATACGCCAGAATGGGATACCCGCCTGCTGATCGGGTTCGACCGGGATTTCATCTTTTCGATGATGGAAGTCATGTTCGGAGCCGATGGCACCGAGCCGCCGGTTGATGACGAGCGCGCCTTCTCCAACATCGAGACGCGCGTCTCCCGCTCCCTGTTCGCCGATGCGATCAAGTGTCTTGAGGATGCCTTCAAGTCGATCTCCGACATCACCTTGAAGTTCGAGCGGATCGAAAGCCGCATGGACTTTGCTGTCATCGGCCGCAGAAACAACACAGCCGTTGTTGGTCGTCTGCTTTTGCAGGCGATCGGGCGGGGCGGCGAGATGTTCGTTGTCATACCGCACAATGCCCTGACGCCCTTGCGACAGAACCTGACGCAGGTCGTCTCTGGCGAAGGCAACAATCGCGACAAGAAATGGACCCAGCAGTTCCAGGCCGAGATCCAGAGAACCAACGTGAAACTGGACGCGGTCCTTGAGGAACGCTCGATCTCACTGGACGAATTGTCGGACCTGAAGGTGGGCGATGTGCTGCAACTTCAGGCGACGCCGCGAAGCAAGGTCACCTTGCGCTGCAACAATCAATCCCTGTTCGCCTGCACCATGGGTCAGGCCGATGGATCCTATTGCCTCAAGGTCGAGGATTCCATCCATCAGAAAGAGGACATTCTCGATGATATCCTATCTCGCTGACGGCATTTTGATGACCGCTCTCGTCGTGACCTGTGTGTGGGTCCTGAAAATGAATTCGCGGCTCCAGAAACTGCGGGACAACCAGTTCGAGTTCCGCCGCATCATGGAACAGACCACGCAGGCGCTTGAAGGTATCGAGCTGTCCATCGACGAAATCAACATTCGTGGCCAGCAGGTGCTGAATGCCCTTGGCAGCCGCATTGATGAAGCGCGGGACATCGTGACCGATATCGACCAGATGACCCGGGAAGTGCGCAAGCAGCAGAAAGAGTTGCGGCTCGAGATGATCACCTTTCAGGAGCAGATCGGCAAGGAATGCTCCAACCAGATCGACATCCTAAAGAAAGTGAGCGAAGCGGCAAATAGCGTGTCCGGAAGCCGGGGCCGTGAGGACGCAACAAGCGGACCTTCAGCTGTAGAACCCAGCTTTCACCGTCTGGAAGATCAGCTTCCACCCATGCTTCGCAAGGTCCGTCTCAAGTCCTGAGCTGACCATTCGCCCGACAAACCCAATTCGTAAGAAGGATTTTGACAGATGTCCGACGAAATTGAATTCCAGAAAATCAGCCCCGAAGATATGCCCAACCCTCCGCTTGAGGATGCCGTGCACAAGGAACCCAGATTCGAGGACTTTGGCGAGCAAACCGTCAAGGAACAGACCTTCGGTTCCACCATCGATAGCGATCGCAACCTCGATACCGTTCTGGGCATTTCGGTCGACATTCAGGTCGTGCTCGGCTCTGCGTCCATGCTGGTGTCCAATCTTCTCAAGCTGGGACGCGGGGCGGTGATCCCGCTCGACCATCGGGTTGGCGAGCCGGTCGAGGTCGTGGTCAATGGCCGCGTCATTGCTCGCGGTGAGGTCATTGTCGTTGAAGACGACAACTCCCGCTTTGGCGTCTCGTTGACCGAGATTGTCGGCACCAACGCGTCAGCCTCCACCGAAACAGTGAACTGACGGCGCTTGGAGCGCTCCCCTCAAGACGGTCTTCGCGGGCAGGTCTGCGAAGACATGACGGACAAAAAGAATAGCCCAACAGAGGTATGTCATGACGGCATTGGCACCGGTTTCGAACGAAGTTCAGCTTTCTCAGCCACAGAAGAGGAAGTTCCGCGGCATTGACAAGGTGGCGGCTCTGATGCTCGGCATGGGCCAGACCAACGCCTCCAAAATGCTGCGCCATTTCGACAGCGATGAAATTCGGCTGATCACACGCGCTGCGGCACAGCTAGGCAGTGTCAGCGCTAACGAAATGGAAGAGATCATCGAAGAATTCGTCGAGCAATTCTCCGACGGCTCGAGCCTTTATGGATCGGTAAACGAGGTCCAGAAGCTCCTCACGGGCGTGTTGTCCGACGATGAAGTGTCTGACATCATGGCTGATGTCGCCGGTGCGTCCAACTGGTCCATTTGGGACAGGATCTCGACCATCTCCGAAAGTGCGATTGCCAATTATCTGCGCAAGGAACATCCCCAGACAGCTGCTTTCATCCTGTCGCGCAGCAAACCCGCAGCAGCCGCCAAGATCATGAACCTGCTTCCGGCGGATCTGCGCAACCAGCTGATGCGTCGCATGCTGTCGATCAAGCCGATTGTGCAGGATGCCTCAAGGGACATCGAAAAGGTATTGCACGAAGACTTCCTGCTGAACTTCTCGGGCAACATGGAGGCGGATACCTTCTCGCGTATGGCCAATATCCTCAACCAGATGGAACGCGACCAGATGGAAGCGGCTCTGAACAATCTCGAGGATCGCCAGCCCAAATCGGCCGAAGCGCTCAAGAGCCTGCTCTTCACTTTCGACGATATCGTCAATCTTACGCCGCGCGCCCGCATGGCGATCTTCGATCAGATCAATTCCGATCAGATTGTCATGGCGCTCAAGGGGACGGATGTCAATCTCAGACAGTCCATCCTGTCGACCCTCGCAAGCCGGACACGGCGCATGGTCGAGCACGAACTGGCAAGCAGCCAGCCAGCGGCAGAACGAGACGTTCTGGCAGCCCGGCGCGAGATCACCGATCTCGCCCTGGAAATGGCCGGGCGCGGCGAAATCGATCTCAATCCGAAGCAGGAAGGAGGAGCCCTGTTGCAATAGTCACGACGCCCCCTTCACAAAACTGCGTGACCATAAATGTCGGATGAAAACAAAGACAGCAAGACAGAAGAACCCACGGAGAAGAAGATCCGTGATGCCATCGAAAAGGGGAACATTCCGCTTTCGAAGGAAGTCAACGTCTTCTCTGGCATATTGGGCCTTCTCATCGTTCTGGGATATGCGATCAGCTCGCAAGTTTCGAGATTGTCGGTCGTCATGGGACGAATACTCGATGGAACAGGAGATATCCGAATTGAAAACCAAACGGATTTCATACAGCTCGCGAGTGCCGTCGGTATTGAAATTGCCCGGTTTCTCGTTGTTCCTGTCTCGATCTTTCTCGTCTTCGGGTTGGCCGCGACATGGTTTCAGCATCCACCGCAAGTGTCTTTCGAAAGACTTAAGCCTGATCTTTCGAAACTCTCTCCCGGCAAGGGCTTCAAACGCATGTTTGGCGCTCAGGGAGGAGTGGAGTTTCTCAAGGCTCTTGCCAAATTCATTATTCTTGCTGTTGTCATTGGCATTCTTTTGTCAAACGAGCGTCAGGTACTGGCCAACATGATGTTTACTGATCCCACTCTGCTGCCAGAAGAATTGCTCACGATTACGATACGCCTGATTTCCGGGATCTGTGTCGCAATCATCGCGCTCGTCGCACTCGATGTCATCTGGGTGCGCGGTCACTGGCGGCGTGAACTGCGCATGAGCCGCAAGGAACTCAAGGACGAGTACAAGCAAACCGAAGGGGATCCGATGGTCAAGGGGCGTATGCGGTCTCTGGCTCGGGACAGGGCCCGCAATCGCATGATGGCCTCTGTTCCGGAGGCGACCATTGTGATCGCAAACCCGACCCATTTCGCGGTTGCGCTGCGCTATGTTCACAATGATGACAAGGCACCGATGGTCGTTGCCAAGGGGCAGGACCTCATCGCTCTGAAAATTCGCCAGATCGCCGAAGACAACGACATTCCGGTGATTGAGGACATTCAGCTTGCACGGGCACTTTACGCAAAGAGTGAAGTGGATATGCAGATCCCGCCACAGTTCTATCGTATTGTTGCGGAATTGCTATATTATGTATATACCGCTGATAACACTCAATCAAAACCGGTTACGGGGACTTATGATTAAACTGACCCGCAGTGCTCCCGCAGGTGAACGAACACAGTCCACACAGACCGGTAGTCATCAGGAGTGCCTGACGCGTGCCATCATGTGGGCTTTCGAGGACCTTGGCTCTGAATTGCGTTTGATCGATGTAGATCATCTCATCGCCTATATCCATTCTGAAGCCCATGGAAATATCCGGGACTTGATCGCGTCCTCAGCCGAATTGTTCTTCCGCGAGGGCACTGTCATCTACAGTGACAGCGCCGATATGGTTGTCGAATGGGGGGACGCACCACGGATCATGCTTGATCTTGAGTTTCGCAACGCTGGCGTTGTCGTCAAATTCGAGATGCTGCTGGCCGCCTCGGTGACGGACATCAATCTGCAGGAACTCACCATCGAGCAGCCCGCCGACTCTGTTCTGGACGAACTCGATTGTCTTGTTGACGCCTTGAAGGGTGCCCGTCTCAAGCCGGTCGCCACGGAGTGGTCACCCAAGTCCACGCTGAACTGAACCGACGCTCGGGCAGGCTCTGCCCGATGGCGCATCCGGGCGCGCCGCGTTGGCATCATGCCCGCCCCGCGCGGATCCAGATGGCCGGGTGCCGCAAAGGCACCCCCAAAGTCCCCTCCCTCTACGATAGCCAATTAAGCCTCCTTATCGTCTCGTTCGGTGGAACAATCCGGCCGGGAAGGGCACCACATCAGCCTGACACAAGCTTTCCCGATCAAACTGCCTCCTGACCGTTCCATCTGCGCGTTCGTGAAAAATGCGCAAAAACGAGAGGCGCAAATGATCAGCTTGTCAGGTTGGCTGACCCCAGCTCACCGAAATAACCGATTGATGCAGACCGGCCTTGTATTTGGCCTCTGCATGGCTGCCGCCGTCGTTTCCGCAGCGCCGGCGCCAAGCAACAAAAGCGATGTGGCCTCCAAAGTCGCGACCGCTGCCAGTGACGTCAATCAGAGCGATGCACGCAGTTACTGCGCCAACATCGCCGATGCAGCCAGAGAACAGCGGATCGCCTGGCAGTTGCACAATCTCGTTGCATTGCAGGCAGATATCGACGAGCGGACGCAGAAGCTAGAAGCCCTGCGCACGGATGTGCGCGCGTGGATCGAAAAAAGAGATCGAATTCTTGGTGAAGTGAAAGAGCACATCGTTTCGGTTTACGAGCGGATGCGTCCCGACGCCGCTGCGGAAAGCCTGGCCAGACTGGACAATGATGTCGCGATTGGCCTGTTGACTGGCATGCAGCCGCGCGTCGTCGGGAGCATTCTCAATGAAATGGAAGCGGATCGCGCCTCGAGCCTGACCGAAGGCATGGCATCGCTTGTTGAACTGGACAAAGGAGAGTTGGCTGATGACTAGTCACCTTGTCAAACCCGCTCTGGCGCTGCTGACCATCGTGACGCTCTCGGGCTGTTCGGATACCCTCAAGAGCATCCATGGAACACCGGAGCTGACCCCGGTCGGTCACGGGCTTCGCTATAAGGCGCTGCGCCCGCCATTGGCTCAATATCAGCCAACGCCGCGCAAAAGCTATCAATCGATGTGGGATTCCGAGCGCACCGAATTTTTCAAGGAACCACGGGCCAAGTCCATCGGAGATGTGCTCACGGTCGCGATCAATATTTCCGATCAGGCCAATCTCGACAACAAATCCGATCGCAGTCGTTCCTCCAACAACAATGCCGGGATCGACTTTGCGTTTGGTCTGTTCGGTTTCAGCGATCAAGGCGCGGGCGATCTCGACCTCGACTCGGCAATCGAAACCAACGGGCGCGGAGCGATCAACCGCAGCGAGACCATCGACCTGCAAGTGGCCGCGATCGTTACCCAGAAGTTGCCCAATGGCAATCTGGTGATCTCCGGCTCGCAGGAAGTCCGCGTCAATAACGAAGTACGCGTTCTCAATGTCGAGGGCATTGTACGAACCAGAGACATCGGGCCGGACAACACCATTACCTATGACAAGATTGCCGAAGCGCGCATTTCCTACGGTGGGCGTGGGCAGGTCACGGAAATGCAGCATCCTGGCTGGGGACAGCGGGTCTATGAAAAAATCGCGCCCTTCTGATCCAAAGATCGATCTCGTTTGGGACAGGGATGACGCATCCCTGCCTGACCCGGAAAGAACAGGTCGTAAAGACCGTGAAACTCAGCTCAACAGGAACGCAGCTGCAATGACCGATCTCATGATACCTGCCGAAGGAGGCACTGCCTCGGCGGCACAACGTTCTGACCGGAGTGTCATCCCGGTTGTTCTTATTCTCACCTTGATGGCTGCGGGTGCCGGAGCCCTTGCCGGCATGAATCTTGTCGACCAGACCCGGTTGGCCGTGCTCAAGACCGAACGGCATCAGAGCGATGACGGCATCGTCCCGATCTATGAAAGCACCGGCTATATTCAGGCGATCAAGCCAGTCGTGGCCAATCTTGCCGATCCGAAGAATGTGTTCGTTCGCATTCAGGGCACTGTCATCTTCAAAAAGGAAGACGTCAAAGACGCTCCGGTTCTGGTGAGCAAGATCGAAAGTGATATCTCCGCCTACATCCGGACCTTGACGCTGGTTGACATCGAGGGAGCCGGCGGTCTGCGGCATTTGCGAGAGGATCTCAATCACCGTGCCCAGATCCGGACCGAAGGCAAGGTCAACGAGTTCATTCTCGAAACGATGGTGGTCCAGTGAAACGTCTAGTCGTATTTATCGGGTTTTTGCTTCTTTTGATCTCGCCCGCGAGCGCTCAGGTGCCGGACTTGCGCGACCTGTTGCCTGTCGGTGAAGCGTCCGCGAGCGGGCGCATGGTGCAGATGATCGCCCTTCTGACCGTTCTGTCACTGGCACCCGGCTTGTTGATCATGGTCACCAGTTTTATTCGCTTTGCTGTTGCCTTTTCTTTTCTGCGTTCGGGTCTTGGCCTTCAGACCACGCCCTCGAACATCGTCTTCATCAGCCTGGCGCTGTTCATGACCTTCTATGTGATGGCTCCGACCTTCGATCAGGCATGGCGCAATGGCCTCAAGCCGCTGATGGACAATCAAATCACGGAAGAGCAGGCGTACGAGAAGGTGTCACAGCCGTTCCGGGAGTTCATGCTCGATCATGTCAGGGAGAAGGATCTTGCCCTGTTCAACGATCTTGCCGCCGCGCGTCTGACAGGGGTCGCCGTTGATGACCCGAACAATGTCGAGATGCGTGTGCTGATCCCGTCTTTCATGATTTCCGAATTGCGGCGGGGGTTCGAAATCGGCTTCCTCGTGGTATTGCCGTTTCTCGTCATCGACCTGATCGTTGCGACCCTGACCATGTCCATGGGTATGATGATGCTGCCACCAACCGTCATCTCGCTGCCCTTCAAGGCCCTGTTCTTCATTCTGATTGACGGCTGGAACATTCTGGTCGGGGGCTTGATCCGCTCATTCTTCTGATTTGTTGCCTGCCCTGCAGCTAAACCTGCCGCCATTCACTCAGCGTGAATGGCGGCTTTTTTTTTGTCTCAAGCTCGCTTGGCGCCATGGCAGAGCTTGAGTTCATTGGCTTTTTCGCGCCGCAAATTATGCAGGATTGTTTGGAAAATTTGAATAGAATTGAAAATAATATATATATTTCAATAAGATAGATAAGCTTGGAAAGCTTCGGGCAAGTTTGGTCCGCTAAATATTGATCATCGAAACAGTCGGAGAGTGACGATGGATCCTGTCTATATCATGAAGTTGGCAAACCAGCATCAGAACTGGCTGTCCGTTCGCGAAGCGACCGTGGCCCAAAATGTCGCCAATGCCAACACCCCCGGATATCAGGCCAGGGACGTCGAATCCTTCACGGCACTGTTTGACAAGGCACAGGTCAACATGCGCAGCACCCAGCCGGGGCACATGTCTGCGCTCGAACACACCGAACGCACCGGGGACGTTGAAAAGAAAGACAGCTGGGACGTCACCTATTCCGGCAACTCGGTGTCTCTTGAACAGGAAATGATGAAGGTCAACGAGATCGCGCGCGATCACACCCTGACGACCAGTGTCATGAAGTCAATGCACAAAATGATGCTTCTGAGCGCAAAGGTACAATAATGATTGATCCGATCTCAGCTACATTCCAGATTTCTTCCAACGGGTTGTCGGCACAGGCGCAGCGCTTGCGCGTCATCTCGGAAAACCTGGCCAACGCCCAGTCGACCGGCGAAACCGCTGGCTCCGACCCCTACCGCCGCAAGACGGTAACGTTCAAAAGCGAAATGGACCGGGCAACCGGAGCCGATCTCGTCCAGATCAAGGACATCGGCCAAGACAAGGCCCCGTTTCGCATCGAGTATGACCCCGGACATCCGGCTGCGGATGAAAACGGTCGGGTCAAACTTCCCAACGTGAATACAATGATCGAACTGTCGGACATGCGTGAAGCAAACCGCAGTTACGAAGCAAACCTCAAAGTGATTTCTCAAACGCGCAGCATGGTGTTGCGTACAATTGATCTGCTTAGGAGCTCATGATGATTGACGCAATCAATTCCCTTTCCAGCATGACTAGCAACAGCATTGGCACGCAGGGCGTGACAGAAAGCCGGTTCGTTAACACCGAGCAGGCGAATGCTATCGCTGACGTTGACGAGACCGGAAAGTCCTTCACCGACTATTTCGCAAAAGTTTCAAGCGATGCGATCGCCACGATCAAACAGGGCGAAAGCGCCTCCATTGCCGGGATTCAGGGTAAGGAGTCCGTGCAGAATGTTGTGCAGGCCGTGATGGATGCCGAACTCACCCTTCAGAGCGCCATCGCCATTCGCAACAAGATCGTGAGCGCCTATCAGGAAGTCAGCCGCATGGCGATCTGAGCGGGAACCGCGCTATTCAGTCCAGTTTTTTGATCATCACCTGAGGATAGGTCCATGAAATCTCTCGCTATCGCAGCGACCGGCATGAGTGCCCAGCAGCTCAATGTTGAAGTCATTGCCAACAATATTGCCAACATGAACACCACCGGCTTCAAACGTGCCCGTGCCGAGTTTACCGATTTGCTCTATCAGGCCGAGCGTGTGCAGGGCATTCCCAACCGCACTGGCGAGGATCCGATCCCCGAAGGTGCGCAGCTTGGTCTGGGTGTCCGCACTGCTGCCATCCGCAACCTTCACACGCAGGGCAACCTCGACAACACCGGTAACGATTTCGATATGGCGATTGATGGCCGCGGCTGGTTTGTCGTGACCAACGCCGAAGGGGAGACACTCTACACCCGCGCCGGGGCCTTCAACACCAACGGGGAAGGGCGCCTTGTGACCGCCGATGGCTATCCGGTCGAACCGGCAATTGTGTTCCCGTCCGATACCGTTGACGTGCAGATCAACGAAGACGGCGAAGTCTATGCGCTGCTTGATAGCCAGACCAACCCGCAGAAACTTGGCCAGCTTCAGATGGCGGTCTTTGCCAACGATGCTGGTCTTGAAGCCAAGGGTGGCAACCTCTTCAAGGAAACCAACGCCTCTGGTACACCCATTGATGGCGTGCCTGGGGATGCTGGCTTTGGCCGGATCCGGCAAGGCTATCTTGAAACCTCCAACGTTGATCCGGTCAAGGAAATCACTTCCCTGATCAACGCCCAGCGCGGCTATGAGATGAATTCGAAGGTCATTAAGGCCGCCGATGACATGGCCGGGGTCGTGACGCAAGGCATCCGCTGATGACTGAGCTTCGTCCATCATCCCCTGAGAGCCATGCATGGCCGAAACGCAGGCTTGCAGGAGCAGCTATCGCTCTGGCATTCGGGGTTGGAATGCTCGCCTCATACGCTGAGGCCGCGTCCCGTGTTGTCAGTCTGCCTGTCCCCAAGGTCACCCTCAAGCGCGGAGACGTCATCAATCTCACGGTGCTTGAGCAAAAGTCTTTTCAGGCAAACAGGATCGACCGGTTCAACATCGTGCCCAAAAGCGGCGAGCTATTGGGCAAGGAAGTGACGCGTGAATTGATCGCGGGCATGCCAATCCATCGGGCCGCCGTTGCTCACCGCGAGATCATCAAGCGCGGTGCTCCTGCGCAACTGATTTTTCGGGAACAGGGTCTGAATATCATTGCCTATGTGGAACCGCTTGAAGATGGCGTCATCGGTGATGTCATCCGTGTTCGCAATCTCGATTCTGGCCTGATCGTAAGCGGTGTGGTTCAGCCTGATGGCACAATTTCCATCGGTCCATGAAATTTTAGGCCGCCAAACAGGGCCATGAAACAGGGCCAAGAAACAGGGCCAAAAAACAGGGAAAGGCCCCCAAGCATGAGAATGACCATGAAGACCATTTTGAACTGGCTTGCAATCGGGCTGTTGGCGCTGCTGTTCTCTGTTGACGCCAACGCCGCCGTCCGCATCAAGGATATCACCTCGTTGCAGGGAGTGCGCGACAACCAGCTCGTGGGCTACGGTCTGGTGATTGGTCTGCTGGGCACCGGGGACACCTTGCGCAACGCGCCCTTCACCGAGCAGTCCCTGCAATCTATGCTCGACAGTATGGGCGTGAATGTGCGCAACTCCCGTCTCAGAACCCGCAACGTTGCGGCTGTGGTGGTTACCGCCAACTTCCCCGCCTTCGCGCAGAAGGGTTCACGCATTGATGTCACCGTTTCCTCGCTTGGTGATGCCAGTTCCCTGTCGGGCGGCACCTTGGTCGCAACGCCACTGATGGGGGCGGATGGCAAGGTCTATGCCGTTGCGCAAGGCTCTATGACCGTTTCGGGCTTTTCCGAGCAGGGCGCTGCACAAAGTGTTAGGGCTGGGGTTGCCACATCCGGCCTCATCTCCAATGGTGCCATCGTGGAGCGCGAAATCGGCGATACCTTTGCACGTCTGCCCAACATGGTGCTGGAGCTGTCGAACCCGGATTTCAAGACCGCGGTCAGAGTGGCTGATGCGATCAATGCCTTCTCTCGTGCCCGGTACGGCGTGAAACTGGCCAGAGAGCGTGACTTGCGCTCGGTCGAGCTGCGGCTCCCCAAGAATGTCAACATGACCCGCTTCATCTCCGAGATCGAGGGCCTTGCGGTGCAGCCCGATACGCCGGCCCGTGTCGTCGTCGATGAAAGGACGGGAACGGTCGTGATCGGCAGCAATGTCCAGATATCGACCGTCGCGGTGACCCACGGCAATCTTGTCGTCCGGGTCACGGAAGATCCCTTCGCCAGTCAGCCAGCGCCGCTTTCCGACAATGGCGACACGGTCGTGCTGCCGCGCACAACCATCGAGGCGGAACAGGAAAATGGTAACATGTCCATTGTTGGCGGCACCGATCTGCAAACCCTTGTCAGTGGCCTCAACCGCATCGGTCTCAGGCCGTCAGGTGTGATCACGATCCTGCAGACGATCAAGACTGCGGGCGCCTTGCAGGCCGACCTGGTCATCCAGTAGGCCAAGGTGCCCGGTCAAAAGACCGCAGTTTCCAACCCTTCAATACGGCACTCTCCATGCCACAACTTGACCCCGCCATAAGATATGGCGGGGTTTCTCTTTTTTGCCGTGCGAGTCTGGCTCTGGACCTACGCCCGCATCCCCAACCATCTCCGTCTCCATCTGAATGCCAACAGAGCGCTTTGTCGAACCCGCGGTTTTGTGGCTCTTTGTTGTTGAGCTCTCATCAAGGCCAGGCTCTACGCTCAGCGCTGCTCACCAGAGCGGTTCTGGCCTGATCCGTGGTGGCCCGCAGCTGTGTGCTCATGTCCGTTTTGGCGGTTGATTGGGCCGGGGAGGGCGCGCTTCACCAGATCCGGGTTGGGGCGTCTTTGTTTCTAGTGATTGATGAATGGTTTGATGAAGCGGCAATGTAGCGCCAAATCCCACAAACTTTCAACACAAGCAACAGGTTGCAACAAGGTTGGTGTTGTATCCTGTCTTGGAGAAGGGCTGGTCAAACATCGCAGTCTTCGGGGATTTCGCTGCCGCGAAGGGCTTCCCACCGGCTTGCCATCGTCACAACTTAAAATGAAAACGCTGACAAACTATTTGCAATCTCGAAAAGCCAATTAACAATTCATCTGAATGCAATAATTTATAAGTGATTGAAATGTATAGATTATCAAAAATAGTATTGAAATGCGTGTAAATACCCGTTAACCAGATCAAGGGCATTTGCTTGAAGATGCAGGGGAATTGGAATATACCTCGGTCACTCAAACGGACATTGAAAACAAGTTTATATAAATGTCTTGTAGAGTTTGAGATATTTTTTGCAACAATTCGTATAAAACCCCTCCTCCGTCTTTTAAAGACTATTTCCCGCAACTTTTAAATCCGCAAGCCTCACGTCAGTTTTATAGTGACGCCGCGGCAATATAAAAGTACTCCTATCTTCATCAAGAGGGAGTATTGCGATGATAGTAGTTATTGATAATCGTGGTATTGTGACAGACGGATATACATCCGGATTTCAGCGAGAAGGCGTGGCCTCTATCGGGATCATGCCACAAGAATTTGATGGTTGGGTCAGCAGCATATCCGATACTGATATTGACGCTGTTGAAGCCTTTCTTTTAGGCGATTGCGATGGGCGGGTTCAATACCCCGGTCTGATCCGCAGACGCTGCAACAAAACCCCAGTTATAGCTCTTAATGATGCGCCATCCCTTGAACAGACACTCGATCTGTTTGCTGCAGGGTTCGACGACGTCGTGCGAAAGCCAGTTCACGTCAAAGAGATCTTGGTCAGAGCCGCAGCGATCCGTCGTCGTACAGGAGACTTTAACGACATGCAGCCCGAAGGTGATATCCGCGTTTATTTTGATGGTCGATCGCCAGAGATAAAGGGGGAAGTCATGGAACTACCCCGTCGCGAGCGCCGTATTCTTGAGTTTCTTGTCAAGAACAAGGAACGTCGTGTTAGCCGCGCCCAAATCTACAACGCGGTCTATGGTTTGCTGAACGAAGACGTCGAAGAGACTGTTGTCGAAAGTCACATCAGCAAGCTGCGCAAGAAACTGAAAGTCAGATTGGGCTACGATCCGATCGATTCCAAACGTTATCTTGGCTATATGTTCAACAGCGAAATGGAAATTGCTTGATAGCATGAGAGCGGATCAGCCTGGCGCTATGGCTCCCTCTCATCGGTGTGACGATCCGCACTATATTTCCCAAGACCCTGGACAGTTTTATGTCCCGGACCGCCAGGCAATCAAAAATCCCCTTTTGGGGGCTACAAGTCAGGTGTTTGGGGTGTCGGTTTCAAAGGATGTTCCTAAAGGCTACGTCTTGTCACTCGCGTTGAAGAAAACTGAACATATTGCGTGTCTTGCCGAATTTTGGCGTATCTAGCCCAAGATACTTATGCATGATGCAGTCAACATCTTGCGGACCAAATGGTTTCTTCAGAAAACCATTGACCCCGACAAAGGCAGCGGATCGCTCAAGAAAACTGGTATCATTGGTAGACATCATATAGATCGCAATCTTGTCAGACACATTGCGAACGGCTCCTGCCAATTGCAAGCCATCATTCCCGGGCATGTGATAGTCGGTGATGATGATTTGTGGCTTTTTGGCTATGATGACCTGGATTGCTTCTTCAACACCTCCTGCTTCAGATATGTCGAAGGAAAAGCGGGATTTCTCGAAGACTTTCCGTGCGAGGCGTCTCATGGTGTTCGAGTCATCAACGATCAAGATCGAATAGGTTCGGACCATCACAAGAAATGTGCGAAAAATCTCCGCGATCTCCGCACTGTTAAAAGGCTTTTGAATGAAGTGGTATGCACCATATTCTGCAAAAACCCGCTCTGAGGTCTGATCAAGATCCGTTGACATGGCAATCGTCAGGCATGATTCAGATTGTGTCCCTCGCATCGCAGTAATCAGCTCAGGTCCGGTCAGTCCCGGCATATTGATATCTATAAATGCCAAATCAATTGATGTATTTCGCAGTATTTCGAAAGCGGACGCCCCGTCAGATGCAAGTTGCAGCTCGAAGTATGCTTTTTCGCTATGAAGATTTATGCCTCTACGAACCAGGTTTCTGGTGACTGAGCTGTCATCCGCTACAAGAATACGTAGCAGTCTGTGAACAGTTTTATTGTCTTCTGGGGAGATGGGCATGGAACTACCGATTTACGTTTTCTTACATACCTGACTTTTATAAATATAAATTACATAAAAAACCGTAAGCATTGAACATATTCAATTAATGGTTGCAATTATGGGTATTGCGCAGTTTTGTAGCGAAAATTTTAAAAATGAATACATGGAAGAAATGTTGGGAGGTAATAATTTGGTAGCAGGTATTGTGACAGTTTGCTTCCGGTTCAAAAACATTGACCCGCATCGTTTTGTTAGCTTTTGACCTTCCCATCGCAGGAGGGCAATAAAACCGGAGGCCACCCTGTGACCAAGCTATTTCATTCCCTGTCGGCCAAATTGTATGGTTTGGTTGCCTTCTTCACTGTCGCCTTTCTGGTGCTTCTCGCTTACCAGATCCAGGTCCTCAGCGGTCATTTGTTGGAGTCGAAACGCACCGAAACGAAGGGGGCTGTTGAGGCCGCCTATAACGTCGCCGACTTCTACTACAAAAAAGCCCAGAATGGTGAAATCTCTGATGCAGAAGCGCAGGAGTTTGCCAAAGACGCCGTTAGGGGCATTCGCTATCAAGGCAAAGAATACGTGTTTGTCTATGACTATAATTACTACAATGTCGCGCATCCGGTGCAACCTGAGAAAGAAGGCAAAGACCTCTCCATGACGAGAGACGGCAAGGGCAAGCTTTATGTTCAGGAATTTGTGAATGTCGCCAAGAAAGATGGCGAAGGGTTCGTTCAGTATTGGTGGAAAGATACCAAAGGGGCATTCCGCGAGAAGCAGAGCTTCGTTAAGGGGTTTCAGCCGTGGGGCTGGATGATTGGGTCCGGCATGCTAGTTGACAGCATCAATTCCGTTCTTTGGCGCGCCGCGATCAATGCTGGCACAATCACAGGCCTGCTTATCTTGGTAACCGTCTTTATGGGAGCATTCCTCGTCCGGTCAATTACGCGCCCACTTGCCAAACTGACCCATGACATGATGCAGATCGCCAATGGCGCACTGTCAATCGAGGTCGCTGGACAAAAGCGCATGGATGAAATCGGCGATATGAGCCGGGCGGTCGAGACGTTCCGTCACAATGCCATCGAGCGCGACAAGCTTGAAGAACAGGAAAAGGCCAACGATCTAGAGCGCATGCGCAACGCAGAGCGTGTGACCGGGCTGATTACCGAGTTCAGGGAAACCGTCGCCGAAAACCTTGGAATCGTTACGGCACAGACAGCGGAAATGGAAGAAGCTGCCGATCAGATGCGCAGCATTGCAAACCAGACGGAAGAAGGCTCGGCCCAAGCGTCGGCTGCTTCCGAAGATGCTTCGAGAAATGTGCAAACCGTCGCGTCTGCAGCCGAAGAGCTCAGCGCTTCCATCAACGAGATCATGCAGCAGGCCGTGCGCAGTCGCGAGGTCGTTGCAACGGCCTCGTCCGAGGCCCGCATGTCGAGCGAGAAAGTGGCCGAACTCGATAACGCCTCTCGCAAGATCGGTGAAGTCGTCAGCCTCATTCAGGCCGTCGCCGAGCAGACCAACCTTCTGGCCCTGAACGCCACAATCGAAGCCGCACGAGCAGGAGACGCCGGCAAGGGATTTGCTGTGGTGGCTGCCGAGGTCAAGGAATTGGCCAATCAGACATCCAAGGCGACCGAAGAGATCTCGACGTTGATCCACGCCATTCAGTCCTCCAGCCGAGAAACCGTTCAGGCCATCTCGAACATCACAAGCGTCATGGAAGAGGTCGATGGCTACACATCGGCAATTGCATCAGCGGTTGACCAGCAAAGCACGGCCACCATCGAGATTGCCAACAATGTGCAACAGGCTGCACAAAGCACAACGTCTGCATCTGACAATATGGGTGATGTGCGCGAGAAAGCCAACGTGACAACACAGTCTGCGGCCACGGTGAAAGGGGCTGCCGACAAGTTGCAGGACAGCACGCAGGATCTTCGCGCACGTATTGAAGCATTCCTGACCAACGTTGCCGCTTAGTGCCAATCTCGTCGCTTGATATATGAGCCTTGAACGGCGATCCGTCTTTGATTGCCGTTCGAGAAGGAAGATTTGACATGACAGGGTAGGGATGGCTTCTAGCCATCCCTATTGTTTGTTATCAGGCCTGTCATCTGTCAGCCGAGCAGCGCGCTTGGCCTTTTACTTGCGAAAGGCCTTGGCAAGCGCCTCTCCCAATTGCCCCATTCCATCCCCTTTATCCTGACGCTTTGCAGGCCCTTTGTCTCGGGGCTTGGGGGCTGGTTTCTTGCCGCGAACCGTCTCGCCAATCTCTGGTGCAGATTTCATCGACAAGCCGATGCGCTTGGCTTTTTCATCGATCGATGTGACCACAACCTTGACGACCTGTCCGGCCTTGACGATTTTGGAGGGGTCGGTCACAAAACTGTCCGATAGCTGCGAGATATGGACCAAGCCGTCCTGATGCACGCCGATATCCACGAAGGCTCCGAAAGCGGCGACATTCGTCACGGTTCCCTCAAGTCTCATTCCCGGGCGCAGATCAGAAATCTCGTTGATGCCTTCCTTGAAGGTGGCCGTCTTGAACTGGGGACGCGGGTCACGACCCGGCTTGCGCAATTCTTCAAGAATGTCCTTGATTGTCGGAATGCCAAACTCGCCGGTCACGAATTTTTCCGGTTCGACGTTCCGCAGGCTGTTGGCATCTCCCATGATGTCTCGAAGATCACGGCCGCAATCTGCAACGATTCTTTTGGCAACTTTGTAGGCTTCCGGATGAACCGCCGAAGCATCGAGCGGTTCAGTCCCGCCAATCACCCGCAGAAACCCTGCGCATTGCGAGAAGGCACGTGGGCCAAGGCGAGGGACCGATTTCAATTCAGACCGCTTTGTGAAGACGCCGTTTGTATCACGGTAGGTGACGATGGTCTCGGCAAGAGAGGGGCCGACGCCGGCAACATAGGACAGCAGGGCAGGAGATGCCGTGTTGACATCAACCCCAACGGCATTCACCACATCTTCCACCGCGCCAGCCAGCGCTCTGGCAAGCCGCGTCTGATCCACATCGTGCTGATATTGTCCGACGCCAATCGCCTTGGGATCAATTTTCACCAGTTCTGCAAGAGGATCCTGCAACCGGCGCGCGATAGACACCGCGCCGCGCAAAGAGACATCCAGTTCAGGAAACTCGCGGGAGGCAAATTCGGATGCAGAATAGACCGATGCTCCGGCCTCGCTGACGACCACTTTCGTGGGCTTCTTGCCTTCCATTGAAGAGAGCAGATCAGCCACCAATGCGTCGGTCTCGCGCGATGCGGTGCCATTGCCGATGGCGATCAACTCCACACCAAAGCGCTTGATGAGGGCACCAAGCTCGCTCAATGTGCCACGCACATCATTGCGGGGCGCGTACGGATAGACTGTGCTGGTGGCCAGAAGCTTTCCTGTGGCGTCCACAACGGCGACCTTCACGCCGGTCCGGATGCCCGGGTCAAGCCCCATCGTGCACTTCATGCCCGCCGGGGCGGCCATCAAAAGGGCTTTCAGATTGGTGACAAAGACGTCGATCGCTTCTTTTTCGGCCCGCTCGCGCATCTCGGACGTCATTTCCAGATTAAGGCGCGGCGTGAACTTCACCTTCCATGTCCAGTCAATGACCTTGTCGAGAAAAGCATTGCCGTGCGGCACGCCATTGTCATTGATGATGGCCGACTTGGAAAAGGCAACAGCGTCGTCATCGAACTCGATATCAATGGAAAGGAACTCAGCATCCTGACCACGCAACATCGCCAGAACCCGGTGACCGGGTGCCTTGGCCCAGTTTTCCGTATGATCGAAATAGTCCGCGAATTTGCGGCCTTCTTCTTCCTTGCCGGACACAACGCTGGCCTTCAGCCGGCCAGACCGCTTCACGACCGGTCGAATCTTGGCCGCTGTATCGGGGTGCTGGGCAAACCGTTCAGACAGGATATCGCGCACACCGTCCAGAGCGGCTTTAGTGTCCGCGATTTTCTCCCCGATAAAGGGCTGAGCCAAATCTTCAGGGGCTTTGCCGGGCTGCGACAGAATAGCGTCGGCGAGGGGAAGCAGGCCGTTATCAATCGCTTTCTGAGCTCTGGTTTTGACCTTGACGCGGAAGGGTGCGTGGATGTCTTCAAGCTCAGCCTTCGTTGTCGCCTTGTCAAGCCGGGCGAGGATCTCATCCGTGAGCTTGCCTTGGGATTCAATCGCGGTCTTGATGGTTTCGCGCCGTTTTGAAAAGTCGCGAAGATACAGGAGCCGTTCATCGAGCTTGCGCAGCTGGATGTCGTCTAGCCCGCCAGTTACTTCTTTGCGGTAGCGGGCAATGAATGGAATGGTGTCGCCGGTATCGATGAGCTCGATAGCCGCGATAACCTGCTTTGCCTGACAGCCAATTTCCGTGGCGATCAGAGATGGGATGGACATTTCTTTGATCAAAGTCAGAATCCGAATCTTGTTTGTTTCGGGCCGATATTGATGCATTTGCTGGCAATAGGAAAGCGGATTAGATGTTCCCACAAGCTTCTTGCAGGCTTGCCGGAGACAAACGATGAGCGTTGCCTATCTGATGACTTCCATCTCAATCTTGCCTGTCGGTGCTCAGCTCGTCCCGTTCAATTGTGTGATGAAAGTAGAGTGTCTCGCTTGATGTGCCGATGCTCAGCTGGAAGCGGGCATCATGGATGCTCCATTGCTCGTATCGCGCGGACCATCGCTGGAAGGCACGCCGAGGGACCGTGATGGATATCGTTTCCGTCTCGCCCGGCGCGAGGCGGACCTTTGAGTAGGCCGCCAAACCACTCACACGTTCGGTCTTGCCCCTGAGATAGAGCTGAACCACCTCACTGCCCTCAAGATCACCGTGATTGGTGAGCGTGACAACAACGACCAGCGCCTGCTGCGTACAGGCACTTTTGAGCACTTCGGACCTCACCAGTTCGATCTTGCCATATCCCAAGCCATGGCCAAACGGGAATTGCGGCCGCGTTCCGCGCGCCTGAAATCCGCGGTACCCGATATGGGACTTTTCTGAATATACAATGTCGTCATGCGGCTTTGGACGATCTGTCATTGGAGAAAGATCTTCTCCAACCGCGGGGAAACTTTGGGGCAGACGGCCCGCTGGCTCCGCCCTGCCGCTCAGGATATCACCAAGAGCGTTGCCGCATTCCTGCCCCGGATACCACAGTTGCAAGATGGCAGGAACCTTGTCGGCCCAAGGCATGGTGACCGGTGAGCCGGATTGCATGACCACAAGTGTCTTGGCATTTTCCTGCGCTATCGCCTCGATCAGATCATTCTGGGCTGCAGGCAGATCCAGACTGGCGCGGTCCTCAGCCTCGGTCTCCCAATCATCATTCAACCCGGCAACCAGCACGACCAGATCCGCTTTGCGTGCCAGCGTCACGGCGTGATCAAGCGAGCCAAAATCAGACGGCGCACGCAGTCCGAACCGAATGGCCTTCAGGGTGGTGGTCAGGCCGTCACCGCAGGCATAGTCCACCTCAATCTCATAGGACCGACCTGCCTCAAGATGGACATTGGTCCGGCGCTCAGCGCAGCCATGGCCAAAATAGCTGTAGCCGCGCTCCCAGCTCTCCCATGCTTCAAGCACCGGCGCTCCATCGATGGATAGGCGGCTGGTGCCAGCACTCATCAAGCCGACCTCATAGTCTCCCGTCTCTTGCGGTACATACACGCAGCGCAAGCGGGCGGAGAAGGCCTGATGGTCCACTTGTGGTGCAACCGGACCGAACCATTTGAATTCGCTCCGCTCCCCGTCTTGCTTCAGAACAGGCTCGCCTGACAAGTCGGTGCTCTGGAAAAAACTGATCTCCACGGGCTGTTTGATCAGCGGAACATAACGATCGCCCGGGCAGCCAAGCGCGTAGTCGATCTTGGCAAGGGGGAAGGCGTCCTTGATACCGTCAAGCGGAGTAACCGCATAATGGGCATTGATCTGGGCTGATCCCCCTCCAAACATGGTGGCGCGGGCCGCATTCGGACCGATCACGGCGATCCGGAGGTCGCTCTTTGGGGCAATCGGCAGCAGGTGGTTATTCTTGAGAAGAACGGCGCTTTCCGCTCCGGCCCTGCGAATGAGGGTGCGTGTGTGATGGCGATCTTCTGCCCGTTCCTGCGTCTGCTCATCTTCTGCTTTCGCGCCAACGCGCGCACCAAGCGCCAATATGCTCCGTGCGGCCTGTCGAAGCAGATCGGGATCTATCAGACCATCCCGCACCGCTTGCACAAGCTTTTCGCCGCGATGCTTGGCCGGGCCGGGCATCTCCAGATCAAGCCCGGCTTCAAGCGCTTCGACTGTCGAGTGTGTCGCCGTCCAGTCGGACATGACAACACCATCAAAGCCCCACTCCTTGCGCAAGACTTGCTCGATGAGCCATCTGTTTTGCGATGTGTGCGTGCCATTGAGCGCGTTGTAGGCGGTCATCACGCAAGCAACACCCGCTTCCTTCACTGCGGCCTCAAAGGGCGGGAAATAGATTTCCCGAAGGGTCTTTTCATCAATTTGCGAGCTTGTGGTGCGCCGCTCATATTCGCATTCATTGCCGATAAAATGCTTGATCGTCGCGGCAACGCCCTCGGATTGCACACCCTTGATATAGGCGACGGCCATTGTTGAGGCGAGCAGCGGATCTTCCGAGAAGCACTCGAAATTCCGTCCGTTCAGAGGATTGCGATGCATATTGACCGTTGGGGCAAGCAACACGCGCGCGCCCTTGGAACGGGTCTCACGCGCAAGGTCCTGCCCGATCTCTTCAACCAGCTCGGGGTTCCAACTTGCCGCCAGCGCAATGGCCACCGGATAGGCAGCAGACCGAACGCCGCCGCTGAAGTCTTCACCGCGGGCACCGTTGGGGCCGTCGGTGACCTTGATGGCCGGAACGCCAAGACGATCGATGGAAGCCGTGCGCCAAAAGCTGGCACCCGACAACAGACTGACCTGCTCCTCGAGCGTCATCGCATCGAGCAAGGAATCAAGATTGGACTGTGTCATTATTTGTCTTTTTATTGGGTCTTTTGGCGGGTCAGGGACCGCATGAGGCCATAACTGACAATCATCGTCAGGATTAACGTGCTGGTGAGCAAGACAAAGGCCAAAGCCGCACCAAACGGCCAGTTGCCCGCGCGGATGAACTGCTCATAGACAGCCGGAGCCAGCATGGTGAAGCCGGGCCCGCCAAGCAGAACCGGGGTCGCATAGGCATTCATCGACAGAATGAACACCAGAACACAGCCAGCCAGAACGCCGGGCGCCGCCTGAGGAAGAAGAACCCGGAAAAAGACCGTGAGGGGCCTTGCTCCCAAGCTGGCGGCAGCTTCTTCTGTTTGCCGCGGCACGGCTTCCACCACGGACGATAGCGTCAGGATCATGTAGGGCAGAATGACTGCGGTCGTGCCAACAACAACAGCGAACGGGGTGTACATCAGCTTGAACGGGCCGATGCCAAACGCCCCCAAACTGGCATTGATCGCCCCGTCCGTGCCGAGCAAGGCCATCCACCCGGCGGAGCGGACCACGTTGCCCACCAAGAGCGGGAACAGGGTGAAAATCGTCAGCAGAGATTTCCACCGGCTCTGCATCCGCGCCAGCCAATAGGCCGGCGCGAGCGATAGCGATAGGCTGAGAACCATACACAGCACGGCAACCCCGACCGTGGTCAGAAGAATTTCCTGATAATACGGGTCGGACAGGGCAGCAACATAGTTTTCCCCGCTTAGTGCGGTCACCATCAGTTCAGTCGGGCTATAGAGGTTGAGCGACATCCTGAACAGGCCCGCCATAGGCAGAACCAGCAAGACAAAAACCAACAAGGAAGCGGGAAAAACCAGAAACGGCATATCAACCCTTAAAGTTACGGTTCCAGAAATTGAGAATATCGACCTGATGCTCCATCAGATAGTCCTGGTCGAGACGCAGGAGCCGGTCCTGATCTTCAGCCGGCAGGCCGATGGCTTCTTCAAGCTCCTTGGGCAGATCGGCATCGGTCACAGTGGGAAGATATCCCATCTGTTCGGCAAACCCTGTCTGAGCGCTGGGGTCGAGGGCGGCGTTCAGATAGGCAAGACCACCCTCTTTATTGGGCGCATTCTTGGGCACAGCCATTTCGAAAGCGATGGGGATCGCGCCTTCCTTGGCAACGGCTCGCTTGATGTTAAGGCCCGCCTTGGACCAGGAATAGGCACGGGACACATAGTTCAGCGTGATCCAGACATCGCCGGATTTGAATGAAGCCGCAATCGCTTCGTTCGACGGCAAGATTTGCACATCCTGCTTTTCGCGCAGCTCCATCAGCTTGGCATGGCCGGGCTCGAAATCACTCATCGAGCCACCACCAACAAGCGCTGCCACAGCAGAGGTTGCGACATGGAGCTTGTCTGAGACGCCCACATGGCCCTTATATTCCGGCTTCCACAAATCAGCGTAGGAGGTCGGCGGTGTCTTGATCTTGTCTGGATTGTAGAGAATAGCGATGTAGGAATAGATCTGGGGCACAGAGTAGGGTTTACGCAACGCGGGGATGACCGCAGAAATGCGCGATACATTGGTCTCATCCAGCTCCGTCAGCGTGCCGATCTTTGCCATCGGATACATGTCCAGATCCGCCAGAACGGCAACGTCGAAACTGGATTTTGCACGCATCTTCTCGGTGCGCAGTTTGGTCTGACGCGCTTCGGTCGATGAGATGTCCTGAATAACCTCATAGCCTTCCGGCGCCATGAGGGCTTCATCAACGGTGCGATGCAGGATGTCGCCATAGTCGCCGCCAAAGACAGACGCGATGACTTCGCCCTTGTCCGCTGCAAAAGTGACCGAAGGAAGCGCCACGGCTAACACCGAGGCCATAATCGTAGAAGCAAGAAAATGTCTTCTGGTAAGGCTGATTTTGTCTGACATGGTGGTTCTCTTTCTGGTGTCTGATTAGGTGTTTGGCGGTAGAAGATGGGCGTCTTCAGCTGCCCAATCTACAGAAGCCTTCATGCCTGCCGTTAAACCGGCAAGGTCGGTTTGTTCTGCGGGGGTTGAAATTGTTGCCACGAGGGACGTGCCGCCAAGATCGAGCTTGTATTCGGTTTGGGCACCCAGATAGGTGACCTCCAGCACGCTGGCTTGCCGAGGAGACTTGAGCTGCGGATCAAGAGAAATTTTTTCGGGGCGCAGGGCAAAGATGGCGTCCCCGTTGAGGGTGTCGTGCGCTCGGCAGGGCAGGTCAACGCCCGATGCCGAGGTGAAAGACCCGCCGCGGCTGACGCTTCCTTCAACCAGATTGCACTGTCCGACAAAGCCTGCGACAAAGACATTCTCCGGCCTGTCGTAAAGGGCGCGCGGGCTACCGATCTGGCGCAAGACACCCCCTTCCATGACGGCCATGCGGTCGGCCATGATCAAGGCTTCTTCCTGATCGTGGGTGACGATCAGCGTTGTCACGCCAAGGCGCTGTTGCAGGTCTCTGATTTCATGCTGAACTTCGGCGCGCAACTTGGCATCCAGATTGGACAGCGGTTCATCAAGCAACAGGAGGGCCGGGTTGACGGCAAGGGCACGAGCGAGCGCCACGCGTTGCTGCTGGCCGCCAGACAATTGCCCCGGCATGCGATCCGCCAGATGCTCCAGCCGGACCATTTCCAGCGCATCCTTTATCCGTTTGTCGCGGTCGGCTCTGCCAAGCTTGCGCATTTCAAGCCCGAAGCCGACGTTTGCCGCCACGCTCATATGGGGGAAAAGGGCATAGGACTGGAACACCATGCCAACATCGCGCCGATAAGGCGGCAAAGAGGTGACATCCTCTTGACCAAACAGAATGCGCCCACTCGATGGTGTCTCGAAACCGGCGATCATGCGCAAGGTTGTTGACTTTCCGCACCCTGACGGCCCCAACAGCGCAACCATTTCACCCTGTTCCACGATGAAGTTGAGATCACGAACGACGGCGGTATTGCCGAAACTCTTCGCCAAATGTTCGATGGTCAATTTGCTCAAGGATAGTCTCCAGGACTGGCGCGTCAAAAGACACGGGAAAGTTTGACATAGCGATCGGTGAGAACCATCAGGAGCCCGATCAGCACGATTTGCACGGTGCCGACAGCTGCAAGGGTCGGATCGATCCGGAATTCGAGATAGTTGAGCATGGCGACCGGCAGGGTGATCTTGCCGGGCCCTGTCAGCAGAAGAGACAGCTCGAGATTTTCGAAACTCTGGATGAAGGAAAACATGCAGGCCGCAACAATACCCGAGCGCAGCATCGGGATGGTGATGCGCCATGTGACAACACGCGGGGAGGCGCCAAGGCTGGCTGCGGCTTCTTCGACCCGCATGTCAAGGCCTTCCATGCCAGCAGACACCAGCTTTACGGTCCATGGAATGGTCAGCAAGACATGGGCGGCAACCAGACCCGCGGTTGACCCGACGATGGTCCGGTCAATCACGAACTCTGCCTGAATATAAAAGATATAGAGCGCCGTCCCCGCGATAATGGCAGGCACAGCCAGCGGCCCAAGCAGCAGGGCGGAAAGGGCGCTCTTGCCTTTAAACTTTCCCCGGTTGATCCCGTAAGCGGCCATGGCTCCCAGAGGCACCCCGATCGCCGTGGCGATGAGCGCGAGCTGGAGACTGGTAACAAGCCCTTCGGCAAATTCCCGATGCGCCCACGCATTCGCGAACCATCTCAACGTCCAGCCTTCAGGCGGGAAACTGACAATCTGACTGCTAAAGAAGCTGACCAGGATCACCGCCAGCACCGGAGCCATAATGAAGGCATAGGCCAGAAACACCAGCAAGTAATAGGCAAATTTGGAAAAGGTACGGTTCAGGGTCATTGTAGCCTAAGGTGCTGTTTTCGAGACAATCAAACGGGCTGGAATTTTGTCATGAATTTGATATGATGACGTCATCATTGCGAATGATGACGTCATCATCAATAGAAAATTCGGTTTTTTTATGAAAAAATTTTCTCCTCTTCCCACCATGGGTGATGTCGCAAGGCATGCTGGCGTATCTCCAGCCACCGTCGCGCGCGTCCTTTATGAGCCTGAAAAGGTCAGTCTTGAAAAGCGCACGATTGTGCAAAACGCCCTGAAAGCCACGGGCTACAGACCGAACGCAGCAGCGCGTGGTCTTAGAACACAAAGAAGCGGGACGATCGGGCTTATCGTGGTGGATGGGACGCTCAACCCGTTTTTCAGCCAACTCAGTCAGGCGATCAGGAATGAGGCGCTCGAGCGGGGATATAATGTCCTGATGTTCCAGCACGGTATGAAGCCGGAACGGGAGGCAAAGGCTGTCACCCAGTTGCTGCAACAGCGCGCCGATGCTGTCATATTAGCCTATGGGGTGAATGCAGAAGGCGTGGCCCCGCTGCTGCAGGCGGGCATTCCGGTCGTTCAGATCGAGCAGGAAGTGTGCGCAGGAACCGATGCGGTCTTGATCGATCCCGTTGTCGGCATCGATGCAGCGGTCGAGCATCTGTGCGGACTCGGGCATGAACGCATTGCTTTCATTGGCGGTAACCCCGCGCTTTATGATCGCCCGCGCGTGCGCGGCACATCCATGGATGAGGACCGTCTGGCTGCCTTTCGTGCTGCCGTAAAGAAGCACGGAGCCAGTGATGATGACGCGCTCATTCGTTTGGGGCTTTATTTTTCAACCACGGGAGATGATCCCGCCCGGGCTGGCCGCGAAATGATGCATGCCTTGTTGAAGGAGCAAAATTGCCCGACCGCCGTGCTTGCATCCGGCGACATTCTGGCGGCCGGCGCGCTACAGGCTTTGGGGGAGGCCGGTCTATCCGTGCCCAAAGACATGTCTGTCATTGGGTTTGACAACTCCATTGCCAACCTGCTCAATCCGCCTCTTTCCTCCATTGGTCGCCCGCTTGTTGATATCGGCCGCTGTGCATTGGATCTGGCAGTTGGCGCTATCAATGGGCAAGACGAAAAAGAGGAAAACCGCATCACGTTCCCGACGGAATTGGTTCTGCGTCACTCGACCTCCAAGAGAAACGGCTAGGCCTCAAAACAGAAAATTGGATGCGTCGGATAGCGTCGAAGGAACAGCATATAGGTAACTTTGTTGCATGCTGTATCGCTGTTTACGGCCGCATATCTTCGGCAACCAGTTCCATGAAAGCCTTCGCCAACTCACTGCCATCGCCATCCGCATTGTTGACAGTTCTCAGGCTTTGAGGTGCAGTGAAAGGCTGGTTTAATCAGCCGATGCAGCTTCAAGCCGCTTCTTCAAACAAAAGCCAAGGCGAGGGGCTTGGGGCGCTTCGCCTTGGCTCGAATTTAGCCGAGCAATTGCTCGATTGTTTGCTGGCAAGCCTCGCTTTCGAGGGATTTCTCGATGCGCCAGTCCTTGTTGTAATAGGTGTCGCGGTAGCGATAGCCGCTGTCGCAGATCACCGTCACAATCGGACCGCTTTGGCCGGCTTTGCGCATCTTCCCGGCAATTACCAATGCGCCGTAGAAGTTGGTGCCGCTGGATGGTCCGACGGGACGACCGACAAGATCGGACAGTTTCAGCATCGCGGCCACGGATGACGCATCTGGAACCTTGATCATGGCGTCCACCAGATCAGGTTTGAAGGATGGCTCCACGCGTGGACGACCAATGCCTTCGATGCGGGATCCTGCCGAGCAGGTCAGCGCACACGAATGGGTGTCCCAGGCATCCATGAAAACCGAATTCTCGACATCGGGAACACAGAGCTTTGTCTTTAGCTTGTGGTAGCGCAGATGCCGTCCGATGGTTGCCGATGTGCCGCCGGTGCCCGCAGCCATGACGATCCATGCGGGTTCAGGCTCCGGTTCGCGTTTCATCTGATCGAGGATGGCGCCGGCAATGCAACCCGGGCTGCGCCAGTCGGTGGCAATCGCCGCGTTGGAGAACTGGTCCATGTAATGACCGTTGGTTTCTTTTGCCAGTGCTTCGGAAGCTTCATAGACCTGATCGCCGCGGTCCACCAGATGGATCTGGCCGCCATATTGCTTGATGGCGTTGACCTTGGTTTGCGACGTGTCCTTCTGCATCACGGCAATGAAGGGCAGGCCGAGCAATTTCGCAAAATACGCCTCGCTGACCGCAGTTGAGCCGGATGAGGCTTCGATAACAGTCGTCTCCGGACCGATATAGCCATGGCAGATCGCATTGGTGAACAGCGATTGCGCCAGACGATGCTTGAGGCTTCCCGTCGGGTGCGTGCTTTCATCCTTGAAATAGAGAGGCGTTTTCTCAAAGCCGGGCAGCTCGAGCCGGATCAGGTGTGTGTCAACCGCTCTCTGTTTCTCGCACTCCAGCTTTTCCAGCGCTTCACAGGCCCACTCGTGATGGGTTTCATGCTCCACAAGTGCAAAACACGGGGACGCATCGATCGTCATTTCAGCTTTGGTCAACATCACAGCGCTCCCTTGAGCGAAAAGACCGCTTCGATCTCGATTAGAGCGCCTTTGGGCAGGGCTGCAACCTGAAAGGTGGCGCGAGCAGGGAAGGGCTCTGAGAGATAACTGCCATAGGCTTCGTTGACGTCGGCAAAGCCGGCAAGGTCTTGCATCAGAATGGTTGTCTTGACCAGATTGGCAAATGAGGTTCCTGCCTCCTCTGCGATTGCTGCGATATTTTTCATGCTTTGATGCAGTTGGGAAACAACAACGTCGCTGTCGATTGTGCCGGTTGCGGGGTTGATCGGCAACTGCCCGGATACAAACAACAGATCGCCAGCAGCGATGGCTTGGGAGTAGGGGCCGATGGCGGCCGGAGCCTTGTCGGTATTGATCACTTTCATAATCGGTTCCTTTTCAGCCCGCGTGAGAAGCGGGCAAACGATTGATAGAGGCTGTGTGACATGTGACGGCCCTTCATGCTCCCGGTCAGAAAAAGGCACAGTTCACCCGTCGGGCGCCCGAACCCTAAAGGTCCGCGCGTCCAGTTTTCGGTTTGACTTGTCGTTCAATTGGCTACTGGGCTGGTCCCATCACCAGGTTCGGCAGCCAGAGCGTGATCTCGGGAACTGAGGCAATAAGGATCAGCACCAGGATCGGTGGAATGAGCAGTGGCAGGATGGCAACCGCCAACTTCTCGAACCTTACGCCAGACACCGCCGACATCAGATAGAGCCCAACGCCCAATGGGGGTGTTGCGATGCCCAGAAGCAGGGACAGCGTGATCACCATGCCGAACTGAACCCGGTCGATCCCGAACATGTCGGCAATCGGCAGCAGCAGCGGCAGGAGGATGATCTTTGCGGGTGTCGCTTCCATGAAACAACCAATCAGAACCAGCATTGCAATGGTGAAGGTCAGAAAGACCCCCTTGCTGGCGATGGCGTCCAGAATGCCGGATGCAAAAGCCTGCGGTACCTGTTCGAAAGCAAACAGCCAGCCCATGATTTGGGAGACACCGATGATCATCATGATCAGCGAGGCCAGCGTGGTGCTTTGCACCAACGCATCCCAAAGGGCGTCGTATTTAAGCTTGCGATAGAACAGGCCGATCAGCACGGAATAACCACATGCGATGACACCCGCCTCGGTGGCTGTTGCAAAGCCGAATACGATCGCACCGAGGATGATGCCGGGGGCAACCAAAGCAGGAATGCCCTCGATAGTGGCCTTCAAGAGTTCCTTGCGTGTTGCGCGTGGTTCGCGCGGCATGGGAACCCAGATGGCCATGGTGCGGATATACAGCATGAAGGAGATCGCGACGAGAATCCCCGGAACAATCCCGCCGAGAAACAGCCGGGCGACGGATTCACTCGCCAGCCATGCATAGACGATGAGGCTGATCGATGGGGGAACGATTGGACCCACAAGCGACGTTGCAACCGTCAGGGCTGCGGCGAATTCAGGGGTGTAGCCCCGGGCCCGCATGGCCTTGACTTCTAGCTGACCAAGGCCGGCAATATCGGCGGTCGCCGCCCCGGACACACCGGCAAACAGCAGCGAGGCCAGAACGTTCACATAGGCAAGCCCGGCCCGGAAGTGCCCCACCAGCGCAAGGGCGAAGTTGAAGATCCGATCCGTCAGGCCGATCGCATTCATCAGATTGCCGGCCAGAATGAAGAAGGGGATCGCCAACAGGCCGGGTTTGGCCGCCCCGTCGATGATTTGTTGGGGAACAACCAGACTCTGATCCCCGAACCCGGCATAGTAAAGGCCGGCAACCGAGGCAGCTCCGATTGCAATGGTGACCGGTACACCGACCATCATCAGGATAATGAAGCCACCAATGACGAGAAATCCGAGGGTCATGTCTGTACCTCCGGTTCGTCAAGTGTGTCGACCTTTTCAAAAGGCGTGACTTGGCCGGTTGCGATCTGGATGAAGTTCAGCAGCATGTGGAGGAAAACCAGAACGGATGAAATGAAGAGGGGCAAGGATCTCGCCCACAGTGGCAGGTCGATCATGTCCATCTTGGTTTGCTGGATGACAATCAGCGAAGGTGCCGCACGCAGGATGGCAATCATGAAAAGCATACCCACCGTGCAGGCAAACAAACCACCCAGGATACGCAGTGGTTTGGGCAGGCGGATCATGATCACATCCACGACAACATCGCGTTTCCCGCGCACATAGGCATAGAAGCCGAAGAACAGCATCCATGCAAAGAGCAACAGGGTCCAAGGGAAGACCCAGCCGAAGGCTTGATCGAGCGTCGCCCGAACCACGACATTCACCAGATTGATAGAGACCATGATCAACAGGCTGATGGTTGCCAACCATCTGAAAAGGATGGCAACCATATCAAGCGCTTTGTTGAGCGACGTCATCATTCGACTATTTTCCCCGGGCCGCTTTTACTGCGTCAAGAAGACCTGCTGGCAGTTTGCCTGCGGCTTCCCGTGCTTCGTAAAATTCGGCCATCTTGGCCACGAGCGGGCTGGAGTCAAATTCAAAGTTGACCTTTACGCCCTCAACCGCCTCAAGTTCGGCCTGCATGGAGGCTGAAGCCTTGGCAAGAAGATCGCGGCCAAAGGCAGCTGCTTCCTTGTGGGCGCGTAGCATGGCGGCCTTGTTTTCCTCGGACAGCTTATCCCATGCCTTCTTGTTCATCATCCACGCAACGGCCTGAGGATATTCGTCGGTCCGGATGATGTTCGGAGCAACTTCGTAGAAACGCATGGATTTGATCAGCTCGGCCGGAGAGGTCACACCATCGACGATGCCGCGATTGATGCCGTCATAGACTTCGCCCCATGGCAGAACGCGAACCTCTGCACCAAGATGTGTCCAGGCATCAATTACCAGCTCATTCTGATACTGGCGGATTTTGAGGCCCTCGATGTCGGCAGCGGTTTCAATCGGCTCTTTGGTCAGCAACGTGCGGAAGGAACCGCGCGGCATATCGGGAATGGAGCCTAGGACCGAAATATCGGCTGTCTCTTCGACGCTTTTCAGCCAGGACTGAAACAAGTCGCCTTCGATGAAGTTGGACCAGTGCGCATAGTCGTCAAACAGGAATGGCGCGGCAGCATAACGGATGCCTTCTTCCCAGCGAGCCAGGAAGGATGAACCGGACGGAGCGAGCTGAATGAGGCCCAGGCTCAACTGTTCGACAACAGAGTTCATTGAGCCGATCTGCTCATTGGGATAGATGCGGATCTCGATGTCACCATCGGTATACTCGGAAACCAGCTCAGCAAATTTCTGATAGGACTGACCCTCGAAGCTTTCAGCGGTCATCATGGAACTCAGGCGCCATGTTTCGGCATTTGCATCGGCAGCAAAGAAGGTCAAGGCGGCGGCGCAGGCAAGGCGTGCGGGCAGGGACGTCATACAGAACTCCTCTTGGAACGTGTCCAAACTATTGTCGGATATGCGGGTGATTTTTATATTTATGCATATATCTGATGATAAAATATATATCATGTCAATAGAGAATGGACGAAATGCATTGCGAAAATTTCGTCAACCTGATCATGCACAGCTTCTGATGTTGTATGTTAAAAGTTATATAATCTAGCAAGTTCAATTTATTAAAGAAAAATTCTTGCGGTTCCTACGCACGGGGTGGCGCGCTTTTGGAAAAGTTTGGGCTTGTTCTATAATTCATTTAATGCATGATATAGATATAACTATGCGACTTATAAAAGCAGCAAGACGATGAAACACGCTCTGTGAATTCAATGCGTTGCTCTTCGACATCTGGAGTTGGAACATGACCGAGGCGCAAGCCCTCCATCAGGAAGCCATTTTGATTGATGGCCTGAACATTTGTAATTGGAACAGGGAAATCTTCGAGGAGTATCGCGAAGGCGGCGTAACGGCTGTTTCCTGCACGACCGCAGTTTGGGAGAATTTCCGCGATGGCATGATCGAGGTGGCCAAGTGGCTCCAGTGGTATGAAGAGCATGGCGACCTGATCATGCCCGTACACAGCCCTGCCGATATCCTCAAAGCCAAAGAGCAAGACAAGACCGGTATTATCCTGAGCTGGCAGAACACGTCGCCGCTGGAAGATCGCCTCGACTATGTGCGCCTGTTCAAGAAGCTCGGTGTCGGCATCATGCAGCTGACTTACAACACCCAGAACTATGCCGGATCTGGCTATCAGGAAACGAACGACTCCGGTCTCAGCGATTGGGGGCGGGAACTGATCGACACCATGGGCGAGGCCGGTGTGGTCTGTGATTTGTCGCACGTAGGCGACAAGACAAGCGCCGATGTGATTGCCTATTCCAAGAAACCGGTCGCCTTTACCCATGTCCTACCGCGGGCCCTGCTTGATCGCGGGCGCAACAAGCCTGACGACCTGCTCAAGGGCGCGGCTGAAACCGGAGGGGTCGTCGGTTTCTCTCTCTTCGCGCCGGGCATGAAAAAAGGCAATGATTCTACGATTGATGATGTGGTCGAAGCCATCGACTATCTGGTCGATCTGATTGGTGAAGATCATGTCACCGTCGGCACCGACTTCAGCATCGGCCATCCGCGTCCCGGATCGTTCCTGTTGTGGTGCAACAAGGACAAGGGCACGGGCCGCAAGTTGACGGAATTTGGCTCCAAGCCGGTCAAGAAGCCAAAAGGCATCGAGCGGATGCGCGAATTCCCCAATCTCACCGAAGCGCTGCTCAAACATGGCTATTCCAAAGAACGCATCCTGAAGATCTACGGTGGCAACTGGATGCGCGTTCTTGGTCAGGTTTGGGAAGGAGAATGATCATGAACCGCACTGAACGCCTCGAAGCCGTAGTCAACGGCAAGACACCCGACCGCATTCCGGTTTCCGCCTGGGGACATTTCTATGTCGAGGAACAGCGGGCAGACACCTTCGCTGACAAGATGCTGTCGTTCCGCGAGACCTATGACTGGGACATCCTGAAAGTGCATGCGCGGGCGAGTTATCATGTCGAGCCTTTCGGCTTCCAGATCGACCCATCCGATGATCCGGCTGTTGGTCACGGACTGCTTCACAGCCCGGTGCAGGAAGCCGAAGACTGGTTCAAGCTCAAGCCGCAGCCGGTCGACAATGCCGCTTTTGATGAGCAGATGAAAGTGCTCGAGCTGATCCGCAAAGGCCTTCCAAAGGATGTGCCGCTGATCATGACGGTCTTCACGCCGCTGGATATCGCCGACAAGATGCTGGACCGCAATGCGTCAGTTCTGGCCCAGCATATCGAGGAAGCCCCCGAAGCGGTGGCCTATGGTCTGTCCGTATTTGCCGAAACCCTGTCCCATTTTGTCCGCAAGGTGACACAGTTCGGCGTTGACGGGATCTTCTTCTCCACCAAGTGGGTGAACGGTGCCAAGCTGAGCGCCGCAGACTATCGCAAACTCTGCCTGCCGCATGATCTGAGCATGATGGCGTCAGCCGCCAATCTGCCGTTCAACATCATGCATGTCTGCCAGAATGAGGTTTTCATGGACACCTTCCGTGATTATCCGGTTTCGATCATGCATTGGGATGATCATGGACCGCACAATCCGAGCCTGCGCATGGGCCGCCAGATGACGGGCCTGTGTTCCGGTGGTGGGGTTGATGCCAAGACGCTGGCCAACGGCACGCCGGACGATGTCAGCGCCAAGGCCGTCAACACGATCCTTGAGAACAATGGTCAGGGCATGATCCTTGCGCCGGGTTGCTCCATCGTCACGGCAAAAACCTCAAGTGCCAATCTGCAGGCTTTGAGCGAGGCACCGGTGAAGGCACAGGCGTTGCTCGAAAAAGGAAAAGCCGCCTGACGCTCAGGCTCTGCAAGACAGAATAAACACCTGTTGGCGCGCCTTCCCCATCCCCCCCATTGAAGCGCGCCAACAAGGCAAGAATAAGCAGCCGCCATCTCTATCCCGCAGGTTTCGGACCTCTCCCAGTAATCCGATCCAGTCCAAGAGATGGCACTTTGATCCCTGGTCTTGAGTGGCCAGGGATCTTTTTTTTGCTCAGGCAAGATCAGCGCAAGACAAGCCTTGCGTCCCACAAGCGCCAATCTGGCACCGCGTCAGCGTTTGCGGCTGTCTGCTTTTTTGCTTTTGGATTTGTCCAGACGGCGGAAGCCGGGTACCGCCTCGCCAACCACTTCTTCATGCAGACTGACGAGATCGCGCAACACAGACAGCTGCGGATGGCCCTCGGCGACAATCACACTCCACGAAAACAGGATTTCCTCGGCCAGCGGTCGAATGGCAACCTTGTCGAGCGGCACACTGAAGGCTGTCAGAGGATCCACGATGCCAACGGCGGAGCCCGACTGGATGCAGTGAAGCGCGGCGATGGTGGAGGAGCAGGAGATTTCCTGATCGATATGGATGCCGCGCTCGGCGAGGGCATCATTGATCATCCGTCGGAAACGGAAGCGGTCGCCCAGCGTGGCAAAGCGGCGACCTCGGAAGTCATCTATTTTCAGCAGCTTCTTGCTGGCCAGCATATCGCCGTCTGGCAGGGCCGCAACGCAAGGGGCCGCGAAGGAGCCAATAATCTCAAGGCCCGGATGATCCAGAGGCGGGTTTGAGAAGCCCAGATCAGCTTGCCCGTTGACAACCATCTGAGGAACGATCTCCGCCCGTTGCAGACTGAGGCCGATATTGCCCGGTGTCTGCTCAGCAGGCATCCGCGCCAGAATCTTGGGAACGAACGCGACGCCAACCGAAGAAATCGACGCGATATTGAACGACCGCGGAGCCGAGGTGGCAATGTCGCGGGCCCGGTGTTCGAGCCGTACGACAGCATTCAGAAGTCCTTCCGCCTCACTGTAGAAATCAAGGCCATCATGGGTGGGAATGATCTTGGGGCCGTTGCGCGTCAGGAGTTGAAAGCCGACCGAGGATTCCAGATCCTGCACGAGGCGCGACACAGTCGGCTGAGACGTCCCCAGTACCCGAGCGGCAACGGTCATGCTGCCGGTTGATACAACCGTAACGAAAGCTTCAAGCTGACGAAAATCCAAGTCGTTTCCTCTTGATTTCTTGCGGAACCAACTCTCTCTATCGTGCCGATGCGTCAGGCACTGAAGGCCTGTTGTCAGAACGATTCCGAGATGGTCTGAACCCGAAAAGATATATATAAAACAAAATTCTGCGTCAATTCTTCGAAGGCGTGAACCCCACCTCTCTCAAAACCCCGATGCAACCGATCATCTTTCATTCTGTCTTCAGATCGTATCGGCCTCAAAAGCAGGTGCCTTGAGCGGCGATGACAGGCCAAAACTGTCGACCAGAACGACCCCGCCCGTCGCAATGGTACGATAGGACGCGCGGAAATGGGCGATGGATTTCACGGCAACGATGTCCATCTTATCAAGATCGACCCCGAAGGCGGTAAAGGCATTGGTATCATACGCCTGCACACGGTTGCTGGATAGAAGAATCCGCGAAGGACCCACGCCCAGCACCGCGCCTTGCCCGCCGTCCAGCCTTTCCCCCTTCATCATCGGACCCGTGTTGCGATAGGCAATGTGCGGAAGGGCGAGAATGGTCGTCTCCACATCGCCGCCAGCCGTGGGAAGCTGAAAGCTGGCACCCACACCGGCTGAAACGGCTTGTCTGACCAAACCCTCATTGATCAGGAAAGCAAAAGCAAAGGGGCGTTCGAGAGAGAGGAGCACAGGCAACAGATCGGTCGTATCGCCGTTGCCGCCACCGCCGGGATTGTCGCCTACATCGCCAATCACGACGCGGCCGCCCGAAAGAGCTTGCCGAATCTGGGGCAAAGCCTGTTCGATTGAGAGAATGGGCGCAACCAGATCCTGCCTGACGGCGTCAATGGCCTTGGCCATTCTCTTGGCAACAGCTTCTGTTGCGTGTGGGTCGGATGTGGTAACGAGCAGCGCGGTACCGCGAAAGGGCGCCCGGGAATAGGGGAAGCCGCCAAGAAGGCTTGCATCGCGGATGGCGCCGGTTTCCAAGCCGTCGCTTAGGCGCGCGAGAGCGCCAAAGGGCCCTGAAAGGGTTTCCTGTCTTGGCATGGGGACCGCAAGTCCCATCGGGAATCTGTGGGTTTTGAGCACCTCGCCCGACGTGGCGAGGTGAACCAGACGCGCGCCGCGTTCGGCTGTATCCGTATGCGGGTAGAGCTTGCCGCCGATGACGATATCCGCCGTCTCGACTAGGGCCGCGCTGATATTGGCGTGAAAATCAAGCGAAATGGCAAGCGTGGTCTGATCGCCGATCAGGGCCCTGACCGCGCGGACGATACGGCCTTCAGGATCCTCGCACTGGTCCACCAGCAGGGCGCCATGCAACAACAGGAACAGATGAACAAGCGGACCGTTCGCGAGTATGGACTGCAAGCTTTCGAGCAATTCCGACAGAAGATGCTCGAACGCATCCCTTGCAACAGGCCCGCCCGGCAGACAGGCCGTGCACAGCCCGATCTCGGTCTCCATCGACAGCCCGTCAAGAGCATTCAGGACACCGCCCAGCCAGTTTTGCGTCTCTCTGAACTCGGCGCGGGCGGCGTCACCCACAAGGTGGTGGCGGCCTAGAAAATCCTGACGGGTTACGAGGCGCGGGGAAAGGCAGCTGGCTTCATGGAAGAATTGCAGAACCCCCGCACGCGGGGCGGGGCTAGGTGTTTCGGTCATCACAGTCAGGCTTTGGGCTTCAAGTTGCCAAGGATCAGATGGCAAGGGGTTGTGTTGCATGAGAGTCTGGGCAAATCCCGGCAACGATCAAACCACATTTTGCAAAGAAGTGAGACAAGAAAACAGGGCTGACGCCAATAAAAGCACCCATATCCAGCAATTTTGCCTCTACTGGAACGGACCTTCCAATTTTGACACCGGATCAAAAAGACCCAGATAAATCAGCCAAGCAAATACATAAACTCTCCAGCGGCAGACCCAAGCCTGTTCGGGCGTTCAAGATGTTTGGACCAATCCAAAATGTCTGCTTCGAGCCCATTGTGACTGATGCTGCGTAGAATTTGAAAGACTGCTTTAGGGAAGCGAACACTACCCAAGAGCCTATCGACTTCGTGTGTAAACCATGGTTCTTGCCTGCATTATTAAACCTGGCGCGAGTTCCTCATGGCACCGCTCCATCGTCGAGAAATTGAGTGCCTGGTAAAATGCCCGAGCTTCGACGCTAGCTTCGAGAACTATCACTGAAAACTGGCTAGCTGAGGGCAATCGGGCAGAGACTTCGTTGATCAGAGTGCGACCGATGCCACACCTCTGTTTGTCCGTTGCAACATATACGCCCCAGATATACCCAACCCCACGGCGTTCGGCTGCCATTGCAGTTCCGATTGCTCGATTTCCCTGAGTATCCACGGCAACCAAGGCCAAGCCGTCTGATGCGATCAAGCCAAGATTTGGGCTATCCAAAGGAGCCAACATCTTCTCGAAGTCTGACGGTTGCATTAGGTGCGAATAAGTCTCACGCCAACACCTAGACAGATGCTCTCGCACTTCGGCGTAGTCTTGGCTTGTCATGTCGCGCACGCTTATCATGCGAATCTGCTATCAAAGAGAGATGCGAATGGCAAGCTGACATTCGGTCCTACGAACTGCATGTCTCCTTCGTCCGCATTGCAGAAGTCAGGAGCTTCTTTTAGCGCAAGTGGGATTTGTCGACGACAGGTTCCGACAATGTTTGGAGATTGGCCGGAGCGTCTCCATTCATCAGGGCGATCAGCAATCGGGCCAGTTCAACACCTGAATCATAGATGGTTTCCTTGATCCCGATCACGGACGGGTAGAGGGCAGGCAGCAGGTCTGAGGTCTGTTTCGTGACGAGTGCGATGTCTTTCCATCCCGGATATTCGGTATCGCGCAAGCCCGTAGCCACGCTGATGGCATCGAGCTCATTTTCACACAAAATGCCGTCGACAGGAGCTTGCTGATCCAAAATCGACATGCTCATGGAGCGCAGTGTTGCGATGTGTCCTTCGGCTCCGTGACTATATTCAAAGACCTCTCCGTTGATCTCCATTTGCTTGCAATGATCCTCGAACAGCCTTTTCACCAAGCTGTTGTTTGTTGTGTAACTATCCGACAGGATCGCCAGCAGATTTTTCACCTTGCGGGCGGTGAAGATCTCGAACGCAAGATCTATGAATTTTTCAGAGTTGAAATCATGATAGGCATGCTCGGTGAACAGCTCGGTCCGGCCGTGTGTGACAAAGGGAAAGTCCATTTCGAGCAGGAGTTTGACCCGTCTGTCCTGTGGTTCGGTGTGGGTTAGAATGATGCCGTCAACCAGACCGGAGCGAACCAAACGCAGCATCGTCTCTTCGCTTTCTGCGCGACTGAACTGCGGGTAGACATTGACGTTGAAATTCGACTTGTGCGCCTCGGTGCTGATGCCGTGCATGAGATAGCGCGTGAAGCCGATCGAATCTTCACGGCCATCGAGGATCAGTCCAATCGAATTGGTTCGTCCCGTGCGAAGCCGGACGCCCGCTCGGTCGGGGACATAGCCAATTTCTTTTGCAGTCTTGAGAACTCTATCCCGCGTCTCCGTTTTCAGATTCTTGCCGCCACGAAGCGCAAGCGACACCGTGGATTGGCTGAGCCCGGTTAATTCGGCAAGTGTTTTCAGTGTTGGACGATTGGGAGGTTGGACCATCCAGTTTTCCTTTTGGCGATCGCGTTTTCAACGTTATTGCAACGATACTATAGTTCACTGCCAGAAATCAAAAATTGTTCAACAATTCCGCCAATATTTACAATTATTGACACTTGGTCGCTCAATTCTTAGCCGAAAGTAAAATTGCAACGTTGCAATTAATTTGTGCTAATGGTACAAAATAGAGGTGTTCGGAGGATTGGGAACACACCGATGAGATCGCTCTTCATAGCGAAGTGGAGGAATTATGAAGAAATTTGCATTTCGTGCTGCTGCATGCAGCCTTGCCCTACTCGGCATGAGCGCGGCTGCCCAGGCTGACGTCTCGATCATGTATCCCGAATGGCTTGCCACACTGGTCGAGCCGGGGATCAAAAACTACGAAGCCGCAACTGGCGTCGACGTTGAAAGCATCAAGTTGCCAAGCGATGGTTACGACAAGCGCATTGCCGTTGATCTGGCTGCTGGCACTGCTGCTGATATCAATGTGATGGACGGCTTCATGGTGGCTGAGCTGGCATCTGCCGGTTACCTGATGGCCCTCGACGAGCCACTCAGCTCTTGGGACCAATACAAATATTACATGCCCGCGCTGCTCAAGCTGAATGCGGTTGATGGCAAGGTTTATGCACTCCCCACAGACACCGACGTGCGCATGCTCTGGTACGATAAGGCCCTGTTTGCAAAAGCAGGCATTGAAATGCCATGGAAGCCGAAAGACTGGGATGACATCCTTGATGCTGCTACGAAGGTGAAGGAAAAAACCGGCGCGGATTATTCATTTGCACTCCCTGCGGGCACGAAGATGGGCGAAGCCACCACAATGCAGGGCTTCTATATGGCGATGCTTGGAGCTGATACACCCGAAGGCGAACGCAACCGTCTGCGGAACTGGAAAGAAGGCAAATGGATTGGCAAGAGCCCGGCGATCACGCGCACTGCCGAGCTTTACTATAAAGTCTACGTGGAACAGGAGCTTTCCAAACCGGCATTGAACTATGCCGCGGACAAGGACGCCGCATTGCGTGATGCCCTTGCCAACCACGAATTCGGCATTCTGGCCGGCGGTTCATGGGACTGGGCCTGCCTGTTTGATTGCACCGGCGTCAATCTGCCTCCGATTGAAGAGCGCAAGAAAATCATCGGATGGACACCGTGGCCCGGCTCCGGGTTTGAAGGGGCTCCGACAACCACCAATGTTTCCGGCGGTTGGTCTGTTGGCATCAATGCCAAAGCCGAGAATCCAGATCAAAGCGTCGCGCTCTTGACGACCATCTTCGACAAGGAAGCCTTCTCGAAGTGGGTTCTGGAGAATGGTCGTATGGCGGTTCGCGACGACATCGCAAACATGGACGCCTATAAAGAGAACGAGTTTCTCTCGGCAGCGACCAAACTCGCAGCAGATACCACCGGGCGCGATACCTATCCCGGCTATCAGATCGTTTCCAGCTTTGTGCAGGAAATGACAAGTCTGATCCTCGAAGGTACACCTGCACAAGAAGCTCTCGAGGAATATCACGAAGCGCTCGTCGACGAATTCGGCGAGGAAAATGTCATGGTCATCGAATAACTCCATGGCGGAACAGGCCGGTGATGCGGCGTCATCGGCCTGAACCATCCCATTCGCTGCTTCGGAAAACCATCATGAAAATCTCCGGTAATAACTGGGTCAGCCCCTGGCTGGCCGGATCGTTGCCCGTCCTTGTTCTGGCAGCAATTCCGGCGCTGATCTTTGTGGGCATCCTGCTCTATTTCACAGGCTGGGCATTCTTTTTCAGCTTTACCGACCTGTCGTTGGTCGGCAGAAAGTCTGTTGACTGGTCCTTTGTTGGATTTGAGAATTATGAAAGGCTGTTCAGGAGGCGCGGGTTTCTTGAAAGCCTCGTAACAACCCTCAATTTCACCTTCTTCTCGGCCATTATAGGCCAGAGCGTGCTCGGGTTCGGACTTGCGGCCGTCCTGCGCAATTTGCGCGGCTCGATGCGGACGTCCCTTGAAGTGGCCTTGATGCTCGGCTGGTTGTTGCCGGACATCGTGGCGGCCTTTCTATGGTCTGCCACCACCAGCAAAACCGGCCTTGTCAATCAGGTCATCATGCAGCCGCTGGGCTTCGAGCCAATCAACTTCATCAATGACTATGCCCTGCAGGTGGTCATTCTGGCCAACATATGGAAGGGCACAGCCTGGTCGTATCTGCTCTATTCCGCAGCACTCGACAATGTCTCTCGCGATATCATTGAGGCGGCCAAAGTGGATGGTGCCAGCGCCCTTCAGAGTATCCGCCGTGTCATCCTGCCGATCATCAAACCCCATATCGGCACGAACATGCTGTTCATCACCATCTGGACCTTCACCTACTTCCCGCTGATTTACGCGCTGACGGGGGGCGGACCGGGACGGCAAACCCAAGTTCTTTCAATCTTCCTTTATCGCCAGAGTTTTGGTGTCGGAAAGCTCGGATATGGCAGTGCAATTTCGGTTGCCATGCTGCTGATCGTTGCCTTCCTGTCCCTGTTCTATCTGCGCCTTCTCAAGGAGCCAAAATGATGAACGGTAACGATGCACCCTCTAAAGGCTTGACGATTGCGCTCGTCTTTATGGCCGTGATCTGGGTCAGTCCCTTCACCTGGCTCATCACCAACGCCATCGACCCCATGGCGGATGGGCGCTTGCACTTGCCCCGACAGGTCGGGATCGGCAACTTCATAGAGGCCTTTTCCGGCAATTCGGCCCAGCAATTGCTCAACTCGCTTATCATCGCATGTGGCACAGCAACCCTGACACTGGTTGTCGCCTGCGGGTCAGCCTATGCCCTGTCGCGATTGAAAATTCCGGGGCGCAACACGCTGTTGTGGTCGCTGGTGTTGCTGCGCATGTTGCCGCCCACGGGCATTCTGGTGCCGATCTATTTCGCTGCCCAGAGCATGGGGCTGTTGAACAACTTGGGCATTATCGTTGCTCTCACGGTTCTCAACCTGCCGTTCGCCCTGTTGTTGATGAAAAACTTCTTCGACACGGTCCCGGTGGAGCTGGAGGAATCGGCGCACGTCGAAGGGGCATCCCTCCCTCGTATCCTGATCAAGATCGTGCTGCCGCTTTCCAGAGCCGGCATGGCTGTCGTCTGGTTCTATACCTTCACGAGCGCATGGAATGAGTTTCTGTTCCCGCTCTTGTTTTCCCGCACGGAAGCCTCTTTCCCCATGTCCATGGGCCTTTATGCCGCCTTCGGGCAGCACGGATCTGTCCAGTACGGCTTTCTGACTGCGTTTTCAATCGTTTATGCGGCGCCTGCAATCGTCGTTTATTTTGCCCTGCGCCGGAATATGAACACTGGCTTTGCAGGAGTTGGAGTTAAAGGATGACATACACCACACCGCTCAAAAGCAAACTTGGCCTCAATGTTGATGATGTGAAACAAGAGGGTAAGCTCAAACGGTTGCTTGAGGATCTGAACGAGAAGATCAATCAACCGGCTCCAGGCGATATCGCTTGGCACTACACCGAAGAAGATCTGTTGCCCGCAGCAGCACTGAAAGCCGATTGGCAACAATGGCCATCCTTCTCGCAACGCACGGTCTGGTCCAAGTCTCAGGGGCACACGTGGTTCGCCGCCGAGATTACCGTGCCCGAGGAGGCCGCCAACCAGACATTCTTCTTGCGCTTCACGTCTCAGTGGACCGAGCGCCCCGGATCAACCGACCCGCAGTGCCTTGCCTATCTGGACGGGGAAATCGTGCAGGCAATCGATGGCAACCATAATGAACTCGTCATCATGCGCGATGCCAAGCCGGGCACAAAACACATGTTGCATGTAGACGCCTTTACCTTTTTCGACCGGCCACTCGCCGGCTTCAAGGTCGAGTATTTCATTCGCCATGCTGATGTGGAGAGCCTCTATTTTGACTTGCACACGCCCTATGAAGTGGCTTGCCGCCTGCACCAGACCGATCCGCGCCGACATACGCTCTTTAATCTTGTTGACCGCGCCTTGCGGTCGCTAGACAGACGAGGACCGGAATACAGCGCGGCCCTGAAGGAGAGCATCGCTGAGGCAAAGGCGATTGCTGACGAAATCTATGCGCTGCAGGATACAGAAGTGCAGCCAACCATTACGGCGTTTGGTCACACCCATGTCGATATCGCCTGGCTTTGGCGTGTGTTGCATACACGCGAGAAGGGTGGGCGATCCTTTGCGACCGCACTGAACATGATGGAGGAATATCCAAGCTATCTCTTCATGTACAATCAGGCCGTCCTCTACCACTTTATCAAGCAGGACTATCCCGTTCTTTGGCAGGGGATCAAAGAGGCGGTTCGTCGTGGCCAACTCGAAATCGAAGGGGCCATGTGGGTGGAGCCGGACGCCAACATCGTCTCGGGCGAGAGCATGGTGCGCCAGATCATGATGGGGCGCACGTTCCATCAAACCGAGTTCGGCGTCACGCCGAGCTGTGTCTGGCTGCCTGACACCTTTGGCTACTCGGCCAACATGCCGCAGATTCTGGACAAATCCGGGCTTGGTTACTTCCTGACGTCCAAGCTGTCGTGGAACGACACCGATCAGCATCCGTTTGACACTTTCTTCTGGCGCGGCATCGACGGAACCGACACCAAGGCACACCTGATCACCGCGCAGCGGTTCGAGAGTGAGGCTATTTACACCACCTACAATTCGGACATGTCGGTATCGGAAGTCATGGGCTCGTGGAAGCGATATGAACCAAAGGCCGTCCATGACGAATTGGTCCTTTGCTATGGCTATGGCGACGGGGGCGGTGGCCCGACCCGGGAGATGGTGGAGCGCGGCATGCGCCTTGAGCGCGGCATCCCCGGCGCACCAAACGTGCGTCTTGAAGGGTTGAAGCCTTTCCTTGACCGCCTCGGGGCCAAGATGGATGGCGACGCCGATCGCTTTCCGCGGTGGAATGGCGAGCTTTATCTCGAGTATCACCGCGGTACTTTGACGACAATCGGCAAAACCAAACGCAACAACCGCCTGGCCGAACGCAAGATGCGTGAACTTGAATGGATGGCGTCCATGGCCGCCGTTGAGACAGGCGCATCCTATCCGTTTGAAGCTCTGGATCAGATGTGGAAGGTGGTTCTGATCAATCAGTTCCATGACATCCTGCCCGGCACCTCCATTCGCGAGGTTTATGAAGACACCGAAGCCGATTATGACAAGCTGTTTGCAGATCTTGCAGCAGAGGAGGGGCCATTCTTCTCGGCTGAAAAGGCCCTCCGGCAAGATGGCTCGGGAGCACGGGTCTACAATTTCACCTGTCTGGACCGCGATGGTGACCTGCTCGCGTTGCCTGAGGGAATGGAGGCCACGGCCATTCAATCGGGTGGCACCAGCGAACCTTTGCAAATACTGATCAAGGCTGATGGCTCCCGTGTTCAGGCGGCCCCGGTGCATGCCGTTGGCTCTCATGGATGGGCCGGTGTTGCCTTGGCTGAAGCCACCCCGAAAGAGACCCGCCTCAAAGTCTCGAAAGCGTGCCTCGAAAACGATCTGGTGGCGGTTGCCTTCAACGACAAAGGAGAGATCACATCGGTGTTCGACAAGCGCTTCCAGCGCGAATTGCTGGCAGCAGGCAAGGTCGCCAATCAGCTAGTCGCCTATGAAGACAAGTCAATGGAATGGGATGCCTGGGACATCGACTGGTACTTTGAAGAGCAAAGCTGGCCATTTGGTGAAACAGCGGACGTTACGGTTGTTGAAACCGGACCGCACCGCGCCGCACTTCGCATTGAGCGCTCGTATCAATCTTCGAAAATCGTGCAGATCGTGTCCTTGGCCGACAACAGTGCGATGGTCGAATTCGACACGAGCCTTGATTGGCATGAAACACGGACAGTTCTCAAAGCCATTTTCCCGTTTGACATGAATGTCTCGGAAATCCGCTCCGAGATCCAGTTTGGCCACGTCAAAAGGGCAACCCATCGCAATACCAGTTGGGACAAGGCTCGTTTCGAAGCATCCATGCACCGCTGGGTGGACATGTCGGAAGCCGACTTCGGGGCAGCTCTGCTCAATGATTGCAAGTATGCCTATGACGCCTTTGAGCAGACAGTTCGTTTGACACTGGTTCGCGGATCGATCTTTCCGTTCGAGGCGGCGGATCAGGGCCTGCACGACATCCGTTACGCCCTGTTGGTGCATGAAGGGGTCAAGGATCTCGCGTCGGTCCACCATGCTGCCGAACGCTTCAACAATCCGCTTCAGGTGATCGGAGCGCTCAAAGACACCTGCGAAGAGGACTTCTCACTTGTCGCAGCCTCTGCCGAGAATGTGACGATTGAAACCGTCAAGATCGCCGAAGCTGGCAACGGCTTGGTGCTGCGATTGTTCGAACACGCAAACAGACGCGCAAGCACTGACATCACATTCGGCATTCCGGTCAAATCCGTACGGATCGTCAATCTGATGGAGGAAAAGCCATCTGAGCCGCTGACACTTTCCAACAACGCGGTCACCGTGTCGTTCCGTCCATTCGAGCTTGTCACTTTGCTCGTCGAGTGTGCGTGAGGATTTAGATATGGCAAATCTTGAACTCAGAAATGTCGAAAAAGCCTATAGTGCGGTTCAGGTCATTCGCGGCGTGAACCTTGATATCAAAGACGGTGAATTCATCGTCTTTGTTGGGCCGTCGGGGTGTGGCAAATCCACATTGCTTCGGATGATTGCCGGGCTCGAACACATCACGTCTGGCGATGTTCTGATCAATGGAAAGGTCGTCAATGATTTACCTGCGCCCAAGCGGGGCATTGCGATGGTCTTCCAGTCCTATGCTCTTTATCCGCATATGTCGGTGCGGGAAAACATGTCCTTCGGGCTGGAGATGTCGGGCGCGTCAAAGGAGTTGATCGAAGAGCGTGTGTCAATCGCCTCAGAAATCCTGCAGCTCGAGCCGTATCTGGATCGCTCGCCAAAGGCGCTTTCTGGTGGTCAGAGGCAACGCGTCGCGATCGGACGAGCCATTGTCAGGGAACCGCAGGTCTTTCTCTTTGACGAACCCCTGTCCAACCTTGATGCCGCCCTTCGAGGGCAGACTCGCGTCGAACTGGCAAGACTGCATGCGCAACTTGGCACCACGATGATCTACGTGACCCACGATCAGACCGAAGCCATGACACTGGCCGACCGGATTGTCGTTTTAAGGGCAGGGCAGATTGAGCAGGTGGGAACACCCCTTGAGCTATACCGCTCTCCCTGCAATGCGTTCGTTGGTGGCTTTATCGGTGGTCAGACGATGAACTTTCTGCCGGTGGAAGGCGGAAAGCTTGCCCTCGACAACGACCGGAGAAGCCCGGATTTTCCAAAAGAGACACATGTTGTCGGTGTCCGGCCCGAACATCTTCGGCTGGCAAATTCAGGCGAGGGGCAACTGCATGGCAAAGTCGATGTCGTCGAGCAGTTTGGTGAATTTGCGCTCTACTACATCAGTCTCGACGGGGCCGCGCCTGACGCACCATTGCTCATTTTCAAAAGCGATGAGCATTGGGTTGGCAACGAAGGTGACACGATAGAACTGACGCTTGATCCAGACCATTGGCATCTCTTCAATGAAAAGGGTCGCGCGCTCTGATGCGCGCGACCCTGATGCATCGGGATCCGTCTGACAAGCTCTGGCTTTTGAGTGTCTACCGTCGCATGGTCTCAACATGCTTTCAGTCTATGAGCCGATCATAAGACATCTTTAAATTAGAATTGGTATAGATTGTCCATTCGTGTCCTCTCTCAAAGTAGTGTCGAATGACCCTTTCTATACGGCAATTCGTTGCATCGGTGAAAAATTGGTATCTGCTAGACAGGGACAATCTGAACCTTAAAAAGGCTCAGTTGGAGGCACTCTCGACACAGTTGCCCATCATGTATGCCATCATACTCATTTGTGGTGGCCTGCTCAGCTACGAATATGTCGGAATCGCGCCGGACTGGTTGACTTTTTATCCCATGCTTGCGTCCATGATCGTTGTCCTGCCTCGCATTGTGCATTGGCTTAATTTTGACGCGAAAACGGTCAATACCCGAACGGCGACCATGAAGCTGACGTCAGTCATACATTCGGCCGGCGCCATCGCATTTGCCTTTTCGGTCTGGGTAACGTTGCTTTACCAATTTGGCGATGATTTGCTGAAAGCGCACACCGCCTTTTTTATGGCCTTCTCGGTCGTAACCTGCATTTTTTGTCTGAGTGTCCTGCCGCCCGCAGCTGTCGTCGTATCTGTAATCGTTGCTTCGTCACTGTTCGTATATGCCTGGACGCAGTGGGATATGTTGGCGTTTGGCGCCTTGACCAATCTGACTCTTGTCTGCATCGGGATGCTGATCGTCTCCCGAAGAGGCTTTCAGTCTTTCAAGCAAATGGTGTCTGAACAAGCACGATCCCAGCAATTGGCCGATGTGAATTTCGAGCTGGCAAATCGCGACAATCTTACCGGACTGGCCAATCGTCGTTCATTTTACGCACATTTGGAACATGAATGCCTCACAAGCTGTGCCGAAGCATACAGCCTCGCTGTTGGATCAATCGATCTGGATGAATTCAAACTGGTCAATGATCTCTACAGTCATTTGCTTGGTGACGAGTTGCTAAAAGAGGTTGGCCATCGCTTGGATGAATTCCATAAAGTTTATTCCGATGTCACCTTCTTCCGTATTGGAGGCGATGAATTCGTCTTCACGTTCCGCAACCCTGCTTCCACTGAAGACTGTCAAACCGTTGGCGACGAGATCTGTCATATCCTCGCCCAACCCTATGCTCTGAAGGGGATAGAACTCTCCATCTCGGCCACGGTAGGGCTGGCTGTTTTTGATGCAAGCAATGACGGTCTCGCGGACCTGATGGAAAAGGCAGATTTCGCCCTGTACAAGGGCAAAAGCGAACATGTCGGCCAATGCGTCCTGTTTTCCGAGGAGTTGAACGAGCAGTTCCGCAGATCGGGACAAATCAAAAGCGATTTGAAACGAGCTCATTTCAGCGACGAGATCTGTCCCCTGTTTCAACCCATCGTCGACAGCGTCGATAACCGCGTGATTGCCTTCGAAGCGCTTGCCAGATGGCACAATCCGCGTTTGGGGCTCGTCGCTCCTGATGAGTTTATTTCCGTCGCCGAAAATCTGGGCGTGATCGGAGATATTACCCGGGTCATTCTTGAAAAGTCTCTGAGTGCGCTTTCTGATTGGCCAGCGCCCGTCAGCCTGTCGGTCAATTTGTCAGCGCTTGATGTCTCGGATGAAAAACTGATGCTTTGGTTCTACAGGCAGATCGGAAAGCGGGGCATTGCCCCTCAGAGGCTCAATATCGAGATCACCGAAACCGCTCTTAATTCAGATATTGAGCAAGTCGTCAGAAATTTGGGACTATTCAGAAATCTCGGCTGCGCTATATCACTGGATGACTTTGGCGTGGGGCACTCGAGTCTGACCAGGCTTCACCACTTTCCCTTGTCAAAGATAAAAATTGATCGCAGTTTCGTCTCGGGACTTCATAAGGGCATGAAGAATTACAAGATCGTCAAATCGCTGTCGATGTTGGCACGGGACATGGACCTTGACTGTATCGTCGAGGGTGTGGAGACCAAGGCCGAACTGGAAGCCCTTCATGAATTGGGATTAAGGCACATACAGGGCTTCTATTTTGCTAAACCCATGTCCAGATCCGACGCTCTTGATTATCTGAATGACGTCTCATCAAAGCCCAATCAGCGAAGTGCGTAACCGACATTTGACGCCTGAAGCCGGATGAAAAGATCCTGTCATGCCCGCGTCTGGTCCTTGCTCTTTTTGAGCGCTTTGATGTGAGCTCGGAGCTTCTTCATCGCCCAGTCATAGTGGCTGGACGTCGCCGAGACGCAATAGGAGCCGAGTGTTGTCGTGCCGGTCCACGTGAAGTGTTTTTTCTCGAACAGCTCTTTGTTGCTGAAGTGCTCGATCATTTCCATGACCTGCTTATGACTTGTTTCGAGCCGTCGCATGGCGTCCTCAAGAGGGGTGCCTTGATGCTTGCGCCAGAACTCGGCGTTCATGTCGCCATAGGTCTTCCAGTTGTATGGCGCTGGCAGGAAAGGTTTGTCGTCCCCATTCTGGTTTGCGGCAACCCAGTTGAGCAGGAGCTGATGCCATTCATATAAGTGAACCAGTATGTCGCGCAGATTCTTGTCGCGCGCCCAATGAGCCTCCTTGCCCACGAACCCATCACCAAAATAAAGCGGCGCAGATCGAGCGTCGTCGCTCATGGAAGCGATCAAAGACAATAACGCCTCGAACTGCTTGTCGGCCGCGTCGAGCAGCTCCTCTTTGGATTTTGGTCTGGCCATCCCGGAAACTCTTTCATACGCCTGATTGCCGCGATTGTTCCACTATTTGTACCACAGCACATATGATCTTCGGAACTGGAACCTGACGGCAGAGCTGGTTACAATTGTCGCGAAATGGCGACATCAAGACGGTAAATCTTGGCAGGCATGTCGGCTTGCTGGGAGCTGAAGAGCAACACGCTATTGCGATCCGATGCCCGCGAATGGGACGTATCAACTCGGGTTCTATCGGACTGCGAGCCTGCGGTATCTCTATCTACTTGAGGGCAAAGAAATCTCGGTGCAGCATTCGAGCGGCTCCGATGGCAGGTGCTTCGGCACCCATTCTGGACCTTTCAATGAGCGGTTCTCGGGAATTCGGCATGAGATGCGCTCTGACGCTGTCGATGACCTGCTGATCGGCAAGCTTGTGCAAACGAGCAACTGCACCACCCAGAATAATCCTTTCCGGATTCAGCATGCTTGTCATGGTGGCGATCCCGCGCCCAAGGTAAAACGACCAGTCCGCTAACGTTTGTCTTGCTGCTGCATCTCCGGCCTCATGCCGCTCGATGAAATCCGAAATGGAACGGGCCTCACCGCCCAATGACCGGAACCGGGCAAGAATGCCTTTTCGAGCAATGTAGCTTTCCAGAGTCCCTTTGACATCTGTTGGTGAAAAATAGCCCTCATCCCCGACAATGATATGTCCAATTTCTCCGGCATAGCCATCAAACCCGCGCAGGATTTCACCATCGCTGACAAGACACCCGCCAACACCGGCATCAATGAAGACATAAATGGCTTCCCGCAATTCGGATCGTTTGCCCAAATAGAGTTCTTCAAAGGCGAAGGCATTCGCGTCGTTGTCGAGGCCACAGATCTCTATATTAGGCAGGTGCGTTTGCATGAGCTCTTTGAACGACACATCCCGCCACCCAAGCATCGGCGCGCGCACGATCGTGCTATCAAGATCGACGAGGCCCGGAACGGCAATTTTCAAGCCTTTGACATTCTGTGGATGTGGCAAACCACCAACAAAGGCTGCAATCCGTTCGGACATCAAAGACGCGATCTGAGTGGGTTCAGTAAACTCAGCCGGGTCATAGTCCATGATGTCGATCGCAATCACCATGGCGCTGAGATCAATCGCCGCAAGTATGATACGGCCCACCGTGATATAAGCTCCAAGAAAGATCGCATGTTCCGGCTTTAGGGAGATTAGGATACTCGGACGCCCCGTTCTGTTCGGCTTTTCTTCGACAGCGTCGCTCGGTTCTTCAAGAAAGCCTGCCTCCTCCAAAGACGCTACCAAGCTACTGGCCGTGGCCCGTGTAATGCTCAATTCCCTTGCCAGATCGGCACGGCTCATCGGGCCCTTTTTCAGCAAGGCCTCAAGCGTTCGAATTTCGTTTGTCTGGCGTACAGCTTTGGGCTTTGACATTTTCTACTCCGAGCTCCTCCCATAGCGTCTGGACGGCATTCTTTGCAAGTATTCAAAAGAGAATATGCGTCGATGAAAGACCCTTATTGATCTCTCCCGACAAACGCAGTTGGCAGGTCCTATCGCTGCTTGACAGTAAATCAGAATTATGTTTGTTTAGCAAACAAACAAAGTGAGTGTGGAGGAATTAGGATCACTCCTTTGTTTTTTTCAGGCCTTTCGCGAGGTGCAATTTGCCGCGCCGAAAGACGAAGTGGAGGAATTTTCATGAAGAAGTTTATCACTGGCGGAGTGGCTGCCGTCTTTTCAGCGCTCGCCCTTTCATCAACGGCCATGGCAAGCGATGTTGAAGTTCTGCATTGGTGGACTGCAGGCGGTGAAGCTGCTGCCCTGAATGTGCTCAAGGAAGATCTGCAATCAAAAGGCATCGGTTGGCAGGACATGCCGGTTGCCGGAGGGGGCGGTGAGGCCGCTTCAACGACTTTGAAAGCCCGTGTCGCCGCAGGCAATCCGCCTGCCGCTGCGCAATTGCTTGGTATGGCCGTTCGCGAATGGGCCCAAGAAGGGTCTCTGGGTGATCTGAGCTCAGTCGCTGAAAAGGAAAACTGGGACAAATTGCTGCCCGGCTCGGTGAAGGAATTTGCCATCTATGACGGCAAATGGGTTGCCGCGCCAGTTGAAATTCATCGTCCCAACTGGCTCTGGATCAACGCCAAGATCTTTAAGGACAATGGGCTGACACCTCCAAAAACCTGGGAGGAATTCAACACTGTCGCCAAAACCTTGCAAGAAAAAGGCATCATTCCGCTGGCTCATGGTGGTCAGCCTTGGCAGGACACGACAATTTTTGATGACGTCGTGCTCGGTCTTGGTGGAGCGGATTTCTACCGTAAGGCAATCCATGAACTTGATCCGGAAGCCCTTGGCTCTGATACCATGGTCAAGGTTTTTGACCAGATGCGCATTATCCGCGGCTTTGTTGATGATAATTTCTCAGGGCGTGACTGGAACTTGGCGACCGCAATGCTGCTCAAGGGCGAAGCGGCCATGCAGTTGATGGGCGACTGGGCAAAAGGTGAGATCGTGCGGGCCAAGGTTGTTCCGGGCGAAGACATCCTCTGCGTTCCGGCTCCGGACACGGAAGGCTCCTTCCTCTGGATCGCCGATTTCTTTGCAGGCTTTGATGTGTCTGGCGACAAAAAAGACGCCCAGTTGCAACTTGCATCAAGCATCATGTCCAAGGACTTTCAGGAGGCATTCAGTCTGGTGAAGGGCTCCATCCCCGCTCGCAATGACATTGGGCCTGAAAAATTCGATGCATGCGGACAGCGCTCCATGAAAGACATCGCGATTGCTGACAAAAACAACACGCTTGTCGGATCTCTCGCGCATGGCACCGCGCAGACATCAGCAGTGCAGCGGGCAATCTTTGATGTGGTTACCGAACATTTCAACTCGGATATGAGTTCGGAGGATGCTGTCGCTGCTTTGATCAATGCTGTCGAGGCAGCCAGCTACTGATCCACGAAACGAAATCGGGTCCGCCACAATTCCGGGCGGCCCCGATATTCAACTAAGTGCTTTGTGGGATTGATAAATCCGTTGGCACGGCTCGAGGCTTCACTCTGTCTGAACTCTACCAATCTTGCAGCTTTCGAGCTGCGGGAAACGGATATCTGACTGTCATCTCGTTCGGAATGAAAGGGGCGTCATTTTGGCCCATGCTGTAAAGGGAGATCTTCGCGATCAGCTCAGAACACTCTTGCCAAAGCTGGTTTTGAGCCCGACCATCGCGATTGTTGCCATCTTCATATATGGCTTCATTTTTTTTACCACCTACCTGTCCTTCACCAACTCGAGGATGTTTCCGCGGTTTGAACTGATCGGATGGCGGAACTACGAAAAGCTCTTCAGTCTTCGCGCTTGGGATATTGCAACATCCAATCTCATGATTTTTGGAGGCCTGTATATCGGCATTTGTTGTTTGCTCGGGTTGTTTCTGGCCATTCTTCTGGATCAGAAAATCCGGAATGAAGGCTTCATCCGGACAATTTATCTCTATCCCATGGCGCTCAGCTTCATTGTAACGGGCGTTGCGTGGAAGTGGTTCCTCGATCCCGGCATTGGCCTTGAAGCTGTGATGCATAGCTGGGGCTGGGAAAGCTTTCGCTTCGATTGGATCAAGAACCGCGACATGGCGATCTACACCATCGTGATCGCAGCAGTCTGGCAGACATCAGGCTTTGTAATGGCGACATTCCTTGCAGGCTTGCGCGGCATCGACACCGAAATTCTGCGCGCAGCTGAAGTGGATGGCGCCTCAACATTCGCACTCTATCGGCGGATCGTGATCCCGCAATTGCGCCCTGCTTTCATGTCGGCCTTTGTCGTGCTTGCCCATATGGCAATCAAGTCCTACGACCTTGTTGTTGCCCTGACCAATGGCGGCCCCGGAACGTCTACCGAAGTGCCCGCCACCTTCATGTATTCCTACACATTCACGCGCAATCTCATGGGTATCGGCGCGGCGTCGGCTGAAATCATGTTGCTGACGATCGCCGCCATCATCGTGCCCTATCTCTGGTCCGAATTGAGGGAGAAAAAGGCATGACAGCTCAACGCTCAAATCTGATTGGCCGGATAGCCATCTATGGAACTCTGTTTCTGTTCTGCATTTACTATCTGCTTCCTCTCTATGTGATGCTGGTCAACTCGCTCAAGCCACTCGATGAAATCACCTCCGGTGGCATGATGGCGCTGCCCGGAGAATGGACCTTGGCTCCTTGGTTGAGCGCTTGGTCTCAAGCACAGGTCGGTGTCGATGCGACGGGTTTGAAACCCTATTTCCTCAACTCGATCATCATGGTTGTGCCCTCCGTGCTGATCACGACGGTATTGGGTGCCCTGAATGGCTATGTTCTGACCAAATGGACCTTCAAGGGGGCAACGCTGATCTTTGGTCTCATTCTGTTCGGTTGCTTCATTCCCTTCCAAACCGTCCTCATTCCCATGGCTCGCTCACTGGGCTTCATGGGCATTGCAGGAACGGTTCCGGGGCTTGTTTTCGTCCATGTCGTCTATGGCATCAGCTTCTCAACGCTGTACTTCCGCAACTATTATGCTGCCTTCCCGAGCGAGCTGGTGCGGGCCGCTCAGATAGATGGAGCGGGATTTTTCACCATTTTCTGGCGCATCTTGTTGCCATCCTCGGGGCCGATCGCAGTTGTTTGCATCATTTGGCTCTTCACGAACATTTGGAACGACTTCCTGTTTGGCGCGTCATTTTCCGACTTTGACAGCCAGCCAATGACGGTGGCCCTGAACAATCTGGTGCAGTCATCGACAGGCGTGAAGGAATACAACGTCCATTTTGCGGGAGCCATCATGGCGGCCCTGCCAACCCTGTTTGTTTACATCGTCGCTGGCCGATATTTCGTGCGCGGTCTGATGTCCGGCTCTGTGAAAGGATAATCCGATGGGTTTTCTCGATATCGACAACGTAACCAAATCCTACGGCTCGGTGCAGGTTCTCAAAGAAACCAACATATCGGTAGAGGAGGGGGAGTTTCTCGTGCTCGTCGGCCCGTCTGGTTGCGGCAAATCCACCTTGCTCAACATGATCGCCGGGCTTGATGAGGTAACCTCGGGGGAAATTCGCATCAAGGATAGGCGCATCAATGAAACCCGCCCGTCCGAGCGCAACATCGCCATGGTGTTTCAGTCCTATGCGCTTTACCCGAACATGACCGTGCGCGGAAATATCTCGTTCGGCATGGAAATGCATGGTGTGCCCAAGAAAGAGCGTGATCGAAAGATCAATGCTGTTTCGGAATTGCTTCAGATTGATCAGCTGCTTGACCGCAAGCCTGGCCAATTGTCTGGAGGGCAGAGGCAGCGCGTGGCCATGGGGCGCGCCCTGACCCGGGATCCCGATGTCTTCCTGTTCGATGAGCCATTGTCCAATCTGGACGCAAAATTGCGCGTGGACATGCGCACGGAAATCAAGAAGCTGCATCAAAAGCTCGGCACGACCATCATATATGTTACCCACGACCAGATCGAGGCCCTGACCCTATCGACGCGTATCGCAGTGATGTATGGCGGCTATTTGCAGCAGTTGGGGACACCGCAGGAAATCTATGACAATCCGGCCAATATGTTTGTTGCCGGATTCATGGGGTCTCCCTCAATGAACCTGTTCCCGGCCGTCTTCCGCCAAGGTGGATCAGGCATGGAGGTAGAAATCGCCAAGAAGGATGGCTCGAGCATCCGCCTTCCATTCAAGCGCGACAACGTGACGGCAGACGATGACGGGCGTTCAGTGATCCTTGGCATCAGACCAGAGGCGATCACGGATCCCGAAGCAGCGGACCCGACCAGTTCTGGCATTCATATTGCCGAAGCGCTCGTTGAAATCACAGAGCCTGCCGGATCGGACACATTTGTCATGACCCATTTGGGCGGCAAGGATGTGGTTGGTCGCTTCCGTGCCTATGCCCCTGTCAAACCCGGTGGTGTATTCCCGTTCGCTTTCAACATGGACAAGGCCGTCGCGTTTGATCCGAAAACCGAAGAGCGCCTGGCATGAGTGGACGGGACAGAGCTTTAGAAGAGTTGGGGCAACAGATGCCCGCGCGCACTAAATATTCTAACGACAAGGAAACTCACTATGTCAGCTTTTGATAAAGGCCCTATTCTTGTAACCGGAGCCAGCGGCGGCATCGGCGCGGAGACTGTTCGACAGCTCATTGCCGCTGGTGCTGAGGTGATCGCAAGCGGACGAAACGAAGAAGTCCTCACCCGATTGGCCGAAGAAACCGGTTGTCGGACCTTGGCTTTCGACCTCGCGTCTGAAGAAGACGTGCGCAAGGCACTGGAAGGTCTCGACCTTTGGGGGTTGGTCAATTGTGGCGGCTTTGGCGGTGAGATCGCGACGCCAATGGAGACAGATATCTCGGTGTTCGACAAGGTCATGACAATCAATGCGCGTGGAGCCTTGTTGGCGACGAAATATGCCTCTCAGAGCATGGTGCGACTCGGCAAGGGCGGCGCAATCGTCAATGTATCCAGTCAGGCGTCTCTCGTCGCCCTGAAGGGCCATATTTCCTACGGATCTTCGAAAGCCGCGCTTGACAATATCACGCGTGTGTCGGCGCTCGAACTGGGCCCGCACGGCATTCGGGTCAACAGCGTCAATCCAACCGTGGTAATGACCCCGATGTCGGCATGGTACTGGGGACGGGAAGACATTGAAGGCCCGTTTCTGGAACAAATGCCCCTCGGGCGCTGGGCCACAGAAGCCGAGATTGCGGCGCCCATCGTCTTCCTGCTCAGTGATGGTGCTTCCATGATCTCCGGCGTCACCTTGCCAATTGATGGCGGGTTCACCGCCTGCTGAATGTCCAACTCCCTGGCCAGAGGTGGTGATCCCCATTAGCAACCGCCTCTGGTTCCAGGTGTCTTTCCTGTGTCGACCATCTGAAAACTGGTGCAATCATGACGACCGCTCTGAACCGAAAAGCGTTGCAATCCCTGTCTGGAATACAGTCTGTTCCGTCCTATGATCGCAGTGGGATCACTCCCGGCATTCTTCATGTCGGGGTTGGTAATTTCCATCGTGCACATATGGCAGTCTATCTCAACGACCTGATGAACAGGGGATTGGGATTCGATTGGGGCATCGTTGGGGCCGGCATGCGGCCCAGTGATGAGACGATGCGCCAGGCATTGCAAGCGCAGGATTGGCTAACGACAGTTGTTGAGTTGGATCCAAACGGGCTGTCTGCTTCTGTCACCGGAGCGATGATTGACTTTCTGCCAATCGACCCAGACACCCTTCTGGCAGGCATGGTGGATCCCAGAATTCGGATTCTCTCTATGACCATCACAGAAGGCGGATATTACATAGACGCGGCCAGTGGCCGGTTGGACATCGCACATCCGGACATTCAGGCCGACGCGAACAATCCGGACAGTCCGAAGACGCTGTTCGGGATCATTTTGCGCGCCTTGCAATCTCGCAAAGAGAGCGGGGTTCCCCCGTTCACCATTCTGTCCTGCGATAATCTGCCAGAAAATGGTCAGGTGGCGAAGCAGACCCTTGTTGGGCTGGCCAGACTCTCCAATCCCGAATTTGCCGATTGGATCGATGCAAATGTGAGTTTCCCCAATTGCATGGTGGACCGTATCACACCGGCAACGACAGAGCGGGAGCGTGCGATTGTTGAGGAAACATTTGGTGTGAAAGACGCCGCCCCGGTGGTTTGTGAGCCTTTTCGCCAGTGGGTTATCGAGGATAAATTCCCTCAAGGTCGACCTCCGCTTGAAGCCGTCGGGTGTGAATTTGTCAAAGATGTTCGAGCCCATGAATTGATGAAGCTGCGAATATTGAACGCGGGGCACGCCAGTGTTTGCTACGCAGCGGCCTTGATGGGCTACCATTTCGTTCATGATGCAATGGCGGATCAGGACATTTGCAATTGGCTTCAGGCGGTGCAAACCAGAGAGGCAATTCCAACCCTGAAGCCACTTTCAGGCGTCGACTATGCGGCATATCTTGCGACAGTGATCGCCCGTTTTTCAAATCGGGAAATGGGCGATACCATTCCAAGGAATGTCGCCGACGGATCCGATCGCCAGCCCAAATTCATATTGCCAGCCCTGCGGGATGCATTGGAAATGGGACATTCAGTGGAAGGCTTCGCACTTGAGGTGGCGCTGTGGTGTCGATACTGCACCGGTGTCATGGAAGATGGTTCGGCAGTTCAGATTGTCGATCCAATGGCGGAGACTTTGGTGCGACTGTCGAACATGGCAATCGACCAACCAAGGGCCTTTCTTGAAAATGAAGCGGTCTTTGGCGATTTGGCGCGTAACGTTTCTTTCGCTGATGCGTTCGGAAAGTGGCTTACCCTTCTTCATTCGCAAGGCGTTCGTGCGGCTTTAAAGGCCTATGTCGCCAAGCAATAGATGAAAGCGCTTGGTCAATTGCGGCATGGATGCATGCAGGGCGACCAACCACACATCAACGGACCCGATATGATCCGAAGCGGGAGACCTTGCGTAAAAACCCCAATACAACCAAGCAGGGGATTTTAACGTGCAGGGACATCCCGTTTTGAGATCAATTGTTGTTTTACTCGGTCTATTGATGGCCGCGCCGGCCTCCTCCAACACGCTTTCCAGCAATGTCATGGCGCAGGTTCGATCACCAGAGAAAATAGGCGAAGCACAGGTTCGCTTTCTGGGGTTCCGAGTTTATTCTGCGGCTTTGTTTACTCAGCAAGGAAGGGCGTTTAACTGGAAGCGGCCATTTGCCTTGACGCTGGATTATGACCGTAGCTTTTCCAAAAAACGCCTGATCGATGCCTCCATTTCCGAGATGGAACGCATGGAGGGAGACCGGCCTGATCATGCCGCAATCGCGGCCAAACTCGAAAATTGTTTTCGGTCGGTTAAAGCGTCGGATCGGTTCACAGCCACGGCCACGAGCCGCAATAGCGTGAATTTCTATTTCAACGGTCGCCAGACTTGCAAGATCAGCCACGCCGGAATTCGCGAACGGCTGCTCGGGATCTGGTTGTCTGACCAATCTCGAGACAAAAGCCTAAGCCGCAGATTGCGCGGCATGAATTAAGACGCACGGGCTGAAGCGTGTGCCTCTAGTGTGATCAGGAGAGCTTCAATAGGAGCACTCCTGACATGTCGTTTGACTGCGTTAAACCGTCATGTGGCTGTAGCCTCAGGCGGTTTTCTCACGCAGGCCGTAGTTTGCGATTTTCTTCAGGACAACCTCAATTTCCGCGTCGGACAAGCAGGGAGGATTGTCGGTGATCTGCAACAGATTCACGTACCATTTCGCCAGCGTTTCCACTTCAACTGCCAGCCACATGGCCTGCGCCAACGAAGACCCTGTTGCGATCATGCCGTGATGGCGCATCAGGATGGCCTTGCGATCTTTGAGGCCGGCTTCCACCAGTTTCGAGAGCTCCGGCGTGCCATATGTGGCGTAGTCGACGCACGGAATGCTGTTGCCGCCCGCAGTTGCGATCATGTAGTGAATTGCCGGGATCGGCTTGTTCATGATTGCGATTGTGGTGGAGTAAAGCGCGTGATTGTGCACAACGGCATTGGCTTCGGGGCGGCTTTCCAGAGCGGCCAGATGAAAGCGCCACTCGCTTGAGGGCACCTGATCCTCCGCATATTTGCCGTCCGTGCTGACAAAGACGATTTCTTCAGGTTCCATCTGGTCGTAGGCAACGCCGGACGGCGTGATAAGCATGCCGCCGTCGACGCGCACGCTGATGTTGCCTGACGTCCCCTGATTGAGCCCGCTTGCATTCATTTCATTACACGCTGCAATCAGACTTTTTCTCAAGCTTAGTTCATCACTCATGGTGGTGCTCCTTCAATGTTGAATTCCGAATGGAGCAGGCACCCCATGAACTTAGGGAAGGCGTGTCATTCGGGTTTGAGGTCAAAATGACCGATTTCGACCGTTTTATCATGCAATTTTGATTTCGGCAAGCTTGCTAATTGCGTCTCTTCAACGCAGCGCCCTATAGAAAATTTGCGGCGAGTGAGAAAAATAAAACAACTAAAACAGATATATAATATGATTATGCACTTGTGTGTCGCAGAATTAACTTGCTCTTCACGGGTGGATCAGGCAATCTGTAAAAGCCCGTTTATGACTGTTTATGGACAACTCTCAGATGCTCACCAACCGCCTAAGGGACATTGTCAATCGCGTAGACCACGCCGGGTCGATCACTGTGGCGGAGCTGTCAGATCAGTTCGGTGTAGCCGTAGAGACGATCCGCAGGGATCTGCGTACTCTGGAGGACGCAGGCTATTTGCGCCGTATCCATGGCGGTGCCACCTCGCTCAACGATCACATCAGCGCCCTGTCCTTCAGCAGCCGGCAGCAGGAGAGCCCTGAGGCCAAGAGCGTGATTGCGCAGCGCGCGTTGCCGCTTATTCGCGAGGGAGACGTCCTGATGCTTGATCCCAGTTCCACAGCTTGGAATCTGGCGCAGGCTCTACCGGATATGAAGCTGACCGTGATCACGAATTCCGTTCGTATCGTGTTTGATCTGGTGTCCAAGCCGAAGATCGAGGTGATTTGCGTCGGCGGGCATTATCACGAGAAATACGGGGCGTTTCTGGGTGCGGTTACCGTCAGCCACATTCTGGATTATCACGCCGACGTCTGTTTCCATTCCTGCTCGGCCTATGACCCCGAAACCGGGGCGTGGGACAGCAATGATCTGAACGCGGGTGTGAAGAAGGCGATGCTCAGAAGCAGTCGCTCCAATGTTCTTCTCTGTGACAAAGCGAAGCTTGGGCGCGACGGCTATACACTGATCAACACCGTCGAGCGTATCGACTGCCATGTAAGCGAGGAGGGCATACAGGGCGAGGTCAAGCGCAGGACGGATCAACAAAACAAGGGATTCCATTCAAGCCCCTGACGCAATAGGGGAGCTGGTGTCTGCAGGGGGGAGATAGTTGCCATGTCAGATGAAGCTGTACTGGTCTTGGATTGCGGCAGCACAAATGTCCGCGCCATTGCGGTGGATGCCACAGGCAAGGTGCTGGCACGCGCCTCGCAGAAAAATGTGACAACGCCGGATCAGGATCATGACGACTGGCATTACTGGCCGTTTGAGATGCTGTATGAAAAGCTCTGCCTGTGCTCGCGGCAGGTTGCCTCGGAGATCGGGGCAGGGCGCATCAAGGCCATTGCCGTGACGACCTTCGGAGCGGATGGCACCTTCCTCAATCAAGATGGCAAAATGCTGTTTCCAGTCGTCAGCTGGAAATGCCCCCGAACGCTGGAAGCGATGGACCATGTGCAGCGCTATATTGCGCCCGAGCGGGTTGTCGAGATCAGCGGCGTTGGGAATTTCTCTTTCAACACGCTCAACAAATTTGTCTGGTTTCGTGAGAATCGACCGGAATTGTTGCATCAGGCCAGCCATTTCCTGTTTATGAGTTCCTTGTTCAGCCACCGCATGACCGGGCGCATGACCAATGACGCCACCATGGTGGGAACATCCCAGATGACCGATCTGCGTAGCCAGAGCTTCAGTGATGAAATCCTAGACGCGGTCACGGTGACGAGCAACTTGTTTCCTCAGATGGTCTTTCCCGGTGAGGTTATCGGGCCGCTATTGTCCAAAGAAGCCGAAGCGCTGGGACTTGATGCTGGAACGCCCGTTGTCTCCGCCGGTCACGACACTCAGTTTGCGATCTTTGGGGCAGGGGCGGCGCCCGACAGGCCGGTGCTTAGCTCTGGCACGTGGGAGATCCTGATGGCGCGGTGCGACACGATCGATTTGCCGGGGCCGGAGATTTTCAACGAGGCCTTCACCTGCGAATGGGATGTCTTGAAGGGACATTACAATCCCGGTTTCCAATATATCGCTTCGGCGGTGGTCGAGTGGATCGCCCGGACCATGTATTCCGAACTGTCAGGGGCGGAACGCTATGAAACCATGATCAAGGAGGCTATGGCCGCACCGCAGGACTGTCGGGGGGTCACGGTCAATCCGAACCTGCTCGTGGGTAAGGGGGAAATGCATCACCTCTCGCTCAATGTGGATCGCGGCACCCTGTTTCGCGCCACCTTGCAAGGGCTGGTGTCGCGCCTCCAGACTGGCATGGCCATCCTGCAGAAGGTCGGCAATTTCGAGGCCAGCGAGCTGACCCTGGTGGGCGGTGGAACACGCAACAGCTTTTGGACGCAGCTCAAGGCCGATGCTCTTGGGATTCCGGTTCATACGGTTGATGAGGCGGAGACAACCGTTTTAGGCGCTGCGATGTTTGCGCTCAAGGGGGCGGGGTTGCATGAAAGCGCCGAGGCGGCGCGTGCTGCCTTTGATCTACACCACACGACCACCCTGCCGCGCACCTGATGCGCGGCCCGAGGGTATCGGACCTTTAAACGAGCGGCTGATTCTAGATGGCTCCGGTTGGAAGGTCGCGTTGCAAGGAGTAAGGATCGTCCGCCTTGTAGATCACAGGGGTGACGGTGACCAGAGTGCCCGGTTCGGCCTTGGATTCAAGCAGCTTGAAGGCCTGTTTGATCAACTCACGATGCCGTTGCCGCACCATGTGAACAGGGAAACGCAGCAGCATGCCGAAGGGTTCGAAGTCGAAAAAGCCGATGGAGCAGTTTCGAAGATCTGCTTCCGGGATGATGGCAAGAAAGCGCAAGACGCCTTCGAACGTTGCGCTCGAGTTGATGAAAAGGCCGGCGGGCAAGCCTCCGAGGTGCGCATAGAGCTCTTTGATCTCTTGCTCGGCACGATCGGAATCGTAAGAGCAGGCGATGATCTGGTCGTCAGTGCATTGCCCAAGCTGGCGCGTGACTTCTGCCCGGAAGCTGTGGATGCGGCTGGCTGTGGCGGGCAGGGTGGCGTCGCCGCCAATAAAATAGGGCCGATGGCGGTCCGAAGCCGGACCCTTGGGCATGCTGCGCAGGATTTCCTGTGTCAGTGCAAGGGATCCCGCTTCGTTGTCGGTCACGACCGAAGGAGCCAAGGCGCAGGGTTGGTCAATGAAAACATGATCGATATGCGCTTTTTGACAGAATTTGCTGATGGTCTCAGGAGCTGCAGCTCCGGCGATGAACAGGGAATCTATGGCATAGGATGCCAGCTGTTGGACCGTCGATATTTCCTCCTCCGGATTTCGTTCGGTGGAGACAATGACCGGGCACAGGCCCAATTGTCGCACACGAGCCGAAAAGGCTTCGGCCAGAGTGGAAAAGAAGCTCGTGTAGTCCGGCATCAACAAGGCGACCAATCCGGAGCGCGCCGTGCGCAGGCCGCGCGCCTGAAGGTTGGTCGAATATCCGAATTCGCGCGCGATCGCTATAATGCGTTCAGCGGTTTCAGCGCGAATCCTGCGGTTTCTCCACGTTCCGTTGAGGGCCGCACTGACAGTGGAAGGAGACGCGTTGGCCAGCTTGGCAATGTCGTAGATGGTGCTCTTCGGGGTCGATTTCATTTGGTCTCGATTCGTGATGGCAATGAACTCTATTGACATCATATGCCAAGTTTGACTAGATGTGAAATATCGATTGTGCAATCGAAGGAGACTAATTGATAATACCTCTGTAAGGACTTGGGAATTGTCAATTTATGCATTTGCGCAATCGATTGTTCGTTTTATACGAGAATTAAAGATCTGGGAGGATCATATGAAAAGCAAACTATTAGGTTTTGTCGCAGGAATCGCGTTGGTTGCAGGCCTTGCAACGTCAGCCAGTGCGGCTGATCCGACGATGGGTGTCGTCGTGAAAATTGGTGGTATTCCCTGGTTCAATGCAATGGAGATGGGCATCGAAAAGCGCGCTTCGGAAATCGGAGTGGACGCCGAGATGATCGGTCCTGTATCCGCCGACCCGGCTCTGCAGGTGCAGGCGATCGAAGATCTCATCGCCAAGGGCGTTGATGTGATCGGCGTCGTGCCCAATGATGAATCCGCTCTCGAGCCCGTGCTGAAAAAAGCTCAGGACGCGGGCATCATCGTCATCTCCCATGAAGGTCCCGGCCTCAAGAATGTTGACTGGAACTTCGAGCTGGCTTCTGCCAAGGGATTTGGTGAAGCCTATGGCAAGCTGCTGGCCGAAAAAGTGGAAGGCGGGGGCAAATACGCTGTCTTCGTTGGCTCGCTGACTGTGCCGCTGCACAATGCATGGGCGGATGCGGCCATCGCTTGGCTCAAGGCCAATCATCCCGAAATCGAACTGGTCGGTGATCGCTATGGCGTGGCTGAAAACGTCGATGACAGCCGCTCGACAGCGCTTGATCTGATTGCTGCACATCCCGACCTCAAAGGCATTCTTGCCTTCGGTAGTCAGGGTCCGATCGGCGCAGCACGTGCTGTTGAAGAACGCCGCAAAAGCGGTGAAATCGTTGTGCTTGGTCCGTTCTCGCCCGGTCAGGGTCGCAAAATGGTCCATAGTGGCGTGCTCTCAGGCGGCTTTATGTGGAATCCTGCTCAGGCAGGCGAAGTCTTTGTAACTATGGGCAAGATGCTCGTGAATGGTGAAGAAATCAAAGATGGCATGGATATTCCCGGCCTCGGCGTTGTTCATCCCGATGTGGAAGGACACGACATCATCACTGACAACTTGCTGGAGCTGAACAAAGACTCCGTGGATGGTCTGGCCAAAATGGGCCTGTAATCAATTCCTCCCAGCTGACGTGCGGGCTAACAAGTGCGCTCGCACGTCGGTTCACTAAAAGGTTCTATCCCAATGTCTAATGCCACAACGGAGCGCTATGCGCTGCGCCTAAAAGGCGTGTCCAAGGCGTTCGGCGGTTTGCAAGCTCTCGATAATGTGGATTTCGAAGTTCTTGCCGGAGAGGTGCATTGCCTCGCTGGTGAAAACGGGTGCGGAAAGTCCACGTTGATCAAGGTGATCACCGGCGTCTACCAGCCTGAGAAGGCGGATCAAATCGAGTTGTTCGAAGAGCAGCTTACTTCACTCTCCCCCACGCAGGCCCGTGCCAAGGGCGTCTCCGTCATATGGCAGGATCTGGCGCTGTTCCCGCACATGTCAGTGCAGGAAAATATCGCGTTTGACGATATGGTCGGTCTTGCGCCCAAAGTGCTGCTAAAAAACTCGATGCGCGAGCGGGCTGCTGCGGTTCTTGCCCGGCTAGGCGTGAAGCTGGATCTCAGCATGGCTCTGGAAGATCTGCCCATCGCACAGCGTCAGGTCGTCGCCATTGCCCGTGCTCTTATGAATGATGCCCGCCTTATCTTCATGGACGAACCGACCGCATCGCTGACCAAAACTGAAACCGACAAGCTGCTCGACATCGTGCGCAAGCTTTCGGCGGACGGGGTTGCCGTGGTGTTCGTCAGTCACCGGTTGGCCGAGGTGCTCGAGATCGCTTCGCGTGTCACGGTGTTGCGTGATGGCAAGCTGGTTGGTGTTTACAAGACCGAAGGGATGACGCAGGCGCGCCTTGGCGAACTGATGACCGGTCAGCTCATTGAAAACAAGGTTTCGGCGCGTGATCGCTCGGCTGGCAAGCCGGTGCTGGAGGTTGAAGGGCTCAGCCGGGAAGGCGAGTTCAAGGATGTTTCCCTGAGCATTCGCGCCGGTGAGGTGGTTGGCCTGACCGGGCTCATCGGATCGGGCCGGACCGAACTTGCCCATGCCTTGATAGGGATGCGGCATGCAACGGCCGGACGGATGATGCTGCAGGGTGAATCCTATCGTCCCTCTTCCATTCGTGAGGCCATTCGCCGGGGGCTGGCCTATGTGTCCGAGGATCGTCTGACGCTTGGCCTGCTGCAAAAGCAGTCGATTGCCGACAACACGGTCATCTCAGTCCTGGGCAAGCTGCTCATGAAGGTGCCGTTGATCTCTTTGGTCAAGAAAAGGGCGCTCGTCGATCACTGGATCCGGGAGTTGGGTGTCAAGATCGGGGATCAGGAAGATCCGATCTCCTCGCTCTCTGGCGGCAATCAGCAAAAGGTGGTGCTGGCCAAATGGCTGGCGACCGATCCAAGCCTGCTCATCCTTGATAGCCCGACAGTCGGTGTCGATGTCGGTGCACGTGCCGGCATATTTCGGATCGTCCGGGAGCTGGCCGACAACGGGCTCGCCATCCTTTTGATCTCTGACGAAGTCACCGAGGTGATGTTCCACTCTGACCGCATTCTGCATATGGCCGATGGCCAGATCATATCCGAATATGATCCCCAGGAGGTGACGGTCACCGAGCTAGAGGAGCGGATCTATGCGTAGTTACATGCGAGACAAGAAGATCGAGATGCGCATTGCGATTGTGCTGCTTCTGATCTGCATTGGATTGTCCATCACCACGGACACCTTCTTTACCTTGAGCAACCTGACATCCCTGCTCAACAACAATTCAATCAACCTGATCTGGGCCGTCGGCTTGTTGGTCATTCTCATTGCGGGCGGCATCGACATCTCCTTTGCCGTCGCGACATCGGTGGTCCAGTATGTAGCGGCTCAGGCCCTGATCGGGATGGGCGGCGGCAACTGGGTGCTTGGCTTTGCTCTGTGCGGTGTCATCGGTATCTGCCTGGGTCTGGTCAACATGTTCCTGATCCACACATTCCGCATCATCACCATCGTCGTGACGATTGCCACCTACAACGCCTTCTTCGGGCTTTTGATGTTCTTCACGCGCGGACGCAGCATCTACAATCTGCCCGACTGGTGGACCGAACGCATTTTTATTTTTGAACAACAGGCAGCAAATGGCATCTGGTCCGAGCTGAACCTGTCGGTCGGGGTGATGGTTGCGTGCGTCTTTGCGACGTGGGTGCTGACGCAGAAGACCAATCTGGGGCGCCAACTCTATGCCTTTGGGGACAATCCCGAAGGGGCGCGTCGGGCCGGGGTCAATATGGCAGCCATGCAGGCCATCGCTTTTGGCTGGATGGGCCTGATGGCCGGCATTGCAGGACTGATGCAGGTCAACATCGTGCAGGAGGTTGTGCCAAACGCCCTGTATGGCCGCGAACTTGATGTGCTGGCTGCCGTGGTGCTTGGCGGTGCGCGTTTGGGTGGTGGCAAGGGATCCATTCTGGGCTGTGTGCTGGGTGTGATGTTCGTTGCTGTGACGCAGAACGGCCTCAATCTGCTGGGCGTTTCGCCCTTCGCTTTCCAGATGATCATCGGTGGCGCAATCGTGATTGCGATTTCAACCTCGAATATGAATTTTTCCGACCTGTTTCGGAAAAGACAGGAGAGCAGATCATGAATACAGGGCTTAAACGCTATCTGCCTGCCATGGGATCGGACGCGGCCAGTCTGCTCGTTCTATTGGTTCTCATCGGGGGAGGTTTCAGCATTGCTTCGCCCAAGTTTCTGATGCCAGCCAATCTGGAATCCATGGGCTTCCAGATGCCACTTCTGGGATTGTTGACCCTTGCCATGGTGGCACCTGTCATCTCGGGCGGCCTTAACCTAGCTGTCATCTACACGGCCAATATCTCCGGCTTGACCCTCGCATGGGTGCTGATTCAGTTCGGTGGACCGGATGCGGGTATCGAGGCTTTCATCATCGGCTGTATTGCCGCGGTTGCCGTCGGTATGCTGGCCGGAGCGATCATCGGGGCGATTGTTGCCTATGTCGGGGCTCATCCCATTCTGGTGTCGCTGGCCATGATGGTCTTCCTGCGTGGTCTTGGCGAGTTCCTTACCCGCGGGGGCGATATCTCCGGTTTTCCGGACTATATGCGCGTCATTGGGCACGGCTATCTGTTTGGCATTCCGATGCCGCTCGTGCTGTTCGTCGTGATCGCCGTTGTCTGGCACATCCTGCTCAGACGGACACAACATGGCTTTTCGGTCTACATGACCGGCTCCAACATTCAGGCGGCGGAATATGCCGGTCTGCACACCAAGCGGTCTCTGGTGCTGCTCTACAGCCTGTCGGGCCTGTTGTGTGCGGTCGCCGGGATTCTCATGGCGGCACGCTTCAATTCGGTGCGTGTCGGTCATGGGGAAGCGTTGCTGCTGGTCACGGTTCTGGCCTGTTTCCTTGGGGGCATTGATCCCTTCGGCGGTCATGGTCGTGTGGTGCCAGTCATTCTCTCGCTCGTCATCCTCCAGATCCTGTCTTCGGGATTGAACCTGATCGGAGCCAACCAGCATCTGGCTACCGCGGTCTGGGGACTGTTTCTGATCGGCGTCATGATGCTGCGGTCCGATCAGGTGAAGATGATCATAACGTACTTCAGAAAGGATTGATCATGGAAGGCTTTGGTGTACACACAAGTATGTGGACCATGAACTGGGACCGGGAAGGGGCGGAACGCGCCGTGGCCGGTGCTCGAAAGTACAACGTCGATTTCATTGAAATCCCGTTGTTGCGCCCTCATGATGTCGATACGGAGCATACAAAGGCTCTGATCGAGGCAAACGAACTGCGGGCTGTGTGCTCACTGGGGTTGCCAGAAGAATGCTGGGCTTCGGCCCATCCTGAGAAAGCCATCGACTATCTCAAGGTGGCTTTGGACAAGACCAAGGCGCTTGGCGGCGAAGCATTGTCTGGCGTCATCTATGGCGGCATCGGCGAGCGCACTGGCGTGCCACCCACTCAAGGGGAATATGACAATGTTGCCCGGGTGATGGTTGCAGCCGCGGCGCATGCCAAAAAGCTCGGTCTGGAGCTCGGCATTGAGGCGGTCAACCGCTATGAAAACCATCTCATCAACACGGCCCGTCAGGCGACGGATCTGGTTGAGCGGGTTGGAGCCGAGAATGTGTTTGTCCATCTCGATACCTATCACATGAATATCGAGGAAAAGGGCTTTGGCAACGGCATTCTCGATGCGCGCGAACATCTCAAATACATCCACTTGAGTGAGAGCGATCGCGGGACGCCCGGTGAGGGTACCTGTGGTTGGGACGAGATCTATGCGACCTTGAAGGCAATTGACTTCAAGGGTGGTCTGGCCATGGAAAGCTTCATAAATATGCCTCCAGAGATAGCCTATGGCCTTTCGGTCTGGCGGCCTGTGGCCAACAGTCATGATGAAGTCATGACCAAGGGTCTGTCTTTCCTCCGCAACAAGGCAGAACAATACAGACTGATCTGATCTTTCGGACGTCTTTACAAAAACAGTCCCCGCTCACCCTCGCGAACGCATGCTTCGTGAGGGTGATTTTTTATGTGGGACTGGTCTTCTTTGGTTTGGATTTTTTCAAACCCGACTGAATGACACGCTTTCTGGTCTTGTCAAAGCGGTCATGACACCGCGCAGTTCGGCCAGCCCTTTGAGGCGACCAATGGCCGGATAGCCCGGTTGGGCTTCTCGGGACTGATCATCCAGAATATCGAGCCCATGATCCGGCCGGAATGGAATGCTGTGATCTTTCCGTCCGATGGCCCGCCGTCTCGCCTCTTCCTTGAGTGCGGCATCCATTAGCGCGATCATGTCAACGTGACCCGAAAGATGCTCGCTCTCATAGAATGACCCCTTGATGGCATTGCTTTCCAATGTGACGTTTCTGAGGTGGAGAAAATGGACGCGATCGCCCAAACGTTCCATCATGCCTGGCAAATCATTGTCAGGCCGGGAGCCGAGCGAACCGGAGCACAATGTGATTCCGTTGGCCGGAATATCCACCGCTTCCATAAGATACTTATAGTCGGCTTCGGTCGACATGATGCGCGGCAGGCCAAGCAATCCGAACGGCGGATCATCTGGATGGCAGCACAGTCGCATCCCGAGTGTCTGGGCCACCGGCGCCACCTCTTCCAGAAATGCGATAAAGTTGGATCGCAGCTGCTGCTTGGAAATCTTGTCATATTGCGCCAGATTGGATCGCACGGCCTCCATCGAGGGAGCCTCCGCATCGCCGGGCAATCCATAGATGATCGCTTCCGACAATTTCTTGCAGCCCTTGTCATCGAGTTGTGAAAACCGCTTTTTGGCTTCCTCGATTATGTCTTCGGGAAAATCACGATCCGCACCCTCTCGCTTGAGGATGAACAAGTCGAAGACAGCAAAATCGATGAAATCGAAACGCATGCACGTCGCCCCGGTCGGCAAGCGATGAAAGAGGTCTGTTCGTGTCCAGTCCAGCACCGGCATAAAGTTGTAACAGAGAACTTCAATGCCAGACGCGGCAAGATTCCGAAGGCTCTGCTTGTAGTTTTCGATATGGAGGCGCCAGTCTCCCTTTTGCTGTTTGATGTCTTCTGAAATCGGCAAGCTCTCAACCACATCCCATTTCAACCCGGACGGATCGCCATTTGCCTTGTGGGCAATCAGCTTGTGTCTGAGCGCTATTTCCTCATTGCTCCAGACCTCGCCGACCGGAATATGGTGGAGCGCACTCACCACACCCTCAACTCCGGCCTGAAGCATATCGTCAATCGATACCCGATCAACCGGACCAAACCATCGCCATGTCTGTTTCATGTCATCCTCCAGAAATTAAATCTTCTTGCATTCTTGTATGGAAGTTGACAAGAATGCAAGATGCATGTTAGCTCTTTTGTGTAGGGGAGGATAAGATGGACATGAATTCATCCGTTTCGAACGATTGGGAAATTGACCAGAGCTTGGCAATTGGCCCGCAAATCTTTCGGATTTTGAGACAGCGGATTGTCTACAACGACATCAAGCCCGGCACGTCGATTTCCGAGCCAGCGATCGCCAAGATCTATAATATTTCGCGGCAACCTGTCCGGGAGGCCTTTATCAAATTGTCGGATGTTGGCTTGGTGGAAATCCGCCCGCAACGCGGCACGTTTGTTCGAAAGATCTCCTATGAAGAAGTGATGGAAGCACGCTTCGTAAGAGAGGCTATCGAGGCAGATATCGTCCAGCTCCTTGCGCGAGAAAGAGACACCAGTCTGGTTAAAGAGCTCCGGCACTTGCTGGTCTTGCAGGAAAACGCAACGGGATCGCCGTTCGAGTTCATTCTATGCGACGAGCAGTTCCATCGCACGCTGGCTGAAGCTGCGGGCAAGCGTCAGACGTGGCGGTTTATCGACGATCTGAAAACCCAAATGGACCGTGTCCGGATCTTGCGGCTTCAGCAATATCCCATCGAAAAACTCATTCAACAGCATACCGCTGTGGTTGATGCGATTGAGCAGGGAGACAGCCTTGATGCTGTCGTCGCCATTCGCACACACATGCGCGAACTTCTGCAGGTGTTGCCCGAAATATTCCAAGCGCACCCAGATCTATTCGAGGGTCCGGCTTTGTCCGGCCTCAATATCGGCTCATCACACATGGAGGAAAATGATGAAGATGCCGTCTAAACTCGCAAAAACGCTGGCTATCAGTGTCGCTGCAACCTTTATATCGGGCGCTGCCATGGCTGCAGATGTCACGTTGAAACTCGGCCACGTTGCCAATGAACAAAACTCTTGGCATATGGCTTCCGTCAAGTTTGGAGAGGAACTTGCAAAACTGACGGATGGTCGCATCGAGACCGAAATCTTCCCCAATGAATCGTTGGGCAAAGAGATCGACCTGATCAACGGCATGCAGTTGGGCACCGTTGACATGACCATCACCGGTGAAAGCCTGCAAAACTGGGCTCCAAAAGCCGCACTTTTGGCCGTTCCCTATGCTTACAAGTCGATCGAGCATATGGATGAAGTCGCCAGTGGCGAAATCGGAGATCAAATCAAGGCGCAGATTATCGAAAAGGTTCAGATCCGTCCGATTGCCTATTTCGCACGTGGTCCGCGCAATCTGACATCCAACCGTCCGATTACCAGTCCCGATGAGTTGAATGGCCTGAAAATGCGTGTTCCAAACGTGCCGCTCTTCGTTGATGTTTGGGCAGCTCTTGGCGCTCAGCCGACACCCATGGCCTTCTCCGAGGTCTTCACATCTTTGCAGAATGGCACCATTGACGGTCAGGAAAACCCGCTGGCTCTGATCCGCTCTGCCAGCTTCAACGAAGTGCAGTCCAACGTAAACATGACCCAGCATGTGCGGTCCTGGATCTATCTGACAATTTCAGAACTGACGTGGAACAAGCTGTCCGAAGAAGATCAGGAAGCCGTCATGAAGGCTGCTGCGGTTGCTCAAGCCTATGAACGCGATCTGTTCGAAAAGAGCATCGCTGATGACCGTGCGTATCTTGAGGAACATGGCATGACCTTCACCGAAGTCGATGGTGATGCCTTTGCTGCCAAGGCAAAAGACGCGGTTCTGGCCAATGTGAATGACGAAATCAAACCAATCGTCGAAAAACTGTTCGAGCACTAGCTCTTCGGTTTGGAAGCATGACCCGCGGCGGATCATCCGCCGCGGTTTTTCGGGAGGATAGAGATGAAGTGGATTGAACGTCTGGTTATCCGCGTGACCCAGATTGGCGTCGGCCTGGCCTTTTTTGCCTTGATAAGCACTGTTCTGATACAGGTTATCGGTAGAGCCATCGGAACTTCGCCTGTCTGGACCGAAGAACTGACACGCTTTGCCTTGCTTTTCATGGTGGCTTTTGGGGGCGGTTTGTCCCTGCACAGCAAGGAACTGGTCAATGTCGATCTCGTCTGTGAGAGTTTGCCAGCGCCATGGCCCCGGAGACTGCAGATCGTCTCCTACCTGTTTGTGATCGCTCTTGGTGCGATCCTGTTTCAACCGGCCCTCCGTTTCGCTTCAATCGGCAGCATGCAAACCTCGCCCGCTCTTGGGCTGCGCATGGACATTGCACATGCCAGCGTCGTGATCCTGCTTGCCGGTCTTGTTCTTTATTCTCTTTTGGGTCTCCTGACGCTTTACCGTCGATCCCATGAGAAGCAAGCGTCAGAGGAGACTGACAAATGGACGTAGCCATTCTTTTCGGGACATTCGTCTTCGGGCTGGTGATTGGTATCCCCGTTGCGGCGACACTTGGGCTTTCATCTCTGGCGTATCTCCTCGCATCCGGAATTCCCATCGTCGTGATGCCGCAGAAAATGTATGCTGGCATGGATGTCTTTGTGCTGCTCAGCATTCCGGGCTTTATTCTGGCCGGCAATCTGATGAACCGCGGCGGCATTACCGAACGCGTGATCCGGTTTGCCAACGCTCTGGTCGGCTGGGTCAGAGGCGGTCTGGGCCTGACCAACATTGCAGCATCTATGCTGTTTGGAGGCATCACGGGCACCGCTGTTGCCGACGCCGCCAGCATCGGGAGTGTTCTTATTCCCGGCATGAAGAAGTCCGGCTACCCGGCCGATTTCTCTGCTGCGGTGACGGCCGCTTCTTCGACGGTCGGTCCAATCATTCCCCCGTCCGTTCCGATGATCATCGTCGGATCGCTCTCCGGTATATCCGTGGGCAAGATGTTTCTGGCCGGGGCCATTCCGGGCATTCTCATGGGATGCGCCATGATGGTAACCGCCTATCTCATCTCGGTGAGGAAAGGGTTCCCCAAACAGGAATGGCAGGGCTTTAGGGAGGTCGGTCGGTCCTTCGGGAACGCAATCTGGGCATTGGCCATGACGGGCCTGATTATCTATGGCCTGCTCAGTGGATTGGCCACACCCACAGAAACGGCGATCATTGCCAGTGTCTATGCCGCTGTCGTTGGCCTGCTGGTGTATCGAGAATTGCCACTGAGTGCATTGCCCAAAATTCTGGTCGATAGCGCTGTATCGTCCGCCGCCATTCTGGTGCTGGTTGGCTTTGCAAACGTGTTTGGCTGGATTCTTGTGTCAGAGCGCATTCCGCAGGCGCTTGCCAATGCGGTGCTGTCCCTGACCGACAACAAATATCTGATCATCCTTTTCATCAACATTCTGCTGCTCTTCATCGGCATGTTCATGGAGACGATCGCTGCGCTCATTATCCTGTTTGTGCCCTTGCTGTCACTGGCTCAGGCTGTCGGGATCGAGCCCTTGCACTTTGCGACCTTCGCAGTGCTCAACCTTATGATCGGACTGACCACACCCCCGATTGGCGTTTGCCTGTTTGTCTGTTCCAACATCGCAAAACTGCCGCTCGGACAAGTGGTCCGCGCCATCATTCCATTCCTTGTAACGAATATCATGGTCCTCTTGGCAGTATCCTATATCCCCGGAATTGCCACCTGGCTGCCATCTTTGCTGGAGAATTAAGCAATGTCCATCCAAGCCAAAGTTTGTCGCCTTCTAAGCACTGAAGAAATTCGCATCGACACAGTCGATGTGGAACAACCCAAAGCCGGCGAAGTCTTGATCGCACTCGGTCACGGCGGGATCTGTGGCTCCGACCTGCATTATTATAAGGATGGTGGCTTTGGCGCGATCCGGGTGCGCGAACCGATCATTCTGGGTCACGAAGCCGCAGGCACCGTGATGGCGGTCGGTGAGGGCTGTTCGACGCTTTCGAAAGGCGATGTTGTCTCCATCAACCCAAGCCAGCCTTGCGGCCAATGCAAATTCTGTAAGGAAGGCAAATATTCCCATTGCCTCAACATGGAGTTCATGGGCTCGGCATTGCGCTTCCCCCATTGTCAGGGGCTTTTCCGGCAACAACTGGTCGTCCCGGAAAAACAATGTCATCGTTTTTCGAAGAACAAGGACACCCGCTTCGCTGCTTGTAGCGAACCCTTGGCAGTCTGCCTGCATGCGATCAGTCGGGCTGGAGATCTGAAGGGCAAGAAAGTTCTGGTGACCGGTGCCGGTCCAATCGGCCTTCTCTGTGCTCTTGTTGCCAGCGCCGCAGAGCCTGCTGAGCTGGTGGTAACGGATCTTGAGGATCATGCTCTCGATGTCGCGACCAAGATCGGAGCAACGGAGGTTATCAATATCGGCAGCAATCCTGAGCGCCTTGCCCACTATGCCAATGACAAGGGGACGTTTGATGTTGCCTTCGAATGCTCGGCGGCGCCCTCGGCGATACGGTCTGCGATCGAAACCGTCAGGCCTCTTGGAACAATCGTGCAGGTGGGCGTCAGCGGCGACAGGCCGATCCCCATCAACACATTGGTCGGCAAGGAAATCAACTTTATCGGGACGCATCGCTTCTATAAGGAATTTGCTGAGGCAGTTGAGCTGATCGATAACGGCGTGCTGGATCTTTCTCCTGTTATCACGCACGTCTTCCCTCTCTCGAGTGCCAAGGACGCGTTTGATCTTGCTGGAGATCGATCGCAGACGTTGAAAGTTCTGATTTCCTTTGCGGATGAACAAGCCGGCGATCAACAGCCTGCCGGGTGAGGGGACTTTCGCGGACTTTTGCTGCGCTCACGCAAAGAAGAACCGCATGCTGAGGGCTCAAGGCGCCTTTTCAACACTTGCTTGCATGCTGTCTGTGGTCGCCTGAACAGGCTTCTGATAGCGTAATTTTCTTTCGTGCAAGCAGAAGGTCCCGGGAATGAAGTCTTCAGCGCCTACCTCATCCGACCTGCAATCTCGCCTTGAAGGCTTCCTGGTCGCTACGCATGACCAGTTGCCTGCTTTGGCGATTGAGACCGGTGATGCCATTGGCGAGGAATGGCTCCGGGGAACTTTCCCATGGACGGCAAAACCTCTGGCGGTGCTGCATCCAGAGAATGCGGATAGTGTGCCCACACTTCTGAAGCTTGCCGCCGATGCGCAATTACCGGTCCACCCGATCGCCAGAGGGCGCAATTGGGGGCTTGGATCGCGGTTGCCAACTTGCGATGGGCTGGTGCTGGATCTGTCTGCTCTTGATCGGATTCTCGAACTTGATATGAGCAACGGAACGGTGCGGGTTGAGCCCGGGGTCACCTTTACCGCCTTGCAGCAAAGGCTCAAGCAAGAAGGACTTGCCTATCATCTGCCCGCATTTGGTGGGCCTGTTGATGCCAGCGTTTTGGCCAATGCGCTTGAACGGGGGGAGGGCATCGGTGCCTATGGTGACCGATTTGGCTTGATGTGGGATTTTGATGTTGCTCTGACGACTGGCGAAAGACTGCGCACAGGACACTCCCGGACCGGATCGCAACGTACCGCTGAAATCCATGCACGCCCTGCCGGACCTTTGATCGAAGGCCTTTTCAGTCAGTCCAACTTTGGCATTGTCCTGTCTGCCACGATGGAGCTGCAGCCCACTTTGCCGTATGCGGCCGCCATGATGGCCGAGATCGGTCCCAACGAGGCATTGCAGACCGCTGTGCCGGTGCTGCGCCGATTGATTACGTCGGGGATGATCGCACCCCAGTCGCTTGTTTTATGGGACAGTTCCAAACGGGCATCGTCGCTGGTTGGCCGGTTTGCTGAAGATGCCGATGCGCTGTTGTCCGGCCCCAAACAATGGGGGGCATCTGTTCTGGTCTTTGCGCCGCATCCGGACCTGATGAAATGGACGGAAAAAGTGGTCTGGTCCGAATTGTCCGGCGTCTCCAGCGACGTGCATGTGCAAAGTGATCGCGACGAAACCGGAAAACGTCAGGAAACGATCATGACGGGTTTTTCCGATGGCAACAATGTCATGAGCGGCTATTGGGGCAAGAAGAAGAGACCTGAGCGTCCCGGTAATCTCGATCTTGATCATTGCGGCTTTGTCTGGCGTTGTCCGGTCATCCCCTTCGAAGCTGAGGCCATTGCGCGGCTCGATCAAATCCTGTCCGATGCCAGCCAGAGCGAGAAAATCTTTGCCGCGCTCGGCATGCAGGCCATTTCGTCACGCGCGCTTCATTGCTTTGTTTCTCTGGCGTGGGATCGGGATGAAGCCGGTGCTGATGAAGAAGCGATGGAGTCCTATGAGCAGATTTCCAAATGCCTTGCTGATGAAGGATTCTCACCCTACCGGTTGGGCTTGCTCGATGCTGCCAATCTGTCAGATGCAGATGAGGCGTGGAGTGCTGTCAGCAGCAGATTGAAGGACGCGCTGGACCCAGCCGGTATCCTGTCCCCTGGCCGTATAGGGACGCGATAGGTCTTGAACGAAACAGGGGCCGAAGATCGGCCCCTGCTTTATCCGTTTTTGCGAGGCGGTATCAGTGGCTGCCTGCTGCAATCGTGCGGAGCATGGCCCCTGCTGTCAGAAAGGCACTGAGCATGGCTGCCTGTGGCGCGAGGCCAGACTTGAGAGCGTCGCGATATTCCGCTTCGGCGACTTTCTTGGTTTCATCAGCGCCAGCAACCCCTTCGGTCGCTTTCATCTTGATGGCAACAACCCGGTCAAATGCGGCCATGGCATCGTTGGTTTCATCCAGTGCTTTGCAGAAAACATCCATGAGCATCAGCATCTCTGCTTCAGGGACAGCGGCATCCAATGCGCTCGGCATCTCCTGGCCTTGGGCGATGCGAGCGGAGGCGGATACCTCTGCCTTGACACCGATCAGAGCGGCTTGACCCGCCGACCAGCCTGACAGGGCGGCGGCGCCTGCCGCCATGCCTGTGATCGCATCTTTGACTTCTTGAATGGTATTGTTCTCGGACATGATGGAACTCCTGATGTAATTGATCGATAGTCGCGACGCTTACCAGCCGTGGAAGACATGCTTGATCGCATGGCCGACCTTGTGGGCAGCATGGCTGACGGCATGCTCGGCTTCATGCGTTGCATGGCCGACCGCGTGGCCAACCTCGTGCGCAGCATGACTGACGTCGTGACCGACCTCGGAAGCGACATGTCCGAATTCGTGGCCAAATTCATGGCCGAGGAAATTGAAGGCACTTTCAAACGGGGCAATATTGATCGAGATATTGAAATCGAAGTCGATGCCCAGACCCGCCGCGATATCACCACCAAGACCGAAGTTGAGATGGCCATGGGACACGCCAGCATGCGCTTCCCCACCAACACCGACTTCACCGGCAGAAACGCCGCCTGAACCGCTGCCCGATCCGACACCGTGGATTGAACCACTGCCACCGCCATGGGCTTCAGCGCCCGCGCCAGCAGACGCTTCACCGCTGCCACCCGCTCCATAGGATCCGTGACCGTGCTGGACATCGCCAGAGCCGGAAGCACTCGCACCGGCTTCGACACTGCCGCCCGCTGATCCACCGGCGCTGACACCGTGAGACCCGGTGCTTGCGCTGGTATCACCGGATGCACCGGCACTTGCCCCAGCACTGGCTGAAGCACCGGTATCGCTTGCATTGGAGTGGGCCGAACCGGATACGCCAGCGCTTGCATGGGCTTCACCGGACGCGCTTGCATCAACAGGACCTGCATGAACGTGAGCCTCACCGGAAGCAGAAGCCCCAGCACCAGCTGAACCGGAAACGCTGCCATGGCCTGCATGACCGGACACGCCGTCGCCAGCACTGACACTGCCAGACGCACCAGCTGTTTCGTTGCCGACATGGCCAGATGCCCCTGCATGCACACCCAAATCTGGGTCTGACAAATCGCCCGCAGTATCTGCCGTGGCACGTGCGCCACCGGAGATGCTTGCCAGTGCATCCGCTGAAACAACGTCGTCCAGTGCATCAAACTTCATTGTATCTTTGTTATTCATTCCCAGTTCCCACTCTCGCTTATGCTAAAAATGACAATGCAATTTCTGGTATCGTAGGTATAAGTTATTTATCATTTCTTAAATAATCTGGAAATATCGTTGTTTTTACGTATAAGCTATATTTGGAAATATTGAATTTTCTATTCAATATTTTCGATAATCAATATAATTGAATTGCATTTTAATGAATTTGTTGGGTAAGCTTGCCTCGATAAATGAGTTGATGCTTTTCTTTGATGAACTCTATGCTTGTAGCGGTTGATGATCTTCCCCTGCGTCGATGAGAGTGCTGAACAGTCCACCCGCCTCAACGAGTTCGTGATAGCTACCCTGCTCAACGAGAACACCCTGATCCAGAACAAGAATGCGATGACAGGTCTGCAAGGTCTCAAGACGGTGAGCGATGCTGATCACCGTGGCGTCCATTTGATCGATTGCCCAGTCGATATGGTCCTGAAGATCCGGATCAAGAGCGCTGGTTGCTTCGTCAAAGATCAGGATCTTGGGTTTGTTGACGAAAGCACGCGCCAAAAGAAACCGCTGGACCTGCCCACCGGAAAAGCCGCATTCGGTTTCACCCACCGGTGTATTCAGACCAAGGGGCAGGGCTTCAACATCCTGCTGCAATCCTGCCATGGCAACCGCCTGCATTGCCTGCTGGCTGGAAATCGGCGCGCCGGCGGCGATATTTTCAAACAATGTGCCGGGAAACAGCTTGCCATTCTGATCGACAATGCCGATCTGCTGGCGGATTGCCTGTTGGTCAAGGCTTGAGAGTTCGAGGCCCTCAAAGCGCACCGAACCGCTCTCACAGGGGATGAGACCAAGGATCGCCTTGATCAGGGTCGACTTGCCTGCACCCGAGGGCCCCGTGATGCCAATATGTTCTCCGGCCTTGATGTCAAAACTGACTTGTTCAATGGCGGGGCGCGCTGAATTGCCGTGCCTACAGGTAATTGTTCGGCAGGATATCTCCCCGGATAGGTCGGGAGGAATGAGCCCCGTATTGGCCGGGTTGGGCGTATCCTTGAGGAGCATCTCAATCATGCGATATTGAATGCCAAGCATTGGTGCTTGGGACAAAGCGGACAACAAGGCAACAATCGCGCCTGCCACATTGCCTGCCGCAATGACCAGCGAAACCGGCGCAGACCCGGATGTCACCCCGCCGGTTATCGCCAGCGCAATGATGGCAGACAAGACAAGAAGACCATCGACAGAGCCTTCCATTGCCGTGCTCGAGACGCCAGCCCGATCGGACTTCAGGAAACGATGACGCAGAGCCAGAAAGGCATCGGTCCAGTTGTTGAACAGGCGTCCTTCAGCGGCGGTCGAGCGGATGGTGTCGACCATGGACAAGCCTTCATAGGCATGGGTCATCCAGCTTTGCGGGGTCGATAGTCCATCAATCAGCGCCATGATGCGGCGTTTCGAGATGACATAGCCCACGGCAAGAACGATTGCGAGAATACCGGCAAATGCGAGCCCGCCGGCCAGAGAGGTCGTGGCAATGACGAAAATGCTTGGCAGCGCGATAAGGATGCTGGACAAAACCGACAGGGCGATGCCCCAGACACCTCTGTGCCAGCTTTCTATGGAGCGCGTCGACAGGACAGCAATCGGCGCAGATGGAATGGACTGGCCCAACTCGGACTTTTTATCAGCCAGCCTGATGGCGCGATCAATGGCTGCGGCTCTGAGCAAAAAGCCGTTGATGCCCTTGATCCGTAATTGCGCGATGCCCGACGCGAATCGGGTCAACATGTTGACCCCCAACACAATCGCGAAAAAGATCGCGATATTGTACGTCAGGCCACGGTCGCCTTCAGGCACCACATAATCCAGAAGAGGCGCGCTGGCCATCGGAATGAGGGTAATCGCAAGCCCCGAGAGCAGCGTCATCAAGCCAAACGCCATCAGCTCACGCTTGCTGCGGCCGAGCCCGAACATCAAAAGCGCCTTTTTGGAAATCTGCCCATCTGGCAGGGACGGCAGGATCATGTAGGCCGTCTCTTCAAAACTCCTAAGGTCCAACCGCTTTAGAGATTGCTTTTTCCAGTCTTTCGCCATGTCCGAAACGGACCAGTTTTTGCCGCTCCTGTGCAACAGGACTGGTTCTGACAGGGCATCTTCGGTCTTGCGGAAGGCGAGGAGCGGAATGGGAGACTCGCCAATCGTCTGATCTTTCAATTGCACCATGCGCGCATGAACACCCGCTTCCCTCGACAATCGATGGATCGAGCGATCCCGGCTTTCCGAGCCCATCAATTTTGCACTCGGTGGCAATTTGGCGTCGCACCCCTTTGCCAAATGCTGAAGCGCCTCAATCAGGGGATCGCGAGGCATCGACATTTCCGGCGTGTGCCATTGCAGAAAGCGGCTGATACGGTGCGCGGAGGTTTGAAACTCCGTTTCATGGGCCAATTCGGTCATGCCACGTCCCTTCCTGTATCCGAGCTGTCCGGTTGTGCGCGCCGGATATCATCTGGCCGGTGCTGAAGGGAAAAGCCACCCTTTCCATCGAGCACCAGTTGCTGGTCGCATCGATTGGTGGTGCCGGTCCTGTGTGTGACGATCAGAACGGATGCTTGACTATCGCGCAGGGTCTCAAGAATGCGTTTTTCGCTCAGCGCGTCGAGGGCGCTAGTCACTTCATCAAGAACAAGAAAGCTTGGTTTGCGCACCAGAGCCCGGGCCAATGCAAGGCGCTGGATTTCGCCGCCGCTGAAAGCGGGCTGCTGGCTCGATATCATGCGATCAAGCCCGCCCGAACAATGCACGACATTGGTCATGCCGACCTTTTCAAGCGCTTCTTCGATCTGGTCGTCGTCAATCTGTTTGTCCCACATGGTCAGATTATCCCGCACCGACGCGGTAAAGATTGCGCCTGCCTGCGGCACATAAAGAAGCGTTTGCCGCAGAGCTTCGTGGCGCCAGTGGTCGAGTGCGCGACCTTCAAAGAGGATCTGGCCTTTGCGCGGGGCCTGCATGCCTGCGCAAATCCGGGCAAAGGTTGACTTGCCAACACCGGAGCGCCCGAGCACACCCGTGATGACGCCCGGCTTGAACGTGTGGGATATCTCGCTAAAGAGATCAGGCAGGCTGCCATAGCCGAAGGAAACCTTATCGAGGCTAAGAACACCTTTTTCCAACTGATGGGATGGCGTCTCTTGCCTTGGCTCTGCGGGTACTTTTGCCGAGCGGTTATTCATGAGCGGATCAATCGGATGATGCATCAGGTCGCCAAGACGCAACAGCGAACCCGCGGCCTCCTGCAAGGCACAATAATCCGCGGCAATCGCAGCAACAGGGGCCGCCACCAGCCCGGCCAGAACCTGAAGTGCGAGCAGGGCGCTAAGGTCCAGTTCGCCTTCAATGGCGCGAAAGGAACCGACGCTGAGAACGAAGATCGAGATGAGTGTTGCCGTGACCGATGGACCAAGTTTCGCCAATATCCGCAGCATCCCAAGGCGCTGCTCGGCATCAAGAGATGTTTCCTCAGCCGCCAGCCATTTGGATGCAAACAGATCTTCACGCCCCATGAGGCGGAAGGAATCGAACGCCATGAAGCCGGCGGTGGCGATGCCGTTTGTCCGTCCATCCACGACATTCTGATAGCGGTTGGCATCTGCCAGCCGTTTGGAAAGCCAGATCAATGCCACCAGGTTCGCGATTGCAATGAGCGATACGGCGCTGCCGAGGAAACCGTCATAAAGGAAAATGATTGTGAGATATCCCACAGCGACCAGCACGTTGGGAAAGATCTGAGCCAGAGGCCCTGCAACAAGGCCTCCAATTTCCGAGCCGATCTTCAGACGGGAGACGACCTCCCCCGGATTGCGCTGAGAAAAGAAGGACAACGGCAGAAAAAGCGCATGCTCGAATGCACGGGCAGCGATGGCAACGCCGATCTTGGATTTCAGCGAAGTGACCGTCCATTCTTGCAAGCTGCGCAAAACCGCCTGTACGCCAATGGTGGCGACGAGGGCCAGCACGATGAAGATCAGCCAATCCTGCCGCTTTTCTCCGATCACATAGTCGGCAAAGGTTTGCACCACGCCCGAAAGGATCAGGCCGGGTACGATCCCAAGGACCCCAGCCGCAAAGACAATAGCGAGGCCATCGAAAGAGCCTTTAGCCTGTTCGATCAATGTGGGGATCAGCTTTGGCGGCATGCCGCCGGGCTCAAAAGCTTCGCCGGGCACCATCGCCAGAATGAGCCCCGTCATGTTCCGGTTGAGCTCTTCCGCTGAAACCGTGCGGCGACCGGTTGCCGGATCAAGGATCACGGCGCTCGTGCCCTTGACCGCTTCAATCACCACGAAATGATCGAAGTTCCAATGCATGATGGCTGGCAGGGGAACGCTGTCCAATGTCTCGGGCTCAAGGCGCACAGCCTTGACCTTCATGTTATAGGAGGTGGCGGCGCGTGCGATCGAACCGGCGTCAACGCCATCCCTTGATGTGCCGCAGCGCTCCCGCGCTTCTTCAAGGGTGATTTCGCGTCCATGTGCACTGAGCATCATCGTCAGACAGGCCGCGCCGCATTCCGCAGCCTCCATCTGAAGGACAATCCGCGTCTTTGTCTTGCCAAGACCCATCATCAACGACCGATCCATCCGTCAGGCGTTTCACCGAAGAAACGCTTGAAAGCAGGAACAGCCATAGCCAGCAGGGGTGTTCTCTCTGTGGTCACTCTTGCCCTGAGCGGGGTGCCAAAGTCGACCGGCAGATCCGCCGCGCTGTTGGAGGTCCAGCGATAGCCATTTTTGGATTTGGCATCGCGATCAAGATCGATCCGAACTTCGAACACGGGCCCCTTAGCAACAATGCGTTCGATCAGGATATCGTCCCCTATGGTGTGTTTGAGGGATTGGGATGTGACCGGAAGGCTGGAAACCTCGACCACCTTGCCAACCAGTTGCGCATGGACATCAAGTGGCAGGTTGGCCGGTGTCAACAATGCCTTGTTGTTGCCCTTGAGGCGCTTGCCATCCTTTTCAGCAACATAAACGACGGCTTGCAGCGGACCTTCGCTTTGGGGCATGATTTCAAAGAGGGGCTGACCACTGGCGACCAATGCGTCTTGCTGTGTGTTCAGCCCCACAAGTTTGCCAGAGACATCGGCCAGTATCTGTGCATCCTGTTCAAGGGCCGTTTTGAAGGCATCAAGGGACGATTCCATCTGCTCAATTTGCAGTTTGTCCTGCATGAGCTTTTGCTTTTGCGCAAATTGGAGACTCTTGAGATCTGCCTGAAGCCTGATGCGATCCGCGCGCGCGCTGGCTAGTGCATCTTCTGCCGCGTCTGCCGCAATACGAGCATTGGTTGACGTTTCAAGAGAAACGACGCCTTTGGTCTGCAAACCGGCAAGTTTTATGCGGCGATCCAGCAGCCAGCTGTGCTTCGTGGTCAGCGAGGTGATGCGTTCATCAAGGGCAGCAATGCTTTGCTTGGTCGTCGCCACCTTGAGCGCCGTTTCTGCACCAAGCAGCTTTTGACTTTCCTCGGTATTTCTCTTCAGCAAGCCAAGTTCGCGCTGCTGCTTCCAGAGCTCGGCTTCCCTGTCGGTCAATCGCAGGCGCGCCAATGTCTCACCTTTCTTGACTGTGTCGCCCTTCCTGACCAGAATTTCGGCAACGTAGCCGCTCGCCGCTGTGGGGGCCGTTGTGACCAATATGCCGCCATCGTGCACAAGCAGACCATGCCCTTTGACATGGATCGGAATATCAACAATCGCAGACCACCCAACCGCAATGAGAATAGCGGCTGCGACTGTTCCGGTCGCGATGCGCGTGAAAGATCGGGTGACACGCATCGAGTTCTGAACATCCTCGATCTGCCCTGACGCTTCGAGCGCTTCCTTCCGAAAAATCTGATTGCTCATGAATTGTGCTTACCCATTGGTTTATCGGCTATAACAAAATTGCGGGTAATCACTGAAGATGGTTTTAAAGAATGGCGCAAAAAACCATGAGATGACTCTATGGTTAGCAATTGATAAAACTGACCAAAACGCACCGATACCAAGACCCGGCCAAGAAAGATGGTGGTCGTCGAGACATGCTCTACAGTCAAGAATGGTGGGAAGCTTTGCCTTGGCGTTACGACTTGGGCAAGACGCTGTCGCGGACGACAAGTTCTCCGGCAAGAAGCAGTTTGATTGAAGGCTGTGCTTTGCCGTTGCTGATCAAATCGTCAAGGATACGCAAGGCCATGGCACCGATCTTCTGCTTTGGTACGTCAAGCGAGGTGAGGGGGGGCTCAAAAACAGCCGCCGTTGGCAGATTGTCGATGCCGATGACAGAAACATCCTGAGGAACAGAAACGCCCCGGCGACGCAAGGCTTGAATGAAGCCAAATGCAACAATATCGTTGGTGCAAAGATAAGCGTCCGCCAATGTATCGATGTTGGCCAATTGCTCGGTGGCTTCCGCGAACGATCCGTCAAGGGTTGATGTGACGGACAGAATCTGGGCCGGATCAATCTTCAGATCCAGCCGGTTCATGCTGCGCAGAAATGCGTCATGGCGGAGTTGAAAATTCCCGACCGACGTATGGCTGCTCACCATGCCAATCTTTTCGAAATTGTTGCCCTTCAGATAATCAAGCGCCCGATAGACAAGCTGATCATTGTCCATATTGACGAAATTGCCATTCATGAAGGGCCTGTGAGTATCAATGATCACGCACGGAAGATTTTGGGACAGGATCGTTTCAATATCGTCATCCGTCAATTCCGTTCCAAGCGCGATGAACCCGCTCAGCTCGGCCCCGACCATTCCTTCAAGGATTTCGTTGATGTCAGAGTTTTCGTAGGAAACGACCTGAAGGAAGTAATCACGACGTGTCGCCTCAAAGGACATCCCATCGATATAGTCGGAAATGAAGACATTATGATCGCGGTTCACGGTCTGACCGTGTCGGGCAATCTTGAGAAAACGAACAGTGTTCAGGGTTTCAGGAACGGGGATATCCCCGCGCAGGCGATCTCGCTTGGGAACATAGTTCAAGGTCTCCATTGCCTGAAGAACCCGGCTGCGAGTTTCGAACGAAATTTCGCCCTTGCGATTCACGACGAGAGATGCCGTGGCCATGGAAACATCAGCCAGTTGAGCCACTTGCCGCAGGGTCGCTGCCTTTTTTGATTTTGTTTCCATTCGATCCCTATCTCCAGAGTTGAACTCCTACATCGCTCCGCACGGATTGATCAAGCGTGTTTTTGGTTGCAAATTGAAATTTACTAAATAAACGAGTGAAAAGCACTAAACTTTTTTCCAAAAAGCAAAAAAATTTATTGAAATATCCTCTGAGACATGAGAGCATTTTACTAAATTCGGTGGGGCGTTTACTGAAGGAGGTAGGTATGCGGAAGCTGGACAAGAGCTTTTCCCTGTTGATCGTGCTGATCGCGTCTTTGATGGCGTTTGGCGGAATCGTGTCTGGCGGAGGATACCTTTCCCTATTCAATCTTCAGTCCATGGCCAATCAGGTGCCAGAAATCGGTTTGCTGGCAATCGGCGTCATGCTGGCCATGTGTGCCGGCGATGGCGGTATCGATCTGTCAGGCATTGCGATGGCCAACATGGCCGGTGTCGCCTCGGGCCTGTTTGCCCTGAGCCTGTTTCCGGTTGACGACATGCCTGTTGTTTTTACGGCCGTCTTTGTTGTCGGATGTCTGGTTATCGGCGCGGCAGGGGGGATTCTCAACGGTTTCATCATTTCAAGGCTCGGTATCACACCAATCCTTTGCACGCTTGGCACGCAGATGTTTTTCACCGGCGTGACCGTTGTCTTGTCAGATGGTCGTGCTGTTCGGATCGGCGCGCCGGGCCCTCTTTATGAAATGGGAAACGGCTTTTTTCTCGGTATCCCGTGGAGTTTTCTGCTCTTTATCATCGCTGCCGTCATTCTCGGTATCGTGCTGCGGTTCACGCGTTATGGCGTCAAGCTGATGATGACGGGTTCCAACCAGAAGGCAGCTGCATTCAGCGGCTTTGCCCATAACCGGATCATTATCACCACCTACGGCATTTCGGGCCTGCTGGCCGGTCTGTCCGGCGCGATTATCGCTGCCCGCAACGTCAATGTGAAATGGGATTACGGCACCACCTATCTGTTGGTCGCCATCCTGATCGCCGTCATGGCTGGTGTGAAACCTGAGGGTGGTTCCGGGCGTGTGGTGAATGTCGTGCTGAGTGCGATGGTGCTTCAGCTGATGACCAGCTTGTTGAACTTCATCGGCCTTTCCAATTTCGTCCGCGATCTGGCCTGGGGAGCAATGCTCATCTTCTTCCTGTTCGTCAACCGTATGGGTCTCGTCGAACACTTCGCGGTTCTGTTCTCTTCGGGGCAATCCCCTCGTGCCTCGAGGTCACAAAGTTGAGGGAACCTTCACATATCTGAATAGTTTTCGGGAGGAAAATTATGAAACACGGACTTAAGAAAACATGCGTTCTCGCAGCAGCGTTGCTGTCAGCCGTCGCAATGACATCATTGCAGGCAAAGGCAGATGACGCCAAGTCTATCACCACTGTCGTCAAGATCAGCGGTATTCCCTGGTTCGACCGGATGGATACCGGCGTCAAAAAGTTTGCTGCCGCCAACCCGGACATGAACATCGAGCAGTTCGGGCCATCCACCGCCGACTCTGCCCAGCAGCTTCAGATCATCAACGACCTTGTTGCCAAGGGCACCGATGCCTTGGCTGTTGTGCCGATGGATCCGTCTATCATTGAAGGTATCCTGAAGCGGGCCATGGATCGCGGCATTATCGTTGTCACCCATGAGGCAGACAACCAGAAAAACACCATGGTCGATGTCGAGGCGTTCGATAACTCCGACTATGGTGCGGCAATGAACGAACGGCTGGCCGAGTGCATGGGCGGAAAAGGCAAGTGGACCACCTTCGTTGGCGGTCTTGGCTCGCGCACGCATATCCAGTGGGTGACCGCTGGTGAGGAAAATGCCAAAAAATACCCTGACATGGAACTTGTCGATGCCAACAACGAAAGCTTCGACGACGCCAACCTCGTTTACAACAAGGTCAAGGAATTGCTGCGCAAGCATCCGGACCTGAAGGGGATTCAATCCTCTGCCGGGAACGACGTTCTTGGTGCAGGCCGCGCCATTGAGGAAGCCGGTCTGGCTGGCAAGGTCTGCCTGGTTGGCACAGGTCTGCCGAACCCCGCTGCTGCCTATCTCGATTCTGGTGCAATCACCGCCATCGGCTTCTGGGATCCGCAGAAAGCTGGCATGGCTATGAACGCCATTGCCAAGATTCTCCTTGAAGGTGGCGAGATCACCGAAGGTATGGATCTGGGCGTCGAAGGCTATCACAAGGTCACGGTCAAACCGGGCGCAGGCGACGGCCTTCTTGTCTTCGGCAATGGCATGGTGCTGGCCGACAAGGATACCTACAAAGACTATCTCTTCTGATTGAGTTGAAATCGAGCCACCCGGTCCCGTCAGTATGGCGGGGCCGGGCCATGCTGCGATTTTTTTTGAAGCGATCTTTCAACCTCGCCCCTGTGCGTGAGTTTAAGTCTACGTCTTTCACAATCCCCAAGACGGAAGTGCCATCCCATGTCCCAAATTCCCGAAAGCTCTCCCCCATTTTTGGAACTTCAAGGCATCCACAAACGCTTCGGAGGCGTTCACGCTCTGCGCGGTGTCAGCATGACAATCAGCGAAGGCGAAGCCTATCACCTGCTTGGTGAAAACGGCTGCGGGAAAAGCACGGTTATCAAAGTAATATCAGGTTCTTACATTCCCAGTGAGGGCGAGATTATTCTTGATGGGCGAAGTCTCAATCGCCTGACACCCATCCAGTCACTCGAAGCTGGCATTGAAACCGTTTATCAAGACCTGTCTCTGCTCCCCAACCTGACGGTTGAAGAAAACATCGCTTTGGGGCAGCAATTGGTGAAGGCGCGGGGCCGACTGTTGCGCAGCCTTGATCGCAAGGCGCTCACCAAAACCGCCGAAGAAGCCATTCGCAATGTTGGCCTTGAGCCAACGCGACAGCTATTGAAATCCCCCACGGCCACTTTGCCGCTTGCCATTCGGCAAAGGGTTGCCATTGCGCGTGCGATCGCGTCAAAAGCCCGGCTGGTCATTATGGACGAACCCACGACCTCCCTCACGCGCAAGGAGGTCGATGTTCTGATTGAACTGGTCGCCAAGCTGCGCGCCCAGAATGTCGCTGTTCTGTTTGTCACGCACAAGCTGGAAGAAAGCTACCGTATCGGCGGTCAGGTTATCGTCTTCCGTGATGGCCAGTGCGTCGCACAGGGCAAAATAGACGACTATTCCCGCTCGGATCTGTCCCGCCTCATGACGGGGCGCGAGATCCAGATTTCCCGTTATCGGGAAGGCAAGCCATTTGATGACGAGATCTTCAAGGTGAAGCGCGCAAGCGCTGGCGATGCCTTTCACGATGTAAGTTTTTCTCTCAAGAGAGGCGAAGTTCTGGGCATTACCGGCCTGTCAGATTCAGGCAGAAACGAGCTTGCTCTGGCCATGACAGGGCACATGCATCTCGATAAGGGCTGTCTGGAAATCGAAGGGAAAGAAACCGAGATCTTCTCTCCGAAATGTGCAATCGACTTGGGCATCGGCTATGTCCCGGAGGATCGTCTTGCAGAAGGGCTCTTTATCGAAAAATCCATCTTCGAAAACGAAGTGACGCTGCTCTTTGACAAGTTGGTCAATGCATTCGGCTTGATCAACCAACGCAAAGGCCGCGTCGAGGCGAGCCGTATCTCAAAACTGATGACGGTCAACACAACCGATATCGACCTGCCGGTCGGCGCTCTGTCCGGCGGCAATCAGCAGAAGGTTCTGATCGGACGCTGGCTCAGCATCGAACCGCGCATTCTGGTGTTGCATGGACCAACGGTTGGCGTGGATGTCGGCTCAAAGGACACAATCTATCGCGCAATTCAAGCAATGGCGGAACGAGGCATCAGCCTGATCATCGTCTCTGACGACCTTCCTGAGCTTTTCCAAAACTGCGATCGAATCCTGGTGATGAACCGGGGAGAAATGGTCGATGAACTCGACGCGGCAACGAGCGATGAGGCGCGCGTGTATCAATCCATGCTCGCCAGCACACGGGAGTCTGCCTAATGACAATGGTTCAAAATATGGATAGCACTGCATCATCTTCTGCGAAAAATGGCACGCTCATCAAGATCGGTAAACTCTTGAAGCGTCGCCCGGAGCTCATCAGCCTTTCCATTCTCATCGTGATCTGTTGTCTGGTGTCCGTGCTCAATCCGGCCTTCTTGCAACCGTCCTCCCTGATCGACATGGGCCGATCGAGCGTCGTGACGGGACTGTTCGCGCTTGGTGTCTTCTCGATCCTTGCCGTGGGCGGGATCGATGTTTCGTTCACGGCTATTGCTGCCCTGACCATGTATTCCGCGACATTGTTCGTGATCAACATCTGGCCTGATGCGCCAATGTCGCTTGTGATTAGCGCCGCGGTCGTGGGCGGTGCATTGCTTGGCGCAGTCAACGGCTGGATGGTTCACAAGCTGAATGTACCGGCCCTCATTGTAACCATCGGCACCCAGTATCTCTTCCGCGGTATCCTTTTGGCCTTCATCGGAACCGTCTGGTTGATGGAGTTGCCCCCTCAGATGCTCGCCTTTGGCAAGGCGCCGCTGTTGGAATTCCAGAGCGCGGCGGATACCACGATTACCTTGCCGATGTATTTTCTGATCTTCCCAGCCGCCGCGATCCTTACGTGGTTCATGTTCAACAAGACATTGATGGGCCGCGCGATCTTTGCCACTGGCGGCAATGCCGACATTGCCGAGCGTCTCGGGTATGACCAGCGTGTGGTTCACGTCTTCGTTTTCGCCTTCACGGGCGCCCTTGCTGCGATGGCGGGTATCATTCACGTCTGCTCCAATCGTATGGCGAACCCGTTTGATCTCGTTGGATCAGAGATCGAAGTGATCGCAGCGGTGGTGTTGGGTGGTGCCCGCATCACGGGCGGCACAGGCACGGTTCTGGGAACGGTAACCGGCGTTCTCTTGATCACCGTCGTGAACAATTCCCTGGTGCTCGTAGGCATTCCGTCAACCTGGCAGCGTGCGGTGGTCGGTGCATTCATCCTCTTGGCCGCGGCGTTCTTTGTTCGGCGCCAGAAGTAACAAATCCCAGTTTTGAAAATCCCGAAGGAAAGAGACAGACATGAAGAAGTTTCTCAACAAGCCTGAAAATTTCGTCGATGAAATGCTCGAAGGAATTTATCGCGCCCACCCAGAAGTGACATATGCTGCCGACGATCTTCGTTGCTATGTGACAGCCAAACCGGTTCCGGGCAAAGTGGGCATCGTCACCGGTGGTGGTTCGGGTCACTTGCCGACATTTCTGGGTTTTGTCGGCAAAAATATGATCGATGGCTGCGGGGTAGGGGGCGTCTTTCAATCGCCGAGCGCCGATCAGCTTGCCGAGGTCACGCGCTACGTTGACCAAGGCGCTGGCGTTCTCTTCCTCTATGGCAATTATACCGGCGACATCATGAATTTCGACATGGCTGGCGAGCTGGTCGAGCTTGATGACATCGAAACGGCAACGGTCGTTGGCAATGATGATGTGGCGTCGTCCGTTGTGGGTGAAGAGCATAAGCGGCGCGGTGTTGCCGGCATCTTCTTCCTTTACAAGGCAGCAGGCGCAGCGGCGGCTGAAATGAAGCCTCTGGCTGAAGTCGCGCGGATTGCCGAGAAGGCAAAAAACAGAACCCGCACCATGGGTGTCGCCCTTTCGCCCTGCATCGTGCCGGAAGTCGGCAAGCCCGGCTTCGAGATCGGGGAAGACGAAATGGAAATCGGCATGGGCATCCATGGCGAACCCGGGATCTCCCGCAAGAAACTGGCACCTGCCGACGCTGTCGTTGATGAAATGATGGAACGCATCTTTGCCGAAACAAACTATGCCAAAGGCGATGAAGTGGCTGTTCTCATCAACGGCCTTGGCGGAACGCCCAAGGAAGAGCTCTATATCATTTACCGTCGCCTTGGTCAGTTGATGGATGAGAAAGGCGTCAAAGTCAAACATGTCTGGCTCGGTGAGTTCGCGACCTCCATGGAAATGATCGGCTTCTCGATTTCCGTGCTGCATCTGGATGACGAATTGTCGCCCTTGATCGCAGCAGAAGCCAATACGCCCTTCTTTCAGCATTTCGCAAGTTGAGGAGCCGGTGATGAAATCCATCGAACCTGCATTGGTTGTCGGTCTGTTTGACCGCTTCGCCAACCGCTTTGAAGCCGAACGGGATGCGCTGATTGCACTTGATGGCAAGGTTGGCGACAGCGACCTCGGCCTGACCATGTCAAAAGCCTTCATCGCTGCCCGTGACAAGGTGCATGAGCTTGACCAGCCCGGTCTTGGCGATCTGATGAAACAGGCTGGTGCGGCCATCTCGAAAGCGGCGCCATCCACGATGGGAACCCTGATGGCGACGGGATTTCTGCGTGGCGGCAAGGCCCTTGGAGAGGCTGAGACCCTCGATGTCTCCGGTCTCGCTGCCTTTTGGCGAGCCTATGCCGATGGCGTCGCGATGCGCGGCAAGGCCCAGTTGGGAGACAAAACGGTCCTTGATGTTCTGGATCCCATTGCACAGGCCTTCGAGGCACAAGCAGAGACCGGAGCCGAGCTGGACGTCGCCGGACAGGAGGCGGCTAAGGCTGCTGCTGATGCCTTGGAAGCGACCAAGAAAATGGTCGCGCAACATGGCAAGGCCGCCGCTTTTCAGGAAAAAACGCTTGGATTGCAGGATGCTGGCGGCACAGTCGCCTGCATGCTTGCAGAAGAACTAAGCCTGTTCCTGAATGAAAAGGCCGCGGGCTAATCCAACGCGTCTATAAAGCAATCTTGGCCGCCCGCTTCAGATTGACCCTGAAGCGGGCGGTTTTGTTTTCGTGCGCGACGCTTGTCTAGACAGGGTGAGCCAGATTGATCACGAGCAGACTGCTTGTCGCGGTGATATAAAGCCGATCCTGATCGGGGCCACCAAAACAAAGATTGGACACGGTCTCAGGCGTTGCAATCCGTCCCAAGACCGTGCCCCGTTCCGAGATGATATAAACGCCATCACGGGCGCTGGCCCAGAGTCGACCGGTTCGATCTACACGAAAGCCATCAAACACACCGTTGGGGCAGCGCACAAAAATGTCGCCTCCCGACAGCTGACCATTGTCGCCAAGATCGAAGACGCGAATGTGCCGTTCGTCTCCCGGGCTTCGGCTGCCACCAGAATCGGCAACATAAAGCCTGCTTGCGTCCGGTGAGAAGGCCAAACCGTTGGGATAGGCGCAGTCCCGGATCATGGCCGAGAGTTTTTCGCTCTTCGGGTCAAATCGGTAAACAAAGCTGCCCTCTTGCTCCTTCTTGCCCGGATTGCCCTGATCGGGGAACTCGATGCCATAGGTTGGATCCGTGAACCAGATCGAACCGTCCAGATGCTGTACGACATCATTGGGACTGTTGAGACGCCCGCCGTCAAACCGATCTGCCAATATCTCCCTTTTCCCTTCATGAGACAGTCGGGTGAGAGAGCGGGTGCCATGTTCACACATGAGCAGGCCGCCAGCGGCATCGGGCGTCGTTCCATTGACAAAATGCCGTTGACCCCCGCGCCAGACATTCACCTCGCCCGAAAGCTCGGAATAGTGCATCTGGCAATCATTCGGAATGTCGCTGAAGATCACAGATCTTGTCGCAGACAGATAGGAAGGCCCCTCTGTCCACGTGCCCTGTCGCCAAAGCGCCCGCAAACGGGTGTCTGCCGGGAAAAGGTCCAGGAAGGCTGGCTCATATGCGGTCAGCACCGAGCCAGCGTCTCCGATTCCGATCTCCAGTCTGTCAGTCATCAGATTTCATGTAGTGATCAAAGGCGTCGGCATAGTCGGGATGCCATCTGGACAAGGCCGGACGGTTTTCAATGATATCGCCAATGCCCCAGCGCATCCGTTTCTCGTCGGTAGCCCGATCAACATCATTGTCCGGGCACAGGATATAGAAGTCACCATGATCCAGACCGCTCATGAGAAAATCGGCAACCTGATCAGCGGCCCATGCGGCTTCTGGTTTTTCCGTGACCCCATGCGCGCGCGTGAAGCCGGTAAAGGTAAAGCCGGGTATCAGCAAATGAGCGCTCACGCGTCCGCCGGTTTTCTTTACGAGATCATGAGAGACGGATTCCGCAAGGGCCCGCAGCGCTGCTTTCGAGACATTGTAGGCTGTATCCCCCGGCGGCAGGGTGATCCCTTGCTTGGAACCGGTGAAAATGATCGCCGCGTCCTGTTCTGCCGCAATGAGATCGGGGAGAAATAATTGGGAGACATGAATGGCACCCCAGAGATTGGTCTCCAGCGTGCGCTTCCAGACTTCCTCACCAGCAAGGATTTCGCCTCCGCCTTCGCGGCCTGCATTCGACATGACCATGGAAAGCTGCCCCATCTGGTCGGCTTTTTCCCTGGCACGCGCAAGCTGGTCACGATCCGTGACATCCACGGCCAGCGCCGTTACGTCTCCGCCCTCGGCCTTCAGCATTTGAGCGGCTTGATCAAGCGCATCGCCGGGCAAATCGGTGAGCAGAACCTTCATCCCGGCGTCCATGAAACGACGCGCAGCCGCCAGCCCTATGCCACTGGCTCCTCCCGTTACGAAAGCAACCTTGCCTGTTTTGATAGCTCCATGCGACATGTTGATATTCCTTCCAAAATTGCATAATTGCCGGAATTGTTTTTGTGCAATGGATGCCGATCCGGCTGCCCCTTGCGAGGTCGCTGCATCCTTGCCTCTCCCACTCATGATTGTCTTGAGATCATAGCAGATATTGCTGCCAGAACGACCCGCCATGTGGCTTTCAAACCCTGCAACAAACTGCTATCTGTTGAGTCTCCCTCAACGAAAGGCATAGCATCGTGCGCGCAACCGGCCGGACCCTCTTGGCAGATCTCAATGTCTTTGTCACCATCGTGCGGCGACAGAGCATGCGGCAGGCTGCAATCGAGCTTGGCGTGACGACGTCTGCCCTTAGCCACCGCCTGCGCAAGCTTGAAACCGAACTCGGCGTCAAGCTTCTCAACCGCACCAGCCGCTCGCTCAAGCCCACAGAAGCAGGCGCCATTCTTGCCTCCCAACTTGAGGTTGGCTTGCAGACGATCGACGATGCCCTTGGCACCCTGTCTCAATACCGCGACCACCCCACCGGCAGGCTCCGCCTCAATGCGCTTCGTGATGCGGCGACCTTGATCCTGCGTCCTGTCATGCCTCGCTATTTCGAGCAATTCCCCGACATGCACATAGATCTCGGCGTCGACGATCATCTGGTTGATATCGTCGAAGAGGGCTTTGATGCAGGCATTCGCTATGGCGACCGCGTGCCTCAGGACATGATTGGTGTGGCCCTGACCGGCCCGCAAAACTGGGTTGTCATCGGCTCTCCCGATCTGATCGCCCGTGTGGGCCGCCCGGCGCAACCTCAGGATCTGCTCGAGGTGCCCTGTATCGAGATGCGTGTCGGCGACAACAGTCGTTACCCGTGGGAATTGGGCAATGGACCGTCGCTGATCCGCATTGATGTTCGCGGGCCGTTCTGCTCCAACGCAACGGAACAGACGATTGACGCGGCACTTGAGGGCATTGGTTTTGCCTATTGTCTGGAGAGCCGCGTGCGCAATGAAGTTGCAACCGGCAGGCTTGAACTCGTCATGCCTGACTGGGCCTCCGAGGGGCCGCCTTTCACCATCTATTATCCGAGCCGGCGACAGGTTCCTCCCGGTCTGCATGCCCTCATCGACTTGATCCGCGAAGACCATGGTCTGGCGCGGCTCGCGACGCGAAACAACACGTGAAATTAGCCCGATACGAGGCAAATAGATCTCTCCGTTTGCTTCTGCCCTCCCTGCTCCTGACCCTTTCCAAACGTCTCCAGCCTTGTTTTACCACATCATAGATCGTGCATTTGTTGAATAGTATTCAACGATGCATTGATCGCGCTTTGCAGCCTTTTCCGTTGTCCAGACAGCTTCAGAGCCTATGATTGCGCTGACGACCATCCCGAGGCAATCCACGCCATCAAGAGGGATGAAATGGAACGGATATTCGGAGGTTTCCACCATGCCCTATCAGGCTGCAGCTGAACGCTATCAAACCAACATGCGATACCGCCGATGCGGTCGAAGTGGCATAGACCTGCCTGCCATTTCCCTCGGCCTTTGGCAGAATTTCGGTGGGGAGGACGTTTATGAAACCGGGCGGGCCATTTTGCGCCATGCCTTCGATCACGGCGTGACCCATTTCGATCTTGCCAACAACTATGGTCCTCCCTACGGCTCGGCCGAAGAGAATTTCGGGCGCGTCATGGCCTGCGACTTTGCCCCTTATCGCGACGAGATGATCATCTCCACCAAGGCTGGCTGGGACATGTGGCCCGGCCCCTATGGTGACGTTGGCGGTAGCCGCAAATATCTGGTCGCCAGCCTTGATCAGTCGCTCAAGCGCATGGGGCTGGATTATGTCGACATCTTCTATTCGCACCGGGTTGATCCAACCACGCCGCTCGAAGAAACCATGGGGGCGCTCGCTCATTTGCATCGGCAGGGCAAGGCACTGTATGTCGGGATCTCGAGCTATTCGCCGGAATTGACCCGCAAGGCGGCGGCCATTCTGGCCGAAGAGCGCGTCCCGCTTTTCATCCATCAGCCGAATTATTCCATGTTCAATCGCTGGATTGAGGACGGTTTGATCGACACGCTTGAAGATCTCGGAACGGGCTGCATTGCCTTCTCGCCACTGGCCCAAGGCATGCTCACGTCGAAATATCTCAATGGCATCCCCGAAGAGACGCGGGCGACCCGAGGCGGCTCTCTCGATCCCAACAGTCTGACCGATGATGTCATTGGCCGCATCCGCGCTCTCAACTCTATCGCCGAGCGGCGCGGCCAAACTCTGGCCCAGATGGCAATCGCTTGGACTTTGCGAGACAAACGGGTTACGTCGTCGCTTATCGGTGCCAGAACGGTCGAGCAGCTGGCAAATTCTCTCAGCGCCCTCGATTGTTTGGACTTCACGGCAGAAGAGCTCACGGAAATCGACCAGTATGCCCATGATGGCAATACCGATTTGTGGAAGGTGTCGACCAAACTGTAGCCTAGCGTTGGCGAACCGTGCCGTGCGGATCGCGCGTCAAACAGGCGAAGGGTCTCGTCCTAGAGACCCTTGCAGCCTTCAAGGAAAAAGCGTGTGCAGTGGTCGGCCCAACGGATGATGTCCTGTTCGGTCATATCTTCTTGCCACCGCATCATTGACTGACGCTGAAGGCCGCTGATCATCGTGCGCAACATGACAGCGGCTTCAGTCGGGTTTGGGCAGTCGATGTCGCTCTTGCTGCACAAATGCACAATCCGGGTGTCAAAGGCGTGCGCCAGCCTTTCTACCGCTGTTTGATAGTTTTCCAGAATTTCAGGGAAGCGCTCCATTTCTCTCATGATAATGACAGCGGTGCGTTTGGCGGTCGGGCTGAGAAGCAGGCGGGTATAGAGCAGCACCAGACGCGCCAGCTCCTGCTTATTCGTATCCTCGGGCTGGGGCCGCCGCTCAAGGGTTTGCAACTCTTTCTGCAGCCAGTCCTCTGCCACCATCCGGAACAACTCGGCCTTGTTGGGTATGAATTTGTAGAAAGTACGTGTGGAGATTCCGGCTTTCTCGGCCAGTGTTTTCACGCGCGTTTGCTCATATCCCGAGGCCAGGAATTCTTCTGCAGCGACGGAAATGAGCAGTTTGCGGATTTCACCGTCCTTGTGGGTCGGTGGTCGGCCCGGTGCACGTCGTTGTTCTGCCATGTCTGCAGCTCCTGCAACACTCTTGACATATTGTCACAATGGAGAATAAGAAGACAACGGTTTTCCTAATTGGCGCAAGGGCGTTTTTTCTGGTGGGTATCGAAACATGTTGAAAAGCAAAATCCTTCCACTTGTCATTTTTCTGTTCCTTCTTGTGGGGGGCTATGTGATCTGGTCCGTGCTCTACCCCGAGGAGCTTCTGGTTCAGGGGGAAGTGGAGGCAACGCGTGTTGATGTCGCCGCTCAGGTAACAGCCCGTGTTGCCGAGACCCCTGTCGGTTTTGGCGACAAGGTGAAAGCCGGTCAGGTTCTGATCAAACTGGCAAGCCCGCAATTGAGAGCCAGTTTGGTGTCGGCCAAGGCTGCGCTTGATGTGGCCAAGGCCAATCGTGATTTGGCTTTTTCAACGCGCCCTGAAACGATCGACGCAGCAAGGGCCGCTTTAGGCCAAGCCAAGGCCTCCGAGGAACTGGCGCAGAAGACCTTTGATCGCCTCGAAAAACTGCGCAACAGCAATACCGTTTCCGCGCAGAGCTATGATCAGGCATACAAGTCGTTGACGGCCGCCAAGCAAGCAGCACTCGCCGCTGAAGCACAGCTGAAGCTGGCGATTGAAGGCTCCAGTGCCGAGACAAAAGCCGTCGCCGAAGCAAAGGTTGAGCAGGCGCAGGCGGCTGTAGCGCAGATCGAAACCAACATCGATGAGCTGACGCTCTATGCGCCGATTGACGGCCAGATCACGGCCCGGATGGCGGAAAAGGGCAAGCTCTTTTCTGCCGGAGCGCCGCAAATCTCGCTGATCGACAGCGATCATCCATGGTTCACGTTCAACCTGCGCGAAGATCTTCTCAACGGTCTGGCTGTGGGGGATGTCCTCAAAGTCAGAATTCCTGCACTTGGCGACCGGGAGCTTGATATCAGAATTACTGCGATCAATGTCGAGGGCAGCTATGCCAACTGGCGTGCGACCAAGGCAACCGGTGACTTTGACTTGCGCACGTTCAGCATTCGCGCAGAGCCGGAAAAACCCGACGAAGATCTGCGTCCGGGAATGAGTGCACTCATCTCTTGGTCCGTTCCGGAAAAGATGGATCGCTAGAGCATGTGGAAAGGACACCTTCCTGCAGGGTTCCGCCGAATGATGCGGCGCGAAATGCGCCAGATTGCGGATCGTCCGGCTCTGGCTCTGATGCTGGGGCCGTTGCCGCTTCTGATGTTCATCACACTGGCCTACATGTTCCAGGCTGGTCTGCCGACCAGTCTGCCCGTTGCTGTGGTTGATCTGGATGGGTCATACATGTCCCGTCAGGTAACGCGCATGGTGGATGCCACACCGGAGGTGGATGTGACCTTGCGGCTGTCTTCGTTGACGCAAGCCAAAGAGGCGTTGGTTGCACGGCGCGCTTATGCGGTGCTCTATATTCCGCAGAATATGGCGCGGGATCTGCAGCGGGGATACCGGCCCGATCTGGTGATTTTCATCAACAACCAGCTCTATACCACGGGCAGTATTGCCAAGCGTGCCATCGGCGGCGCGCTCAGCACCTTCAATGCGGGCGTGTCGGTTCAGACCCGCATGGCGAGGGGGAGCGACAGGGACAGCGCCATGGCGGCCGCCAATCCTATCCCACTGCAGACCAACGCGCTCTTCAACCCGACACTGGACTATATCCAGTTTCTGCTTGCTTCCATCATGCCCGCTTTGCTGCAGGTGTTCATCAGCGTCAGCACGGCCTTGTCCTTCTCGCGGGATCATCACAATGAAGCCGGCCTTGCGCGGGCTTTGCGGCTTGGACGGACCCCGTTGCGTATGATCGCGGGCAAGATGGCGCCCTATACGATCATCTGGTGCTTCATGATGCTATTCACTGACGCCATACTGTTCGGGGTTTTTGATGCCGCCTTCAATGGCAGCATCCTGTTGCACTGCCTGTATAGCCTGGTTTTTGTGCTGGCCTGTCAGTTCCTTGGAGCGACAAGTGCGCTTCTGAGCCGGGATGCCGTGGCGACGCTCGGCTTTGCCGGATTGTTGACCGCTCCTGCCTTCGGGTTTGCCGGCATCAGCTATCCGCGCATGATGATGAGTGGCTTTGCGCAAGGGTGGGGAGCGATCATTCCGCTGACGCCCTATCTGGAGCTGCGGACAGATCAGGTGTTGCGCGGCACGCCTATTTTGACCTCGCTACCAACCATGGGGTGGGCGCTCGCCGTTGCCGCCGGGTGGGGCGGGATTCTTTTGCTGCTGATTTGGATCATCCCCCGTAAGAAAGCCAAGCAAAAGTTGGCCAGTGCTCAGGAAGATACCTCCACGCCAGCTGGACAAGGAGCCGCATCATGAAGCGCTTCTGGGATGCCTATCTGGATACCTTTCGGATTATTTTCACGACCTATGGTTCCTTTTCCACGATGGTCTTTGCGATCCTGCTTTATGGCGTGCTCTATCCCCAACCCTATGTGGGAGAGGTGGTTCGCAATGCCCCGGTGGTGGTGGTCGATCAGGATCACTCGTCCCTCAGCCGCGCCCTCGCTCGGCGGATCGACAATACAGATGGTGTGACCATTGTCTCCAAGGTCGCCGACCTGCAACAGGCAAAGGATCGGTTCTTTCATCGCGAGGCTTATGGCTTTGTGATCATCCCGCCAGACTTCGAGAAGAGCTTGCTCGATGGTCAACCGTCTCCCATCGCCGTTTATGGTGACGGCAGCTATTTCCTGATTTATAGCTCCATTGTTTCCGGGGTGCGTAGCGCTGCCAGCAGCTTGGGGGCGGAAGTCCAGATGTCCCGCCTGACCGCTGCAGGCATGGACGTTGCCAGCGCCACCGCCATGATCTCACCTGTCACGATCACCACGGTGTCCCTGTTCAATCCGCAAGGAGGCTATACGAGCTATGTGGTGCCTGCTGCCTTCGTGTTGATCTTGCAGCAAACCCTGATGATGGGGATTGGGATCCTGCAATCGGGACGAAAGGCCAGTCGCGGCATGGAGGCTCTTGCAGCCCCGCTTGCCTATGTCAGCCTGTATCTGGTGTGGATCTATTTCTCCCAAGTCTTGTTGCCGCAGTTCTATTCCATCCCGAAGATCGGTGACACGCTCACGCTGTTCATGGTGGCCATTCCTTTCCTCACGGCAACGACGGCGATGGGGTATGTCATCGCCCGCATCATTCCATGGCGGGAAGGGGTGGTGTTCTTCCTGATCGCGTTCGGGCTGCTGTTCTTCTTTGCTTCAGGGGTGTCCTGGCCAATCGAGGAGGTTCCGCTACCGGTCCGCTTGATCACCTTGTTGGTGCCCTCGACTTCGGCAATCATGGCTTTTGTGCAGGTGGACCAGATGGGGGCAGGGTTCGACGCGGTGCAAGACGCTGTGTTCACTCTGCTTGGCCTCACGGTTTTCTATTCCGCCATTGCTGTGGCCATCGGAGCGAAGCGCTTGCGGGTAGAAGACAAAGCACCAAAAGCTTGATGGCATTGCCGTTTCAGCAATGCCATCTCTCGGCTTCTCACGGGCGTTAAAAGGGTATCAGGCCGCGTCTTGCCTAGAGTTGACCATGTTGCGACCATGTCTCTTGCCAAAATAGAGCGCACTGTCGGCTTGGACCAACAGACTTTTGGCATCCATAGCTTCAGCGGCTTGCTGGGTCGCTACGCCGACACTTGCGGTAACGACATCTGCGGTGCTCGATTTTTTATGCTCGATGCCAAGAGAGAAAATGGCGTCACATATTTGGTTGGCGATTGCTTCGGCGTGCGCGTTATCAAAGCCAGACAGAATGACCGCAAATTCCTCGCCGCCGATGCGGCTGGCAAACCCGGTGCCACAAGCGCCCATGATCGCGTTTGCCACCTGCGTCAGGCACGCATCACCAGCCGGGTGCCCATAATGGTCATTATAATCTTTGAAATGGTCGATATCGATCATCAGGATCGAGATCGGGGTCTTCTGATAATAGGATGTACCGGCTGCTTCCCCCAACTCAGCAGGTTATAGTTTGACTGTTTCACCTGTGGAATGGAGAAGTGGCATGACGAAGAAGGCAACTGAGAATTTGATGTCGATTGGCATCGATATCGTCAAAGACACATTTAATCTGATTGGCTTCGACTGCGATGGCGAACTGGTCCCGCGGAAAAGAAAATCAAGCGGCATGCCTTGGAGCAGACTTTCGAAAGGCTTCCAAGATGTGTTGTCGGCATGGAAGCGTGTCTGAGCGCCCATTTTGTCAGTCGCTCCTTGCGCAAGCTGGGCTTTGAACCTCGGATCATCCCTGCAGTCTATGTCCGGCCTTTCGCCAAGGGCCAGAAGAACGACTACAATGATGCCGAGGCTATCGCGGAGTCTGTATTGCGGCCAAACCTGCCGACGGTTCCAGAGAAAAGCCATGACCAGCTCGACCTGCAAGCTCTGCATCGTGTCCGCTCTCGCCTGGTGTCACGTCGGACAGCCACCATCAATCAGATCCGCGCATTCCTGATTGAGCAAGGCATTACAGTCCGCAAAGGACTGCGGGCCTTGAAGAATTCATTTGAAATCATTCTGGAGCAGCGAAAAGACGAGATATCGACCAGCATGCGTAACATTCTGTATGGCCTATACGGTGACTGGCTCTGGCTTGATGGTCGGATTGATGCCATCTCGGATGAGATCGAAGAAATCAGCCGGACGGAAGAAAACTGCATCAACGTGATGACGATCCCTGGCATTGGTCCGGTAATCTCGACTGCGATGGTTGCTGCTGTCAGAACTGGAGAAGCCTTTGATTAAGGGCGCTATTTTGCCGCCTGGGTCGGTTTGGTTCCCCGTCAACACAGCACAGGAGGCCGAACAATACTTGGACGCATATCGAAACGGGGCAGCCGATATTTGCGGATGCTCTTTGTGCAAGCGGCGAGGGTTATTCTGATGCGATCCAATCGATGGCCAGACTTCAGTTTTGGTGAATGGCTGATAAGGGCATCAGAACGCATGAACCAGAACAAGCTGGCGATAGCTTTGGCCAACAAACTGGCCCGGATGGCTTGGAGTATCCTCAGACACAAAACGGCGTTTGATGCGCCCAAGAATGCGGCCGTGGTTAGCATCTGAAGCAACCACGATCTCGAAGGAGTTCGCGATTGATTGAATGCATGGAACGGAACAATTACGCCCCCAGAATCTGAGAGCCCATTCGGTCAGTTTGGACCTTTCTAGTAATAAGATCACGGTGCGAGCGTAATCCCAACATGGCCACGGCCCGCGCGCCGATAAACAGGCCG